>Ga0315293_10007537_pt1 | contig 10097 bp, 12 predicted proteins | sample YL17G13_20_MG_FD_203071 | JGI IMG/M metagenome (GOLD analysis project Ga0315293, IMG submission 203071) | Sediment microbial communities from Yellowstone Lake, YNP, Wyoming, USA - YL17G13_20 | ecosystem: Environmental > Aquatic > Freshwater > Lake > Sediment | place: USA: Wyoming | collected... | reverse complement strand
CTGATGTATCAAAATAAAAAATTTTTGAGAAAATCAGGAATTGTTTTGGAGTCCTTGCCGAGCACAAACTTCAAGGTAAGATTAGATGATGGAAGTGAAATAATTGCCCATTTGGCCGGAAAACTGAGAATTAACAGAATCAAGATTTTACTCGGAGATAAGGTAACCGTAGAGATGAGCCAGTATGATGATAAAAGAGGCAGGATAATATATAGAGGAAGGTAATCAACGAACCCCCACACCATAACGAGCTTTGCGCTTTCACGCAAATATAGTTTGGTGATGGGGGATATTTTAAACTGCGAGTAAAAGTTTTAAAGACGAAACTTAGTGAGTCTTTAAACATAAGCTCGTTTGGTGTGGGGGTGAAAGTTCGACCATCTATCAAAAAAATTTGCAAGAATTGTAAAATTGTCCGAAGAAGAGGAATAGTTTTTGTCATTTGTAAAACAAAAAAACACAAACAAAGACAAGGTTAAAATAGATTATTAGCTTTTAGCTTATAGCTTCTAGTTGGATGAGAGCTAACGACTTAGAAGCTAGAAATTAAAAAATGCCTAGAATTGCCGGGGTTAATGTCCCAGATAAAAAACAAATAGAGATTGCTTTGACTTATATTTATGGAATAGGCTTACCATTAAGTAGGAAAATTTTAGCTGAAGCGAAAGTAAAGCCGTCAATAAGAGCTTCAGAATTAAGCGCAGAAGAAATTAATAAACTTAAAGAGATTATTGAGAAAAAATATAAGGTTGAAGGCGACCTGAGAAGAGAGGTAATGATGAATGTCAAAAGATTAAAGGATATAGGTACTTGGCGTGGTTTGCGTCATATCAAGAAATTGCCTGTTAGGGGGCAAAGGACAAGGACAAATACCAGAACGGTTAGGGGAAACGTTAGGAAAACAGTTGGATCAGGAAGAAAGCCACCTCCAGAGCCAACATAACCGAAGTTCTTATCCCAATTCACGAATCTGAGCCTCGTCTATAAATATCATATTAGTATATTCGTAAATATTCGTAATTCGTAGGATATTACCACCATGGGAAAAAAACATGTAATTGAAAAAAGCGGAGAGGAGCTTTTGAAAGAAAGAGAAAAAGTTGATGCGGCCATGAAAAAAGAGGTAAAAGTTCATGCCGGTCAAAAACTAAGAGAAGGAAGAATTTATATTTCCTCTTCCTATAACAACACAATAATGACCTTAACTGACCAGAGAGGCAACGTTTTATGTTGGACAAGCGCTAGTAATATTGGTTTTAAAGGAGCCAAGAAATCCACTCCTTTTGCTGCTTCAAAAGTGGCAGAAGCAATGGTGCAGAGAGCAAAAAAAATAGGCATAGAAAATGTAGAAGTTTTTGTTAAAGGAATAGGTTCAGGAAGGGAATCAGCTATTAGATCCTTGGCTGTGAGAGGATTAAATATTATTTCGATAAAAGATATGACTCCGATTCCTCATAATGGCTGCAGGCCGAGAAAAGTTCGTAGAGTTTAATCGCTAATCCGCACGAATTTATCACTAATTTCACTAATATTAATTCGTGATATTCGCGGTAGATTAGTAAAAATTCGCGAGATGAAAAATTCTAAATGTAAAATTTGCCGAAGAATGGGAGTTAAGCTTTTTTTGAAAGGGGAGCGTTGCGTTACCCAAAAATGCGAGATGATTAAAAAACCATATCCGCCCGGCAAAAAAGGAAAAAAAAGACCAAAGCCTCTTTCTGAATATGGGCGGGAGTTGAGAGAAAAACAGAAGTTGAAAAATTTGTATAATTTAAAAGAAAGACAGTTTAAAAAATACGTAAAAGGAGTATTAAAAAAACGAGGAAAAGTAGAAAACGCATCGGATTTATTGGTTAAAATTTTAGAATCGCGCTTTGATAACGTCGTTTTTAAATTAGGTTTTACTGCGTCAAGGAGCCAAGCCCGGCAATTAGTTTCACATGGTTATTTTTTAGTGAATGGCAAGCCAACAAATATTCCTTCCCGTCAATTGAAAAAGGGCGATATTATTTCTATTAAGCCTCAAAAGACTAAAAAAGCTATTTTTAAAGACATAAAGAGCATTGTCAAAAAATCTAAAGTCCCGAGCTGGCTCGAGTTTAATGTTGAAAAATTTGAAGGAAAATTGAAAGAAGAGCCAACGTTAGAAGATATAATTGTTCCAGTAGAAATTTCATCAATCTTCGAGTTTTATTCAAGATAAAAATAAATTAAATATTAAACAAAATATGATCTCTTTACCTCAAAAACCCAAAATAACGAAAAAAGCGCCAAATATTGCCACTTTTGAGATTGAAGGCCTTTATCCGGGCTATGGACCTACTATCGGAAACAGCTTAAGGCGTGTTTTGCTTTCTTCTTTACCAGGAGTGGCAGTGACTCAGATGAAAATAAAAGGAGTTCAGCACGAATTTTCTAATATTCCAGGAGTTCTTGAAGATGTCATGATGATCGGTTTGAATCTTAAACAGCTTAGGTTCAAAATGTACACCGAAGAACCACAAAAAGCAAGATTAAAGATTAAGGGCGAAAAAGAGATAAAGGGTTCAGATTTTGAGTTGCCAAGCCAGGTTGAATTAGTTAATAAATCCAGCCATATAGCAACCTTGACCGAAAAAAGAGCAGAGCTGGACATTGAAATTCAAATTGAAAAGGGTATTGGATATGTCTCTGTAGAGAGGAGAAAAAAAGAAAAGCTGGAGATAGGCGTGATCGCCCTGGATGCTATTTTTACCCCTTTGAGAAGAGTGAGCTTTAATGTGGAAAATATGAGAATTGGAGACAGAACTGATTTCGACAGATTAATTTTAGAAATTGAAACTGATGGAACCATAACTCCTGAAGATGCGTTTTTGCAGGCGTCGGAAATATTAGTGGATCATTTCTCTCTATTATTCGAAAGCGTTACTGTGCCCAAAGAGGAGAAAAAAGCTGAAGCCAAAAAGAAGGGAACAGAAGAAGATTTGGCAAAAATTGCAGTTGAAGAATTAAAAGTTTCTTTAAGAACTAAAAATGCCTTATTGAATAGCAATATTAAAACTTTGGGCGGAATTTCAAGAAAGAATGAAAAATCTCTTTTAGAGTTAAAAGGAATGGGTGAAAAAGGAGTAAAAGAGATAAAGAGAGTTTTAAAGAAAAAAGGGCTCGAATTAAAAGAAGAGAAATAATAACAATGAGAAAGCTTAACCGCGGTCGAAAACTTAGCAGAGAAAAGGATCAGAGGAAGGCGCTTTTGAAATCCCTGGTCAGAGAATTTTTTTTAAGAGAAAAAATTAAAACTACTGAAGCTAAAGCAAAAGAGCTTGCGATTTTTGCCGAAAAAACCATAACTATTGCAAAAATTGCAAATCTAAGCGCTAGGCGTTTGCTTTTGAGAACTTTTCCTTTGAGCTCAGTTCAAAAATTAATTAATGACATTGCTCCAAAATACAAAGAAAGAAAAGGAGGATATACTAGAGTGATAAAGCTTGGATCAAGGAAAGCAGACGGAGCAAGAATGGCGATAATAGAATTAGTTAAATAAAAATGGAACGCAAAATTCACACCATAGATGCCACAAATCAAATACTTGGAAGATTAGCGGTTAAAATCGTCATTATTTTGCGTGGTAAAGACAAGCCCAGTTTTATGCCTCATCAGGATTTGGGAGACTTTGTCACCGTTCAAAACATTAAGAAAATAAAAGTAACCGGCAAGAAGCTGGAACAAAAAATGTATTATAGTTTTTCCGGTTATATAGGGAGCTTAAAAGCTACTCCACTTAAAAAAATGCTGGAGGAAAAGCCGGCAAAGGTTTTGAGAGCGGCAGTTTATGGGATGTTGCCTAAAAACAAGTTGAGAGCAAAAATGATGAAGAGATTAAAAGTAGAATAGATATGCCAAAAACAAAAACTCAAAAAATTGAAAAAAAGAAAGTTGTAAAGCCAAAAATTGAAAAGGAAAAGATAGAAAAGCCAAAAGAAATTGAAAAATATCTTGAAGCGGTAGGAAGAAGAAAAACAGCGGTGGCTCGAGTCAGGCTTTTTACTCGTGGAGAAAAAGGATTTTTAGTTAATCAAAAACCTTTAGAAAAATATTTCCCAATCCCTGACCTTCAAAAAACAGCCCAGGCTTCTCTGGAAAAAATGAAATGCCTTGATAAGTTCCGAGTTGTATCTTTAGTTAGGGGCGGGGGATTGGCCGGTCAGGCAGAAGCAATCCGTCACGGAACAGCAAGAGCCCTGACACTTTTTAACTTAGATTTTAAAAAAAGACTCAGAAGAGCCGGATTTTTAACCCGTGATCCTCGGATGCGGGAGAGAAAGAAATTCGGTCTAAAACGCGCCCGCAGAGCCCCACAATGGTCAAAACGCTAAAGCGTTTTGACCGACCCTGAGCCAGTCGAATGGGTGGTCAAAGCGTTAAAAAACTTAACAAAATAATGAGGCATAATTACCTCATTGTTTTGTTTTTGCCTAAGATTAAAATGTTTAATATAATAAAGTAATGCAACGATTTTTTAGGTTGATTCGTTGTATTTAGATAGTAATTTAAGGTTATTAAAAATAATTAATTAACTAAAATTATATTATGCAAAACGAAATCAATAAAAAATTAGCCATAGGAATTATAGTATTTTTTTGTCTTTTAGTTTTTATACCAATTGCGGTGAAATATGAACTTTTAGATTACGAAGAAATAATTTCCAAATTATCAAAAATTTCTTGGCCTAAAATGCCAAAATTACCATGGTCGAAAGTAGAAGGAATTACAAAATTTTCTTCAGAAGAGGAATTTAAAGAATATTTGCAAAACGCCTCTGTTGAAACTGAATATTGGGGTGGGGGATTAGGTGGAGGTGAGATCGCTTTTGAAATGAGGGCTCAAGCAAAAGCACCAGCAGTTCCCTTAACCAATGGAGGGACAGTCCCAGATAGAGTTTCTGAGACAAATGTTCAGGTTGTTGGTATAGATGAGCCGGATATAGTGAAGGTTAGCGCTGACGGAAAAGAAATTTATTTTTCCCGTGAATATCAGTATTGGTGGGGAGATCCTATAATTATGGAGGAAAGAATCGTACCTCCATATAATTCACAGGCAAAAACAAACATTATAAAAGCTTTTCCAGTTGATAATTTGGCTATAGACAGTGAAATAGAAAAATCCGGGAACTTACTGCTTTCAGGAAAGGTTTTAATGATTTTTTCAGGTGATAAGATTTATGGATATGATGTTTCTAGTCCCAAGTCACCATCAAAGAAATGGGATATTTCTTTAGAGAGTCAGAATTATTTAGTCGGAGCCAGGCTTTATAAAGATAAACTATATCTAATTACCAGAAACCAGATCAATGAAGTTCATCCTTGCCCGATAAAGCCCTTAATAGCCAATGGTGTTGAATTATCAATTGCCTGTTCAGACATTTATCACCCGATTTTACCGGTTCCCAGCGATGCCACTTTTGTAGCAATGATTATCAATACTGATTCGGGAAAAGTTGAAGAGAAAACTTCTTTTCTCGGATCCTCGGCTTCCTCAATTGTTTATATGTCAGAAAACGCCATTTACGTAACTTATACTTATTATGAAAGTACGGTTAAATTCTTTTCAAATTTTCTGGCAGAAAAAGCCAAAGATATTTTCCCGTCCTGGTTTGTTGAGAAAATGGAAAAATTAGACACTTATGACATCAGTCAATCAGCCAAATTGACAGAATTTCAGGTTCTTTATGAGAAATACATCAGTTCTTTAGACAGCGATGATAGATTAAGGGTAGAGAACGAAATTACCAACAGAATGTCGGATTATTATAAAGAACATAAAAGAGATCTGGAAAAAACCGGCATAGTTAAAATAGCCTTGGAAGATTTTGAGATAAAAGCGCACGGAAGCGTTTCCGGCTCTCCTTTAAATCAATTCTCTCTTGATGAATATAAAGAAAATTTGAGAATAGCTACAACTGTGGGCAATAGATGGTGGGGGATGCCTTTTGGCGTTTCAAGCGGCGAAAGTGTCAGTGATGTTTATGTTTTGGATGGAAACTTATCAGTTCAAGGTTCAGTAAAAGATTTGGGCAAAACCGAAAGAATCTATTCAGTGAGATTCATAGAGGATAAGGGTTATGTCGTAACTTTCAGGCAAACCGACCCATTTTATGTTTTAGATTTGTCTAATCCAAAAAAGCCGGAACTAAAAGGAGAACTCAAAATTCCAGGATACTCAGGTTATTTGCATCCTATAACAAAAGATAAAATATTAGGAATTGGCCAGGAAAGCTGGCAGATAAAGGTTTCTTTGTTTGATGTTTCTTCAGCTTCTAATCCAAAAGAACAGGATAAATATATTTTAGATGAATCCTGGTCAGATATACTAAATAATCACCATGCCTTCCTGCTTGATAAAAAACACGAGATATTTTTCCTGCCAGGTTCAAAAGGCGGATATATTTTTTCTTACAAAAACAACGAATTAAGCCTGGTGAAAACTGTTAGTGAAACCTCGGTCAGAAGAGCAATTTATATTGATGACTATCTTTATATTATAGGCGATAACAATATTGTGGTTCTTAATGAATTAAACTGGGAGAGAGTGAAAGAGCTAGAACTCGAGTGGTAATATTATTTCTTACTAAACAAAAAATCGCTCTATGCCCTAACGGGCCGAGCGATTTTTTGATATAATAGAGTAACATGAAAACCAGTAAAGTCTTAGCGTTTATCAGTTTTTTAGCAGGGGTTATTTTTATTATTAATGGTTCTATGGGTAGTAAAACTTTTTATTATGAAACCAATTTAGAAGGATTAGCTGTAAAGAGCTTTGTTCTTATTCCTTCTATTTTAGCTATGATTCTGGGCGCTTTAGCTTTGATTCTTATTATAAAAGCACGAGAAGTTACACCACTGTTTATTTTATTATCATTACTAGGAATCATTATGGGAGGATTATTATTTTTGCCACATTGGGCTAAAAGCTTAACGGCTTTGAGACAATCAGATTTATCAGGAGTAATACCAAGTATGGAGATGTATTATTATGATGAGGGAAAATACCCTGAAATTAAAGTGAATAACGGATATATAGAAAATGAATCAATTGGTGGATATTCAATGCCTAAGAATGCCGTTAAATATGAAAGAATTTTAGACCAGATGTTTATAAAATCTATTCCATTTAAGGGAATCAGTAATTCTAACAATAGAGAAAAGTATTGTATTTATGCTAAATTATCGGAATGGAACGATGAATTTTTTGCAGTTAGTCAGCAGGGAGCCAAGACATTGCACAGAGAGCCAACTAGTCTAGATGATTGTTACTAAAATTGAATTGGAAGTAAAAATTATGTTAAAAGCTGTAATTTTTGATTTAGACGGCGTCTTATTGGATAACACTCAGTTGATTGTAGAAATATTTCAGGAAGCAGCCAGAAGAAGCGGCTTGAAGGTTCCGGATAAAAAAAGCGTTATTGATACTCTTGGTTTAGTTTGGGTAGAAATGGTTGAGCGCTTATTGCGAAGAGATAAAAAATATAGAAAAATAATTCATAAAGTTTGGATTGAAAAAGAGGGGAATATGAAGACAATGCCGGGAGCAAGAAAAGTTTTAAATAATTTAAAAACTAAAAAAGCTATCGTGACTTCTGGCACGAGACCGTTCGTCAAGAGGATATTGAAAAATTTAATAAATTATTTTGATTTAATAATCACACAGGAGTCAACTGAAAAACACAAACCAAATCCCGAACCGTTATTGCTAGCTTGCAACAAGCTTAAAATTAAACCTGCAGAAGCTGTTTATGTTGGCGATCGTTTGATAGATTTTGAAACAGCCAAAAATGCCGGCATGGATTTTATTGGTATTCTAAGCGGCGGAACTTCAAAAGAAGAATTCAAAAAAGCAGGGGTGAAAAAGATAATAAAATCTTTGACTGAATTGTCTGAATTATTAGATAGAATTTAAGTTAATTTTTTGTAGTCAAGACTTTCGGGCTTGACTTTTTGAGTTGACTTTATTAATATGATACAGGAGGAAATCTGATGAACGAAGATATGAAAGAAAGAATGAAAGCTCGTTTCACAACTGAAGAAGTAAGCAAAATCGAAAAATTCTTAAGAGGATTTTCCGAAGATGGCGAAGAAGTCGTTGCAACTATTTTCTTCTATGCAAAATATCGCAATAAGTCCGCAGATGAGGTATTAACCGCACTTACGAAAATCTGGGATGAAAATTGGAATTATCAGCATCCAGATATTAGGGGCGATAGGAGGCTGCCGGGTAAGATTGGAATGCGGAATAGAGCTGCACTTGAAGATGTTTGTGTCGCTTTCAATATGCAACTGCCATCAGAAGAGAATAAAAAACCGACTTCTACTCAACCTTTCAAAGTGATTACTTGGAATTCAACTTACATTTTCGGAGCTGCAGACGAAAAAGGAGAACGAGATATATCCAGGCAAGAAAAACCACTTGAGTTCAATCGTGGTAAAATTCTTGATCTCGCACTCGGCTTTGATATGACTTTCCAGCATACAAAGACCGATGTATGGGAAACTACCCCCGTCATTGCTATAGAATCTATCTCTTAAGAGACTAAAGGGGAAAAATATAATACTATTCAACCCCTTTTTTATTTACTAAATTTTATAAAAATAATATAATGAGGGATATAATATAAGTAAAATGCTTAAAGAACTAATTGACCAATTTTATTTGGATAAACAAAGAGACAGAGAGCAAACTCATTTTTATATTACTGATGCCGGGAAATGCGCCAGAGCTGTTTTTTTTAAATTCAAAAATGTTCCTCGGGAAGCGATGGAGCCCAATGTTTTAAGAATGTTTGACCACGGAGATCATATCCACAGCATGATTATGAAGCCTCTTTTGAGCGTGAGAGATATTCATGTTGTTGCTTCGGAAATAAATATTCCTCCCCAGGAAATAGTTTCTGGCAGAGCAGACGCCATAATCAGCGACGGAAAGACTCTTTATGTTTTGGACATAAAGAGCATGAACAGCATGATTTTTAAAAATTTGGAAGAGCCGAAAGAGGAAAATATAAACCAGATCCAGCTTTATCTGCACTTTTTTAAAATCCCGAAAGGAATTCTGCTTTATGTGAGCAAAGATAACCAGCAGCTAAAAGAATTTGTAGTTGATTATGACAGGGAATTAGCCCAATCCCTATTGACCAATTTGGCTGACTTAAAGAATAAGATTGATTCAGATATTATTCCTGAGAGACTTGCAATCTGGCCGGCTGGCTGGCAATGCCAGTACTGCCAGTTTAGAGAAATTTGTAAAATTGCCGGCATAGAGGAGGTAAAATGGCTGGCATTCAAGAAAAAAATTCAAAATCAAAGTACATAACGTTCTTTGGGCGGGACTTTTCGATCTCGCAACCAGCCAAAGACTAAAGGAGTAGCCTCCTTATGGAATCCACATTGATGCCTTCTATCATTATTCCCTTGCACCCCGTCCTTTGGGACGGGGTTTTAAAAAGTAGACGTCAATTAAACAGAAATCAAAAACAGGCCTTCGGGTCTGTTTTTGATTTAGCGAATTAAGGAAGCAATTTTTCAGAAGAAAGAAAATTCCCTTCGCTTAAGATATATAATTTTTTATAAACCTGGTTGAAAAATATTTTAGGAGAATTTCCGCCTAGGGCGGGGAATTCCCCAAAATCACAAATATTAATATTATCCCTATTATCAATTTCAGATATTTTGATTTTGTTTCCCATGGAAAAAATCAGATAATTTGAGTTGTACCATAAAATCTGATCGATTTCCTCTGAAAATCTGGTTAAAAATAACTTTTCCAAGAATTCTCTTTTTGGTTGGTTCTCGTTTTTTTCCAGAAATAAAACCCATATTTCGTAATTGCTAAAGTATAGCATTTTTTTTCTATCTGGAGAAAATGCCAATTCTTTTGTGAAATCAGATAATTTTTCTAAAACCTGAGAATTGGAATTAAAAATATAAATGGTATTATCTTCTTTTAAAAAGATTAAGGGATTCTTAATATAAATTTGATATTTTTTTTCTTCCTTTATTGATAATGGCTTTAAATTTAATCTTTCTTCCGTTTCGCCAGTCAAATCAGTTTTTAAAATAAAGCCA
>Ga0315293_10007536_pt1 | contig 10098 bp, 8 predicted proteins | sample YL17G13_20_MG_FD_203071 | JGI IMG/M metagenome (GOLD analysis project Ga0315293, IMG submission 203071) | Sediment microbial communities from Yellowstone Lake, YNP, Wyoming, USA - YL17G13_20 | ecosystem: Environmental > Aquatic > Freshwater > Lake > Sediment | place: USA: Wyoming | collected... | reverse complement strand
ATCGCAGAATATTTACGGCGACTTGCGACTACAAAATTCAAGTTTATATAAGCTGTCGCCCCCTGCAGACCAGGTTTACCTGGCCGGAAAACTCGCCACGGTGCGCAGATTCAGGATCTGCGGGACCCACCCACCCAGCCAGCCAGCCAGCCAGCCAGCCAGGGCAGCCAGCCAGCCAGCCAGACACTGAAATCCAAGTGACGCCATCACCTTCAGCGTGTTGCGCTGCAACAGCAGCATGCCATGAATATAGCTGACTATTGACCTAGAGCCATCAATTCGGTTGTCAAAAAATCTCGCCAGGGGATTGCTTCTACACCGTCCGCTAAATGCCGCCGCATGGTAAATGGACCTATTACAAAGGCTTTAGCGTGGGGATGATCCGTTCGAAAAGCTTTTAGGCCATTTAGGTCACCAGGATCTAGACGCTGGGTTGACTTGATCTCGACGGCGGCTATGACTTCCTCGCCTCGACTTAAGACCAAATCGACCTCTTGCCCTGTGTTAGTGCGCCAGAAATGAAGGGCGAGATCGAGACGGCTGTAATCGATCCGAGCCTTGATCTGTAGCGTCATGAGCTGCTCGAAGCGACGCCCACGGACCGCTGGAGGCAGCGGTGAATGCAGGGTGTGCGCCAATGCGTTAGTGACGCCAGGGTCAAACAAAAAAAACTTCGGGTGGGCGACTAGGCGTTTGCGCGTGCTACGAACCCAAGGCGAGATCTTAAATGCCAAAAAGGTGTCTTCGAGGATTTGAAAGTATGATTGGGCCGTTTTGACGCTGACGCCACAGTCGCGGGCGAAGGCACTAAAATTGATGATTTCACCATCATTTGCTGCAGCGAGATCGAGGAATCTGGCGAACGGAGCGAGGTCTTTGACTAGGCCCTCCATCGCTATTTCCTCGCGCAGATAGGTATCCGCGTAAGCACGCAAGAACTCGCTTGGGTCTTCGTCTGCGTCAGGATTCCAAAGTGCCGGAAGGCAGCCGATCAGGAGCGCCTTCTCGACCTTGAAAGCCTCGCCTAGTTCACGTTCCGTGAGCGGGTACAACCGGTAGGTATAAGCTCTTCCAGCCAATAAATTACTGCTGCTGCGACGGAGTTTTCGCGCACTCGACCCCGTCAATGCAAATCTGACTCCATGCGACTCGATCAAGTCATGAACGTCGTCGAGAATGGCGGGGATTTTTTGCACTTCATCGACGACCACCAATGCCTGCGGATGCCGGCTTATATGGGCCAACACCTCTTCACGAAAGCGGCCAGCATCGTTTGCATATTCCAGCGATGCCCGCTGCGGTAGGAAATTGATGTAAAGGTCATTCGGTCCTAGGACCGCTTTAATGAGGGTCGTCTTACCGGTCTGGCGCGGGCCAAAGAGAAAGAAAGACTTGGATTTATGGGTAGTTAGTTCTCTGTGGATCATACTCCAAAATTGTAATACTTTTTTGGATACCAGTCAATAAATAAGCTGCTGCGACCTGATAACCCGGACCCGGTGGTCATTCAGTCGGGCCTCGCGAGGAGTGTGTTCACAGCGCCACACCGCCGCACACAATGCGACCAAGCGTGACTCTGACGAGCTGGGTTGAGTTCCTAGCATTACTCGTTGCTCAAAGATGAAAATATCGCCGGTGACCAAGCTGCTCTATCGGACTCCGTGATGGCGGATCGATCATCACTTTTGGGGCGATAACGTCGCCCAGCGCGCCCCTGGCTCAAACGCAAGCCGTAGGGAACAATCCATGGCTCGAGCAAGCCGTATCCAGCCTGAATCAGCAGCGCCAGGATAGCTGCCGGTACCGCTCCCATGAGCAGCAGCGTCATGTCATCATGGCGTACTCCAGCTAGGATCGTCTCACCAAATCCTCCAGCACCGATGATAGCGCCGATGGTTGCAGTACCGACGTTGAGCACGGCGGTGATCTTGATGCCGGCAAGGATCATCGGCGACGCCAGCGGTAGTTCTAGCGCTCGCAGACGATACAGTCGCGACAGGCCCAGGGCGTCGGCCGACTCGCGCAGGTGCAACGGCACCGAATCGAGACCGAGATAGGTGTTTTTCATGATCGGCAGTAACCCATAGATAAATAACCCAGCTAACGCTGGCGAATAGCCGACACCGAGCAACGGAATGAGGAAAACCAGCATCGCCAGCGACGGGATGGTCTGTGCTACACCAACTGCTCCGAGAGCTAAACGGCCGAAGTTTGGCCACCTCGCGGCGGCGATTCCAAGCGGCACCCCGACGGCGATATTTAGCAGCAGGGGCAGGAACACCAGCGCCAGATGACGCCGGGTATCGGCGCCGAGACGAGCGATGATCTGCTGATACCTGTCGCGATGAGTATTGATATGATCGGCCTTGATGCCGATAGATTTGAGAAACTCTGCAGCGACCTTGGCCTCGCTTAGGTGATCGAGCCGCACTGCGGCATTCATTGCAACCATGGTCGGTTCTCTGATCCGGTCCTCTAAGTGACGCAGCGCCGGTAGCAGACCAGGTGATCGCTTGGCCGCGTCCAATCGATATAAATAAACGGCTTGATAGTCGGCGAAGACATGCCGGTCATCCTCTAGGCCGATGATGTTGTAAGCTTTGATTTCGGCGTCGGTACTGTAGAGGTTAGTCGCGGCGATATCTCCGGAGGCTAGCGCTCGGTAGGTGATCTGATGCTCCATACCGACCACTTTGGACTGAGGTAGACTGTAGCGATCGCGCAGCATCGGCCAGCCATCGCTGCGGTCGATAAACTCGCTGCAAAAGCCCAAGGGCAATTCCGGATGCTTTGCTAAATCAGAAATACGATGGACACCTAAGGCAGCAGCTCTATCCGCACGCATCCCGACGATGTAGGTATTATTGAAGCCCAAGGAGCGGGTCATGCCGACTCCGTATGCCGCCAACACCGCCGCCAAATCAGCGCCCTGGCCCAGGTGCTCTTTGGCTAAGATTTCGCCGATGATCGTTCCAGTATAATCACCGTAGGCGTCGATATCCCCAGCCAGTAGGGCTTTCCATAGTAATGGCGTCCCCCCAAGACTCACTCGGTGGACGGCAGCGCTCCCTTCGGCCATGAGCAGCTGTGTCAATACTTCACCCAAGATAACGGCCTCGGTAAAGTTTTTACTGGCCACGACCAACGGCTTATCGTGCTTATCGTGACTAGGGTCAGTGGCGCTGACAGCGGTCAAAGACCCTCCGACGAGCAGGCTCAACAATACCACCTTCAGGTTAGTGATCATGGCGCGCTCCTTGCTCGACGGCTTTTTTGGCTGTTACTGTAGTAGCTTGCTCGTTTGGCCAGGCGACGCTCCGTTGCGCCGCAAGAAAAGCAACAACAAAAGGCTCCTTTGACTTCTGGCTCAAATCGGCAAAGGACCCTTCCTGAACGATGGCGCCTTGATTGAGCATGATGATTTTCTCACCAAGAAACGCAGCCTCCGAGACATCATGAGTGACCAGCACGACCGTCTTGCGCAGCGTGCTAAAAATGATCTTTAAATCTTCCTGGAGCTCGCGGTGGATCATCGGATCCAAGGCGCCCATTGGTTCATCGAGCAAGACTATGCTCGGATCAAGAATGAGAGCTCGGATCAGACTGACGCGCTGACGTTGCCCACCCGAAAGTTCACAGGGAAAACGTCCCAACAACTCGGGACTTAGCTTTGTCATGGCGAAGAGTGGCTGAATCTGACACTGCGCAGCCGGCTCAACTTTAAAGTAACGAGCGGCCAACAGGATATTGTCGCGGACCGTCAGATGCGGAAACAGGCCACCATCCTGCGTCACATAACCAATGTCTCGACGCAAGGACCGCGCGTTGGTCTCGGTCACCAGCGTGCCTGCGATTTCAATGGCGCCACTATCCGGCCACAGCAGTCCCATGAACAAACGCAGCAGCGTCGATTTGCCGCAACCACTTTGGCCAAGCAGCACGGTGGTCTGACCAGTAGCGCAGACCAAAGTCAGGTCGGTCAACACGCTTTTGCCGGCAAAGCCTTTGGAAACCCGTGTTGCTTTAAGCATCGCCTACCCGCCTAGTTTACTGACTTGGTGATATCTGTCGTCACCATATCGCCAATTTTTCGCAATAGTCAACAGATTTTACTCGGCTCGTAGCCCCGCCAAGCCGGTCATTTCCGTGCGCCTAAGCAGGTATAGACCGGTTCTTTGAGCAGCTTGCGTGACTTTTACGTGCGGGCCCTTACTGTCAAACGGGAGGCTAGGCACTCGACACGCATCGAGTCATCACCACGTCTGAGTAAGCGTGCCATAGCAAAGGCCTCCGCCTCTTTGTCGGCTAGGCTCTATCAAATGGTCGATGATCATGTTAAGTCCATGGGACTGGTTCCCCATGTCTTATCCTAGGGCGTTGGAGAAGTTATTTTTCGTCGCAGTATCATCGTCAGTGCCATAGATATCCGTCGCGCAACTTTTGCGGCAATTTACTTGCTGACGTTGCTGCTTCATGGATTGGAGCACCGTGCCGCCGCAGGGTCTGGCATGATGTCCTATAGCCTCTTTGGTGCGTCTGAAAGCAGCTCGCTCCCATCTGCACCGGGAGACTGTACAGCTTGTCAGCTGTTAGGCTTTGTCGGTTTAGCCTTAGCGACGTCGGTTTCGCCACAGCCGATGAGCTTGATGTCCGTGTTCTTTGTAAGGATCTGGCTGGCTGCGCCAGTAGCATCATTAATGCCGCGTCGCTATGCTCCGACTCAAGCTCGCGCTCCTCCCGTACTGCAAATAGGCGCCTAAAGACCAACTTGTAAAATCATTGTTGATGATGGCCATGCTATGCATACTGCGCGCAATTTCTAGGCGTGGCAGCTGCTATAGTACGTCTAAACGACCAATTGCCAGGCACAATAAGGGAGTTAATATGATCGGTTTGCATGTGCGAATTTTTGCTATCTGGGTATACTGCGTCCTAGTTATACCCACCGCTGATGCTGCAGCCAGCGCCCCTCAATCTATGAATCCCGATATCAGCGTCTCTATGCTTTCTCTTTATAGGCAGGCTAGGCGTAGCGGTAGCAGCGAGGCTATGCCGGGTAGCGGTGCTTCGCTTCAAGAAGTCGAGCTCCAGTTAGCCGCAGATGTAGATCCGTACCTTCGTGCCTCGACGATCCTGTCTGTGCACCCCGAAGATCAGCCGCCGGCTTCACCCACAGCAACCGAGTCCATGTCCGCGCCTCCAGATCAGAAATATGCCATAGAACCCGAAGAGGTCTTTGTTGAAACCACCTCGCTGCCAGGGGTTATTTTTAAGATAGGGCGGTTTCACCCGGCCTTGGGCCGGCATAATACGCTGCATGCACACGCGTTCCCATTTATCGATGCACCACTTATCAATCAGCGATTACTTGGTGCCGATGGCTACGGCGACGTGGGCATCTCAGCGGCGGTGTTGCTACCTCTGCCCTGGTTCAGCGAGTTAACCGTCCAGGGGTTGCAAGGGCATTCACCAGATCTATTTGCGGCCCAGGGCACAAGTGCGCTAGCGCAAGTCTATCGCTGGCGCCAACTGGTCGAGCTTAGCGATGCAGCGACCTTGGACGTCGGCATATCGGGGGGTGTGGGTCCCAATTTCTATAATGGTCGAACGACGGTCAGGGGTGGTGATTTTAGCCTGAAATGGCGACCATCCAAGGGTGGCAAATATCATGCTTTTGCTTGGTCGGGTGAGTATCTGCAAGGCGCCGTGGATCGCCGTCCAGATGACAGTAGGTTAGCAGGCTTTGCCACCTGGATGCAGGTACAAGTCGGCGAACGGTGGTGGCTGCAGGGACGCGGCGAGGCTGTCGGTGCAGTGGCTGGCGGCAGCGGTAGGCAGACAAAATACAGCGGACTAATCGGTTTTATCCCAACCGAGTTTTCTGGGGTGCGGCTGCAGGTTGACCGCTGGTTTGACCGTCAAGAGAGGGCAGTAAATAGTCTAGCTCTGCAGGGAGTTTTCTCGATAGGCGCGCATCCTTCGCATAGTTATTAATGATACTTAGATGAATTTGGAGAGGGAAAACATGAAAACAATATTTATTGCATCGCCCTTGATCGCTGCGGCCGCAATGTTCACGGCGGCCCCAACAGCTCATGCTGAGTTGTCGGTTATTACGACTGTTACCGACTTGGCGGCCATTGTTCAAGAAGTGGGTGGAGCGGAAGTTAAGGTTGAATCCATCTGTAGAGGTAGTCAAGATCCCCACTATATTGAGCCCAAGCCTTCCTACATGGTTAAAGCAAGCCATGCCGATTTATTGATCGCGGTAGGCCTGGGACTCGAGGTCGGCTGGCTGCCTAGTATCATTCAGGGTGCGCGCAACCCGAGGATTGCCAAGGGTCAGCCGGGATTTTTGGAGGTAGGCTCGTTGATCGAGGCGTTGGATGTGCCAAGTGGCAAAGTTTCAAGAGCCGAAGGTGATGTACACCCAGAGGGCAATCCGCACTTTATGCTCGACCCCATACGCGTAGGCCAGGTTGCACTCGGTATAGCCAAGCGCCTGAGCGAATTAGATCCCGTTCATGCTACTCAATATGGGACACGTGCAGCCGCATTAGAACATCGGCTAAGCGACAAGACCAAGGCCTGGCAAGAACGCGTGCGCAAATCATCGGTCAGCAAGGTCATCACGTTTCACCAGACGTTGAGGTATTTCTTTGCACGCTTTCACCTCGAAGCTGTCGCAATCTTGGAGCCGCTTCCTGGAGTTCCACCAACTGCAAAGCATATCTTGGAAGTGATCGGTAAGGCCAAAGCTGAGAAGGTGCAGCTAATCTTGGTGGAGAATTTCTTTGACCCAGCTGTGGCGGAGAGAGTCGCTAAGGATGTAGCGGGCCTACGCATTGCCGTGGTTCCGGTAGCCGTCGGTGGTGACGCCGCGGTCCAAACGATTGATGAAGTATATGAGACGCTTGTGCGCGCAATAGAAGGGACAAAAAGTCATGGGTGAAGCCATCCAGTTTCTGGCCGCCCCGACGGTCATGTGTTTTATCCTGGCCGGGATTCACTGCTACCTTGGTCTGCATGTATTGGCGCGAGGCGTCATATTTGTTGACTTGAGCCTAGCCCAAGTTGCGGCACTCGGTGCCACGATCGGCCTGCTTTTGGGCTTTGAGCACGGCAGTACGGAGGCCTATTTCTTTTCGTTGGCGACAACATTTTTGGCGGCTAGCCTGTTTGCGCTAGCAAGGAAGTATGAACGCTATTTCTCCCAAGAAGCGATCATCGGCATTGTTTATGCCCTGGGCTCTGCCGCCGTCATACTCTGTGTAGACCGTTTGGCACACGGCTCTGAACACATCAAGGAACTACTCGTCGGTCAGATTCTATGGGTCACCTGGCCCACAGTCTTTAAAACGGCCATCATCTACGGTGGTGTTGGCATCGCTCACTATGTATTTCGCCACCAGTTGTTGGGCGCGTCCTTTGGCGCCAGCAACGGCCACAATGGCATCTGGGATTTTCTGTTTTATGCCTTATTTGGTGTCGTTATTACCTCATCGGTAAGCATCGTTGGCGTGCTGCAGGTGTTTGCTTATTTAATCGTGCCGTCGATTGTCAGCACACTGTTTTTTACCACGATTCGGGGCCGACTACTCTTTGGCTGGTTGTTTGGTATGGTGCTGAGCGTGATCGGTATGGGGCTTAGCTACCATTGGGATTTTCCATCTGGAGCCTTCATCGTGGTGTGCTTCGCTTTGGTACCCATCATCTTGCTGCTCTTATTGCCGGTGATAAAATTTAGAGGAGTAAATTCTGCTGGGACATGACGCCGGCCGATCCTGAAGCAATCAGCAGGGTGCTCCTATACCAAGCCAGCGCCGAATCTGGGAGTCGGGATCTGCCGCCTGGGTGACATCCGAGATGCAAGCAACACCATCAGCGCCATGTTGCACGGCAGCAGCAGCATGAGCATGCGTCAAGCCGCCGATAGCGACGATGGGGTAGGGCCACAGTCGTTGCCACTCCGTAATCCGTGCCATACCCTGCGGCGCAAAGGGCATCGGCTTGCTGGTAGTCGCGAATATCGGGCCTAGGGCAATATAGGACGGACGCACAGCGTGTGCCCGCGCGGCCTCGTCGTAGGCGTGAGTGCTAATACCGAGGCGCATTGATGCAGCGGCAAGGCGTTGCAGATCGCAGCCGTCCAAATCGGACTGGCCCAGATGCACGCCGTAGGCACCCATTTCCAGCGCCAATTGCCAGTAGTCGTTGATAAACAGGCGGATGCCACGCGGAGCACAGTAGTCGGTGGCGGCCTGGACTTCGTGGCGCAGCTTTGCACCATCTAGATCTTTGATCCGCAATTGTATCGTCGTAACGCCGAGATCGCCACAGCGCTTAACCCATGCAGCGCGGTCGACCACTGGATAGAACCCTAAGGGTGCGGGGCCGCAAGATGGGAACTCAAGCTGCCTTGGTAACAGCTGTGATCCGGTGCTTAGCCAAGGCATGTCGTCTTTGTCTAGGGCGCCGTGCAAATCGCCTAGTACGGCGCCACCTGCGCAGACGTTGCGAGCATGGCGGATGCCATGGGTGAGGCGTGCACGGGCTAATACCAGGCTTTCGGCCAGAGTATGGCCTAAGGCGATAAATCCGGCGATAGCCGAAGCTAATGCGCAACCGGTGCCACGAACTTGTCCGTCGATACGGTAGTTACTCAGCCACATGGCAGACTGATCATCTAAATAGAAATCATTTACAAGCGTGCCGCCAAGGTGTCCGCCTTTAATTAAAACGCGCTTTGCTCCGAGTTGGCACAGCGCCGCTGCGGCGGCTGGCAGATCCTCACTACGACGAATAGTGCAGCCAAGAAGCCGCTCAGCCTCGGGCACATTCGGCGTTAGCAGATCGACTGAAGGTAACAGGCGGCGCAATGCAACGATCGCCTGCTCACCCGCCAATGTACCGCCAGACGATGAACCGATCACCGGATCTAAGATGACGCAAGCATCGTGAGCCGCTACAGCAGCGCCTATCGCGTCAGCATTTTCTGGGCTGCCGATCATGCCTATCTTAATTGCGCGCGGCAAGGGCATTGGTGCTGCGGCTAGAGCCTCTAGTTGCTTGATGACTAGGTCAGCGCTCACCGCCACGGAGGTGGTAAAATGCACAAGACTTTGGGCGGTTATCGCTGTAATAACGCTGCCGACGTTAAGGTCTAGGCTGTTTAGTAGGCGCAGATCCATCTGCAAGCCGGCGCCACCACTTGGATCGGAGCCGGCAATGGTCCAGACGGTAGGTCGATCACCGCTCATGATGGTCGCTCAATGGCCACGGCTGGCGTAAAAGCACGGCCAAGCAGCGGCGTACTGGCAACGGCGAAGCTGCGCGGTTCCATCAGACCGGCTTCAAATCCGAGGCGACCAAAAGCCACGGCTGCGGCAAAAGCCGCCGCCATCGCCGGAGGATCGTCGGCTTCGGCTACGGCGGTGTTAAGCAACACGGCGTCATATCCTAGTTCCATCGCGGCCATAGCATGCGATGGCCGGCCGATGCCTGCATCGACGATCAGCGGCACCTTTGGGAAGCGGTGACGCAGCAGTTGCAAGGCCCTTGGATTGGTAAGACCAAGACCAGAGCCGATCGGCGCAGCCCAAGGCATGAGGACACGGCAACCGACGTCGATTAGGCGCTGTGCCACAATGAGGTCATCGGTGGTGTAGGGAAATACCTCGAAGCCATCTAGTACCAGCTGCTGAGCCGCTTTCACCAGCCCAAATGGATCGGGTTGTAGGGTGTAGTCGTCGCCGATCACCTCGAGCTTAATCCAATTAGTCGCAAATAAGTCGCGCGCCATATGCGCGGTAGTGACTGCCTCTTGCACCGAGTAGCAGCCTGCTGTATTCGGCAAAACGCGCACGTTCAGGTCTTTGACGTGATCCCAAAAGCGCTGACCGTCTTGCTGTTTAGCCGCAGTTTCGCGACGAAGTGAAACGGTGATGATCTCGACTTCTGCGCGTAAGATGCTTTGCTGCAAGCTGGCTGGTGAGGGGTACCTAGAGGTTCCAAGTAGGAGATGGCTGTTGATTTTTGTGTCACCGATCGACCACATATTTGCCTCGCAGAGTGTTAACCGCCAGCCATCGGAGCCAA
>Ga0315293_10007535_pt1 | contig 10099 bp, 6 predicted proteins | sample YL17G13_20_MG_FD_203071 | JGI IMG/M metagenome (GOLD analysis project Ga0315293, IMG submission 203071) | Sediment microbial communities from Yellowstone Lake, YNP, Wyoming, USA - YL17G13_20 | ecosystem: Environmental > Aquatic > Freshwater > Lake > Sediment | place: USA: Wyoming | collected... | reverse complement strand
CTAGTCCTGGAAACTGTTCTGGGCGGTATTCGACTCCTGGATAGCTTTTGACGACGGCGTTTAAGTCGACTTTTTGGTTGAGTGTGGCTGATGCTACGACGTTTTCGATTTTGATTATGGCTTTGCTTTTCGGCATTGAGTGTTCTCTTCTTACTGGTGAATTGCTTATATACCCTTTATAAAGCCTTAGGTGCCCTGTTCTTAGTTTAGGTAGGTGTGTCTATTTTCTTTTTCTGAATATCTTGCCGCCGTCGCTGTATTCTCCTGTGATGAATTCAAATCCGACTTGAATCAGCTTTGGCAAGTCACTCAGCAGTTTCCAATTTTTCCCAAGCTTTGAGTAATCGACGAAAGGCACGTCGGTTCTGTCACAGGTGTTTCCAAACTTCAACTCGTAACCGAAGTTGTGTTCGCAATATTCTTTGTCGCCACTGTTTGAGCGTCCTTTGGCAGCAGGCACGGGTATGAACTCAAAAGTCTTGTCATCAAAAATCGGAGCATGGAAACCGCCTGTCTCCTCAACTTCTGAAGAATCTACTCCAACCCTAATGAAGTAAGCTAGACGTGACTGTCTTCGCTCGAGAATGTCATATATCATCTTTTCCACCATTTATCCCATCTTCTTATTTGCGGTGGCGCGCGCGAAAGCACAATTTATGAAATGAAGATCGATATGAGGATTGCCAAAAATGGCGCGTGCTATTGCTTTGGAAAAGAATTAGCAGATAAAAGAGAAATCAGTCTCTTCTTTTTGTTGTCTTTCGCTTGACAGACATCAGGAACAATGCCAAACCAATGACTAGCGCGAAGTTAACTGCTAGAGGTCTTAGTACTATCTGCTTGTCAAATGAAACTGAGTATCCTCCTACTGGAACTGAGGCGACTACTATTCTTGCGGTTTCTGATTGTGCGGTGGTGCTGCTGGAACCTGTCACCCTCAAATATGCATAGTGTACCCCCGTAGTTGACGGGGTGAACGTCCAAATATTCGACGTCGCTCCTGAAACTGGGTTTCCATTCAGATACCACTGATAAGTATAAGGTGCAATACCGCCATCCACAGTTGACGCAAAGGACACGGATTGGCTGACTTGAATCGAACTGTCAAGCGGACTTATCGATACAGAAAGTGCCGCAGGCGAAGATGCCACACCTACTTTGGCGGTTTCGGACTGTGCCGTGTTAGTGTAGGCGTCTGTGACTCTCAGGTATACGTTGTATGTGCCTTTTGTTGTCGGGGTGAACGACCAGCTGCTTATGGTTGCCCCTGAGACTGCAGTGTCGTTCAAATACCATTGATAAGCATAAGGTGGCACGCCACCGTTGACTGTTGATGTAAATGGCACTGATTGACTCAACAATATAGACGTGCTAGAGGGACTTGAAGTGACCAGTAAAGGCGGGATACTTCTGAATGCTGCTTTAAGAGTGTGATTTGTGTCTATGAGAACCAAGTATGGATTTGCTGAGCCAACAGTCACTGAATCGAGTTCCCAATGGTCGAACAGGTAGTTTGGATCCGGAATCGCAGTGACTTGCACTGACGAGTTGGTTGCGTGACTGTACACTCCTGGCAATGGGTCTGTTGTGCCTCCAGTGTCTGTTGTTACTGTTAGAGTGGAGACAGGCGGTTCGTTCAGATACACAAGCGTGGGAACGACGTAAAGATTATTGTCAGTGTTGTTCTCATAAGGGACTGGTGGAGCATAAGAACTGATAGTGTAGGAGCCAAAGTCAGAATCTGAAGTGTTCCAAATCAATGTAACAGTTGACGAGGCACCTTCTGTGAGGTTGACTGTTTGCGTGGCAACAGAAGTCATATTCAAGTACAGGTCTAAGTCAAAGGATTCTTGATAAGAACCATAATTCGCTACGGTCACATTCATGTAGACTAGTTGCCCACGTTCTACGATATCGGGGGCTTCGATGTTGGTTACTGCAATTTCATGGACATCGTGATTCACCAAGAAGGTCACGTTCTGGTCACGCCAATTACCTGATGTATCATAAGCTCTCAAGATAACACTTGACGGACCGTTCGTGAAGCTGGTTGTAACGAGAGGGAAAGCGAAAAATGAAGTTGATTCTTGGGCGAAACTGATTGTTTGATCAGGCACCCACCAAACCGGAATTCCAAAAAGGTAGAAATAATGCCCTAACTCAATCCTGTTTAGGCAAGTGTCATCTACAACTGTCCCATTGATCACAGTTTGGTCATACACGACTTGTTCTGTCAATGGACGTTCCACGAAAACGTAAGGGGCAGACACGTCAGCTGGTATCGTACCGTTCGTAAATTCCACAGTAACCATCGAAGGCGTTGCCATATCGCCGTTCTCCTCTCTGGCAGTAATGAAGAATTTGAACTGAGCAGGCCCAGTTGCATGACTAGTGAAGTTGATCGAAGGAATGTCTGCGGTCCAATTGCCGTCTCGGTCAGGATCAGCCATATGGAAGCACTCAAAATCTGGCACAACAAGCGTCTCATTGGGAGAAGGCGGGATCCAGTCCGGTGGTTCCATATAAGCCCTCACATAACTCAGAGAAGTCTGGTTCTCAATCTCAGCCCAAATTCTCACACTGGACGACGGAGGCCACGTGTAGGTTGCTTTAGGCATCACATGGCTTATCCAAGGGTACGACCACTCGCAAGCGCCGATGTATATTCGATCAGCAAGAAAACCATCGCCACCATTGGGCACTTGTCCCGTGTGCCCAACGGAGTCCCCATTATCGTCCAAAAGAGGATGTTGTGAATACCCTTGTTGAGACAGGGTTACGGTGGCAATGTTGAAAGAAGATCCTATCGAATGGCCAGACTTGATTGCGTTCCAAAATGGCATTGAGAAAGCTTCCCAAGTCCCTCCAGGGCCAGTTCTAGAGTATTCGTTGGCTCTAGATGAAGTTGTCGTCACCCTGCCAACTATGGAGAGTTCATCAATGAAACTGCCACTGTGGCATGCAGCATAGATGACATGCGCATGAGCTCCTGTGGCACTTTGGAAGTAGTCAAGCCATGATGCCAATTGGTCAGGGTCCAGACGTTCTGAGAAATCTGGGATTGTCGGGAACCAGGAATTAGGCGCAATGCAGAACTGGTCCTCTCCACCATGATCGAAAAGGTAGAGGAAAAGGGAATTGGATGCATGAATACTGGCTGTCGCCCAGTTCTCTATTGCCCCTTGGAGATTTGAGCATGACGAAATACCGTCAATATCATTGAGCCCGTCTCCATCCAAATCCTGATAAGAGTATTGTTGTTGGTTCAGATACCAGATGTCGTCTGGACCAAGGCCCACTTTTCTGAGAGTTCTATAAACCTGATTGCACCCATCGTTTATCGCAGAGTTCAGTGGGTCGTCAGAGGTTAAACTGCCTGCAACTATTACAGCACAGGCTTTCTGGGAAATAACCGTAACAGGACCATCCGTTCGCAAATTGTTTGAAATATCCCTCTCATCTGGAAGTTGTCTAGCCCTTGCGCTTACAATATATGTGCCTTCAAAGCCTGCCGTGCGCCAAACTACTGTGAATGATTGTTGTTGATATGCCAGTAATTCCACGTATTTCGTTGAAATGACTGAATTATTAGCATAAATATCAATGTATGTTCGGACAATATTGCTACAATTGTTCCTAACATCTACCGAAATGTAGTCTGGATACGGAGAAGTCAAAAACGTTCTCAAAGGCACGACATTCATAACTGCAATATCTGATGGAACTACTCCCTCATGTAATTCTCCTTTGACTTCAAACCAGACTTCAGCGTCTAGTCCGCCTGGTCCCCAAGTGCCGTCATATTCGCCGGAGGCAACGTGCATGATCCGACTCATCGCGGGATTATATCGTAGCTGCACTTGGTCGCTGTCGCTTGTGAAATTCATCGTCTCCAAGTTGTAGACGCCTTCAAAAATCGCTCCTGCAACAAAAGCGCCATTCCAGTCCTTAACCCCCTCACCTATCTTTGAACTTATATCAGCTAAATCTGGGATTTCCCAAGTGTCATCATCCCAAAGCATGATCCTGAACTTTATGATGTGAGTTGAAGGAGTGTCAAACGTCCAGCTGTAAGCTTGATTTAGCTGATTGGCGTCAGGATTGTTATCTCCGCCACTTCTTTCATTCTCCCATGGTAACCACAGATTCCCATTGTAGAATTGGACTTTCCATCTCCAATCTGCCCCGTCTTGCCCCCCCAACCACGGTGTCCAAGGAAGAGTCTCGATTTGATCCAATTCCTTTGCTCTTTGAATCACTAATTCAAACTTTGATTGCGATGAAGCCTTAGTTCCTGGTACGAATGCTATGGCCAGGTTACTAATCAATAAAACTAAGAAGAACCATGCAATCAACTTACTAACAACTAGATTCACAACTGGACGCATCTCTCTCCCTTCTCCCTTGACAGCCCCGATAGATTCTATCTTGAAGCCTTCAATAAATGGCTTATGGGATTATCCTCTATATCCTACTAGAAAGTCAAGATCCCTAATTTCGGTCGCCATTTTCCTCAAGCCTCCGCTAACGCATAATTATTTTGTTCAGTTAAGGTTGAACCAGAAGTGATTTGATGCCAAAAAGATACGATTATCATATCGACTATACCACCAATACGAAGAAGTACGGCAAAGTCGTCACTTGCGCCGTTTGCCAGGGTACAGGAAGAGATCACACCTACTCACTCATCGGAGTCAGATGTGAAAATTGCGGTGGGACAGGCAAAGTTAGAGTGTAATACGGAAAGCACATACATCGAACTATAGCGCGCGCACGCATTCTTGTCTTCTTTAATATGAAGCGAGCGCGCAACGAGAAGAACCTATCAGCTATTTATTGAATTTCTTTCTCTTGTAGATGAAATATCCTGATGTAAGGGTTCCTGTTACAATTAATCCACTGCCAATAAGGACCAACGGAGACATGGGATACAACTCTTTCGATTTGATTTGACTAATGAAATACCGTGTTTTTTCAAGATTTAGTGTGGTGTTTTCAGGCTGGTATGATGTACTGTCATTGCATGGTTCTATCTGCGACCTTTCGTGGTATTCGTTCCAACTGTATATGATCACAAGGTTGACCTTCGATTCTCTTGCTAGCCGAAGAGCCTCATTCCATTGTTTGGCATACAGACCCTCTGAAAGACTAGGATCAAAAGTGGAGTTCTCAGTTCTGTATATGAACTGGTCGTCATATCTGGGTTCAACGCATATCATTCCGTCTTTCTTGCTAAGAGGTGGGATTGTTGAGTTATTTACTGTGCAAGGAATGGCAAACCACCAGTCTACATAGGGACTGTGACCGACTATTCTGGTCTGAAATCTGCCTTGATTGTCGGATCCCACCATTCCGTTCTTTGTTATTTCACCATTGTAGAAACATAGAATGGGCAGTTTGTCGAGTTTCATGTAGATGCTATCGTAGGGAACTACATAGGTGCCATAGACGTAATCATAGATGTTTTGGAAATCATAGACTGTCCCGTTGAAGGATTCAACCATCAAAGCAGCTGTTATGTTGTATTTGTATTGCTTAATTACTTGGAAAATAAACTGACAAGTTGCATCGCCATAGTAACCGTAACCCCAGTCCTTGTTTCCCCACCAGGAGAGAACAATAAAATCTATTCCTGACTCTTCCATCCACGTTAACTGTTGTTTTACAGCAGTCTCATTCTGGCAGTCATAATATCCAAGAACTGAACTGACAGGAGTATCAACAACATTCCATTTTGGATATTCTTTGCTGTAGTTCCAATGTAGAGGATACCAGGGATAGTAGTAAACTCCAACCCTTGTTTGTGGTTTAGAAAATGAGAAGGACAAATTCAGGACAAGGAACAGGCTTCCTACTAGTATTGTCAAAATTGACAGCCCGAATGCAACCTTCGTGTTGATAATAATCACCGCTTAATCTTGCTGACTATTAGGCCTGTGCATGCACGCTTTGGTGTGGCCACCTCAATGCTGTCGACCGAACTACTCGTGTTTGTTGAAGTTGATGATTGCTATTTGAATGTCCCGCATGTTGCAGATTCCGTCGTTGTCAACGTCAGCGTTTGGATTCCAATTTGGCGAATTTGGTCTGGTGTTGAAGAGCATTATCATGTATTAAATGTCTCCCATGTCGACCCTTCCGTCCGGGATTCCTTGGTTTGTGCTGGATATGTCGCTTGGAATGGTGACTCGTATAGTGAGCGAACGGTTGTTGTCTTTCATATCTCCTTCACTGGGAACGGGGCAAACGTAGGACCACAGAGTGTAGTTGCCGATGGTAAAGCCCGTCGTGTTCAAAGCAAACGTGAACGTCAATGAACCCCAACCCGTCAAGTTGAGTTCAGTCTCAAAATCTGTTCCGGGCATATTGAACGTCAGGTTGAAGCTTTCGGTCTGTTCACTGTGATTTCTAGCGGTCACGTCAAGCGTGATGGTCGTGTTATACCCTTGACCTACGACTGTCTTTGAGGCTCGGATAGCTACTCCTATGTCATGAAGACCTGAATATGACTCAATGAGTGGATAGTTGTCCAAGTTGTCACCACATACAGTATGAGGTGTGTCACCGATTCCGTCTCCATCCAAATCGGTGCCGTTGTAATCACTCCAGTAGTTTCCTTTGGAACCATCATCCCAAAAGCTAGCATAGCCAAGTGTTGTGATATATACCTGTTCGTAGTTGGCTATCAGGTTGTTTTGGTGAAACTTGTTGTTAGAAGACGATTCGAGCCAGATGCCATAGCCGTTGTCTGTTATAGTGTTTCCAGAGAAAATATTATTGTCAGAAGAGGAGAGCCAAATGCCCCTGTTGTTTTTGGCTATCGTGTTTTGAGAAAGGATGTTGTTATTGGATGACCAGCAAATGAAAATACCGTAACCTCCTCCTCGAACAGGCATGGGAGGGGAGTTTTCTGTTATGTTGTTTTCAGAAATGATGTTGTATGAAGACTCAGTGAGCCTAATGCCACTGTGTGTGCTGTTTGCTATGTTGTTTCCACGAATAGTGTTATTAAACGACGACTGGATGTTGACCCCATACAGCCAGTTTTCATTAATATAGTTACTATGAATAATGTTGTTAGACGATGAGTGGAGAGCGATACCTTCGTTGAAGCCTATGATCCTAGTATTTTGGATCGTCACATTGCTTCTGCCCACAAGTTCAAAACCTATTGGATATGGGTCACTTTCTGCGGGTCCTTGAAGTGAGTATCCATTTCCGTCCACTACTATGTTATCTCTCTCAACAATGATCAAATCATGAACATTGTCAGTAAAGGTATAAGTGATATTATCCACACTCATGATGTTTACTGTTGGTGGGTCGACATTCCCATCAGCTCTTATGTGAATAGTCCCAGACGCTTGAGCTTTACCAACTCTGACCAGTGAACTAGGCATTCCTAGGAGAACAAAGAAAACCAAACCGATAGTGAAAGCAAACTTTAACATTTTGGCTCATTCCTAGTGCTCTTCTGTTTCTATTTCTTATGACTTGCGGAAGAATCTTCGATTGAACATCCAGAACATCAGCACCGACACCGCAAACCGACTATTTGAAGAAGCAGCATGGAAGTCGGTTTACACGCGACTTAATCCGATAGTTTCGCGCGTTAATGGTCCGCAAAAGCGCGCGCAAACCAGACACGGCTTCTGAAATCTTCAAAGTTGAAAGGCCGACTGGTCTAAGAGAAAAAAAGGGGTTGTGCGGGAAGCGCGCGCGCAAGGTGGTTGCATCTTCGGGAACTGTCTAAAGCGCGCGCCAAGAAGACTGATGAGACAGTTTCCTGTTTGTATTGAGTTGCGTTTTTATTCTTCAAAAGGACTAATAAAAAGAGGGAGATTCTTGTCAAGATCCAAGAAAATAAAGAAATTCATTGAGGACATAAGAAACTTCTTGAAAGGTGAAGATCGAAAGGCAAGTAGTGATCCACGCGAACGTGGACAGTGCACGCTCTTCAAGTTCTGTGAACCAGGTTACGGCTTTCTTTTGAGTATTGCTGACTTGGATGAAGGCAAAATCAATGTCGAGGGAAGGGACGCAAAAACTGGCATAATTACCCTTAATTTGGAAAAGATATCCAATAGCGCGCGACAATTCTTGAAAGATGAATCTTTCGTGGATTTCCACAACACTTTGCAGGACTATGCAGAAAGCGCAAACTATGTTGGAGTGTTGAATCACATTCTGTCGTCTATGGCATACTTTGATTTCTGGCTTGAGGAAATAGTGTCTCTTTCGGAAGATTGCCCCAAGTCTTGCATTGGTCTATTGAAGCAATTGGCCAAGTTTCTACCAGCAATCTACAGTACTGACAAAGATCCATACGGAGGAGGTTTCAGGGGAACAAAAATCGCTAAAGAGTTTTTCTGCAAGGAAGCAGAAAAAATGCTTGTGAATGCTACCGATCTTTTGAAAGCAGGTTCAGTAGAGAGATCTTGCAGGATAGTTGAGGCTCTGATAAGACGCGTTGTCGTGACAAGATCCAAATTGATGAGAGAATACAAGATCGCGCTGGACACGTGTATTAGCACCGGTGAGGAACTACGAGAATATAGCAGCAAGACTTGAACGTAGTAGATTGCTCGTTGACCTTGATCGAAGGAGTCTTTCTTCGAATTCACTACGCATTTTCTATCTCATAGGACATCGCGGATGATAATACCGCACATTATATTAGTGGTCGTAGGCAATTTCATGTATTCAGAGCCTACTAGCCAGGATTGACTGGAATGAGCACAAACTACAAGATGATTGCAATTAGATTGTCAGGTCTCATCGCTATTTGGGTAGTATACATTACGAATGCCCTTGTCTATGCATTTCTTTCGATATATCACAAAGTGGACGTTCTGTTTCCATTCAAGATTTTCATCATAGTGGGTTTTGCGTTCACTATTGTTTATTCTCTAAGTGGCCTGATCTCTAGAGAACAAAACAGACACTTGATTGCTCTAGTTCTCGACATCATACTCTTGGGAGCATCGGCACTTGGTTCTATTCTAGCCATACCGTCAATACTATCGATGCAGTCTGAAATTGAACTCAATTTTGACGTGTCTGTGTCTATAGGATGTATGATGGGAATCATCATAGGTCTGATTGGCTTGTCATTGATCACATATTATGCAATCAAGTCAGAATGAGTTCTCTGGGAGGAAGCCAGCCTGGCAAGCTTGAATCACGACTGACTCGAAATTATTGGCCCGCGCTCTAGCCTAGCTCTACTTGGATCTCAGAATCTATTACGCCTTTCTAAAGCACGAGTGTGACATCGAGCGGCAAGAAAAAAATGGGATTTGCGGGAGACATCGCCACTTTGGTGTCCTAAAGCCTTAGGTGTTCCATCTCCGCGAATAGGCAAAAGTGTGCTGGTGAATGCGTGGGGCGAGATTGTGTTCTTTCGAAAGTCATAATAGCTGAACTGTACAATCTGTGAGATGTTCATCAGTGAAATGAACGGTGAAAATAAAATGAGAAGGTCTGTCTTAGTGTGCATGATGTTGTACTCTCTGATCCTTATCTCCGCGGTGAGAATCCCTGCGGCGCAGGCTTCGATAAACAACTACAATTGGATTGGTGCAGTCGTTAGGAACAGCTATGATACGTTCTATGGTGCGACCGTAACCGCTTATGAGGAGGAGACATCTGCGAATCTAGTGGCAAGCGTCTACAACGAATACTCTGGTGTTCCAATAAACGTCTCAGCCGTTACAGTGGGTTTCGACTGGGGCACGAACTACACTTCAAGCGAATGCAGCACTGACAGCCCATTCGTCGTTTCGAGTCTTCAATCACATGTCTTCACGATAAACTTCACAGTTCCTTCGGCGTCATTCGCGTCCAACCTCGTTGTGCACGGTTATACGATTTATGTGGAGCACGTGAATAATACAAGTGGCAACAAACGCGTAGTGGGCGCGTGGACACAGAGTGGCAGTGGTTTCGCCGTCTTCTCTTCCGACCAAAAAAACGCTTACAATTACAAGAAAGAGATTGAGGCATACCCATCCACACCTTCTGGCGGTATTCCTTTTCTCACAGCAGAGGCGAGGGAGTTAATCCTGAAATCGAGTGTTGCCAAGTCTGTTGCGAGCGA
>Ga0315293_10007529_pt1 | contig 10102 bp, 4 predicted proteins | sample YL17G13_20_MG_FD_203071 | JGI IMG/M metagenome (GOLD analysis project Ga0315293, IMG submission 203071) | Sediment microbial communities from Yellowstone Lake, YNP, Wyoming, USA - YL17G13_20 | ecosystem: Environmental > Aquatic > Freshwater > Lake > Sediment | place: USA: Wyoming | collected... | reverse complement strand
CGGAGTACATCGAGGAACTGACCCTGCCCTGGGACGTTGACCACTGGGTTCTCACCTATGCCGAGTACGACGCCTACTCGTTCACCCATCCCCTGCTCGATGGCAACGCCAAGGCCCTGTCGGAGAAGACCAACTGCGATGTGCCCGGCAGGTGGCTGTCCACGATCTCCCTGAACGCTCTCCCGCACATCTCGGTGGACATCACCCTCGAGGCCACGCTCTCCACCGACATCTGGGCTGTCGATGGCAGCGTGGACGTCGGTGTGGACCTGGCTGGCGCCATGGCCCAGCCCATCTTCGGGACGCTGGAGGTCGATGTAGACGCACAGGGCTATCTGGCATGGCTGGGAAGCGCCAACCTCGAGTCCACCCTCACCATGGACGTCTTCGTTCCCACGGCCAGCCACGCCACGACCCAGCCCTCCGTCGTCTACAGCAACTACTACGGGCTGGGTCACTTGTGGGAGACCAAGCGCACCAATATCGACAATGCAGGCGTCGAGGGTGTTGCCCCCACCACCACGTACACGTACGACTTCGGGCGCCTGGATGCCAGCAGCTGGCACTTCATGCTGGGCTCCTCCCAGCCAGGGCCTACTGCTCAGACGTGGGTGAGCGTCAACACCGTGATCGACAATCCCGCCTATGAGCAGTCCGCATGGGCGGGCAGGGACATCACCCTTAGCGTCTGGGTCTACATCCCCGACTGGACCGGCGCCAGCAGGGTGCAGCTGCAGGTCGTGGAGTCCAATGACGGTTATGGCCCGTGGGTCTATGTGGTTCCCGAGGTCTATGCCTACGGGAGCACTGCCCTAGCCAATGGGACGTGGCAGCAGCTGACCGTGACCTGCCCGGGGGTCAACACCACCACCTGGCCTCCTGCCGATATCAGGCTGATGGGACTGGACCAGGACACCCTCATCGTCGAGTTCTATGTCGATGATGCGACGTGGGAGTGGGGCGGGACATGGACCGATCCCCTCATGCTCGACGCCTTTCCTACGACCAGCGCCTGGCGATCGAGCCTGCATAGGTGGGCGACTCGGTACCCCCTGTCCATCGAGGGCGGCGTTGAGCAGGACTATCAGCCGCTCCAGATCGCTCCCATTGCTCACTCAGGGAGCTATGCGTGGATGCACCACGTCCATCCTGACCAGGTCAGGCAGCTGGGCCAGACGGAGGCAGGTCCCTCCCTGCAGTTCTTCACGATGAACCTGATCAAGAACAACGATGGCTACCTGCACGTCGAGGTGTGGGTCTATGTCCCTGATGGGCAGTCGGCCGTCCGGCTGGGGATGGCTCCCTACATCTATCGCTACGACCCTCCACCCTACTTCTTCATCTCCTGGCCCATGGTCAGGGAGGTGCGCACCACGACCACGGGGCAGTGGGAGCTGCTCGAGCTCGATATCAACCCCGGCCAGGGTGAGTGGTCTATGGGCACTTGGCCGGGTGGGTGGGGCAACTACCCCGCGCAGGTGTACCTCATGCAGGACGACCAATACACCAAGGCGGGCGAGTTCTACTGGGACGATGTGGCCTTCGGGGTCATCCCTGCCGACCTGGAAGGCGTTCCCTTCGAGCTGCTGGTCTACTCGGCCGACATCGTCAATGCCAGGGTGCTGGCAGACATCGGGATGGAAGCCACCGCCTACGACCCAACGGTGCAGGTGGCCGGCGACATCGACATGGACGTGTCCCTGGTGGGCAACGCCTTCATGCCCACCTTCCACGACGTGGAGGGGACGCTCAGCGTGGATATCGGGCTGAGCGCTACGACGACATGGGGCGAGGGCGTCGCGCCTGTCCAGGGCTCGATGACGTGCGATGTCGGGGTGAGCGGTCCTGTGCAGGTGATGATCGATACGTGGCGGCAGGACGCCACCACAGGATTCGATGAGAACTGGGGCTGGAACAGCTACGGCACCTACGTCTGGCTCGGCAACGCGTGGGCCAATCCTCCTGGCCCCACGACGAGTCGCGTCACCACGCCCAAGAGGGACGGCTCCTACAGCCGCAAGTACGTCTGGGCAGCCATCACCAACGGCACGCAGTCGTGGATAGAGCCCTGGTCTGCTGCCAGGGCGTTCTACCACGCAGGCTCTGACCTGACCCTTCACGTGTGGGTGTACGTGGCCGCAGGGTCGCCTGCGCTCACCCTGCAGGGCTACTGGGCCACGTTGATGTACCCCGAGAGCAAGACGGCCATAGGCACGTCGGCCACCACGACGCTGACCGATACCTGGCAGCTCCTGGAGGCGACCATCGGCTGGGAGGACTGGCGCGATCACCTGCTGGACGACCGGATCAACTTCGCGCTGCTCCACGGCAGTGCCGCTGCCACCTACTACGTCGAGGGCTCGTGGCTGACCAGCCCTGGGTCCATCGAGTCGAACGAGTACCGGATGGGGATAGAGATCCCCACCTACCCCGTAGGCCAGTACAACTGGTACGAACCAAGCTTCTCAGACGTCCTGTGGACGCCCTATGAGAAGTGGGCCACTTATGTCTATTCCAACCTGACCAGGCAACGAGGCTCGATACAGTCCTCGCCCCATGTCCGCTCAGGGTCGCAGTCCATGTGGCTGTACCACGGCGGCCCCCTCACCAATGCCGTGCGGGCCACGAGTGCGGAGCTCTGGAACGTGATGGGGGCCAATTACTACGGCAACTACAGCGTGCCCGAGGCGACGACTACCCGGTTCGACATCGACGTGTGGGTGTGGGTGGACGAGGACTCCTCCCCTGTGGAGATGTCCTGGCAGTACTCCTCGTACAAGCCTGCCGTCAGCCCTGAGACGGGCGCTCGCTACTTCCGGCACAGCGGCTCACGCACCGTGCGATCGACCACGACCGGACAGTGGGAGAAGCTCACGCTGACCCTCTACTGGCCGCACTACATGGCCTACCGGCCGTTCTCTAGCAGTGGCTACTCGGTCGGGACAGGCCATATCACCATCTCCTTCGTCGATCAGCAGATCGTCAACCAGTGCTTCATCGATGACGTCAGCGTGAGGGCCACGCATGTGGACAAGAACACCCCTGCCGAGCTGCTGGTCAGCGCCCGCCAGACGGACACGAGTGTCTACATGACCGCAAACGTGACAGGCGGCTGGGTGGGAACGGACCTGCCTATTGGCCTGTCGGGGACACTGGTGGATAAGACCCGCTACGCCGCAGGGAGCATCGATGTGGTCATAGACGCCTACCAGTGGGTGCCGGCACCCGCATATGTCGAGGGGTTGTCCACGGCCGGCGAGCTCGTCAGCGTCAAGGGCATCCGAGACGAGACCATGTGGGACATCGGCTCATCATGGCAGTCGTACATGCCTGGGTTCGAGGGCTCGGGCAACTCAGACCACGGGGACGTGGACGACTGGTGGTACAACTACTGGGGCTACCAAAATGGCGTGTATGACTGGGACGAGTACCACACGCTCTTCCATTACGGGCCGGTCCACTCGGGCACCAGGAGCATGAAGGCCGTCTTCCTGGAAGGCGCCGGCACCATCAAGCTCTATGCCGAGCTCTTCGTGAGGTACCACCGATCGTGTGAGAACAGGTTCACCGTGTGGGTGTGGAACGAACCCGGCAACCCGCCCCTGGAACTGCGTGCCAACACCAAGTGGAGCGCCTCGTCTTACACCCTCCCCGTGCTCGCCTACCGCACCCTGTCCACCACGCACGGGCAGTGGGAGAAGCTCGAGCTCATCGTCCCGCCCTTCACGACCACGGACGTCCACAACAGCCGGGGGCCGTGCATCGACTGGGAGATCGGCTTCACTGAGCGCGTGGCACGGGGAACCTTCTACGTGGACGACTACGCTGTCTTCTACGAGCAGACGTCCACCCTGTCCATCCAGTATGCGAGCAGCGTGTGATTACCGTCGATATCGGCCTGAGGGCCAGCGCCAAGTACGGGGCGACCACGTCTGTGGTCATGACCCTCGAGGGGGCGCTCGGCACCACCCACGGCGGGGCTCTCACCAGCATGGACATCACCATGGAGGGCACGCTCACGGGCGGGCTCGATGTCATGTTCGGCATGGTGAGCATCGATGTGAGCCTGCCTGCGGCCCAGTGGAACAAGGTCTGGACGGCCGAGTCGTTGACTCGGGGTGTCTTGGGGATCGATTCCTACGAGGCGAGCGCCGTTGCCTGGCTCCTCCACGACCTGTCCATGGTCATGGTGGACAACGAGGAACTTCCGCCTGTCACGGTCTACTCGCTGTCCGTTGACCCCACTGTCGCCATCAGGATGTCCACCCAGCCGCTCTACGTGCCACCTGCGCCGCCTGCTGCGCCCCCTGACGCGCCTCCCGAGCATCCAGAGGAGTTCCCCATGCCCGTCTATGGCGGGATCCTCCTGCGTGCCCTGCACGGCGTCGTGGTGGACATGGATCCCCCTACCATCGAGGACGGGATACCCCACTCATGACCTGGACGTACGACACGGCGATCAACCCCGTGTACGGGATCTTCGCCGTCAAGGTCAGGCGTGGGCAGCAGACGGCCGACGTGAGCTTCGTGCGGGGCGCTCCGACCATCATCGACAACCTGACCTATGCCGACCCGTTCGGGGACGCTACGGCCGTCCTGCGCTTCCCGTCTGTGACGGGGTTCGATGACCTGGGCGGGACAGAGGTCTGGTGGCTGCACGAGTTCACCAACGTGGACGTCTACTACCTGCCGGTCACCAGCACCTCATGGCACGCGGGCGAGGAGCTGGCCTTCAACCCGATCAGCAACAAGCGCGACCTGTACGTCCACCAGCTCAAGCAGAACGGCGACCCCCTGACGCCCATCTGGGAGGGCTTCATGGTCAGCGTGGAGCCCAGCGTGGACGGGGTGATGGTGCAGTGCCAGGGCTGCCTGTACCAACTGGACTACTACTACGCCAAGCCCCTGATGCCCTCGCGCCCGCGCACGGTGGAGGACATCCTGCGCCGCTACATGAACAAGGCCTACCGGGGGCTGAACTTCGAGCCCATGATCATCGACTGGCCGGATGACTGGACCAAGTACTTCACCCAGGGCGACTACAACGCGTTCCAGAAGATGGGCGAGCGCTACATCCCCCTGTCCGACCTGCTCGGGATGATCCCCGCCGACGCCCCCTCGGGCACGCTACCCCTGGGAAGCCCGTGGACGGGCTACGTGACCCGCAACTACGGGTCGTGGGAGAAGATCCTCACCGGCTACATCCAAGGGCAGCTGAGCTACATGTACACCGTCCCTGAGGGCGGCAGCAGCCTCGTCAAGGGCGACCAGTGGACGATCACCAAGCGGGGCTCGAGGCAGCCGCACATGTACGTGCGCCGCAAGTCCAAGGCACCCACCTGCGAGGTCTGGTACGGACAGCCCGGCGTGGACTGCCGGCTGACCCGTGATGGCGCACAGGTCGTCAACGTCTTCTTCGGCGAGGGCAGGGGCGCCAATCAGGCGGGGGACACCCAGTGGAACCTGTGGCGCCAGCCCAACCCCATGGCCCAGTGGAGCATCTACCAGCCGCTGGCCTCCCTGCGGGCTGACCAGACACCCGTCCACCAGAGCCTGCGAGCCGATCACAACTACCCCGAGGGCTACGGGCTGTACCACTTCTTCGACAAGGCCGCGGGTTACCCCACCCACGATCCGGCCGTCAGTGGGGACACCTGGCCCGTCAAGGACTCCACGAGCGATCGGGACATCGTTCGCCTTCCCGACGCCTACGACGCCGCCTACGAGCTCTGGTACGGGATGTGGGTCTCGGAGAAGAAGGTCACCTTCCCCGATGGGATCGACGAGGGCACAGCGCGGGACATCGCCTACAACTGGCTCGAGCAGGACAAGGACCCCGGCTGGCAGGGCACCATCGACCTCAAGGTGGACCTGCGCAGCCCTGGTGGAGCCGTGGTCTCCAAGTGGGACCTGCGCGATGGGGACGTCATCGTGCTCAAGGGCTTCCAGGGGTACGACACCGAGACTCCCGGGACGAACAAGTTCCACATCTCGCAGGTGACCATGAACCCCATGGACGGCACCGTCAGCCTCACCGTGGACACCAAGTTCCGGGACCTGCTCACGGTGGAGGAGTCGATCGCCAGGGGGCGTGACAGCCTTGCCCCGATCAAGTCCCTGCAGGTCAACCGCCGCTCGGCGATGCTCAACGACATGATCGTGCCCTGGAACATCCGGCAGGGATCGGGCTACTTCCCCCGGCAGGCCGTTGCCCTGCCCATCTACAAGGACGCCTTCCCGCACTCCTTCTCCGATGGCAAGGGCACGCTTCAGCAGAACGGCAACCGGCCGCGTGACATCTTCACCCCCGCCTACAAGACGGGCAGCGGGATGCTCATCGGCTGTGGGTTCGACGGGACGCTGGGCACCTACGCGGCCAATGACCAGTCCCTGGAGAACCCCCTGCCCCCGGGCGTGGTCAACTACGGGCAGGTCCTGCAGGCGGGCAAGGAGGCCCTGTACGTCCCGGTCAAGAGCGGGGACGCCGATCCCCTCAATCGCTGGGCCTTCTTCCCCATGCTGCTCTCGCAGGCCGGCACGATCGGGCGCAGCGAGTTCGCCATCTACGACCTGGACGGCAACATCGTGCCGGTGGAGTTCCACGTGAGCATCTACCCCGTCCCGCACATCACCCGGGACTACATGCCGTGGAACGGGGAGCAGGGGGCGCTGGTGGAGGGCGCCTTCCAGGAGTACCGCCCTGATGGGTTCAAGTACAACCAGGTGGACGACGAGCAGACCATGGCCGATGCCCCGCCCATCATCGGCTGGGGCAGCGGGGAGCAGCCTGCCGGGTACTCGCCCAAGCAGAAGATCGTCACCTCGACAGCTCCTCCCACTGGGCTGCTCATCGATGGCGCACCGTGGTCCTACAACTTCCTCGGAGAGGGCCATTTCCCCAACATCGATCCCGGGCCCGGGGAGATGAGGAAGCTAGGTGCCCAGATCGTCTCGGCAGGCGTGGCGGTCTACATCGACCACACCCCCAACAAGGCGTGGACCTACATCCGCGGGCGCTGCTACCGGATGGTCGAGGGAGCCTGATGGCCGTCGAGCATCTACCCGAGGGCAACGGCATCTTCAGCGACTGGCAGCCTGCACCACCGGATGTGTGGGTCCAGCCCGGGATGCTGCCCTCGATGGAGGACAGGGTCTGGAACGGACCCTTCAACCCCTTTCGGATGAACCAGGCGATCCCGCCCGCAGCACCTGATGGGAACTACTGGCGGTCTCACTACTACAACACCTCCCCCGTCACGGCCCGCAACGACTACTACAAGGACAGGGCTAACACGGCGTGGTCTGGCGAGCATCCCTACTGCCTGGAGATGTCTACCCGGATCAAATACAACGCCTCTCCTCCTCGTGAGAAGTGGGGCAACGGCGGCCCCTGGCCGCTTGAGGCGTGGTCACAGAACGGCGTCTTCGGTGCCGGACCTGGCGTCTACGGCTCGTTCGTCACGATGGACAACTCGCACTCCTACCACACGGTCAACAACATGCTGGTGCTCAGCAGCTACTACATGACACGTACGAGCGGCTCGTACGCCAGTCTGGGGTGGACCGGCCGGAACAACACCCTGGCCTGGCGACTGACCGCCGATGAGTATCACCGTGCCGGCGTCCAGTTCTCCATATACGAAGCGATTCCTGTGACGCACACCTACAGGTTCTCCTGCTGGGCGAGGAAGCACGAGTTCGCCTTCGATGATGTCAAGATGACTAATACAGGGGTCTATCCCAACACCGTGACCGAGCCAATCTCCTTGACCAACGACTGGCAGTACCTCTCGCTCGTCCTTCCAGGCAAGGACATCTCGACGTCCCAAGGCGGCGGCTACGGGCGGCTGTATATCCAGAATCTCCCGCCTGTCTGGGAGACCGGGTTCATAGGCGACTTCGACCTGTGCGACATCATGCTCGAGGATCTCACCGTCACGGAGGTCCTCACCCCGCGAACCGTCACCGATGGCGGGACATGGGTGGGGGTTCGCAGCGACAGCGCCTCGGCCTCGGTGGGCTGCTTCCAGTCCCTGTACAACGCTTACGACGATCCGCCCTACTCGGGAAACGGTCTGGGCAACGGCGGCTGGGGAGATCCGACCGAGGCGTTCAAGGCTGTCCGGGACCGCAGCGCTAGCCCCATCACCATAGGCGGCATCTCGATGAACTGGGCGCCCAGTTTCTCCAACAGCGTGAACAAGTCCGGCAACGCGCAGGACCGCTCCTATGGTGGGTACAAGGACCCGCGCTGGCTGTCCAACCCCTGCTCGGCCAGCTGGTCCTATAGCCGCTGGATGGCGTTCCATCCCTTCTGCATGTTCGGCTGGTACTGGGAGATCAAGGGCAGCGTGGGGGCCTCGACGGGGCAGCTGATCTACGACTGGACCCAGATCTACGACCAGATACTGTGGGAGATGCGCCTGCCCAGTGACCTTGACCCGGACTGGGATCCTGAACGCGTCAAGCCCTACACCTGGATCCGCTGGGTCTACGACCCAGCACAAGGCACCAACCCAGACTGGAGATACGGGTTCTGGCGGACCATCGACTATGACGGCGATGTCGAGGTGATCGACAGCAGGTTCAACCTCGAGGTGTGTGCGGCATCCTTCGACAACTACTGCTCGTCCACCCCCTGCTTCACCCAGCCCGAGACAGCGCCGGCCATCCCCCACAAGAACTTCCTGCTCTACCAGATCCCTCCTGACTGGGATGATCGCTGGCCCAGCCTGCACAGCCTGGGGGCTCCCCTGATGACCATCACCCCGCACTACGACGGCAGTCGTGGGTACGCGGTCTCAGGCAACTTCACCCTCACGGGCGTGACCTTCTCCGGTGCGGAGAGCACCTACACCCTGAACACGGCCAGCGACCTGGGGATGCCGATCGACCAGACGATCTACGGCTGCGTGATGTCGGTCAAGCCCACCGACTTCCCTACGGGCAAGGCGGCCTTCATGCTGATCGAGGAGACGTCGCTGGAGACCGACTGCCCGGAGTTCATCACCCCGTATACCCCCTACAACCCTCTCTACACCGGCTCGCCAGGCTCTCCTGGTGGCCTAGTGGGGTACAGCAACGGCGGCTACGGGTCCAACTATGACCTCACCCAGAACTACTACGGCAACTCGATGACCGTGGGGATCCAGCCCTACTTCAAGATCAGGACCCCGCGCTGGCGCTATGGCATCGACTGGGCGTCGGTAACCTCTGTGGACGAGGAGGATCCACCCCTGCGGATGGAGCAGCGGGACGATGGATCGGGGATGGTCGATGGGCACCCACGGCTGCGCACCAGCGCCGAGCCCAAGCTCTCGTCCACCAAGTCGGTTCGGCTGCCGCCGAACAACACCTACCGATAGACATTGGTAGGAGACTGGGACAGAGAGGAGCACACATGTCCTGGTTCGCCGATCGTGAGCACCGCAAGTACGTGTATGGGGTCTCGTTGGCCCTCCTGCCCATCCTGGTAGCGGTCGGATGGGTGACCGAGTCCATGGCCCCGATGATCATCGTGCTGCTGGGCACGGTTCTGACCCCAGCTCTTGCCCTGAACAACCTGACTCCCAAGGATCCCGATGTCCACTAGCCTGAACGGCTGGATCGTCCTGAAGCCCACCAGCAGCCTGCTGCGCACGGGACTGGTCCCCCAGACCACGCGCAAGATCCGGATGCACCGGGAGGTCCTGCCGCTGTTCCTGGCCCTTGCCTTCGACTACGACGAGTGGATCAACCCCATCGACAGAGGGCCGCTGGATGACGCCGGCTACTGCTACCGGATGTCCCATGGGTCGGACGGCTGGTCCAACCACGCCTCCGGCAGTGCCCTGGACCTGAACTGGTCCAAGGAGGGAGCCCAACGTGCAACCAACCGGGCCTTCTGGGCCAAGAACGACATCCGGCTGCGCATAACCCAGATCAAGCGGATCTACCACGTCGTGGACTGGGGCGGCGACTGGTCCGGGGTCTTCTGGGACCCGATGCACTTTGAGATTGCTCACGGGGTTGGCCGGGTGCATGTCGCCCAGCAGATCAGCAAGCTCGGGATCGACTCGGCCGGCGTCCGGCACAATAACTGGGACGGCGTCCCGCTGGCCGA
>Ga0315293_10007526_pt1 | contig 10103 bp, 14 predicted proteins | sample YL17G13_20_MG_FD_203071 | JGI IMG/M metagenome (GOLD analysis project Ga0315293, IMG submission 203071) | Sediment microbial communities from Yellowstone Lake, YNP, Wyoming, USA - YL17G13_20 | ecosystem: Environmental > Aquatic > Freshwater > Lake > Sediment | place: USA: Wyoming | collected... | reverse complement strand
GTCGCCAACGTCGCCCCGGCGCTCCGGGAGCGCTTTGCCTATAAGAGTCCGATGCAGACTCCGAAGGTCAAGAAGGTCGTTGTCAATATGGGCGTGGGCGAGGCGACGCAGGATCCCAAGGTCCTGGACTCCGCGGTGACGGATCTCCAGACGATCACCGGCCAGAAGCCGATCATCACGCGGGCCAAGCGGTCAATCGCCGCCTTCAAGCTCCGCGAGGGCGTGCCCATCGGCACCTGCGTCACGCTTCGCGGCGAGCGGATGTACGACTTCCTGGACCGGCTTTTCAGCGTGGCCCTCCCGCGGGTCCGCGACTTCCGGGGCATCCCGTCCAAGTCCTTTGACGGCCGGGGGAACTTCAGCCTGGGCGTCCGGGAGCAACTCATCTTTCCGGAAATCGACTACGACAAGGTCGAGAAGATCCGGGGCATGGACATCACCATCGTGACCAGCGCCAAGAGTGATGAGGAAGCCAAAGCGCTCCTCACTCTCCTGGGGCTGCCGTTCCGCGAGCAGTAGGAGGAGGGCTTCGCGAATTGGCAACCAAGGCGTGGCTGGAGAAGTCGCGGCGCCCGGCCAAGTTCCGCACGAGGAACTACCATCGCTGCCGGATCTGCGGCCGGGCGCGGGCCTACATGGGGCGCTTCGGCATGTGTCGCATGTGCTTCCGCGAGAGGGCCCTCCGGGGTCTTGTCCCGGGCATCAGGAAAGCCAGTTGGTAGGGCCCTGGTCGGGGAGCTGGTCGTGTCGGGCCGGCGCCGACGAGAAGGGTCCTAGCGCAAGAAGGGGGTTTTGGGCGTGTCCATGACCGATCCCATTGCCGACATGCTGACCCGCATAAGGAACTCCAACACGGCCCGTCACGACCGCGTGGACGTACCGGGCTCCAAGATCAAGAGAAGCATCGCCGACATTCTCAAGCGCGAGGGTTACATCCGGGACTACGCCTGGATCGACGATGGTCGCCAGGGGGTAATTCGGGTCTACCTCAAGTACGGCCCGACCCGGGAGTCAGTCATCAATGGCCTGAAGCGGATCTCCAAACCCGGCCTGCGGGTGTACGCCAAGAAGGAGGACGTCCCCAGGGTGCTGGGTGGCTTGGGCATAGCCATCCTGTCCACGCCGGATGGTATCGTCTCTGACCGTGAGGCCAGGACGAAGGGCGTCGGTGGCGAGATCATTTGCTACATCTGGTGAGGTTCCCGGCGCCAGAGGCCAGGAAACGGGGGTAAGCGCAAGGTGTCAAGAGTGGGAAAGAAGCCGGTTCCGATCCCTGCCGGGGTCGAGGTAACCAAGACCGGCGACACCATCAGCGTCAAGGGGCCGCGCGGGACCCTGCAACGCTCCTTACACCGGGACATGAAGGTGGAGGTCGGCGCCGGCGCCATCACCGTGGAGCGGCCGACGAACCAGCCGCTTCACCGGGGCCTGCACGGCGTAACCAGGAGCGTCATCGCCAACATGGTCGAGGGTGTCACCCAGGGCTTCCAAAAGCAGCTCACCGTTGTCGGCACCGGCTACCGCGCCGCCGTCTCCGGCGGGCGGCTGACCTTGAACGTGGGTTTCTCGCATCAGGTCGAGATCGCGCCGCCCGAGGGCGTGACCATCGAGGTTCCATCGCCCACGTCCATCATCGTCAAGGGCTCCGATAAGGAAGCCGTCGGCCAGGTAGCCGCGAACATCCGCAAGGTGAAGCCGCCCGAGCCCTACCACGGGAAGGGCATTCGTTACGCGGGCGAGAAGGTCAGGCACAAGGCCGGCAAGACCGCGAAGTAGCGACGCGGGCAGGACCGCGAGTAGCGCCGAAGGCCGAGGCCTGGCCCGGGAGGTTGACTTAGCGTGGGGAAACTAACCAAAAAAGAAGCGCGACAGAGGCGGCACCACCGCATCAGGCGTAAGGTGGTCGGCACTCCGGAGAGGCCGCGCCTCAATGTCTTTCGCAGTATGAAGCACATCTACGCCCAGGTCATCGATGACCAAAGCGGGCGGACTCTCCTTTCGGCTTCGTCCCTGGATCCCGAACTCGGGATCAAGAGCGGCGGGAACATCGCCGCGGCGAAGACCGTGGGGGAACTCCTGGGCAAGCGGGCGCTGGAGCATGGCGTGCGGAAGGTTGTTTTCGACCGCGGAGGCTACGCCTATCACGGTCGCGTGAGGGCCCTGGCCGATGCGGTGCGTGGGGTCGGCTTGGAGTTCTAGAGAACTGTCGGCGCGGCCCGGCGGCAGCGCGGGGCCGAAGACGGTGGGTCCAGCCGCGAGGCGGACTTGGGGGGAAGGTGATTGAGGGTTTGGCGCACATTGATGCGGCTGATTTGGGGGAACTGACCGAGAAGGTCGTGAAGATCAAGAGGGTGGCCAAGGTCGTCAAGGGCGGCCGCCGTTTCAGCTTTAGCGCTCTGGTCGTGGTCGGCGACGGCGCCGGGCATGTGGGCGTCGGGCTGGGCAAGGCGACCGAGATCGTGAACGCTATCGCCAAGGGCGGCCAGGACGCCAAGAAGAACCTCATCCGGGTGTCTCTGGTTGGGACGACCATCCCACACCAGGTTATCGGCACCTTCGGGGCGGGGAAGGTGCTGCTGAAGCCGGCCTCCAAGGGCACCGGCGTGATTGCCGGTGGTCCGGTGCGGGCGGTGTTGGAGGCGACCGGGGTCCGCGATATCCTCACGAAGTCTCTTGGCTCTGGTAGCGCGGCCAACGTGGTCTACGCGACTCTGGCCGGCCTCAAGACCCTCAGGAGCGCGGACGACGTGGCGAAGCTGAGAGGCAAGTCCGTCAGCGAGATCATGGCCTGACCCTTGCCTTCCGGCTCGTCGGGGTTGGGCTTTCGGGCGTGGGCTCGAGTGCGGAGGAGAGACAATGGCTTTGATGTTGGACATCAAGCTCACGAAGAGCGCTATTGGCTACTCGAAGCGTCAGGGGCGGACGGCCAAGGCTTTGGGCCTGTCGAAGATCGGGCAGACGGTGTCGCATCGCGATACCCCGGCCATGCGCGGGATGGTCCGCGTCATCAAGCATCTCATCGAGGTCAAAGAACGCCCGGAGACGGTGGAAGAGGCCGCCGCTCGGAAGGCTCGGACGGAAATTCGGGCGGCTGCGGCCGCTCCGGAGCCGGTTGCGGCAAGACCCGCGAAGGCCGCCAAGGCCGCGAAGCCCGCCGCGGGCGGCAAGGGTGAAGCGGCGGAAGCGGTCAAGAAGGCGGCGCCGGCTAAGGTGACCATCAAGAAGGAAATGAAGAAGCCGGCCAAGGAAGAGGCCAAGGAAAAGGCCAAGAAAAAGGCTAAGGCCGAGCCTAAGGCCAAGGCCCCCTTGAAGGAGAAGCCGGCGAAGGCCGCGGCGAAGCCCAAGGCGCTGCTCAAGGAGAAGCCGGCCAAGGAAAAAGCCAAGGCCGAGCCCAAGGCCAAGACCCTCTCGAAGGAGAAGCCGGCGAAGGCCGCCCCCAAGAAGGCCGCGGCTGCGGCCAAGACCAAGACCGAGACTGAGCCGAAGGCGACCAAGAAGACGACCAAGGCCGCTAAGGCTGAGAAGAAGTAGCTGGGCAAGGCCGTTGAAGCTCCCGCCCGCGGCCGGTGAGGCCGGCGACGGGGGATGTCACTCTTAGAGTAGAGGTGGAGCGGCCGTGAGGACGCACGATCTGGGACCGGCTCCCGGTTCGAAGAAGGCCCCGAAGCGGGTCGGTCGAGGCGTGGGCTCGGGACACGGCAAGACGTCCGGTAAGGGCCACAAGGGCCAGAAGGCCCGCTCCGGTCATGGTAAGGGACCCCGTTTCGAGGGCGGCCAGATGCCGCTCAGCATGCGTCTGCCGAAACGCGGGTTCAAGAATCCTTTTCGCAAGGTGTTCGCCCTAGTGAACCTGTCGGCTCTTGAGCGCTTCGAGCCCGGGACCGTGGTGACCCCGGAGCTTCTGAAGGAGAAGGGCGTTATCTCTAACCTCAGGGATGGCGTGAAGGTCCTCGGAGGGGGCGAGTTAGACCGGGCCCTCACGGTCCGGGCGCACCGCTTCTCACGTTCGGCGGCCGAGAGGATTGAAGCCGCGGGAGGAAAGGCCGAGGTGATTTAGGTGCTCCAGACGCTCAGAAGCGCGATGCGGGTTTCGGACCTCCGGAGGCGGGTGCTCTTCACCCTCTGGATGTTCCTCATCTTCCGCGTCGGCACCCACATACCGGTGCCGGGCATCGACAGCACCAAGATAGAACAACTCTTCCAGTCGGGCAGCCTCCTCGGCCTGCTCGACATCTTCTCGGGCGGCGCTTTCAAGGCCTTCTCGGTGTTCGCCATGAGCATCACGCCATACATCAACTCCTCCATCATCGTCTCGCTCCTCACGGTGGTCATCCCCGCCTGGGAGAGACTGCAGAAAGAAGGAGTCGACGGACGCAAGAAGCTCACCCAGTACACCCGGTACGGAACGGTGCTCCTAGCGGTTATCCAGGCGTTCGGCATGTCCTGGGGGCTGAAGAGCGCGATCATCAGCCCGACGGTCTGGAGCGTATCCCTCATCGCCCTGACTCTTACGGCCGGGACGGCCTTCCTGATGTGGATGGGCGAACTCATCACCGAAAAAGGCATCGGGAACGGGATCTCGCTCATCATCTTTGCCGGCATTGTCTCCCGGCTGCCCAAGGGGGCCGCGTCTATTTGGACGTACCTGTCCGCCGGGAGCATCAACATCCTTAACGTCGCCATTCTGGCCATCCTCGCTCTCGTCGTTATCGCCGCCGTCATCTGGATGCAGGAAGGTCAGAGGCGGGTGCCGGTCCAGTACGCAAAGCGCGTCAAGGGCCGGAAGTACTACGGTGGGCAGTCCACGCACATGCCCATTCGCGTGAACACGGCGGGCGTCATCCCGGTCATCTTCTCGACGTCGCTCCTCGCGATTCCGATGACCTTGGCCCAGTTCGTGAAGGCGCCTTGGGCCCAGAGCGTTGGGGAAATCTTCGGCTACAGCGGCCCGCTCTACATCGCGGCGAACGCCTTGCTCATTGTGTTTTTCACCTTCTTCTACACGGCAATCCAGTTCAATCCGGTGAACGTGGCCAACGACCTCAAAAAGTGGGGCGGTTTCGTGCCCGGGATCCGTCCGGGACGACCGACGGCCGAGTACTTCAACAAGGTGCTGGTGAGGGTCACCTTGCTCGGGGCCATCTTCCTGGCGTTCATAGCCGCGGTGCTGCCTTGGGTCGTCCAGAGAGTCACCGGGGTCGGCAGCGTCTACTTCGGAGGCACGGCTCTCCTCATCGTCGTCAGCGTGGCCTTGGAGACCATGAAGCAGATCGAAGTCCATCTGGTGATGCGCCACTACCAGGGTTTCCTGAAGTAGCTGGGAGGCGGTCCGGTGAACGCCGTGGTCATGGGCCCGCCCGGTGCGGGAAAGGGCACCCAGGTCAAGATGCTCGCCGACGGCTACGGCTTCCTCCACCTGTCGCCGGGGGCCCTTCTCCGGCAAGCGGTGAAGGAAGGGAGCGACCTCGGGGCGCAAGCCAAGGCCTACATGGAAGACGGGCAATTGGTGCCGGATGCGCTGGTCATCGAACTCCTGCGAAGCCGTCTTGCCGAGACCGAAGGGAGCCGGGGAGTGGTGCTCGACGGGTTCCCCCGGACCCTGGGACAGGCCGAGGCCTTGGGTGAGATGCTCGCCCAGAGGCGACAGTACCTTGACATGGTCATCAACATCGAGTTGCCGGAGGCGGAGGCTGTCCGCCGCCTGACCGGGCGGCGCGTCTGCCGGCAGTGCGGGACCAACTACCATCTTGTGTCCAAGCCTCCCGCGAGTGAGGGACGCTGCGATTCGTGCGGCGGACCTCTCTACCAGCGGAGCGACGACAGCGAGGAGACGGCGAGGGCCAGGTTGGCGGTCTACCGCCGCGAGGCGGAACCGCTCGTCGAGTTCTATTCCTCCCGAGGGGTTCTCCGGAGCATCTCCGGGCAGGGCGGCGTGGCCGACGTCAGGGCCAGGCTCGAGCGGGCCCTGGGACTCGGGCGATGATTATCCTACGGACGCCGGGAGAAGTCGAGTTGCTGCGCGAGGCTGGTCGGCTTGTGGCCAGGGTTCTCGCCGAAGTCCAGCGGGCGACCGTGCCGGGAGTGATGACGCGGGAACTCGACGCCCTGGCCGAAAGGCGAATCCGCGAAGCCGGGGCCGTTCCAGCGTTCAAAGGTTACCGGGGCTATCCGGCCAGTCTGTGCGTGTCCATCAACGAAGAGGTCGTCCACGGCATACCCGGCTCTCGCCGGCTGAAGGCCGGCGACTTGGTGAGCCTGGACGTCGGGGCCTTCCTGAAGGGCTACTGCGGTGACATCACGGTGACCGTGGCCGTCGGCGGTTCGCCCGACCCGGTCGCAGCGCGGCTCCTGGAAGCGGGTCGCGGCGCCCTGGCCGCCGGTATCGACGCGGCCTGCCCGGACGGGCGCCTCGGGGACGTGGGGGCCGCCATCCAGAGGTTCGCGGAGGCCCGGGGGTTCTCGGTGGTGCGGGACTATTGCGGCCACGCCATCGGCCAGGCCATGCACGAAGACCTGCAAGTGCCGAACTTCGGCCCCGCGGGCCGTGGGCCGGTGCTCAAGCCGGGGCTCGTCCTGGCCATCGAGCCCATGGTGAACGAGGGCACCTTCGAGGTGGAGAGTCTGGAAGACGGTTGGACGGTCGTGACGCGCGACCGGAAGCGCTCGGTGCACTTCGAGCATACGGTGGCGATCACCGAAGAGGGCCCGGACATCCTGACTCTGGTCTAGGCGTGGCTGCGCCGGGAGGCGCCCCTCGGATGCCTGCAATTGAATAGAAAGCAAGGCAAATGCTATACTAAAGAGCGAGTTTTTGCTGGAGAAAATTGGCAACAGGCAAGGCGCTGCTCAAGCCACTTCAGCCAAGGACTCCCCGGGGAGAGGTTCGGCCTGATGAACGCGGAGGATTTGCGCGTCGGTCAGTTGGTGCGGTCCAAGGCTGGCCGCGACGCGGGACGCTACCTCCTCGTTCTTGGGGTCAGGGACGCGCGGTTCGTGGTCGTGGCCGACGGCAAGCTGCGCCGGGTGGCTCGTCCGAAGTTGAAGAGGGTAAGGCACCTTGAGGCTCTTCCCGTCCGAGTGAGAGAGGCCGAGGTCCGTTTCGCGGCGCCGTCCGTGGTCACGGACCGGACCGTGGCCGAAGCCATATCAGAGCTCCTGGCCGAGCTAGGCCTTACGCAACCACCCACCGCGGCCGTGAGGGGTGGTCGGGGGGCCGGGCAGGCCGGGGGAGGGGGACAACCGGAGGAGGACGTTGGAGGGTATGGTCAAGAAGGACGCGATTGAGATTGAAGGGAAGGTCGTTGAGCCCCTGCCCAACGCCATGTTCCGTGTGGAACTTGAGAACGGCCACCGGATTCTGGCGCATGTGTCCGGCAAGATCAGGATGAACTTCATCCGGATCCTGCCTGGTGATCGAGTTCTGGTGGAACTCTCGCCCTACGACCTCACTCGCGGGCGCATCCTCTACCGCTTCAAGTAGGGCCGCCGGGAAGCGGGCTCTCCGGTTTCCCGGTCGGGCGATGGGGAGGTTTTGTCTGTGAAGGTCAGACCGTCCGTCAAGCGGATCTGTGAGAAGTGCAAGATCATCAAGCGCAAGGGCCGGGTTGTCGTCATTTGCGATAACCCGAAGCACAAGCAGAGACAGGGTTGAATACCCCGCTCGGGGAGGTGTGAGAGCTAGTGGCGCGTATCGCCGGTGTGGACTTGCCGAGGGAGAAACGGGTCGTGGTGGCCCTGACTTACATATTTGGCATTGGGTCCTCCACGGCAGCTCGGATTCTTGTCACGACCGGGATCAACCCGGACACGAGGGTCCGCGACCTGACCGAGGAGGAGACCGCCAAGCTCAGGGAGACCATCGAGCGCAATTACAAGGTTGAAGGAGACCTCCAGCGCGAGGTCCAGATGAACATCAAACGCCTCATCGACATCGGAAGCTACCGCGGGCTCAGGCACCGTCGGGGCCTGCCGGTGCGGGGTCAAAGGACCCGCACGAACGCCAGGACCCGTAAGGGGCCTAAGAAGACCGTTGGTATCCGACGCAAGAAGACCTAAAGCCGGTCAGGGAAAGCCGATGAAAGGCGGTGGACAGATTTGTCTCCGCGCAAGGCCAAAGGGCCTGTGGCCCGCAAGAAGGAGAAGAGACTGGTCGAGCGAGGTATGGCGTACGTCCGCTCGACGTTCAATAACACCATCGTGACCATCACCGACCGTCAGGGCGCCACGCTGGCGTGGGCGTCCGCCGGGACCCAGGGCTTCAAGGGTTCCAAGAAGGGGACGCCGTTCGCGGCCGGTCTGGCGGCGGAAACGGCCGCGAAGACGGCGATGAACTTCGGCCTCAAGGAAGTCGAGGTCTGCGTCAAGGGACCCGGCGCCGGCCGGGAGGCGGCCATCCGCTCTCTCCAGGCGGCCGGGCTGGAGGTCAACGCCATCCGGGACGTGACTCCGATTCCGCACAACGGCTGCCGCCCGCCCAAGCGGCGCAGGGTCTAAAGGAGGTGCTCGCAATCAATGGCTAGATACACCGGTCCGGTCTGCCGGCTTTGCCGCCGTGAAGGGACCAAGCTCTATATCAAGGGTGAACGCTGCTACAGCCCGAAGTGCGCCTTCGAGCACCGCCCGGACGCCCCTGGCCCCCGGTCTCGCTTCCGCAAGAAGCCGACCGCGTACGGTCTCCAGTTGCGCGAGAAGCAAAAGGCGCGCCGCATCTATGGCGTCTTGGAGAAGCAATTCCGGGCGTATTATCGGAAGGCCACACGCATCCGGGGCATCTCCGGCGAGATCTTGCTCCAGCTCCTGGAAAGGCGTCTTGACAACACGGTCTTCCGGATGGGGTTAGGCTCCTCTCGGGCCGAGGCCCGGCAGCTGGTCCGCCATGGTCACTTCACGGTGAACGGCCGGCGCGTGGACATCCCGTCCTTCCAGGTTCGTGTCGGGACCGAGATTGCTGTCCACCAGGCCAGCCGCAACGTGCCCAGGTTCAAGGAACTGGCTGGGATCGGCGGTCAGCGGGGAGTCCCTCAGTGGCTCGAGGTGAACCACGAGGAGATGAAGGGGCGCGTGGTGAGGCTCCCGCAGCGGGAGGACGTCGATGCCCCGCTACAGGAACATCTCATCATCGAACTCTATTCCCGCTAGCCTGAGCGGCCGGGAGACCAGGGGCCCCGAGAGACGCGGTCGCTCGGGTCCCCGGTCCAGGCTCTTCGTTTTCAGGGAGGCGTCAAGATGCTGACTATCGAGAAACCCAGGATCCAGTGCGTCAACCGCTCGGCAGACAACACCTACGCCAGGTTCGAGGTCGAGCCTCTCGAGCGGGGATTCGGCACCACGCTGGGTAACTCGTTGCGCCGCGTCCTGCTCTCCTCGCTGCCTGGCGTCGCCGTCACGACGGTGAAGATAGACGGCGTTCTGCACGAGTTTTCCACGATACCAGGAGTCCTCGAGGACACGACAGACATCATTCTGGCTCTGAAGAGGCTGTGCATCAAGATGCACGGCACGGACGAGCTACGCATCCTGCGGGTAGAGGCCGAGGGTGACGGTGAGGTCACAGCCGGAAGCATCCTCTCCGGCCCGGACATCGAGATCCTGAACCCGGACCTGCACCTGGCCAGTCTGGACAAGGATGGCCGGCTCTTCATCGAAATGACTGCGGAGCGCGGTCGGGGCTACGCGCCAGCCGAACGCAACAAATGGGCGGAGCAGCCCATCGGGGTCATCCCGGTGGACTCGATCTTCACCCCGGTTCGCCGCGTGAACTTCTCGGTCGAGAACACGCGGGTCCAACAGATCACCGACTACGACAAGCTATCCCTGGAGGTCTGGACGAACGGCACGATGACCCCGGACGAGGCGGTCAGTCTCGGCGCCCGCATCCTTACCGAGCACATGATGCTTTTCGTCGGTCTGACCGAGGAAGGGCAGGGAGTCGAACTGCTCACCGATACCCGGGAGGAAGAGCGCGACCGTGTGCTCGACATGCCCGTCGAGGAACTCGAACTCTCCGTGAGGTCGTTCAACTGCCTGAAGCGCGCCGGCATCAATAGCGTCGGCGAACTCATCGCCAAGACCGAGGCGGAGATGATGAAGGTCCGCAACCTCGG
>Ga0315293_10007524_pt1 | contig 10105 bp, 11 predicted proteins | sample YL17G13_20_MG_FD_203071 | JGI IMG/M metagenome (GOLD analysis project Ga0315293, IMG submission 203071) | Sediment microbial communities from Yellowstone Lake, YNP, Wyoming, USA - YL17G13_20 | ecosystem: Environmental > Aquatic > Freshwater > Lake > Sediment | place: USA: Wyoming | collected... | reverse complement strand
CTGCTGGGGCCGCATCCGAGCCCCCGTCGGTACTTGGCGGCGCCGCACACATAGCCATCGCGACCACGATCCGTGTGCCCGGTCATGTTCGCCCCACATCGGGCGCAGGTGAATGGGCCGCCCGATAGCAGGAACCGACTGCCTTCCGACCTTACGCGCGACATCCGCGCGGAGCGGTTGCCGTGAGTCGCCAGCGCCTGCTTTCTGGCGCGAACGGCCGCGTTTGCCTCGTCGTCGCTGATGATCGGCGGATGAGCCTTCGGGACGACCTCCCACTCGCTAGGCTGGTTCCACCGCTGTCGCCGCTTCTTCCGCACCGCCCACGTGCCGTAGCCGGCATACTGCAGAATCATGTGCGGTTCCAATAGCGAATGTAGGGTGCTGGTACCCCAATGCCCGCCTCGAGGCGCCGGAACGCCTGCCTCGTTCAGCAGATCGCGCAGGCTATCCAGGGATGCGCCTTTCGCTGCCCGCTGCAGTACCTCACGCGTCCACTGCCACACGGGTCTGCCCGCCATGTCCGTCGTGTCGAGTTCCCAGATCGCCTTGAAACGGGGCCGCCCGCGCACGTCAACCCGCTCGATGCGCCGCGTCTCATATCCCCACGGCGGCTTGCCACCGTTCTTGAAGCACCAACCGGACTCTTGGTCGCGGGCGTTCGCGTTCTGGCGCATACCCTTCCTCGTGTGAAAGGCTACTTCCATCGAGTAGGATGCGTTCTTCGCCTCAGTCACCTTCTGCATCCACATGCCCATGACGGTGTCAACGTCATAGACCGGCTCGGTCGCGGAGACGACCTGCACCCCCGCCCGCTGGAGTTCGCCGATCAACTGCGGCGTCCGCCACGGGTCGCGCGAGAAGCGGCTGTACTCATGCACCAGAATCATCCCCACTTGTCGTTCCGACTTCGCGCGCTCCAGCATCCGCAGGAACTCCACGCGCTTGCCCTCATCCTGGAAACCCGACGCCGAATCCTCGAACCACTCCAGGATCTCGATGTCTCGCTCCTCGGCATAGGCCTGGATTGCGGCCCTCTGCGCCGGGATCGACAAGCCCTTGTCCTCCTGCATGTCGGTCGAGACGCGGACATACGCCAGCGCAGCGGTTGCCGTTGCCTGCGCGGCCGTCGCCGAGTCCGCTGCCTGCATGATCTCCTGAACGAGGTTTGTCGCGCTCACTTGCTGTTCTCCCTCGCAGCGTCCCGCGGCCGCATTTCCGTCGGCAGCTCACGCCCAACCACCGGGTAAGGAGGCACGACAGGCTTCTCATAGCGCTCCGCACGCGTGAACCACCAGGATATACCGCTGGTGTTGTGATATGCGCCCGGCTCGCCGGTGCGAGCAGGCACACGCGCTCGCTGCCCCAACGAGCCTTTGCGTCCGGTCTTCTGCCACCCTAGTCCTTCCATGACGATCCGTACGATCACGCCTATGGCCTGCCGGGTTCGGCGGGTTGTGTGCCCGTCGTGGCTCGGGAAGAAAGACAGGAAAGGCTCGGTGTTTTCGAGTTCACGCACGACGCCGGCCAAGGCCGCCGTATCGTGATGTCTCTCGGCGTCCTCCATCCGCGTCTGCCTTGCCGGATCGTTGAAGAAGCCCAACACCACCCCGAAGTCTAAACGGCCATCGTGTACCACATCGGCGAACCGGGCGCCCTGCCGATCTGCCAGGAAGCCCTCAATCGTGAGTTCGTTCTTCATATATCCCTCCTATTTCTGTAGGGGCTGAATATGCCCCTGCAGGTGTATGCTATCATACTCAAGTAACCTTGTCAAGAGGCACGTGTGCGAGCCATAAATCGGCCCCGGCGTCGTGGTCGTCGCGGTTGGCGTCGTCGCACCCACAAGCGCGAACTCACCATACCGCCCATCCCCGAAGCCGATATAGACTCGCTGCCCCTTGATACCAATTTCGCGCAACCGTAGGGCGCGGGGTTCCTCCACCCCGCGCACGATGCTCCCGGCCCGGTGCGTGATGTCCATGATTCGCGCTTCCGTCAACGGTCCTGGCCGTCCGGGTAAACCCGACTTCACCCCGCCCCCCGGTTGTCCTAGTTGTGGCATAGTCCTCTACCTTCACCGCCTCCGACGCTCTCGCCGTCGCCCTAATCCGTCAGAATCGGCCCGCGCGGTCGGCGACACGCGGGGATCCTCCCCAACCGTTCGGCTATCCGGTCAGCGTCCGCCGCGTCCGAAGCCACCAATAGGATGCGCTCGCCACCGTCCGCGCCCGCCTCCAGCGCATCAACCCGCTTCCGCAAGTCTCGTTCCGTCGTCGTCATTACCTTGTCCCCTCCGGGCGGCGCGGCTTCCCTGGTCGCGTCACCTCGATGGTTTCTCTGTGCTTTCCGTCGCACCAAACCTCGATGAACTCAACACCCCGGCTACCCTGCTCCCGGCGCTTCTCTAGGGTCTCGATTCGTCGCTCGATGTCCTTCGGAGTCGTCACTATCTCTGTCCCCTTCCGCCGTCTGACGGCGGACGACCAAGCACCCGGCTCGCATGGTCGGCGATAGCCGTCCGCGCCTGGTCGTTCTGTATCAACTGCGCCACCGAGACGGTCGGCTCGCCGTTCTCGTCTTCTCCGTCCGGCGTGAAGGCGTCGGCGCGTATTCCCAGTTCGGCCTCGATGGTCTTAAGCGAGATACCGTAGCTCGGTCGTTTCCGACGCCCCTCCAAATCCGTCAGTCGTCGTTCGAGTTCTCGCGGCGTCACCATGGTCATGCGGTCTTGACGCCCCTGGCGCTCTCGGCCTCGTGCCGCGCACACCTGATTGGCACTTCTACCCGCTTCCCGTTGCGCTCGATCACGAACACCACGCCGACGAAGTTCTCCGGTTGCCGTTCCTCTAAGACCTCAAGCCGCCGCTGAATCTCTCTCGGTGTCACCATTCCCCTACCCTTTCCTTAGGCCTGTTGCCCGTTCGGGCTTAGGTCCGGCACTATCAGAATCCGCCGGCGCCGCGAGGCAGGCGAGTGCTTCAGCCGTTCCGCGATGCGCTCCGCTTCTTCCTCACTTCGCGCGAATAGCACGGTGTCCTCGCCGCCTTCGGCCTCCAATGTGTCAAGCCGTCGTTTGAGTTCTGCCGCTGTCGCCATTCCTTTGCCCTCCTCTAGGGCGCCCGGTTCTCAAGCGCCGCGATCCTCTCGGCCAGTTCCTCGAGAGTCTTCACCTGCCAAGTGCTCACGATCTGTGAAGCGGCATACACCACGACGCGGGCACGTTTCTCGTCAAGCTTGTCCCGCAGTACCTCTCGGATCACCGCGCGCAGACAACGCGAAACGTCTGCCGGGGAATCACTGCGAGGGCCGAGTTTCGACAGGTCCAATAGGTCGCGCGCCACTCGTGTCTGTCTGCCTCTTTTCCCGGCCTCAGCTGCGGCCTTGGGTGTATGCCAGAAGCAAAGCCGCGTATCACCCACGACAGGCGCGGCGCAAGGCTTCCCGCCCTTCGTCGTCGCTTCGCATCGCTTGTTCATTAGCAACCCCCCGCCGGGTCAAGCCCCGGTCGCGCCTTCGCCTCCGCCTGCCGCCGGCGCACCTCGGCCAACCGCGCTACCAGTTCCTCGGTCGGCATGGCCGCAAGCTGTTCCCTCGTCAGTAGGGGCTCAGGTGGCGGCAAGCCGGCCTTGAGCCTGAGCGCCGTCAACTCCGCCATCAGCTCCCGGTCGCTCATGCTCCCGATGTCGTCACCCGCTGGCGGGTATCTCTTCTCCAGTTCCTCCACCCGTCGCGCCACTGTGCTAGGCGTCATCATGTTCGTGTCCCTCCTCTGACTCAGTTCGCTCACAAGCCGTCGCCCCTCATTCGGGTAACCTCACAGTTCCGAACAGCCCCAGGTCACTGTCGCCCGCCGCAGAGCGCGCAGACCCGCTCGCTACGACAGCCGGCAGGATCGCTATCCGCCGCCTGCCGGGCGCGGATTTCTCCGACGAGCCCCGACCCCTGGCGGAAAGGTACTGGCTCGCCGCATCACCTCGTTTCAGGGCCGTCAGCTACCCCCTGAGGCGAGCAGACTGACCGTTCCCTGAGGGCATCACGCGGCTGCAGGCGCTTCGGCATCTCCCGGCCGCGCCACGGCATCCGCCTGTACCATGTGCACTCTGGCACCAGGCAGTCCCAGCCGGTTCGGGTGCCGTTGCCCTTGACGTTCAGGCATTCCGCGCAGTTCTGCGCCACCTCGCGCCGCGTGATGTATCCCTTCGCCGGCGGATACTCCTGCAGGTACTGCGTCATCAAGGCCCGGTCGTCGTCCATGTTCTGTCCCCCTTCCGCGGCCTCGCCTCCGGCCAACTCGGCCACGACGGACACCGCATCCATCCGCGCCGACCCCTGGTCAGTCATTTGGTCTCTTGCTCCTCCCGCCCCGAATCTTGGGCACCATCCGCCACCGCCGCTTCGTTCCGATCCCGTTAGCTTCACCCCGCAACGTCAACCGTTTCGACCACCATGTCAGGCCGGGCCGCTGGGTGACACGCCTGGCAATGCCGCACGCGATAGCGATCCGTCCAGAAGACCGTTCCCCCGCAAGCCGGACAAGGCTTTCCGCCATCCCGGCTTGTCGTCGCGCGCCCATGGTAATCGGATGGCGCAGACTCTGCACTCTCTGCACACTCAGCACTATCCTGCGGGTCAACGCTCGGCTCCACTGCAGAGTGTGCTGTTTGTGTGGTTTCGCGCAGCCCGTAGGCCTCCATGGCGCGCACTAACTTCTCATCATCCCACTTGACGGTCGCTCCCGCGGCAGCCCGCGTGCCGCTCCGGAAGCCAAGGCTTCTCAGCTTCTTGCCCACCCGCTGCGGCGAAATCCGGTTCTCAGCCGGGCGATCTTCGTTGAGGACCTCCGTCACCGACGCCACCGGGAGCACCTCTCCGACGACCTTCTCTCGCAGCCCGTCCATGATCCGCAGGATCTCGGCTTCGAGCGTATCGGCCTTGTCAGCGAGGCGATCCCCTTGTAGCTCGATAATCAGGCCGCGCAGGACGCCCTCCGCGTCGGGGCGCGCCAAGCGCACTACCTGCACCAGCGGCTTGAGGATGTCGCCCAGCCGGCCTGCCGCTGGCTTGCTGAGTTCCGGCAACGCTCCGTTCATGTGCCGGGCACGGAATGCCACCAGCCGCTCCCTGAACGGCCGAGCCGCCTCAGGCGTCACGTCGTCTTCAAACCTCCGGCGGCTCTGCGGCATGGTGATGGTGACTGCGCGTGTATCGAGGATATGATGGATCGAGTCGTTGGTGCCTATGACCGTCGGGCCGAATATCGGGTAGTAGGCCATATCACGGTACGGACCGCGATCCGGCCAGTTCACTCGCGGCACCGTGAAACCGCGCTCGAAGCGCCCGAGCAGCACGTCCTCACTGCCCAGTTTCTCTGCCTTTCGCCACAGGTTCATCACGTCGAAGAAGATGCTTCCCCCGAAGTTGGCCGCAAAGCGGACGATATAGGGGTCGCGCAGAGACTCGACATGAATCGAGCGGTACGCGACGTAGGTCATCGCCTTGCCCGTTCGAGTCTTGCCGCGCTCAGGAACGGCGTACAGGCAGATAACGGGTGAGTACTGTGCTTGCTCAAGCAGGTACGTGTGCAGGTCCCAGGCGGCGATCAGGTGGTAGTGCGCCTCGCTGGGCAGTTCTGAGATACCCCGGTGGTACGCAACCAGGTCATCGTAGAGGGGGCCGTCGCCGTCCGCCTGATACCAGTGCAGCGCTTCCTGGCCCCGCGGCAGCAGCCAGGGAATCTGATCCGGCGGCGGCGGCACCAGGAGCCTGCCGTCGCGCTCCACACTCTCCAGGATGCGCAACTCTCCGTTCTCGACTACCAGGAAGGCCGGTTGACCCTCGTGTTCGACCAGATCCACGAGGCCTTCGAAGAGCGCCGTGTAGATTGGCTCGCCAGCCTGAGCCTCGTTCAACCCCAGGGCAGGCCGTAGCTCTTTGCGCCGGCTTGCGATCAGTTGCCGGTAGGCCGACATTTCCTCCCGGTTGAGTCGAAAGCGCCGCTTGATAGTATCGAGGTAGGCTTCGCTCGTGGCCGGGTCGGCGCCGGCCAGCTCTCGTATGACCGCGTCAAGCTGGCCGAGGAGTTCGGGGCGGGAAAGGTCGGTGGGGATGCGGTTGATCTGGTACGTCAGCAAATCCTGGGCGCCCGCCAGGCACGCCTCGAACTCGTGTCGCCGGCTCTCTCGGAGCAGGTCGTTGGGGTCCTTGCCCTGCGGCAGCGTGACGATGCGGGCGCGCCGACCCAAGGCTCTGGCAACATCGAGGGCACCTGTTTCCCCGGCTTCGTCGCCATCTAGACATACCCGCACTGCTTGGCCGTCCGGAACCTGCGCTAGCCACGCCTCTTTGAAATGGGAGCCCAGGCCGGCCGCGGCCGGGTATCCCCACGCCTCGAAGCTCAGGACGTCCAGGATGCCCTCGGCCCACAACGGCTCAGGGCGGCGCAGCGCATCGGCGTTGTATGGACGCGTGACCTCGCCCGGCAGATGCAGCCACTTCGGCTTGCCATCACCCATAATGCGCCCGGAGAGGTGCACAACGTGCGCGCCGACGATGTTCGGGAAGACGAGCCGGCGGTAGAAGAAGTCCCGCACTTGGCCGTCATCCTGCCGCTTGAGCACGCCGGCATTCAGGCAGGCGTCGAGCCCGAACCCCCTCTCGTTGAGCAGGTGCCGCATCAGACCGCCTTCGGCCCAGCCAACCCGAAACCGCTTGACGATCTCCAGAGGGACAGCGCGCTCCTCGGTCAGGTAGCGCAGCGCAGCCTGAGCGCACGTCGTGGCCTGTGTGGCGAAGAGACCGGAGTGGTAGAACGCCACAGCGGCGTCAAGGATTCTCTCCCGCTCCACCTCTTCGGCAGGCAGTTCCTTCGGCGCGTCGCCGCACAGGAGGCCTAGACCGCCGCTCCACTTACACCGCTGGCAGAACGCGGCGCCAGTGTCCGCGTTGACGTAGAGGTGGCCCTCGGTTTCACCGCAGTGCGGGCACCGGCACCGGATTTCCGAGCCGTCACCCGTGTGCTCGCGAACGATCTCGATCCCCGCCCCACGCAGGGCCTGTACGGCTTCACCTGCCATCAACCTTTGATTCATAGTGCTCCAGCTCCATTTCCTCCGGGCCACCCGCGCTTACCAGTGGAGCGCTGGGCACCGCCGCGGCGGCCGCAGGTGGCCCGGAGACAACTGTTGATTCCCTCGACGGCTCCTTGCCGAAGAGCTGCGGGGTTCTCGCGCACAAACCGGCGCACAACCCAGCGCGCGAATATCTCTTCCGCGGCGCGCAGATCGGCCTCAGTCAACACGGCCGGCCCGCGCACCACCCGGATGTTCACGCCGCGCTTCTTCGGTTTTCGCGTGCTCTCGTTCGCCACGTCCGCCCCAAACAGCGGAGACCTCTGAGGGCGGCCCGGCGGGGATTCCTCAGGGGTCTCTGTTACACCCGGTTTCCCGGAACCTGACTTGCGCTGCGTCGCCGAGCCGCGCTCTCACCAATCATCATCGCAGACTGCGGGCGCGGAAACATGGGCGTACCCTGGGTTTAACCTGGGTTTTGTCTGGGCGCGGGGGTAAGATTCAGATGGCAAAGGCCGCCCGTACGGCGGCCTTCTGGTAGGTTCTGCATGCGGTCTTCAGCAACGACTAGCGTAAGGCGACATCGGCCGGCGACAGATCAAGCCGATAGCCGACACGTGACTTAGTCTTAACCAAGCGCCTGCCAAGGCTCGGTTCCGCGCGGTCGAGGGAGCGCCTCAGTTCCTTCACCGTGTCGTCAATCTGACTGAGGTACACCATCTCATCATCGCGGGAGCCAGGCCAGAGGGTGTCATAGATGGCCTCCCGTGTGACCCATCCTTCACCGCCCTCGGCCAGTTGCCGTGCGAGGAGCACAAGCACACGGAAAGCCCGGGGCGGCATGGACAGAGGTGTGCCCCGGAAGTGCGCTTGATGGCTTGCCACTCTGACCTCTAACACGGCATCGGCAGGCGACGTCGGCTGTGGATGCGGCACAATCGGGCTCACCGCCGGCGAGGAGGGCGAGAGGGTGGGGAACTGGCCCGTAGCGTTACCAAGGGTCTCGACGAAGTCAGCAAACGAGTTCAGCATCGACCGGAACTGGGTAGACCAACCCCGTCTGACTCTGCGGCTCACAGTTACGTCCTCGACGAGTCGGGTCTCAAGGGCGCGGTCTACTCTCGCGTAATACTCCTTCATGAATCCTTTCTCTGTACGCTCCAGGCGCAGGAAGTCATCGAGCGCCGCGTCGACCGCGGTGCGGGTACGTCTGCCCACGACCTGAAAATAGGAGGAGACTGGCGGCTCCCCGACCGCACTCCTCAGGTGCAAGGCCGTCCTGTGCATTGTTCCAACGGTCATCTCTTTGGCGAAGTGCCCGATCATATGGAACAGGTCAAAAAGGCCGCTGTTGTTGAATATCACTGACCTACTGCGAGCGGGTGCCCAGGCCAGTACTGGGTCAACCCGAAGCCCTTCGACCGTGTACAGCAGGTCAACGTCCAGCAAGAACTTGGCTTCCTCGTGTGTGAGTGCGTCCTCCAGCAGCGTGAAGCACTGCTCCTCAAGGTCGCACGCGCTGCGCGTCAGCACTGCTTCCGACAGCCGATGCACGACTCTGATTCGCAAATCGAGCAAGCGCGCCCGCATCATCTCCAGTCGCGCCGCGTCTTCCGGCCACAGTCCTGGCGCCAGGGCAGCTTCTTCGTAACTGCACTCATTCACGGGCTCGCCCTGTGCCGTCACCGGGCCAGTTGAGCCCCTTCTGTAACCTAACTGGCGCAGATGGACATAGCGCGTCTCTTTGACGCGCAGGACCTCCGCGGGCTCCCTGGCCCACGTGTACGAGTAGATCAGATTGCCGGCTTCGTCTCTTTCCGCCAAATCCGTCATCTCTGCTACCGTCTGGTGAGATGGTGATCGCCTGCCCTGAACCGTGAGGGGAAGCCTGGTGAAGTAGAGCCGCGTCAGGTGCCAGTCGAGGAATGGCGAGCGGGCGAAGCTCGCGCTGGGGTGGCCAGTTAGCAGCAGGGATTCGCGATTCCGCTCCAGGTGGGCGACACACTCGCGGCCTAGGTTGGCAAGTTCCTCCAGTGTGTAGAACGGCGTAAACTCGCGAACGAGGAGACCGTCAATGAGTGCTACGCGGCGCCCGAGTTCAGCGAGGTCCTCATCCTCAAAGAGCCGCAGAGCATCTTCCGGCGGCAAGCACTTGAACACCTCGTCCAGAGCAGTGTGTCCCGGCAACTTGCCAGCAAGCCATGGTACGTCACCCAGCCGATGGAACACGGCTCGGAATCGAGCCACATCCAGACTGTGTCGCCTGGCCAGAATATGGCAGTACCCCTCGAGGAGCCTCGAAACAACGTCATCCATGTGGCTTATCACCAACCCAGTGCCATCGACACACGCGTGGGAACGTATGCTCTGAGGTGATGTCTGGGGTCACACTGTGAACGACTGCGCAGCACCACGGCGGAATCTGCCGTGTCTGCCGTAAGAGGGACTTCGGGGAATAGTGCCGGGCCATCTTCACGCTCCTTGGCGCGTGCGTTGCGCGTGCCGGTCGCTGACGCTTGCGTGGAGGTGAGTTCGGCACCGGCCCACCGGTTCCTGTCGAACCCCGCTGGCCGGAAGGAATCCGCCGCCCGCCTGGCGTAAGTCAGCCCAGTTGCCCATTCCGCCCAGTTGCGAGGAGACCATGCTCGGACACCTTGCCTATTCGCGCGCCAACGCATCGGCGCGTCTGGTCGTTCCGGCTTGTCACCACCCCCTTCCGCGCGCCGGAGTCCTCGCGCACGGCGCCGCCATCAACCTCATGCGGCCGAGTCGCGCAGCACGACGTTGTCGATCCTCCCGTTGTTCATGGTCCTGAGGCGCGCCGCGACAGATGAAATGAACAAACAAACCGTTGACCTCGACCTGCGCGAGGAGCAGGTCCAAGACCTGAGCAGCCGCGAGGCGGTTGCGGCATTCTTCGAAGCGCTCGGCTATAACACGTCCGCGCGCACTCGCCAGACGCCGGCCAACCTCGGCATCACCGCCGACAGCCTCGTTCACCAGGTCCGTCACGTCGAACTGATCGCCGATCAGGACTC
>Ga0315293_10007523_pt1 | contig 10107 bp, 9 predicted proteins | sample YL17G13_20_MG_FD_203071 | JGI IMG/M metagenome (GOLD analysis project Ga0315293, IMG submission 203071) | Sediment microbial communities from Yellowstone Lake, YNP, Wyoming, USA - YL17G13_20 | ecosystem: Environmental > Aquatic > Freshwater > Lake > Sediment | place: USA: Wyoming | collected... | reverse complement strand
CTGCGGGAGGGTTTGTCCTCAGGAAGAACAGTGCGAACTGAAATGCATTTTAGGAGTGAAGGGTCAGCCGGTGGCGGTGGGCGCGCTGGAAAGATTTGTGGCGGATTGGGAGAGAGAAAATAAACCTCCTCTCAATCTCCCCCTTACTAAGGGGGAGATGTCCCGAGCGAAGTCGAGGGACAGAGGGGGCGTGAAAATCGCCGTCATCGGCTCCGGTCCCTCTGGACTTACCTGTGCAGGCGACCTGGCGCGGTTGGGTTATCAAGTAACCATCTTCGAATCACTACACGTTACCGGCGGGGTTCTAACTTACGGCATCCCGGAATTCCGTCTCCCTAAAAAAATTGTTGATCTGGAAGTGGAATACGTAAAAAGTTTAGGCGTAGAAGTCAAAACCGATATGCTGGTCGGCAATGTCTATACGGTTGATGAATTGCTCAAAGAATACCGGGCGGTCTTTATCGGTTCCGGGGCGGGGCTTCCCAAGTTCATGAATATTCCTGGAGAAAACCTTCAGGGCGTCTATTCCGCCAATGAATACTTATTTAGGGTGAATATGATGAAGGCCTGGAAATTCCCGGAATATTTAACCCCGGTCAAGATCGGCAAAAGGGTGGCGGTGGTGGGCGGCGGCAATGTGGCGATGGACGCGGCGCGGGTTTCCCTGCGCCTGGGGGCGAAGGAAGTTTTCATCCTCTACCGTCGGACCAAGGACGAAATGCCCGCCAGAATTGAGGAGATTAAAAGGGCGGTGGAAGAGGGAATTATTTTCCATATCCTGACTTTACCCATAAAGTATCACACCAATGAACAGGGATGGGTATCTGAAGCGGAATGCATTCAAATGAAACTCGGGGAGCCGGATTCCTCGGGAAGACGCCGGCCGGTGGAAATTCCAAATTCTGCATTCCGCATTCCGATCGATACCGTGATAGTAGCCATTGGCAATTCACCCAATCCCCTGGTACCGCAGAGAACCCCAAACCTAAAAACAGAGAAATGGGGAGGGGTCATCGTCACGCCGGAAGGTTTGACCTCCATTCCCGGAGTGTATGCCGGCGGGGATATTGTCCGCGGGGCGGCTACGGTCATTTCCGCCATGGGGGACGGGAAGCTGGCGGCCCGGGCCATCCACCATAGCTTGTATTAAGATTTATTATTTGATAATATAATGATACAAAGGCGCTTATAGCAGCGCTTTTTTATTATGAAGGGCTATATTGCATTAGAGGACGGAACCATATTTACCGGCTCCGCTTTTGGATATTTGGGGGAGGCGGAGGGGGAAGTGGTTTTTAATACTTCTATGACCGGGTACCAGGAAATCTTGACCGATCCTTCATATCGCGGCCAGATCGTCTGCATGACCTATCCTCTGATCGGCAATTACGGCGTAAATCCTGCCGACATGGAATCTCAGCATCCCCATTGTTCAGGATTTATTATCAAAGAATTAAGCGGCCTGGCTTCCAACTGGCGGGCCAAGGGTTCGCTTCAAGATTTTCTGAGAAAATATAAAGTCATAGGAGTAGAAGGGGTGGATACCCGGGCTTTAACCAAACATATCCGCAGCCGGGGGGCCATGAAAGCGGTCATTTCCACCAAAATCTCCAATCCTGATAAACTGGTTAAAGCGGCCAAAGATTCACCCGGATTGGTCGGACGGGATTTGGTAAAAGATGTGTCCTGCAAAAAAATATACAGATGGAACGATTCCGGCAAATATAAGGTAGTGGTCTTAGACTGCGGGGCCAAAAGCAACATCATGCGCGAGCTAACCCTGCGCGACTGCCAGGTGACGGTGGCCCCGGCCAATACTTCTTCCCGGAAAATTTTATCCCTGAAGCCCCAGGGACTAATGTTAAGCAACGGTCCGGGTGACCCGGCGGCGGTTACCTACGTGATCGAAACGGTGCGGGAGCTTATTGGCCGGCTCCCCATTTTCGGCATTTGTCTGGGCCACCAGATGCTGGGGCTGGCCTTGGGAGGGAAAACCTTTAAGCTGAAATTCGGCCATCGCGGGGCCAATCATCCGGTCATGAACTTGAAAAATCGCAAAGTGGAGATCACCACTCAAAACCATGGATTTTGTTTGGATATTGATTCTTTGAATAAAGATGAAGTGGAGCTTACCCATATTAATTTAAATGATAAAACAGCGGAGGGGCTAAGGCACAAGAAGTATCCGGTCTTTGCAGTGCAATACCATCCGGAGGCCGCACCCGGCCCGCACGATTCAAAATATTTATTTGATGAGTTTATCCAATGCCTAAAAGAACGGATATAAAAAGCATCCTAATTATTGGCTCAGGGCCGATTGTAATCGGCCAGGCTTGCGAGTTCGATTACTCGGGCGTCCAGGCCTGCAAAGCCCTGAAGTCCGAGGGTTACCGGGTGATTTTGGTGAACAGCAACCCGGCCACCATCATGACCGATCCCGAAATGGCCGACCGCACTTATATTGAGCCCATCCATCCGGATATAGTTGAAAAAATTATTGCCAAGGAAAAACCGGATGCGGTCTTACCCACCCTGGGAGGCCAAACCGCTTTAAACTGCGCGGTGCAGCTTTTTGAGCGCGGCATTTTTAAAAAATACGGCGTGGAGATGATCGGAGCCAATGCCGAGGTCATAAAAAAAGCGGAAGATCGCGAGCTTTTTAAGGAAGCCATGCAGAAGATCGGGCTGGACCTGCCCCGGAGCGGGCGGGCTTATAATATTTCCGAGGCCCGGGAGATTGTCAAAGAAATTGGCTTTCCCGCAATTATAAGGCCGAGCTTTACCCTGGGGGGCACCGGCGGCGGAGCGGCATATAATCCGGCGGAATTTGAGGAGGTGGCGGCGCGGGGGCTTGAATCCTCCATGATCTCCGAGATCTTAATCGAAGAATCGGTCATCGGCTGGAAAGAATTTGAAATGGAGGTCATGCGGGACCTGGCCGACAACGTGGTCATCATCTGCTCCATTGAGAATTTCGACCCCATGGGCGTGCATACCGGCGACAGTATCACCGTGGCTCCGGCGCAAACCTTGACTGATGTGGAATACCAGAAAATGCGCGACGCCAGTATCGCGGTGATCCGCGAAATCGGAGTGGACACGGGCGGTTCCAATATCCAATTTGCCGTTCATCCGGAGACCGGACGCATGGTGGTGATCGAGATGAATCCGCGCGTCTCCCGCTCCTCAGCTTTAGCCAGTAAAGCTACCGGGTTTCCCATTGCCAAGATCGCCGCCAAACTGGCGGTGGGTTATACTTTAGATGAGATTAAAAACGACATCACCCGCGAGACCCCGGCTTCCTTTGAACCCACCATTGATTACTGTGTGGTGAAGATCCCGCGCTTTACTTTTGAAAAATTCCCCGGGGCCGATCCCACGCTTACCATTTCCATGAAATCGGTGGGGGAGACCATGGCCATCGGCCGCACTTTCAAGGAAGCCCTGCAGAAAGGCCTGCGCGGGCTGGAGATCAAGGTAGCCGGTTTGGAGGATATCAAAAATCCCGATATTTTGGAAGGAATAAGAAACAAACTGGTCATTCCCAATCCTGAGCGGATATTCTATTTAAAGTACGCTTTCCAGAATGGCATGACCGTAAAACAGGTCTATCGCCTTACCAAGATCGATCCCTGGTTCTTGAATAATATTAAAGAAATAATAGAGATGGAAAACCAGATCAAGAAAGCCAAATTAAAGATTTTAAAAAATCGGGAATTAATGAAAACCGCCAAGAAATTTGGTTTTTCAGATATACAGATAGCTCGACTGGTCGGCACAGATGAGAACGCGGTCTATAAAGCGCGGAAAAACATGAGGATTTCCGCCACCTTTAAACTGGTGGATACCTGCGCCGCGGAATTTGAGGCCTATACCCCGTATTATTATTCCACCTATGAGGTTGAAGACGAGTCCCGCGCTTGATATAATAAGCTAGTGTTTACTGCAGAAGTGAAAATCACCTTAAAGAAAGTCGTGGCCGACCCTCAGGGCCAAACCATCAAGCATGCCCTGGAATCATTGGGATATAAAAACCTCAAAGAGGTCCGGATAGGCAAACTGGTGAACCTTAAATTGGAGGCCAAAGATCAGGCTGAGGCGGAGGTCAAAGTCAAAGAGATGTGCCAAAAGCTCCTGGCCAACCCCATCATCGAGGAGTTCTCATACAACCTACAATGAAATTCGGCGTGGTGGTTTTCCCCGGAAGTAACTGCGATCAAGATTGCTTTCAGGTCATAGATAAAGTCATAAAACAGCCGGTGGAATATATCTGGCATAAAAATATCAAACTGGATAGTTTCGATTGTTTGGTTTTGCCCGGTGGTTTCAGCTACGGCGATTACCTGCGCACCGGGGCCATTGCCCGCTTTTCTCCCATAATGTCCGCCGTTATCGATTTTGCCGACCGCGGCGGGCTGGTGATCGGCATCTGCAACGGTTTCCAGATTTTGCTGGAAGCGGGGCTTCTGCCGGGAGCCATGCTCCGCAATAAAAATCTCCATTTCATCTGTAAGTATGTGGAGTTAAAGGTGGAAAACACCGATACGCCTTTCACGGCACGCTATAAGAAAGGCCAAATCGTCAGGATCCCCATCGCTCATAATGAGGGCAATTATTTTATTGACGAGGCCGGCCTAAAGGAATTAAAGAAGAACAATCAGATCATCTTTCGCTATCATAAGGAGAATCCCAATGGGGCGCTGGATGATATCGCCGGGATTGTAAATAAAAAGGGAAATGTTCTGGGCATGATGCCTCATCCGGAACGCTCCAGTGAAATGGAGCTGGGATCAACAGATGGAAGATTGGTGTTCGAATCAATAGTGGATCGGTTGAAAAAATGATTAAGCCAGAAATATATCAAGCTTTAGGATTAAAGGATGAAGAATACCAGAGGATCGAGCAGATCCTCGGAAGGGAACCCACTCATACCGAGCTGGCCATGTTTTCGGTCGAATGGTCGGAACACTGCGGCTATCCCTCCTCCAAGAAATATTTGAAACTTTTCCCGCAGAAAGGAAAATATGAAACCTTGGTGGGAGAAGATTCCGGCGGGATCATCGTTGACGACCTGGCCATTGTTTTTAAAATGGAAAGCCACAACCATCCCTCGCAGGTGGAGCCCAAACAAGGGGCGGCTACCGGGGTGGGGGGGATTATTCGGGACATTTTTACCGCGGGAGCCAGACCTATCGCTTCGCTCGATTCTTTGCGTTTTGGTCCGCTTACCGAACCCTATAACCGTTATTTGTTGTCCGGGGTAGTGGATGGCATAGCTTTTTACGGTAACTGCCTGGGTGTCCCCACCGTGGGCGGGGAGATCTATTTTGAAGAAGCCTACAGCGGCAACTGTCTGGTCAATGCCATGAGCATCGGCATCTGCAAGAAAGCTGAACTGGCCAGGGCCAAAGCGGTGGGAGTAGGCAATTCCATCATGTATGTGGGCTCCAGCACCGGCCGGGATGGGATCGGGGGCTGTTCGGTTTTGGCCTCGGCTGAATTTTGCGAAGGCGAAGAGAAAAGGCCCACCGTCCAGATCGGCGATCCTTTCACTGAAAAATGCTTGATCGAAGCCACTTTGGAAGCGCTGGCTACCGGACATATTCTGGGCATCAAGGACATGGGGGCGGCGGGGTTGACCTGTTCCACTTCGGAGATGGCGGCGGCGGGCGGGGTGGGGATGGAAGTTGACATTAGTTTGGTGCCGCGCCGGGAAGAGGGCATGGAACCCTGGGAAGTTATGATGTCCGAATCCCAGGAGAGGATGCTGGCCTGCATAAAAGCAGGACATGAAGAAGAAATTAATAATATCTTTGAAAAATGGGATCTTCATGGGGTGGTCATCGGCAAAGTTACCGATACCGGGATAGTTAGAATATCGGATAAAGGAAAAGTGGTGGCGGAGATCCCGGCCCAATCTTTAACCGAACCCGTAATTTTAGATCTTCCCTTTGAAAGGCCGGAATATTTGGATGAAATCAATCGGCTGGATTTAAGTAAAATCCCTCAACCCCAGGATTATAACGAGGTTTTACTTAAACTTTTAGCTTCCCCCAATATCGCCAGCAAGGCCCGGGTATACGAACAATATGACCATATGGTGCAGACCAATACCTGTGTTTTGCCGGGTTCCGATGCGGCGGTGCTGAGGATTAAAGGCAAGAAATGGGCGATAGCCGCCGTAACCGATTGCAATGGGCGCTATTGTTTCCTGGATCCAAACCTGGGAGCCCGGATCGCTGTGGCGGAGGCCGCCCGCAACCTGGTCTGCTCGGGCGCCGATCCGGCGGCGGTCACCGACTGCCTGAATTTCGGCAATCCCAATAAGCCGGACCGCTATTATTATTTTAAAAATTGCGTGGAAGGGATTATTGAGTCCTGCCGGTTTTTCGGCACGGCCGTGGTTTCGGGCAATGTTTCTTTTTACAATGAAAATCCCAAAGGGGCCATCTATCCCACCCCCACCATCGGCATGATCGGGATTTTATCGGACCTTAGCCACCGCACCACCCAGTATTTTAAAAATGAAGGGGATGCGATTTTGCTGCTGGGAGAGACCAAGGAAGAATTGGGCGGGAGCGAATATCTTAAAGTGATTCACGGCCAGGTAAAGGGATTGCCTCCGTCACTTATTCTGGGCACAGAGAAAAGATTGCATGACCTGCTTTTAACGGCTATCCGGTCGGGGATCATAAATTCGGCGCACGACTGTTCCGAAGGAGGGCTGGCGGTGGCGCTGGCGGAGAGCTGTATTTCAGAGAAACCGTTGGGAGCGGAAATTTCCGATTTATCTTTAAATCTGCGGCCGGATATTCTGCTTTTTGCGGAATCGCAGTCCCGCATCGTGGTTTCCGTGCCTCCCGGCCAGGTTATAAAAATAGAAGAGATGGCCCAAAAGGACAAGGTCCCGTGCCGGGTCATCGGAAAAGTGGGCGGCGGCCGGTTTAAAATATTGAAACTGATCGACCTTTCCCTTGATAAAATGATCCAAAGCTTTAAGGGGGCCCTGGGATGATAAAAGTGCTGATTTCTAAAAACCGGATCCAGAAAAAAGTAACCGAGTTGGCTCGGAAAATATCCCGCGATTATAAAGGCAAAAAACTGGTATTGGTGGGGATCTTAAAGGGTTCATTTATTTTTCTGGCCGACCTGGTCCGTAATCTTTCCATACCTGTAGAGATCGATTTCATACAAGTTTCAAGTTATGGGGCTTCCCGGGTTTCTTCCGGAGTCATAAAGATCAAAAAGGATATCGATCTGCCGATCGTGGACAAACATGTGCTGATCGTGGAGGACGTGGTTGATTTCGGCTACACCCTGGATTATCTTTTGAAATTTTTAAAGCATAAAAAACCCAAAAGCGTTAAAATTTGCGCCTTATTGGACAAGCCCTCCCGCCGCAAGGTTAAAGTCCCCCTCTCTTACCACGGCTTTAAGGTGCCGGATGAATTTATAGTGGGGTACGGCCTGGATTTTTCCGAGAAATACCGCAACCTGCCGGAGATCAGAAGTATCGGTCGATAATCTTCTTTAATTCTTCTCTGTTGATAAGCAGCACGCTGCCGGCTTCGTTTTCCCCGGTCTCCCCCGGGGCGGTTTCAGTATGGATCTCTTTAAGGTCCATCATGCGGGCGGTATTGGCCAGCAGGATGAATTCCTTGAGCGATAAGTTGGTCTGGATGTTTTTCTGGATCAATCCGATGATGAAGGGGGCGCGCAAGAGGGCGGGAGGGGAGGCCAGGGCGGCGGCTAAAGTCCGTAAAAAGTCCTGCTGGCGGTTGATCCTGCCCAGGTCTCCTAAAGCGTCATGCCTGAAGCGCAAATAACCTTGGGCTTCTTTGCCCGAAAGCTTGCGCCAGCCGGTCTTAAGATTGATATAAAGGTTCTGCGCCCGGTCCACATAATACATGTCTTTTTCTATATAAATCTTTATTCCGCCCAGCAGGTCCACCAGTTTGACCAGGCCGGCGGTGTTAATGACCAGGTATTTATCAATTTTAACCCCGGTCAAGCTTTCCACTGTTTTTTGAGTCAGCGCAATCCTGCCAAAAACATAGGCGGCGTTGATTTTGGTATAGTAATAACCCGGTATTTCCACGTAAGAATCGCGGGGAATGGATAGAAGATTGACCTGCTGTTTCAACGGATCGAAATGAAGAAGCAGCATCACATCGGAACGGCCTACTTCCAAAGTGGAACGGCCGGTTTCAGCATTAAAAGTGATATCCGTTCCCAGGATGAGGATATTAAGGGGTCTTTCCATTACGGCCAACCTTAATAGAGCCGGCAGGGTTTTGGGCCAGAATACATTGAAATAAAAATAAACGATCCCCAGGATCAAAGTAAGGAGCGCCAGCCCTCTCAGCCAGTCGATCCCTTTCTTATTTGGCATAACCTACCGGGATGATATAGATTGGTTCCTGTTCGGCGGGAAGGTCCAGGACGCTTTTAACCACGTCATCCCAGAAAGAACCTACGGTTACCGAGCCCAGTCCCAGGGCCACGGCCATAAGAGCTATATTTTCAGCCGCATGCCCGGCCTCCATATAAACATACCGGCCGGCCCGCTGGCCGTATTTTTCTTCGGTCCTTTCAAACACCGCGGTAATGACAATATTGATCGGCGCCTCGGAAATAAAATTTTGCCCCAGGGCGGCCCGGGCCAGGGAGGGGCGCTGGTCATCCTTGAGGGTCAATTTTAAGGAGTGGCTTTGCGGAATATAATTGTATACCCCCTTTGGGTTGACCAAATAAACCTCCAGCGGGTAGCAGGACCCGGCCGAGGGTGCCGCCCGGAAGCCCCACTGGGGTTCGGTGATCCCCTGGGCGGCCCAGAGCAACTGGGAGATTTGTTCGTTGGTAAGCTGGTTAGGGTAGTAGGAGCGTTCGGAGCGGCGGCGGGTAAGGGCTTCTTCCAGGGATAACTTGCCGGTGTATTTAGGGGTGGGCAATCTGATCTCTTCAGATCCAGCAATACCTCCCCAGAAGAAAAATAGGACTAAGATTAAGAGAGGGATTTTTCTCAGCATGGAAAGATTATAACATAAGGCCCCGAGCTGAGGAAGCCCAGGGCCCTGATGTAGTTAAGCTTTTACCGCTTCTTCTTTTTTCTGTGACCTCGGATCAAGCATCTGTATGTTGTTGGCCACCACTTCGGTCCAGGTGCGGGCTTGTCCGTTTTTATCCTGGTATTTACGGATCGAGAGCCGGCCTTCGACTGCTACCAATCTACCCTTTTTCAGGTATTCGCCGCAGATCTTGGCCAGGTTCCCCCAGGCCAGGCAATTGATGAAGTCCGCCGACTTTTCGCCGTTCTTGGCCGCGCGGTCTACCGCTATCGCGAAATGCGCCACCGGCTTTTCATTGCTGGTATAGCGCACTTCCGGGTCGGCGGTTAATCTGCCGGTCAGGATGGTTTTGTTTAAAGCACACATTCTATTCACCTCCTTTATACTATGACTAACCGGGATGCAATTTACCGGCCAGGTGATTTCTACTGGGTTTTGCTGTGTAAGCCGTCATCCCTGACGAAAAATACTGCATATGCTATAATTTACTTGATGAATCATAAAGTAACGGTGGTGGGAGCCGGGAATGTGGGGGCGCAGTGCGCCTACCGTCTGGCCCAGAAGGAAGCGGCCGAGGTGGTCCTGATTGATGTGGTAGTGGGCCTTCCCCAGGGCAAAGCCCTGGATATGTCCCAGACCGGAGCGGTCGACGGCTTTAATTCGATTATTACCGGCACCAACGACTACGCCGATACCAGAGATTCTTCGGTCGTAGTTATCACTGCTGGTTTAGCCCGGAAACCAGGCATGTCGCGCGACGATTTGATCCACAAGAATGCCGAGATCATGAAAAGTGTCATTGATAACATCGCCAAATATTCTCAAAACTCCATTCTTTTGATCGTCACCAATCCGCTGGATGTCATGACCTATTATGCGATGAAAGTTGCCGGTTTTCCAAAAAACAGAGTGCTGGGGATGGCGCCGCTGCTCGATGCCGCCCGGATGCAGTATTTTATCGCCCAAGCCTTGAAAGTTTCCGTTAAGGACGTTTATGCGGAGGTCCTCGGGAGCCACGGAGATCTAATGGTGCCCGTTC
>Ga0315293_10007522_pt1 | contig 10108 bp, 14 predicted proteins | sample YL17G13_20_MG_FD_203071 | JGI IMG/M metagenome (GOLD analysis project Ga0315293, IMG submission 203071) | Sediment microbial communities from Yellowstone Lake, YNP, Wyoming, USA - YL17G13_20 | ecosystem: Environmental > Aquatic > Freshwater > Lake > Sediment | place: USA: Wyoming | collected... | reverse complement strand
GCTGGTCATGGCGATCATCACGGAGACGCTGGCCGGCGGGACGACGAAGCCGTCGTTCTCGCTTGGCTGGGCCGGAACGCTCGAGGGTCTGCACGCCGCGATCATCACCGGCTCGGCCGGGGCGGTGCTGATGGGCGCTGGCGTCCTGCCGGCGGCGGCGGTTGGGATCTGCACGGTCGTGAACGGGACCGGCACGGCCATCGCCGGGAAGCTCGCGGTCGTGGTCCTGGCGCTGCCGACGACGTAGCAGGAGGCCGCTATGCCGACCTTGAATGACGTGTTGTACAGCTCGCTGGCTGCGAGCAATCCGGTTGCCGGTGGCGCCGGTGGCACCACGGTGCAGGTCCGCTCCAAGGAGGCTGTCCTGCACCGCATCATCGTCGGCACGCCGCCGGTGGCGAACCGGACGATCACGCTGCGGAACGGGCTGACGGACACGGATGAGATCAAGATGACGGTGCTGATTTCGACGGCGCCGCCGCCGGTGATCGAGATTGGCGTCGCTTTCTCGGTCGCCATCCGGGCCATGTTCAGCGGGGCCTGCGACGTGACGTTCGTGCCTTCGGATTAAGGTGGGGGCGATGTCAGAGGAAACCCCTGAAACCATAGCGGCCGTTGCAGCGGAGGCTGCCGCAACAGCAGCCACACTCGTACACGCCGAGACGCTCAAAGGGATCTCGGAGTTGAAGGCCGAGACCATCGGCGCCATCGAGGCTCTAAAGGTGGAAGCTATATCGGGGCTTCGTGACGAGTTCCGCCGCTTCCGCGACGTTGAGTTTCTTGAGTCGTGCAAGAGGAACGAGTCTAGCCATACGCAGATACTTGGTGAGGTCAAGCGAATCAACAGCGATGTCAGCACGCTCAAGCTCTGGAAGGCTAGGGTTGAGGGCGTCGCCAGCGGCATGGGACTGACGGGGAAAGCAGCCTGGTCGATCCTAGGCGTGCTGCTTACGATTGGCTGCGTCGTTCTTGGTGCGGCGCTCGCTCACGGAGCCTGGTGATGAGTCTGGCAACGACCATGGATGTCCGCCGCTGGCTGGACGAGACGGACGCCTCGGCTCCCGGCACGGTGCTGCAGCCATTCCTCGACGATGCTACCGAAGAGGTGAAGCGAGTCACGGGCCGCGACTGGGACGCGCACGGCTCTGTGACTGAGACCTTTCCCGCCGTCCGCCAGGGGGACCTCCTGACGCTCAAGGACGAGGACCCCACGGGCATGGCGGTGACGGCGTACCTGTCGCCCGCCGATGCTGGTCGGGCATTGCAGACTGCCGAGTACTCACTGCACCCCCTGGGACGCCTGCGCCTGCTTCGCGATGTGGAGGCGTTCGCTGAACGAGCGCCAGCCTTCCCTCGCCGGCGGGGAGGGCTGGGAGACGCTCTCCTGTCGGTGGACGTCAAGCCCGTGAGTTACGACCGCGTGGTCGTAACGTACACGGCTTCGAACGAGGTGCCGGCTCCCGTCCGAGAGGCCGTCGCGCTCACGGCGGCAGCGATGTATCGCCAGCGTGGCCAGGCCGTGGCCGGCATCAAGAGCGAGAAGATAGGCGACTATTCCTACACGCGGAGCGAGAGCGACGGGAAAGCCGTCAGCTTGATACCGCCGGAGGCCATGGCCAGGCTGGAGCTGTACATGGGCGCCGGCAAGGTGGGCCGGGGCCAACTCATCTTCTGAACGGAGGTCATCATGGGCGAGAGCATCCTGAGCCTGCCCTTCGTGCGCCCCGGCGTCCTTGTGCAGTGCTCGAACTGCGGGGAGAAGGCGGCCGACGTGTACGCCGCAGACGAGGAGGCCGCGCTGGCCAGCCAGGGTGTGTGTGGTAAGTGCGCGTCGAAGGTAGTCGCCCCTCTGCCCGTGGCGCCGGTCGAGGAGACGGAAGAAGTGCCGGAGGCAGCGAGCCGGAGAGCGACGCCAGCGAAGCGCCGGCCCCCGGCGAAGCGCAGCTAGAAGAGACAGAGGCCGGCACAGGCCGCGTCGGCCAGTGAATCGGCCCGAGGAGGTATAGCAGATGGCCCGCACAAACGTCCCTGTCGTGCCGGTGACCCGCACGGGGGTTTCCGCCCTCACGGCGGCCGACACAGTCCCGCATACGACGGACGGCGCGAAGTTCTCGAATGACGGCGCGGTGGAGCTGCTGATCCGGAACACCGGCGCTGGCGCCCACACCGTGACGGTCCAGACCCCACGGGTGGAGGAAGGGCTGGCCGTCGCCGAGTTGTCGGTCGGCCCGATGGCTGCTGGCGACGTGTTGCTGGTGGGCCCGTTCCCGCCGGAGACGTTCAATCAGCAGAGCGGCGCCGACCTCGGCTACGTCTATGTCGATGTCGTGGGCGGCGGCGTTGAGGTCAAGTTCCAGGCACACCGGCTCTAGGGGGGCTGTCCTAGACGTCGGCGGGGTCGAAGTGAAGGGCAATTGAGTGTTTCACACTCTTGTCGCTGGCCTAAGCCGCGACCATCGGCGCATTGCCAAGCGCCCTAGCCCTGATGTTCAGGGCTGCGATGTGGTCGGCATTCCCAGCGAGGCCGCACGACCGACAGAGGAATTGAGCTTGCGAGACACGGTTGGCCTTCTCGGCAGAGCCGCACTTGGGGCACGTTTGGCTGGTGTGGTACCGATCAACCAGGATGACAGGCACACCGGCCAGCGCGGCCTTGTACTCGATAAAGGACCGGAGTTGAAAGAAGGCCCAGTTGGCATGTCGCGCCCGCTGGCGGCGGCGTTTCACAGTGATTCCCTCGCGGATTCCGTCGAGCCGTTCGAGCGCGATGGCCCGGAGGGTGTCCTTCGCCTTGGCGACGACATGCTTGGAAATGACGTGGTTCACATTCCGCTGATAGCGGGCCTGGCTGCCCGAAATCGCATGCAGCTTCCGTTTGGCAGCGCGGCTTCCATTACGCTGAAGGTTGCGCCTTCGATGGGCGTGCCTGCGACGGGCACTTTCGGTGGCTGCGCCGGAGTAGAACGCTCCGTCGGAGTCAGTGAGAAGGCGCACGATGCCCAGATCACACCCCAACACGTCTTGCGTCTCCAGCGGTGTGGCCTCAGAAGCGTCGATCACTTGGAACAGGAAGAAGCCGCCGTTTCTGTAGACGAGCTTCGCTTCTCGCTTGCTAGACAGCGCAACATCGGGGCGGGCCATGAAGGGCATACGATGTCCGTAGAAGCGCACGGTTCCATCCCGCTTGTAGGCATGGCGATAGACGGGGATGGCGCCGCGCTGCCGGAAGGTCGCGATCTTGTGGCGACGCCTCTTATCGGAGTAGGCGTAGGCAACCTTGCGCACGGCAACCATCGCCTGCGCGCTGCTCAGTTCGAAGCGTTCTCGGAGCTCGTGGTAGGCGCGACGTTGCAGGGGCAGCCAGTGGAAAGTCTGCTCCTGGAAGGCGACGCGGGAGAGCCAGTTGCAAGCGCTGTTGAAGTTCTCCATCATGGAGAGGAGCGCATTGGGGTCTTGGGGCGACACTCGTACTGTCGTCGCAAGCTTCATTGCGCTCTTATTGTACAGGATAAGAGTGCCTGATGCACCCTCTTCGCCATGCTGATCCGCGCGCCGTCGCCCTATCTGGACGTGCAGAGAGGTAGCCCATGTCCTTCGGGTCGCTGCTCAGGCACCGCGCCGACACCTTTGCTAAAGGTGAAGCCCGCGATGGCTACGGGCAGCCCACGGGGTCGCTCTCGCCCAAGCTCACTGGTGAGCCCTGCCGTCTGACGGCCCGGACCACCACCTCGCAGGGCGAGGTAACGACGGGTCTCACGCGGGAGGCGGTCGTGGCCTCGCACCGGTTGTACTTCGGCCCTGGCGCCGACGTGAGCGAGGCGGACACGATCGACGTGAAGACGGCCTCTGGCCAGGTTCTTGCAAGTGGGCTGAACGTGCTGCTGGTGCGGAAGCCATGTAACGGTAACGGCAGTGTCCACCACCTGGAGGTGGACTGCAGGGAGGTCCGGTAGTCGTGCGCCTGAAAGTCTGTGATGAGTGACATTCCTAGCGTGCCCGAGATCGTGAGGGCTCTACTGCTCGCCGATCCCGCAGTTCAGGAGACTGCCCCCGGCGGCGTCGTCGTGGGCCCTGCCTCCTTGGAGGAGCAACAGGCGGGGTGCGTGTCGCTCAACGAGGAGGGCCTGGGAGAGCGGGTGGACCCCGGCATCCCCCTGATCCGTCACCGCATGGCCTGCCGCTGCCTGGCGATGAGCGACTTCGGAGCCGCAGCCATCGGACGGGCCGTCTTCGCCTGTCTCCACCACAAGGGACGCCGCGTTGTCGAGCAGCCCACTACACACAAGTCGTACCTGGTGCATTGGAGCGAGGTGCGCGGCGGTCCGACGGGGTTGGCCGAGGATGCCGAGGGCCTCGTGCCGGGCATCTTGGAGAACAGGCTCGTAGTCGAGGCCCTGGTGGGCACCGAGGAGGTAGTACTGGCATGAAGAAGAAAGCTCAGATGACCTATGTGGGCCCGTGCGACATCCTCGAAGACCCGGTATCCGGCCTCCGCTGGTCAAAGGGCGAGACGCTTGAGGTGGACATGGACGTGGCGCAGCGCCTGCTCCTGGACCCCAGCGCCCAGTGGGATACCGATGCGCCGCGGCCCGAGCCTGCTCCTGAGCCCGAGAGAGGCTGGCCCTACGTTCAGATGCCGGTGCCGGGGGCGGTTGCTCCGGAGACGAATCCAGCACCCGAGACGGATGCAGCGGGTACGCCGGAGAGCGAAGGGGCCGTCGTCGAGAGCGCCGAGGAGACCACGGTGACTGAGCCCGTGCCAGCCGACGGTGAGACGTAGCTAATCCGCCGTTCTAGAGTCCAACTAGCGCAGCCGCGACTGCCCGTAGGTCGCGGCTGTTTTCTTTCGTGAGGTGAAGCCATGTCTGAGTCCCCGTTTGAGATCATCGCTGGCCCCGCTGAGGTCTATGTGGCCCCGGTGGGCGAGGCCTTCCCCCTCATCAACGCCGTTCCGGCAGGGAACTGGGTGCGCCTGGGGCGGACGAAGGGCGGAATCACCGCCAAGCACAACCAGTCCCAGAAGGAGCTGCGCGCCGACCAGGACACGGCGCCGGCCAAGATCTCCAGGACAGAGGAGTCGATGGTCGTCAGCTTCGCGCTGGTCGATCTCACCCTGGAGAACTACGCCAAGGTCCTGAACAACGCGACCGTCGTCGACACGGCGCCCGTCTCCGGTGTGGCCGGCTACCGCACGATGACGATGTACCAGGGCCAGTCCGTGGCCCAGATAGCCATGCTGATCCGCGCGCCGTCGCCCTACCGGGACGTGCAGATCGCCGGCCTGAGCCTGGGCCTCGACTACCGCTTGACCCGCGTCTCCCAGAGCGGCAACCCAACGGTGAAGTTCCTGGCGGACGACATGGCGGTTCTGGACACGGAGTGGCAGGTCATCAGCGACCCGAACGCTGCCACGCCAGCCGAGCGCTTCGGCCACCTCGTGGCCATGGACGCTGACCCGCTGCCCTAATGGCCAGCATCCTCAGGCTGCGGCTCGTGAGCTATAACGGGCCGCGTCTGACTCAGCGGGCCCAGGCGGCCTCGATCGCAGGCCTCAACGAGACGATGGATGCCTGCGTTGGCGAGGCGAAGATAAACCACCGCGGCTGGCGCAACCGGACTGGCCGGGCTGAGGGAAGCATCAAGGTTCTCCGTCGTGCCAGCGGTTTCGGCAGCAAGGCTGGCGGGAGCTGGGGGTCGTGGGATTGTCCGTACTTCATCTACCTCGAACGCCGCTACGGGACGCTGCGGGGCGCAGCGGATGTGGTCTATCCGACACTCGGCCGGCGCGTCCTGACCAACTTCCAGCGCATGGCGGTCGGCGGGTGATTCCTGTCCAGGCGACCCGTCTCTTAGACGAGGCGCGCCGGCATAAGCAGGCACAGCAGTTCCACCGTCGGGAGGCCCGACGGCGCATGGAGGAGCTAGAGCGATTTTGCCGTGCTCACGGCATAGCTTTTGAGGAGGTCGTAGATGGCGAAGTCCAAAAGGGACAAGGCCAATCGCTCGGAAGAGCCGACAGATGAGCCGGTAGCCCCGATCCCGCCCCGCGGTTCTGAGGCGTCGGCCGACCCGGCGCGGCGCGAGCCCCTACTGACACTGACCCAACTCGACCCGCTGACGCGCGAGTTCGTTCTGATCGATGGCGTCGCCTACGATCTGGCGAACCGCGACGCCTGGGGCCTGAAGCAGCGTCTGGTCGTCAAGCATCTCGCCGACCGCTGTGAGGAGTTGGAGAAGCTCGTAGAGCCGACGCCGGAGGAGGAAGCGGAGTACGTGCAGCGCCTCCGCGGGTTGGTACAGACGGCGCTGCCGGACTTGCCCGGTGAGGTGCTAGATCGCCTGCTGCCGGGCCAATTGTCCGACATCTGGCTATCTTTTTTAGCCTGCCTGATTCAGAAAGGGAAGGCCAGCCCGCTGATGATGCTGATGAAGCGGGCTGGGGTCATGTAATCCCCGCCCTCCAGCGGTTCTACGGCGGCAGCCCTCTCGACTGGTTGGACTTGCCGCTGCCCCTGGTGGGGGCATACGCGTTGGCGATGCGGGGCCTTCAGGCTCGGGAATCGATGCTGATGTGCGAGGCGGTGGCGATGGGCTCTGGCACCCTGGAGAAGAGTGATGCGCGGCGCATTCAGGATGGCTGGAGTGAGGCGATCGGGGGCGTAGCGCACAAACCGCCTTCACCGGAGTTCCTGGCGAGCAAGGGGATCGGGTTTAGGAGGGAGCGGCCGGGCTCCGAGGGTATGAGGATAGCGAAGGCTCAGGCGGGGGAAGAGGATGAAGTCTAGGGGGGCTCCTCTACTGGGCGTTCAAAGATGACCACGAGCCTGTTGCGACCTTTCAGATCAGGAAGAGTGGCAGCGACGCGATACCCCTCCTTGGCCCGCTTGGCGATCTCAGTCGCCAACCCATCGATGGTCATGGTGCCCATCACATGATACTCAAAACGTTGCTTCATCGAAATGCCTCCTGGCGGGGCCAGTGCAACGTAGCACGCCTAACGGCGCGCCGTCAAGGGGTGAGCCATGACTGAGGTACTGGGCCAGGCCGTCCTGGAGCTGACAACTGATTCCTCCAAGCTGGATTCGGGGCTGAAGGCCACGGGTTCAAAGGCGAGTAATCTCGGCGATGCCCTGGGTGGTCCCCTGAAGGTCGGTGCATTGGCTGCGGCCGCCGGGATAGCAGGACTAGCGGCTGGCCTGGTCTCGTGTGTCAAGGATGCGGCAGAAGCCCAGAAGGTGATGACGCAGACCAACGCCGTCCTCGCCTCGACACACGGGGTTTCTGGCATGACCGCCCAATCGGTCGTCGACCTGGCTGACGAGCTATCCAAGGTCATCCCCATTGACGATGAGTTGATTCAGGCCACCGAGAACATGCTCCTGACCTTCACTAGGGTTGGCAAGGAGGTCTTCCCGCAGGCTACCGAGGCGGCCCTTAACATGGCCGTTGCGCTGGGGGAAGACCCTGTTAATGCTGCTCTGCGCTTGGGCAAGGCCCTCAATGAACCTATAGAGGGCGTCAGCGCGTTGCGCCGGGTAGGCGTACAGCTAACCGATCAGCAACAGGAGGCTGTCAAGGGGTTCATGGCGGTCAACGACATCGCCAGCGCCCAGAAGATCATCCTCGGTGAGCTAGAGACGGAGTTCGGCAACAGCGGCCGGGCGGCGGGAGAGACGTTTGCCGGCCAGATGAAGATTCTGGGCACCCAGATAGGCAATGTCAAAGAGACCATCGGCATGGCCCTCATGCCAGTCCTCACGAACCTCATGGAGGGGTTTATCAGCGCCGAACCAACAATTCGGGAGTTCGCCACCACCTTGGTTGGCGGATTCCAAAAGGCGCTAGATGTCATTGAGCCTGTCAAGAAGAGTGTCGGCGATTTCTTGGGCCTTGTGGGTAGGAAAGATCTGATAGCCATCTTCGGCGCCCTCGCCGCTGCCATCGTCATCGGATTCGTCGCAATAGGTGTGGCAGCCACCGCCTCATTCATAGCCACGAATGCTGCCCTGCTCGGCATCCCGATCGCTGTTGCGGCCATCGTGACGGCTATTACCCTTCTCGTGCGCCACTGGGATGCCGTGTGGGGCGCCATGCAGGCGGCCCCGGCCGCCCTGCTCAACTGGCTCAAGGACAACTGGCAGGAAGTTCTTCTCAGCGTTATCCTCGGCCCGATCTACGTCATCGTCCGTCACTGGAAGGATATCTGGTCTGTCATGCCCGGACCAGTTCGGGGCGCGATGAACGCCGTAGCGGGGATCGTAGAGGCGGTAGTCAAGTTCATCATCGGCAAGCTGGCCGATCTGGTGAACGCTATGGCCGGGATCGCGGGCGCGGGCGGGAAACTAATTGAAGCTCTCTCCCTTGGCAAAATCGACATGCCCAGCAAGGCTGACATAGAAGCCTTTGCCAAGGACATTGAGGGCATCGCTGCTGGAGTGAACTTCCAGCTAAAGGTAGATACCGATTCGGCCACAAAGGCAGTGGACAAGTTTGGGGCCGCCGCTGGCTTCTTCCAGCGAAAGGCGGAGGATGCATCGGGCTCGGCGACGGGCTTGGGGATAGACCTCGGAGACCTGGGCGGTGCCGCTGGTGGCGCTGCTGAGGCGGTCAAAGAAGCCGTTGACATCCTTGACGACGGCATCATCTCCCTCGCCGAGGCCACTGCCAACGGTATCCCTGCCTGGGCCGCAGCCCGGTTTGAGATACAGGCGGCGGCGGATGAACTCGCCAGTGGTGAGACCGCGTGGCGGAACCAGATAGACCTTCTCAAGCTGTTCTACGGCCTTATCGATGCTGGCGTTGACCCGGCCCTATTCGGCTTCAATGTCCTGATGGCCGCAGCGCAGGGCAACGTAGAGGCGCTGAACACCGACCTCGGCAAGTTCATCTCTGACGGTATCATCTCCTTGACTGAGGCCCTGTCGGCGGGCCTGACGCCTGCCCAGCAGGCCACTATCGAACTCACCTATGAGCGGGTGCAGGCCGAACAAGCTGCGGCTGAGGCGACGAACCGCGCCACCGTTGAACTGATCAAGCTGCGGCAATCGATGGACGAGAACGGCGTGACCGATGCCACAGTCCGCTTCTGGGCTGCCGCGCAGATGGCGAATGAGGGCACGCTGAACCTCGTCGAGACCCTGAAGCTGGGCTTGGCGCCGGCACAGGGCGCAGCCATCCAGGCGTTCTCTGACGAGATCGCGGCCCGCGAGGCCTTGAAGCAGACGATCTGGGGGCTGATGGTCGATATGGACCTGTTCCTGCTGCAGCTCCAGGACATCCCGGGCTACGCGCAGGCCGGCGTGCGCGAGCTATACAACCTTGGCGTCCAGATTGGAAATGAGGGCCTTGGCCGTCAGGCGCTAGACTTCGAGCTGGCGATGCAGGAGGTCACGACCAGCTTCGGTGAAGGCCGTACCGCAGCTTCTCAGTTCGCGTACAGCATCGGGACAGAGCTTGTTGGGCAGCTTCAGAGCGCCCTTGGTCAGCTCCTCAGCGGCCCGACAGTGGAGACCGCTAACCTGCAGCTGCAGATCGACACGCTGCAGTACCAGCTGGCGGTCCAGGAGGCGGCTGGTGCCACCCAGGAGCAGACTCAGGCAATCCGTGACCAGATCGCCGCGCTCCAGGCGCAGCTTGGCGTGTACACGGCTGACCATCGGGTGATGCAGGATCGGGCCATTCTCGCCGACCAGACCCTGCCGACTGAGCGCGAGCTGAAGGATATGGTCGCGACGATCACGGAGAACATCCGGACGTACTCGGGCTACGTTGATGCCCTGACCTGGGCGACAGGGATCCAGACGCTGGCGACCGCCAACACGGTCAGGGAGACCGACAACCTTGGGACAACGGTGCATGGCGCCACTGACTACCTGGGCTTCTTTACGCGGGGCCTCGGGGACTCGTCCGCCGTAGTGACGGAGAAGAACCTCGCCCAGGCCGCGGCTCTCGGCGACTACGTGATCCCTAAGACCTACGCCCTCGGAGACGCGACCGGCTACGCGGGCCCGAAGACGTGGGATCTCGGCGACGCAGCCGGCCACGCGGCCTGGGTTCTGAACAGCCTCCAGATCCCTCAGGGATTCCAAAGCGGCGGGATCACGAGTGG
>Ga0315293_10007521_pt1 | contig 10109 bp, 8 predicted proteins | sample YL17G13_20_MG_FD_203071 | JGI IMG/M metagenome (GOLD analysis project Ga0315293, IMG submission 203071) | Sediment microbial communities from Yellowstone Lake, YNP, Wyoming, USA - YL17G13_20 | ecosystem: Environmental > Aquatic > Freshwater > Lake > Sediment | place: USA: Wyoming | collected... | reverse complement strand
CAATGAGGCGCGCCGGGCGGAGGAGCTAAGAACGCTGGCAGAGGCCGAGGAGATGGTGGCCCGCGAGGTGGACCTGGCGCGCGAGAAAGCGATCGTGCTGGCGTCCGAGGGGTGGCACCCAGGTGTGATCGGGATAGTCGCGTCGCGGTTGGTCGAGCGGTATTTCCGGCCGACGCTGCTGGTCGCTGTTTCCGATGGCATGGGGAAAGGGTCAGGCCGGAGCATCGGGGCGTTCAATCTGTGGGATGGGTTGCGTGAGTGCGGCGATCTGCTCACGAAGTTCGGCGGGCATCGCTATGCCGCCGGGTTCGGGATCGAAGCGGCGCGGTTGGGCGAGCTCCGCGAACGGGTCAACCAAGTGGCGGATCAGCGTCTGAGCATGGAGGACCTGACCCGGGAGATCGAGGTGGATGCGGAAGCGAGCCTCTCGGAGTTGACGGCGGAGCTGGTGGGCGAGCTGAACCGGCTGGCGCCGTTCGGGATGGGGAACCCGGCGCCGGTGCTGGTGGCGCGAGGGCTCAGGCTGGAGGAGGTGAAGCGGGTCGGTGATGGCTCGCACGTGTCGCTTCGGTTCCGCGATGGTCGGGAAAGGGCTGGAGGAATCTGGTTTCGAGCGGGAGATGCAGGGGGAAGGCTGGCAGCGGGGGCGAGTGTGGATGTTTGCTTCAAACCGAGGCTTGATGAATGGCGCGGCGCGCCGAGGGTGCAGCTTCAGGTGAGCGACATCGGCATCAGGGACGATAGCTAGACGATGGCTGGACGAACCACCGAGAAACCAGCGACGGAGCTGGGTGAGCTGCTGGAGCTCGCCGCGGCCTACAATCCCGATGTTGATCGGGGGCTGCTGACGCGGGCGTACGAGCTGGCGGCCGCCGCCCACCGCGGCCAGAAGCGGCTGACGGGTGAGGACTACCTCCTTCATCCGGTAGCGGTGGCGAAGCTGCTAACCGAGCTGGAGATGGATGACGCCAGCCTGGCGGCCGCCCTGCTGCACGATGTGGTGGAGGATACTGGCCACGAGATCGAGGAGGTGAGGGCGCAGTTCGGGAGCGAGATTGCGCTGCTCGTTGATGGGGTTACGAAGCTGCGCCGGATTCACTTCGAGAGCGGCCGGGAGCGACAGGCGGAGAACCTGCGCCGGATGCTGCTGGCGATGGCGCAAGACCTGCGGGTTATCCTGATAAAGCTCGGCGACCGGCTGCACAACATGCGCACCCTGGAGCCCCTTCCGGAGCAGCGCCGGCAGGAGGTGGCACAGGAGACGCTGCAGATACTGGCGCCGATCGCGCACCGGCTTGGGGTTTGGCGGTTCAAGTGGGAGCTGGAGGACCTCGCGCTGCGCCACCTCGAGCCGGCCAGATACGAGGAGATCGCCCAGGCCATCACGCAGAGCCGGGAAGAGCGGATGGCGACGATCAAGGAGGCGATCCGGCAGCTCAGAGGCCGGCTGGATGAGATGGGGTTGGATGCGCACATCGAGGGACGCCCCAAGCACTTCTACAGCATCTATCTGAAGATGCAGACCCAGGCGGTTGACTTCGACCAGATCCTGGACCTGGAAGCCATCCGGGTGATCGTGAACACGGAGACGGAGTGCTACACGGTGCTGGGGGTGGTGCATTCGCTCTGGCTGCCGCTGCCGGACATGTTCACCGACTACATCGCGAAGCCGAAGCCGAACATGTATCAGTCTCTCCACACGAAGGTGATCGGGCCGGGTGGCGGCCCAATAGAGATACAGATCAGAACGTGGGCGATGCACCGGCGGGCGGAGTACGGGGTGGCCTCGCACTGGCGCTACAAGGAGGGCCGCGGCGGGGACCTGGAGACGGACACGAAACTGTCGTGGCTCAGGCAGCTGCTGGACCTTCACACCGACCTGCGCGATCCGCAGGAATGGCTCGAATCCTTGAAGCTCGACCTGTTCAAGGACCAGGTCTTTGTGTTCACACCGAAGGGGGATGTGATAGATCTGCCGGCCGGCTCGACGCCGGTGGATTTCGCCTATCGCATCCACACCGAGGTGGGACATCAGTGCGCGGGCGCGCGTGTGAATGGGCGAATGGTGCCGCTCAGCTACGTGTTCAGGAACGGCGATGTGGTCGAGATCATCACCTCGTCGCGCCCGGAGGCGAAGCCGAGCCTGGATTGGCTGTCATTCGTGGCCAGCGCGCCGGCGCGGAGCAGGATCAAGGCCTGGTATCGCCGGGCACAGCGGGACGAGAGCATCGCCCGGGGGCGGGAGCGTCTGGAGGAGGAATGCGTCAGGCTGGGGATAGACCCACAGACGACCCTGGCCGAGAAGGCCGTGGAAGCAATCGCTCCGAGGCTGAGCTATGTGTCTGCCGAGGATGTCTATGCGGCGGTCGGGTATGGGGACCTGGCGCCGGAGACCTTCATCCGCAGGCTGCGGGGCGAGCAGCCCAAGAGCCAGAAGCGGAAGAGGGCGACGAAGGCCGAGCAGGGCGCGATGCGGGTGGCGATCAGCGCGGGCGGGGTAACCGATGTGCTGTTCCGGCTCTCGCGCTGCTGTGCGCCCGTTCCGGGCGACCCGATCGTGGGGTTTATCACCCGCGGGCGCGGGGTGACGGTTCACCGGGCGAACTGCCCGAACCTGGGTTACTACTCGCGGCGAGAGTCCGATAGGCTGGTGCCACTCGAGTGGACGTTGAGCCCGGAGGCGTATTTCCCCGTCAGCATTGAGGTGGACGCGCTCGACCGGGTGGGACTGGCAAGCGACGTGATCTCGATCGTCAGCGGGCAGGGGACCAACATTCTGCAGGCGAGGGTATCAACCGGCGGGAAGCCCAAAATGGCGCGAATCTCCCTCCGGCTGGAGGTGAGGAGCCTGGATCACCTTCAGGATATCATGAACCGTATCAGCGCGTTGAGCGATGTGCTCCGCGTCGAGCGGGCGAGGCGCGGTTAGCCCCGGCGCCCGACGATCTGCTTGCCACTACCGCGCGCACTGATACCCCAGGCAGTTCGTGCTGCTGGAGAGCAGGCTTGGATTCTCCGCGTCGCGCCGGTCTATCTCGGAGCCGAACTTGTTGCAGCGCTCACCTGCGGTGTTGTAGCTGGCGCAGTCAGTGCAGCGACGGAGGATGCCGCTGCAGGCGAGGCACCGGCTCTGGTTCTCGAGCCAGTTCTCGGCTCCGCACTTCGGGCACTTGACCTCCACCCTATCCTCCCTCTGGCCGCGGCGTGTGGAAGATGCTCAGATCGGTGTGCCCAGCGGGAAACTCGCGAAGAGCCCGACCTTCTGAAGTGTACGCCCTCAGGAGCAACTGCGCCAGTGGGTGGGGACGGCCGCCTGTCCGGTCCGCTCGACACGGCCCTGCGCCGCCCGGCGGCATGCGGACAGGCTCCGTTCGACTTCGCTTAGTGCCGGGAAGGCCGCTCGGCGGCCGCTTCGACCTTCTGCTGCCACACGGCGGCCTGCCGCCAATCGCCGATCCGCAGGTAGAAGGTCCACAGCAGCTCTGCCAGGTAGGGGTCGGATGGATCGAGCGCACGAGCCCCCTCGGCCTCGGCGATGGCCATCTGCCACACCTCCGCGCGACCGTCCATGTCGGCGAGCCGGGCTCGGATGATGGCCAACGTCCGATGCGGACCGGGGGCTTCGGGCAGCCAAGCGGCGACGGTCTCAGCCCCGGTGGCTGCGGTGCGCAAGAGCGCGAGGCGAGAGGGGTCTCGCGCGCCGCCCTCAAGCACCATCGCGTCATCAAACGATAGAGCCAGCTGGACAAGAGCCATGCGAGCGACCGGGTCGCTACGGCCTGCAGCAGCCTGGGCGCGTTCGAGCATGGCGGCGATGTCCTTGCGAAGGCGCGAGGCCTGCTGCGCGATAGTCCCCCCTATACAGCTGTCGGCGAGCATCCGCTGGGCGGCGACGGCGGGAAGGGCAGCGGCCAGATCGTCTCCGCTCTGTGCCGCGGCGCGGTCGCGATGATCGCGATCGAAGAGGAAGTGGGCACCGCTCGGGCGGGTGCGGAACTCACCGGGGCCGAGCCATGCCAGCCAGGCTGCGTGGTAGTAAGCGAGGGCATACTGTCCCTCGTCGTGGTACCCCGAGACGGCGAGACTGCGCGACTCGAAGTCGCAAGGGCTGTCGGCCAGGATGCGCTCTATTGCCTCGGGAGAAGGCCGAACCTCAGTGGCCCAGCTCGGGCTGTGAGCGCCGAGCAGGAGCGCGGCCGCGCAGCCCAGTGCTACTCTGCGAAGTAGCGGGGATACTTCGCTACGAAGCACGAGCAGAAGCCGCCTCACGGCTCTCGCTCCGCATACTTCACTCCGTTGGCGGCAAGGAACTGGCGCACCACGTTGGAGGCGATCGCCAGGTTCAGCCCCGAGAGCTCGGGATCGGCCTCCCCCCCGGCGCGCTGGTCGGAGATGAGCGCATAGGCGACCCCGATGACGCGCCCCGCGCCGTCGAGAATGGGGCCGCCGCTGTTGCCATGCCCGACCGGCGCGTTGTGGTGGAGGCGCATGACCGGACCGGGGCTGGTGCCGCTGACAGTGACGATCTCCTGACCGGTTGCGGGATCGGTGCGCCGGACGATGTTCATCCGCTCATGGACCTCGCGGCCGGCGATCAGGGAGAGGACGGCACCTTTGCTGTCCTGAAAGGTGCCGTCGGCGAAGCCCAGGGCGCGGACTGGATCGCCCACGGCGACCGCGTCCGAGTTCGCCAGCGGGAGGCAGCGGAAGCTCGTGTCATCATCAGGCGGCCGGACCACCCGAAGCACAGCGAGGTCGAGGTGCTCGGCGATAGCGACGGGCTCGGCGAGGTAGCTGCGCTGCTCCTCCCCTTCCCCGACCGTCACCCAGATGTCTCTGATGACGGTTAGCAGGCTGGCCATGGATTCCCATTCGGTTCGGGTGAAATGCAGGCCACGGTAGCGCACACCGCTCAGCACAACGTGAGCAGTGGTCACGAGATAGCCGTCGGCATTCACAAAGAAGCCGGTGCCCGTGCTGCCGATGCGCAAGCGGCGAGAGAGTTCGGACTGGTAGGGGGTCAGTGCCTGACGCGCGGCCAGTTGTGCGGCGAGGCCAGGGCCGAGGGAGACGGGATCAACGGCGGCCTCGACGCGGACCACAGCGGCGCGCCCGTCAGTGCTATCTGGGAAGGTCGCAGGCCATCCCTGGCTGGGGAGCGCGACGGCGAATGCGGTGATGAGGAGAAGCCAACAACGCGTCATTTTGCTCTGATTCGACGCGGGCGCGCGGCGTCCCTGGGGCAAGGCAAGCCGCTGCGCGTCCGGGTTGGTGTCCCTTCAGGTCTGCGCTGACCTATGGCCCTTCGTTGAAGAAGACGTACAGCCCGTCCTTGCCCGGGGCGATGATGTCCAGGCGACCGCTGCCGCGCAGGTCGGCCACCGTGAAGTGGATGCCGCAGCCGGTGGCGACGCGGGCCGGACCGTAATCAATCACTTGCTTGCTGAACGATTCGCCATCCCATTCGAAGTAGTAGAGGCCGTAGTCGTCGTACTCACCGGGATCGCGGCCATTGTGGGCGCGATAGCGCTTGCCGGTGACGAGCTCGCAGGCGCCATCGCCGTCGAGGTCCACCCAGAGGAGGTCGTGATACTGGGAGTTGTGGGGGTCTATGGGGTGTTTGCGCCAGGTGCGTCCGCCGCGAGTGTCGCGGCCCTGCTCGTACCAGTCGAGGCCGTAGTCGTGCGCCTGCCCGACGATGAGGTCGTTCATGCCATCGCCGTTCACATCCACAACGAGGATCGGGACGCTGGCGCTGCCGAGGTCGAACTCCTCGCGGAGGATCCACTGATCGTGAAGCGGATCGGCGGGGGCCTCCAGCCAGCCGTGCCGCAGGACGAAGTCGCCTAGCCCGTCGCCGTTGATGTCGCCGAACCCTAGGCCGTGCCCCTGGGCGCGCGGGTAGACGACGTGGTGAGAGAACTGGCCGGTTCCGCGGCCGGCCGCGTCGGTGATTAGCTTGTAGACGACAAGGCGGTCGTTCGGGGCATTGGGGACGATCTCGACCACCCCATCCCCGTCCACATCCCAGGCGCGGGTGGTCTCGATGGGGCCGGTCTCCGCGATGACGTGCTCGGGCCACTGGCTGTCAGCGCGGCCTGGGTTCTCGCGCCACTTCAGGGCTTCTCCCCACCAGCCGCCGGTGATGAAGTCGAGATAGCCGTCGCCGTTCACATCCATGGGAATGGTCGAGAAGTCGTCGAAGTACTCGCCGACGGCCTGCACGTCACCGATGCGGTGCTGGTTCCTGGGATTCGACCAGTCCGGCCCTTCGTACCAGTACTCGCCGCAGACGATGTCGGGGATGCCGTCATTGTTGACATCGAAGACGGCGGCGGACTCGTAGCGAGTGTCGGCGATGAGGATCTTGCGGAAACGCAGTGGTGGCATGCGGCACTCCTGTCTCCGGAGGAATGGCGCAGTGCTTCCCCGGCGTGGCCCGGTCATCCTTGTGGGATCGCCCGGAGGGCGGGGCTCCCACACTCCCTTGTCCCAGCGCAGGGCTATGTGACTCGTGCCTCGCAGCGAAGGAGCTTCGCTCCTTCGCAGAGTAGCATAGGTTAGGGCCGACAGGAGGGGCTTCGGTGCTGAAGCATCCGAAGCAACGAGACTGCAAGGCGCTGATACGTTCGCTGGCGGGGCCGCTGGAGGTGGAGGCAGGAAATGGCTATCCCGATGCGGCGGTGATCGGGCAGAGCATCGGGGAGTACGCGCGCGGGTGGGAGAAGAGGGCCAAGGCGGCCTACGAGGGAGACGCTGAGCGCGATGTGATTGGCCAGATCGTGAAGGCGCTGAAGGACTACAGGGAATGTGACGCTCGCGGGCGGAGACAGCGCGTTGAGAAGGCGCGCGAGTTGCTTCGGACACTTGGGAACGACGGCGGGCCTGGGCCTCCTTCGCTCGGGCGTCGGAGCCCGAGGAATGCCCGCGCTGCAGGAAGGCGGAGGCCCGCCGGCGCTCCGCCTGCAGCGGATGCCCCCCCTACAGAGCGGCCCGGGAACACGGCGTCGGCGCGTCAGTTGCTCGACCAGCCGTTCGCAGAAGGAAGGCTGAAGTCGGCGGGGTGGGTGAAGAGGCTGGCGCTGCTTGGCATAGAGAGCAAGCGCGAGCTGCTGTACCACTTCCCCCGCGACTATGTCCCGATCAAGAAGACCGCCGAGCTTGCTGACGGAGAGCGCGCCGCCGTGGTCGTCACCGCGGGCGTGAGGGAGGAGACACCCACCAGGGAAAGACGCGGATCCCGGCTGATGCGGTACGTGCTCGAGGTCGCCGATGAGACGGGCAAGGCGTTCGTGACCTCCTACGCGAAAGTGCCGAGGCAGGGCGCGAGGGCACAGGCGATACTCGGCTCGCCGCTGACGCTGAACCACCAAGAGGGCGCCCGGCTGCTGATCGAGGGGACGGTTCGGCGGGCGGGGCCGCTGATCGAGATCCAATACAGCGGATCAGAGAAGCTGGGCGAGGGCCAGACGTTTCCGGATGGGACGCTGGTTCCGGTCTACCCGCTGACCGAGGGAGTGTTCCAGGGACAGGTGAGGCCGGTGCTGCGGAGGCTGCTGGAGGCGCTGCCCGCCTTCGCTGAAGCTACGGCGGGGGGTCCGGCGGGACTCGCCGATCCGCTGCCGGAGGCGCTGCGGAAGAAGCATGGTCTGGTGGGCCTGCGGGAAGCGCTGATCGGCATTCACTGGCCGCGGTCACCCGAGGAGCAGGCCGCGTCGCAGAGACGGCTGACCTTCGAGGAGCTGCTGATACTCCAGGTGGCGCTGGCGCAGCGAAAGAAGGAGACCCAACGGCCGGGGACGGGGATCAGCATGCGGCCGCGAGGCGACCCGATCGCGACGCTGGAGGAGATCCTCCCCTTCTCTCTCACCCGAGCGCAGCAACGGGTGGTAGCGGAGATCGCCGCCGACATGGCGGCCGACATGCCGATGTCACGTATGGTGCAAGGCGATGTCGGGTCTGGCAAAACGGTGGTGGCTGGGGCCGGGCTGCTGATCGCAATACAGAACGGGTATCAGGGCGCGCTGATGGCGCCGACCGAGCTGCTGGCGGAGCAGCACTACCTCGTCCTGGGGAAGATGCTCGATCCGCTTGGGGTGGAGGTCGAGCTGCTCAGTGGGTCGCTGGGCGAGAAAGAACGCAGGCGCGCCTATGAGCACATCAGAGACGGCCGGGCGCAGGTTGTGGTTGGGACGCAGGCGCTGATTCAGGAGGGGATCGAGTTTCATCGCCTCGGTCTCGTGATCGTAGATGAGCAGCACCGATTCGGCGTCCGGCAAAGAGCAGAGCTGTGGATGAAGGGCGCGCAGCGGGCGACACCGACGGCGGGCAAATCCCCCGATTGCGCTCACGGCAAGCCGGATATGCTGGTGATGACGGCCACGCCTATTCCGCGGTCGCTGGCGCTGACGCTGTACGGCGATCTCGACATGTCGGTGCTGGACGAGATGCCGCCGGGGCGGACGCCGGTGAAGACGCGGTGGCTGCCGCTCGAACAGGTCGAGGAGGCGTATGAGCTGGTTCGCCAGCAGGTGGCGGCCGGAAGACAGGTGTATGTGGTGTGCCCGCTCGTCGAGGAGTCGGAGGCGCTTCAGGCGGAGGCCGCGACGCAGCTGGCGGAGCGGCTCCAGGGGGAAGTGTTTCCTGAGCTGGAGATCGGGCTGCTCCACGGCGCCATGCCGGTGGCCGAGAAGGACGCGGTGATGGAGTCGTTCCGGGCGGGCGAGAAAGCGATCCTGTGCGCGACGACGGTGATCGAGGTGGGTGTGGACGTACCGAATGCGACGGTGATGCTGATCCTGAATGCGGAGCGGTTCGGCCTGGCGCAGCTTCACCAGCTCCGGGGGCGAATCGGGCGGGGCGGCCACGAGTCGCACTGCATTCTGCTGACCGATCGGAAGTACCATCCGCTTGGCCGAATAGCACCGGCGATCGAGGAACTGAGCCAGGCGCGCAGCCGGCTCCAGGCATTGCTCGAGACCACCGACGGGTTCAAGATCGCGGAGCAAGACTTGCTGCTGCGAGGGCCGGGGGAGTTCTACGGCACGCGCCAGCACGGGCTGCCCGACTTCCGACTGGCGCGGCTGACGCGGGATGTGACGGTGATGGAGGAGGCGCGGGCGGCAGCGGCGCTGCTGATCGAGCAGGATCCAGAGCTAGCGCGCTCTGAGCACGGTCCGCTGCGCCAGCAGGTGGCGGCGCTGCGAGCGCGCATGGAGCAGGTCGCTGGATAGCCATGAGGATCATCGCCGGGTCGGCGAGAGGGAGAGTGCTGAAGTCGCTCAAGGGGCTGGCGCTGCGGCCCACGGCGGACCGCGTGCGTGAGAGCCTTTTCTCCGTGCTCGGCGAGCGGTTGGAAGGCGCCTGCTTTCTCGATCTGTATGCGGGCGCGGGCGCGGTCGGGCTGGAGGCGCTAAGCCGCGGCGCGGCGCAGGCGACGTTCGTCGAGTCTCATAGACCGGCAGGACGGGTGATCGAGGAGAATGCCCGGCTGTGTGGCTTTGAGGGGCGGTTTCGGGTTATAATGGCGCCGGTCGCGCGAGGTCTTGCGATGCTGCGAGCGGAGGGGGTGACCTTCGATCTGATCTTCGCGGATCCGCCTTACGGGCGAGGTGAGGTCGGGGCCGCGCTCGCCCGCCTGGGACAGTGGCCGGAGATGCTGGCGGAGGAGGGGCTGTTGATTGTCCAGCGCTCGCGCCATGAGAAGCTCGGAGAGATCGCGGCGTTTGAGGGAGTGCGGACCCTCCGGTACGGCGAAACTTTGGTGGATATGTACCGGCGGGCAAGTGAGGAGGCATAGGATTGGCTACTGCGCTCTATGCTGGGACGTTTGACCCGGTGACTTATGGGCACGTGGATGTGGTGCGGCGGGCGGCGGCGCTGTTCGACAAGGTGATCGTCGGGGTGTCGGTGAACCCAAGGAAAACACCGCTCTTCTCCCAGGAGGAGAGGGCGGAGATGCTGCGCGAGGCGTGCGCTCAGTTCCCGAATGTCGAGGTGGCGGTCGTGCCCGGGCTGGTGGTGGAGTTCGCGCGGCAGGTCGGCGCGGGAGTGATCGTCCGGGGACTGCGGGCGGTATCGGACTTCGAGTTCGAGCTTCAGATGGCCTC
>Ga0315293_10007519_pt1 | contig 10111 bp, 28 predicted proteins | sample YL17G13_20_MG_FD_203071 | JGI IMG/M metagenome (GOLD analysis project Ga0315293, IMG submission 203071) | Sediment microbial communities from Yellowstone Lake, YNP, Wyoming, USA - YL17G13_20 | ecosystem: Environmental > Aquatic > Freshwater > Lake > Sediment | place: USA: Wyoming | collected... | reverse complement strand
CATGACGATCCCGATGCCGCCTTCCGAGAGGCCCACTGGCATGGCGGCGGCGACTGCATGTGCTTCGAGAACGAGCCCTACTACGACGAGGGCAAGAGCGAGCCGACCTACTCGCGCTTCATCGTGGTTCTCGAAGTCCAGATCGAGGACAACACGTGGCCGCCCATCGACAAGTGGGAGTTCCGCACGCTGTTCGGTCTTGGACAGGGTGAGTACGCAACGGTGAAAGGAGTTGTCCCCACGTGAATGACGCACTCAAGGCCATCGGGATCTTCGTGATGGGATGCGCGTGGATCTGGTTCTGCTCCTTCCTGATCGCCCATCTCATCGGCGCGATGATGGCGAACCCCAACTGGAGGTTCTGATGCCGCTGCTCGAAACAACCGTGCTCGCTGATGAGCACGGTCACGAGATCGAGAAGCACGAGCGCAAGCTCTACACCCTCGCCGAACTGAAGGACGGCAAGCACATCGAGGATGAACCGTCCGACATCATCGAGAGCGGGATCGGCCGCGCATACGAGACAGCTCTCGACAAGATGCGCGAGTGGTCCTTGGACGACACGTGGTGGACCGAGTCGGTACTCGACAACGATGCGGTCGAGTTGTTCAAGGCGTGCGGCATCACGGTGCCGCAGAAGACCGAAACGATCCACGTCAAGGTGGACGGCAAGTTCCAGTGGGACGAGCAACGCCGTCCAATCCAGAAGACCATCACACGCGACGACACGATCTGGGATAGCTGGGACGTTGACCGTGGTGAGTTCACGATCAACAACCGCGCTCGCGTCGATGATAAGGCGTTCCTGCTGGCGCTCCAGTGGTACTTGGCTGGCAAGGACATCCGCGATCTGCCCGCGTTGCGATGGGGCCAGCCCACGCCACCACGGCCGCTCACACAGAGCCCGATCCGGCAGCGCAAGTTCGATCTTCGATCGAAGGACGCGCGCATCATCCGCGAACAGGGCCTCGTGATCCATCGAGTTGACGGAATGTGGGGGAGATCGACACGAGAGTTCGACCTCGACTACCAGTACGACGGCCTGAGCGATCAGACGAAGGAAGACTGCAACGAGTTGCTGTCGGACCTGTGCCACGAGGTGCTCTCGCTCTTGCGAGACGAGATGGAGTACCGGTATAGCGAGGCGTACCTGCTCGAAGAGGCCGAGGCCAACGAGTACACGTTCGATCGCAATGGCAAGCAAGCGTAGGGTCGGCTCAGACTGGCAAACACGCACGCGCAGGAGGTGCACATGAGCACGCAACAGGGCCAAGACGGCACGGCCTTCATGTCCTACTACGACAAGGTTCACTCCCTGTCGTTCGTATGGAACGGGACAGCAGAGCACTGTGATGTCTCGTGGGGCGGCTATGGCGAACCCGTGATCGCCCAGATCCCCATGCACGTCTACGCTGATTACCCGGATACAGGACAGCTACTTAGACGCTTCGCGCTCACGTGTGAAGAGTTCATCAACCTGATCCACGTCATCGAGACAGGGCACAAGTCGTGACCAGCCACGAGAACCTCACGACAGGCGAGTGGATGGTGCTCACGGTCATCGAGCAACGCAAGTACGAGAGCGGAAGCGATGCCCCCATCCCATCGATCGAGGAGATCGACAACGCCATCGACGGCTCTGACCAAGCGACTTCGCTGGGCGAGTTCATCGGGGCGGCGTGGGATGACGCCAAGTCGATCGTCTACGACAAGTTCCCACAGTTCCGTGAGGCCAACGAGGAGGACGAGGATGGCGGCTGAGGTCAAGCAGGACGACTACGAAGCACTGGGGATCTTCCCCGACACGTGGGCGTGCGTGTCCATGGGTGACAAGCGCAACGCCAAGGAGTACCTGTTCGCTCTCGCAGCGAGCGGCGTCCCTGCGCTGGTCACGAAGGATCCGGATGGCAAGAACTGGCACGTGGCCGTGCAGGGTGGGCTCAAGTCGAACCCGCTTGCATGGGTGGTCTCGCTTCGCGGCGAGCCCTACGAGATCGTGACCTGCTCAGATGTCAAGGGCCAGCACGTTCAGGTGCTCCATGAGCACAAGAGCCGATAGCCGGATCGAGTGGCTGGTGGATGAGTTCGTGAAAGCGGACGAGGCCACCAAACGCAAGACAACCCTTCTTCTGGCCGAGTACGAGGCAGACGAGTTCGAGGACTGGTGCAAGAAGCAGCGCGTCAACAAGGACGATCCGTTCGTGATCTCCAGCTACGAGACCCTGCATATGCTCTACATCGCACTCTGGAGGCGGCTTGATGATGAGTTCCATCGGATGATGCGCGACGCTCGCTACAGGCTGAAGGTTGCACGATGAGAGAGGACGCTCACTACAACATCGTCAGGTTCTACCGTGACGCGGGGATCCGCAGGCGGATCATTCGTGAGCGGGTCACGCTCGAAGAGGCGCGGCGGCATTGCAGTGACCCCGAGACCAGCAGCAGCACGTGCAAGCTGTCATGGAACAGGCGTCGCACGCGCCTCTATGGCGCGTGGTTCGACGGATACGAACAGCGATGAGCGACACGTTCATCTTCGGCTGCGGCCACGTGAAGTACAACGAGGACATCCACGAAGCACAGTGGGGAGCGCGTCTCATCTACAGCGAGGTAGTCGAGACGCCGAAGGGCAAGGGCACTCCCGTGGTCTGGGATCGTCAGACTCCTGATGGCGATCCCGAAAGCGTCCAACTGCTGTTCCCGGTGATCGACCGGGCGATCGATGAGTTCCGCGACAACAAGTGGAGCCTGCCCTCTGACAGCCGGGGACACCTCTGCTGGCGGGACGGGCGGACTCTGGTGGTGATGAGTCCGCAAGGATCGTATGGCTACCTGTACGTCACGGCCCTGTTGGAGAAGCCCGACCACATGGGCGAGACCGAGCTGTGGGACTTCGAGGACGTCAAGGACAGCGGCAAGACCATCCCCGAGTTGGGTAACTGGCCGCCACGCGTGGTGGAAGCACGCAAGGCAGCCGAGCTGGAGTACAAGCGCAAGACGTTCGAGGGCATCACTGGATACAGCGGCGAGCTGGCGTGGGCCGAGCGTGAGCTGCGCTGGGCCAAGGGCAAGCGCACCGAGAAGGGCAAGCAGCGAGTGGTGGACAAGTCCGTGGCCGAGGCATACGCGCTGGCGGCTGAGTTGGGCATTGAGTGGGAGTACGTCCCCAACGCAATCAGGGTTTGATCCCACACTGGTACACAAGGAGGTCCACATGGAGACCATCACGTTGATCGAAGCGGTACGCGCTGCAACTGACCCGTTTGGGATCGACGGCACGTTGACCGCAGCCTGTCGCCCGAGCGCGAAAGAGGTGATCGAACGCCTTCACAGGCTCGGCTTCCGCATCGAACGGATCGGTATCCCCGACTACTCGATGATGCCGTTGAACGAAGGCTCGCTGCTCGACGCGATCCGCGAGCGAGACCCCGGCTACCTGCTCTCCGAGCTGGAGATGCGCTACCTCGATGGCGACCGATGACTGAGATCCGCAAGTACGAGGTCGTGAACAGGAGCACGGTCTACCAGCTCACGGTCGTGGATGACGACGGCGAAGACTGGTACCTGCTTCTCGCCGACAGGTGGGAGTCACACAACGGTGAGTGGCTGAAGATCCCCGTCTACATCGGGGACGGGCCATCCATCGCATGGACGTACCTGATCGAGAAGATGCCCGGTCTAGCCAAGCATGATGGCGACAAGCCCGGGTGGATCAAGGTGCTCAAGGAAGCAGGAGTCGAGGTGCTCGGGTGAAGATCGAGATCCCCGACCTGACCGGAGATGAGTGCGGCGACATCGCCATCGCTGCGGCTGAAGGAGGGATCGGGTACTGGGCACAGATCGAGAAGTACGAATGGAAGCGATGGCTGGATGATCCAGAAGACGACAGCAAGGGCAACGCTAACGTAGCTGACGACTTCGTCTTCTATCGCATCGCACCATTGAACCCATCCGAGACCGAGTACGACTGGAGCGCAGCACAGGAAGTCACGCCCGCGTGGATCCGCTTCGGGTTCGAGAGTTGCTACGCCGCTCCCAAGGACATGGGCGGATGGGCCGTCCAAAGCCTGATCGGCAACGTAGCCCGCGAGGACTGGACTGGCGAGATCGATAGCGACGTGGCCGATGCCATCTTCCAGTTCGCATTCTATGGAGAGATCACATGGGGCTGACCGAACCCGGAGCACGCTTCAGCCGCAACGAGGTTGGCTCGATCTACGTCGATGCCGAAGAGCGGTTCGTAGTCAGCTTCATCACCAGCTACGGCGGGGTTGATGGGATCAAAACCGCCCAGAGCGCGGGCCACTGGGCTCTCGAACTCACGCGTGACGAGGGATGCCCAGACACCAAGTGGTTCGTGTACGACCGAGTCACCCACGTCATGCACGAGTTCAACCAGTCCGAGATCGAGGAGGACGAAGACGATGACTGACAAGTCCTACAACGACGCGCTCACCGAGATCCGCACACAGGACGCCAAGGAGCGTCTTGACGACAAGCGCAGCTACTACGAGTTCATCATGGATCTCGCCAAGGACAACCCGGTCGAGGGTGCCTTCATGCTGTGCACCGGGCTGATGCGTGGCAACAAGGCCAACCTCCAGCTCGGGTACTCCTTCGGAGCGGCGCTCATCGCCACGCTGGGACAGATCCCGCTCAACGCCAATGAGATCGGCGTGCTGGTTGATCGCATCTCCATCCCCAAGCCGGGGCTGGTGGACTACGGACCCACCCCCCGTGCCTGACCAGATCCACATCGTGAGGATCCGCTACCGGAGCGGCGTCAACGGCAAGTGCGCCACGGCGTACGCCAAGATCCCGTACGGGGGGATGCTCGATCTCGCCGACAAGATGGCACGACTGCTTGCCATCAAGCAGGTGCGATGGTTCACGATCGCGGCTGCAACGCCAGATGAGATCGCAGAGCATCGTTCGGTACTGGCTCGCTGGCCTGACGCTCTGGCCGCAACCGTCAAGCGCACACACATCGACGTGCTCGCATGACAGATAACCCCAAGGGCGCGCTTGGCCTCGAACTCCACGAGGTAGGAGAGGTCGCACAGGCTATCGCAGCCTGCCTCACCGAACGCGGCCACTCCCGTGAGCAGATCATCGCCCGACTGCGAGACACGGACAACTGGGATGAGGCGACATGGTGGGAGGAGCAAGGCGGCAACGTCATCGACAACTTCGCCGACTTCATCAACCTGACGGCATGGCCCGAGGAGGACGAATGAAGCACGCGATCTTCCCGAGGGTCAAGCCTCTGGATGGGATCATCTGGAACTGCGAGTGCAGCGAAAGCGGCTTCGACGTGTACGACCTAGCCACCCACGCCAACAACGTCATCGACCAGCTTCGACGGCACGAGTTCGTTCTTGACCCGAACAAGCCAGCCCCGCTCGGCGAAGGGCGTTACTCCACAAAGTTCTACCGCTGTCAGGTATGCGACAAGTTCGAGGACGCAGCAGCTCACGAGTGGGTTGGATAGATGATCGGTCAGGACACCCGCTGCTGGTGCGCTCACCCGGGTGGGTGCTCCATGACGCTCTTCATCGGACCAATGGGCCGCCTGTGCGACGTGTGTGAGGCTAGCGGCCATCCGGCAAGGAACCCGATCGACCTGTGCGGGGCACACAACAAGCGAGCCACGTGCTACCGCAACAGCGGACACGAAGGCAACCACGTCAGCTCGACAGGGAGGGAGTGGAGTGACCACCCGCACGCCTAGACCGCTTCGACGCGGCGACAACATCCCGAGCGTCTCCGACTACGCCCACTGGGGCGAGGACGCACAGGCCATGTGGTACGCGGAGAACCGCTACGACATGGAGCACGCCGACGAGATCATCGAGGAAGACTGGGACGGCGACATGAACGGCCGCGACGAGCCGGACCCGTTCGAGGAGTCGTTCGACACCTACGACGAAGCTCTCGCGTTCATGGACAGGCACCACCTCAAGCCCAACTGCGACGGCGTGAACGTGACCGACTGGGGCAGCAAGTGGTACGTCGAGCATTACGACGAGAAGGCCCACAAGGCGTACCTGCGGAAGCGCCAGTGATGTACCCGCCTGACTCCTACGAGGAGCTGATGATGGCGGCAATGGCAGGGAATGGATGCACCGAGTGTCTCTCCACCACCCACACGGCCGACAACTGCTCATGGGAGAAGCTGGCTGATGAGTCCGCCAATGCCGCCGCAAAGCGAGTCGGGAGCAAGCACGAGGAAACCTTGGTCGGGGTCAACGTCTACTGCCCGACCTGCGGCTGGCTGTTCCAACAGAACGCAGATCCCGAATGGCACCCAGAGGTGTTCTGGTAGAATGACAATCACACGTATGAGGAGCTGCTAGATGAACCACTGGTTCGGCATCGGGAACCTTACGAGCGATCCCGAGATGCGGTACACGGAGGGTGGCAAGTCTGTTGCCTCCTTCTCCATCGCCATCAACAACGGCCGCGACAAGGACGGAGACGAGCGTCCCCCCACCTACATCGACGTGGTCGCATGGGAGAGGCTGGCCGACAACTGCGGCGAGTATCTGCGCAAGGGCCGCAAGTGCGCGGTCATGGGTCAGATCACCGTCGACAAGTACACGGACAGTGAGGGCGTGAAACGAGTCAAGTACCGCATCCGCGCCAACAACGTCGAGTTCCTCAGCCCGCGCGAGGAAGGCGACAAGCCTCCCGCTTCGGCCCGCAAGGCTGCGCCGCGCGACGATCTGGACGACCTGCCGTTCTGATGACCGATCGCTATGCGACGGTCGAGGTGTCGGTCCAGAAAGAGGAACCGATGCCGCCCCACGAGAAAGTCCCCCATCTGCTCATGCGATGGGGGCTCGGGAAGCAGACACAGGAGTGCTTCTGGGTCATCGCCTATGACGCGATGATGAACATCAGAACCGTGGTAGAGGTGGCCCGGGGAGCGTATTCACGAGTACGCGTCCACTACCCAGCCGTCTACGCAGCAGTGCTTCAGATCGGATGCGAGCGGTTCCAAGTAGCACACAACCACCCAACCGGTGACCCAACACCAACCCGCAAGGACATCGAGCTGACGCAGCAGATCATGGTCGGAGCCAACGCGTGCGGCCTGTACTTCGAGGATCACGTGATCGTTAGCCCAACCGGCAAGCACTACAGCTTCGCCGATCACGGCCTTCTGATCCCTGCCCTGTACACGGGAGAGCTGAGCGCATGAAGAACCACCAGCAGGAGCGAGACGAGTTCATCAAGAACTTCCACGTCCAACCTGATCCATCCGGCCTGAAGTGCCCACTTTGTGGTCGGTGGTCTGCGCTTGGCTGCGACTCCCCACAGGGAGTCCACCTCGAATGTGACTACTGCGGGCTGCAGGCAATCATGCCCCGAGTCCAGCTTGTCAAAGCTATCAAGTTCATTACGAAGAGCCGAAGTTGAGCCTGCCCGAGTCTTACGCAGAGATCGCCATCACGGTCGGCCGCAAGCCCAAGAAGTGGGATGAGCGCCGTGTCACTCGATCTGGGATCCGCCGCTTCCTCATGGCTTGTGCTCCCACGGGAGCTGAGTACCCGACACCATCGTGGTACAGGCTGTGGCTTCAGATCGAATGGACCCGAGCACAGGCGCGCACCCTGCGCGTCGTGATCCCGCCCAACCTGTGGAACGAGGACAAGGCTCGGCTCGCGGCGAAGATCATCTCCTCACCTGACGACGCCAACCGAAGGGAGGAGCGCACGCGCGCGCTGAGATGGGCAAGGCGCTAGTCAAGTGTCAGTATCCCGGCGGATCCTGCGACTACACGTACACGGGAGAGCACGTCAACAACGGCGAGCAGGAGACCTGTGGAGCCTGTGGGGCAGAACCGCCCGAGGGCTACGACGAGTGGAAGATGAACGATCTCTGCGAGCACGAGTGGTGCAGGGATGCCGACCAATGGAGACGTGAGTACGAAGCTGGCGGAAAACCGTTGAGCCAAGCTGAGCGCGAAGAGATCCTGTCCGACACCGAGCTGATGCGTGATGAGTTCCACGGAGGGCACGCCATCATGGCTACTGGCTTCAACGAAGACGGCACGCTCCGGGTACGCGACCAATGGGGCTGAGCAACTACCCTCCCGGGGTCACGGGCAACGAGTACGCGATCAACGGGGCTCAGTATGAGCGCGAGATCAACGAGCAGTGCGAAGCGTGCGGCCATGTTGGTCTTCTGCTCGAAGGCCACTACGAGTTCGGGGAACGGACGATCTGTCTTGAGTGCGACGACATCCAGTACATCGACCCGGAGCCAGACCCGGACGAGTGGTACGACCGAACCCGCGAAGACGCTCTGACCCACAAGTAGCACGAAAGGAGATGCACATACATGATCCGCATCATCGCCCTTGACATCCCCGGCGGAGTGGCCCGCGAGGACATCGGCACATTCGGGTCCGTACAGGTCACGGGTCGGGATGTCCGTGACGACGACGACAATGTGCTGCTCCACTTCGAGGATGAATGCTGGTTCAGTCTCGCCACCGGCAACGGCTGGTACGACTTCACCATCGAGGCGGTCTGACCATGAGCATCACGATCACGCTAGAAGCAACGCGACTCAAGTGTCAGTCCTGCGACTTCCTCTTCACGGACGACAGTCCGGCAGACGTCAAGGCCCGCTTCGATCCCGCCTACTACCTCGACATCCTTGTGGCGAATGTCCAAGGAACGGTCACCCTAACCCCGCACGATTGATGTAACATCCCACGTATGCCACGCTCTCCGATGGACAAGATGCCGCAGCGCGTGCTGGTGCATGAGCTGAAGCGGGCGATCGACCTGATCCCCCGTGACAGACAAGCTGTCACACGCGTGCGTCATCTTGTGGAGGAGAACCCGCGCTCAGCACGGAGTACCCACGTGCTGGGCAATCTCGGGGCGGGGCGCGTGGCTACGCTCTCGGGGATCCTTGGTGAGTCGCTTGTGCGCGTGCCCCCCGCGCGCGCGAGCGACTTGCCAAGTCATACCGAGCCCAAGACTCGTATGTCGTCGCATCAAGGAGGTTCGCATGGTGACCCACGACAAGCATGAGTTCATCGAGGATCCCAAGAAGGCCAGCTCGCTCTGCACTGTCTGCAAGCAGCCGAAGCAGGCTGGGACCCACTCGGTGATGCACATTCGCGGAACGGCCAAGCCCACCAAGCTGGGATGATCGTCTGCCTGTGCGGCGACGGCAAACCGAAGATCATCAAGTCCCACTACGGACGTCCAATCTTCGGGCAGGACAGGCTCCAGAAGCCTTGGATTGGCAAGGAGCTTCCCCACGCACGATCTAGGAGACGTGATCGACGCAAGCGCCATGACAAGCCCTACCCGGTTCAGGTGTTCAGTCCACCAAGTTGGAGCAGCTACACGTGGATGAGATAGGCGAAGGCGTCGAGATCCAGATAGCTCGCCCGTTCTGGGGCATCCCTATCCCGACAGACATCGATGAAGACCCGCTCTTCGAGGGGCTGCTTCTTCTGGAGCCGCGCAACGAGTTCGACCAGTGCATCATCGGCGTCGTTCGCCGCTTCAACGATCGCTTCGTGCTCTACAGCAAGCAGTGCGTCCTGCAACAGCTGACCGAAGACATGGATGGCGATGACGATTACGAGCAGGCCATGGAGCACTTTGAGTTCAACGTGGCGGGCGCGTTTGTTGGCGAGCACACCCCGGGGTTCCTAGAGGACGGGGACGAAGTGTTCTGATGGCAGACCCAACGATCCTAAGCGGATCGTCACTCAACACCTTCAACGAGTGCCCCAAGGAGTGGGAGTACGTCTACCTGTGGCGGCTCCAGCGCCCGCCCAGCTACAAGATGGCACTGGGGACGGCGGCGCACGCGGCCGTCGAGTTCGCAATGAAGTGGCGGATCGAGCACGGCTCGTATCCAGATCTCGACATGTGGCACGCAGCCTTCAACGTGTCGTGGCTGGTCGAGACGATCGAGGCCAAGCCGCGTAACGACAAGCCACAGGAGAGTGCAGAGGCGCACCACGAGAGCGGCATCAACTGTGTCACGTTCTACGCCTCCTCGGTCGCCCCGTTCATTGTTCCCCTAGCCGTCGAGATGCCGGTTCGGTTCACCATCAACGGGCACGTGTGGACCG
>Ga0315293_10007517_pt1 | contig 10112 bp, 9 predicted proteins | sample YL17G13_20_MG_FD_203071 | JGI IMG/M metagenome (GOLD analysis project Ga0315293, IMG submission 203071) | Sediment microbial communities from Yellowstone Lake, YNP, Wyoming, USA - YL17G13_20 | ecosystem: Environmental > Aquatic > Freshwater > Lake > Sediment | place: USA: Wyoming | collected... | reverse complement strand
CTGGATCTGTAGCGATCTCTGCGATCCTTATCTTGGTTTATCGTGTAGTCCGACATACCAGAGGCTCCAAAATCCGTATGTTTACCATTATCGAACTCTGCACGGAATTTCTTCCCTGTCACAGGTGACTCAACAACTCTGACAAGTTTAGGCATTTTGTTTCTATAGTAGGACGGTGATTTAACCAGTGATGACGGCATAGTTGTAGACGGAGGCAGCCGGGAGTGTCAGACTGAAACCAACGCCGGCAGTGATCACGACCACCGGGGCCGCACCTGCGGGAGTACCCGCGACGAAAGAGAGACGCACTATGGACGCGGCTGTAATGCCTGGTACGGCAACCGCCTGGGCCGCACCCGTCCCCACGATAGGCGGACCACTGAGTTCGGACTTCAGGACAAAGTAGTTATCACTCGGGGCACCCTGGACGGAGGAGGGGATGAGCGACATTTATAATAGGGGCAGCGGTTTTCTTTTTTAGCGAAGCGCTTACCCTAAAGGGGTTAGCAAAGAGGCACGATCGCACTCGTGAAGAAGGCACCTGCACCTCCACCACCCGACGGGAACGCCATGATATTCGGCGTAGAGCAGTTTACGGTAAGTCCCGTGATCGTGTAAGTTGTACCTGCTACCAAGAGAAGAGGGACCGTGCTGAACAGAGTGTAATCGATTCCTGCTGGGACAGCATCTGTGGGAGGCATCGTATAAGGCTTCATAGACACTGTAGTCGAGAAACCGGTTGGGATATTATAGATCGTAACACCGACTTCATCACTGTCACCAATGGAAGCGTATCCTGTTACACCATTCACTACGTTCATATAGAGTGCCGCCGTGAAAAGATAAACACCTGATCTGGGAGCAACAAAGCTACCCATTACGATGCCGGATGTTATACCCACTGCAATAACACCTGATATGACAGCACTCTGCGTCTGAGAAAGAGATGGGACGGACACCAGGCCGGTCGCTGTTACAACGCCAGTCAAACGCTCAATAGAGAGCGGTGTCCCTACAATAACTCCAGCGTCATTATAGTTGTCGATGGCGAAATCCGCCCCTGCATTACCACCAGATTCATTGTTCGCATATCCAACAGCCCAACGGCCAAGACCGGCATCGTTTTCCATCACCAAAATCCCCGCGCCACCAGGTATAGCATTCGTATCGACCTTTGAAACAAAAGAGCCGTTATTCAGAATAACATTGGCACCTGCTCCTGTCGATACAAAGCCTCCTGCTCCCGCTAAGCCTGTTGCCGTATATTGGGTAGAGGACGAGCCGCCCCCACCGCCGCCGCCCTCGAGGGAGAAGTAGTAGCCGTTTTCATTGGGCTGATTCACCTGGGCAAGAAGCGACATCTATATATAGCTCGGCGATTATAATCGGCGCCATAGTAGATGAGCCTATTGAATAACTACACTCTGGCGAATGGTGATACTCCTTACTATGCTTTAGCAGGGAGCGGTATTCCCATACCCGGTCCACCGGGCGCTACAGGAGCACAGGGACCAACAGGCCCTACAGGTCCATCGGGTAACAGTATTCTGAGCGGTAACATTCCTCCCAGCCCCGCCGTGGGTAACGTAGATGATCTGTACGTGGATCTGGTAACGTCGGAGCTTTACAAGAAAGTGGATCCAGTGACATGGGTCGCGGAGTTTGCTATGATCGGGCCGCAGGGGTCCACAGGAGCAACAGGGGCAGCCGGAGCAACGGGGCCACAGGGAGCAACAGGAGCACCAGGATCTTCTGCGAATGCGGCTCTATGGGCTACGTTCCCAGCCATACAGGCCGTGGACCTCTCAGACAACGCGATCAACAACGCCGCCTCGTTAGAGATCAACGGGTCTCTGTTGGGCGCTGGGAGCCTACAGGTGGGTGGTATCGCATCTCCTGTCTTACAGAACAACCAGTATGCTCTATCGACGACCATCCAGAACACCAGTCCGCTCAACGATATGAACATTAACTCTGCCGGTAAGTTGAACATCACCTCGACCGGCTCAGAGCTTAACATCTCCTTGGTCGGCGTAGCAGGGAATGACCTCAACATCTTGGCCCCGGACATCAATCTGACGATGACAGATGCTTTCTCTTTTATGAACCTCACCAGCCCAGGAGGCGTGGCTGTCCTGGGAGGCGGTGGCTTCTTTATGGCATCCGGTGTCTTCGAAGTCATCACCGCCCTCGACTGCTCCTTGCTCACGGCGGGGAATGTCCGGATCGGCTCGGGTAACGTCCTGGGGGCAACGACGCAGGTGGAGAAGTTCGAAATGAAAGACAATGAAATGTCGGCTGTCTCAGGGGAACAGTTTCTGAGGCTTCATAATGTGCTAAGCATCGATAACGTCATAGACGGAGATGGTGGAAGTGGTCAGTTGGACTTGGCATGTATCAGTCGGTGCGGTACTACAGCGACCAGCTTGATAGACAACAGCAGGACAACGGCTACGACCGTAGACGCGAACAACCGTCTGTTCAGCATTGTCAATAATACGGACCCCATAACTCTCGCGCTGGGGACCAACGCCAATGTCTTCAACACTACATTCTATGGATCATCGAGCGTAGTCTATGCGACAACGAGCGGTGTTTTGAATATGTCTGGCATCACGGACCTTTCTGCATCCACGCTACACTGCGGATCACTGACAGCAACTGGGGACGTCTCAGGAAATACTGTCCACTGCGGGACTACGCTGACGGTTGGCTCGGCGGCGGTCACTGACGCGGCTTTCACTCTGGCGGTTGTCAGCGTTCCAAGCACCACGGCACTCACACCAGCACTGCAGGGCAAGACCTATCTGCTGACAGGCAGTCCCCAGAACTTCACCACAGCTGGACTGGGACCAGCGGACTCAGGCTTCTTTGTCTATGCCAAGAACGTCAGCGCATCGAACATTAACGTAGAAGAGAACGGTGTAGCGATCGGCGGGACGCCTATACTATATGCGGCCACAGGGACAGCGAATGCTTCTCTTTGTTTGATCTGGTGGGACGGTTCTGTTTTGCGTTTAAACTAATATCCAACCCACGCCGTGCCCGTCCAGTAGAGATACAACACGCCTCCATTGCTTACCAACGCTGTACCAGGATAGACTGCTGAGTTACCCGTCAGAAGACCGGGTGTAGTTGCTACGGTAATGACTCCAGCAGCAGAGGCATTCTTGACGACTACAAAGAATCCAGCGTTATTGCTACTGAGACTTGCGTTGCTAAACGTTAGAGTCCCAGAAGCAACACTGCTATAGACATAGACCGTCCCCTTATTCTGTAGAGAAGGTGTAATCGTTACGGGTAGTGAGGCTTGAACGCTGACGGCTCCAATCAGTCCGCTATACTGGTAGTTTCCAGCCGTTGCAACTCGCTGGTCTTGGACGAGAGCGCCATTGTTGTCTTGCGATAATGTTACAAGGTCGGTGTATAAGAGCGCCCCCACCGTAACACTGCTTAACAATACAATATCCAGTGCGTTTGGCTGACCCCATGAGTTGTTAGAGAAAGAGGCACCCGTGTTTGGACCCGCTACGACAAAACCCTTTGTGTTGCTTACTACGTTATTGTTAATAGCGATGTTTCCAAGCAAAGCGGTAGAACCACCATTAGCATATACGGGTTGGCGAACATTAGAAAACTGATTGTTAGTGACTAACCCGCCGTTCTGGTTTGTAGAGATTTCCAGACCACGTGTCACATTGCCCATTGTATTATAGTTGTAGTTGCTTGGGCCAATGAAACTACAAGAGCGAACCACTTGGTTAATAGAGTCCATACGGACAAAGTTAAGCGTTCCAGCCGTAATCTGAACTGGGAGTGAGAATGTAAGTCCTTCTAATACGATTCCAGTCCCAGTAAGAGGCCACATAGCATCGGTGTTTGGGCCACCCGATGGACCCGTGAGAGAGTTCCATACAATGGAAGCAGAACCATAGTTCGCAATCTTAATACCCGCTTTAGAAATGGCGTAAGACGCAACGTAGTTAAATGTGCCCGTAAGGAACAGAGTGCCTCCAGCCGTCACTAACGCAATACCAGCGGGAATGTTATTGAAAGGGTCTGCTAATGTGCCAGTGCCGGGTCCCGCTACGGCGCTATTGACATAGACAGATGATGCGGCGACGGCACCCGCTGGGCCGATTGGGCCTTGAGCGCCAGTGGAACCCGTAGCACCCGTAGCACCCGTAGCACCCGTAGCACCCGTAGCACCCGTAGCACCCGTAGCACCCGTAGCACCAGTAGGGCCTTCTGCTCCCGTATCTCCCTGAGGGCCAGTAGGGCCTTCTGCTCCCGTATCTCCCTGAGGGCCAGTAGGGCCTTCTGCTCCCGTATCTCCCTGAGGGCCAGTAGGGCCTTCTGCTCCCGTATCTCCCTGAGGGCCAGTAGGGCCTTCTGCACCCGTAGCGCCTGCTGGACCCGTAGGGCCTTCTGCTCCCGTATCTCCCTGAGGGCCAGTAGGGCCTTCTGCACCCGTAGCGCCTGCTGGACCCGTAGGGCCAGCACTGGCGGAACCATACGATACTTCTTTTGTAACAGAGTCGTAGTATAGTGTATCGGCCGTAACCGCAGAAGGAATGGCTGGAAGATATACGTGGGGTGCATCCAGAGCAAGTGAAACGTCGCTCTGGACCGCAAGAGCGCCCGTAGATACGATATTATATGAGTTCATTTCAATCGCCGATGATATGGCTAAGGACACAACGGGAATACCAGGATCAGGAATGCTGATATTTGTCCCAGCATTGACGGCAGCAATACCAGAGCCACCAGGAATCGTAGCCCATACGACTTGATCTCCAGCACCACAAGATAGGAACTGACTTGCAGAACCAGAAGACAGGCTATTATCTATCAATCCTCCACTCAGACGAAGATCTGTACCGTCAAGAACACCCACATATTCCGTAGCCCTCATACGGACTTGTCCGTCAATGATATCAACATGGCCGTCGCCAGAGCCTGTATTCGTTTTACCCATCGTTAGACCACCCGAACTTGTGATGTCAAGATTAACACCAGAAACAAGACCAATAGAACCTTGAGGGACCGAGGCACTCGTTAAAAACTGGTGGGTACAACTATCGCCGAATTGGTCTATATTCTGAAACACGGAGAGAGTCGTAGGCGTAGCGCCACTGCCGATTTCCGTGCGTCCTGCGAAGAGGTCACCACTGAATGTCGTAGAGAGCAATCCACCGTCGTAGGTCTGCGCCGTAGTCTTCTGTGCGCTGGAGGCCACGGAAGTGGTTGCAGCGATATTGACGGACCCGCCTCCACCGGACAGACTCACATTGTTGCCGCTCTGGCTCAGAGTTTGCGCGCCAGGGACATCGCTCTTGAGGGCGAAGTAGAGATCTCCTGGTATCTGTCCGGCACTGGCTACGGTGCTCGGTATCAGTGACATCTTATACGTTTAGCACAGGTTTTATTTCTAAGTCCAAGATATCAAAATGTCTGTCGGTGATCTTCGCAAGGAGTTCGTAAAGCTACAGAAGGAGTTTGTGGGCGGCCGGGTGACTGCTATGAAGAAGCACGAGGTCCAACACCGTCTTGACGTGCTGAAGAAGGCGATGACATTCAAGGAGGCGGATGCTACTCCGGCACCTGCCCGGACTGGGCCGCCATCTGCTCGGGAAATCCCGACCAAGGAGGTGACGATCGATGGAGAGACGACAATCACCAAGCCGCTGAAACCGACAGAAGGGCCCGAGCCTGTTGTAAGGAAGCCGCGTGGACCCAAGAAGATCAAGCCGATGGAGGTTCCTGCTGCCCCCGTCCCTGCTCCTGCTTCTGCTCCGGCTGCAGAACCCAAGGCACCCAAGAAGCGTCTGGTCCCCCCGAAGGTGATCTTTGATGAGGTCAGTGCGCCCAAGGTCAAGAAGGAACGCAAGATCAAGCCGCGTCCGTCTACGCCTACGGCAGATGCAGAGGCCGCCCCTGCGCCTGTTGCTGAGGCTCCAGCGGTGAAGCTTCCTGGATGTGTCCGAAAGATATCAGAGGACTAAAAAAAGTTGACGGGGGGTGGGCCCATCGATAGAAGGTGTAGGTCAAAAGAGACTTTGTAAGATCGAACAATAATCACTGCCCATTATAGATGCGCTGGACAGAAGCACTGAAACTCTGGAATGCTCACCACAAGTCCGTAAATCCCAAACACGTCTGGATGGTACCGCGGAAGGGTACGCCAGAACACGCTGAGGTGATGCGCTTCTCCAAAGGGGGAAAGGCAGAAGATGTAGAGGTCAAGGGTACAGGCAAGGCCATATCAGTCAAGGGCAAGGACGTGATGGCTCTCCCCGAGCCAGAGAGGCGCAAGGTCTACGAATCGATGAAAGAAAAGAGCAAGGCTGCGAAGGCGAAGGCTGCCGTAGCAGCGGAGAACAAGGCACGGCAAGAGAAAGCTCTGGCACAGCTCCGTGAAGCGACCAAGGGGATGAAGCCAGGTGTCCGAAAGGACGAACCTGTGAAGAATCCAAAGAAAGAGGAAGAAGCGAAGAAAGAGGAAGAAGCTCCTAAGTCAGAAGAAAAGAAAAAGACGGAAGTGCCGAAAAAGGTCATCGCAGATGTGATCAAAGGTATCAAAGTTGGAAGCACGATCACCTACGGAAAGGATGGTGGATATATGGGGGACGGTGGGGACTCCCGTGACAGTTCAGGATATGCTGTACGTCGCAAAGTCCTCAAAGTTCTACCGCGTGGAGTATTTGAAGTAGAGCCCAGATACGAAGGGAACAAACCAGAGATGTTCAAAATTACTGAAGATGGAGATTGGCTCATACCTGCATCTCGTTACGACGGCTATCAAGTGTTCGCGATCAATGGGCAGGAAAAGGGAAAGTTGTCTGATGAAGCGAACGCAAGGCGCAATGCTAAGTTCAAAGCTTCTCAAGAGAATAAGGCAGAAAAGCGTGAAGCTGATTGGACACAAAATACCAAGGGCGCTTTAATAGCTATTATTGAAGACAATCTCGCTAAGAAAGGAAGGAGGATGACGAATCTCCGTACTGCCACAAAAGATAAACTGATTGAGATCATCAAAAAATATAATATACTGGAATCTCCAGAGGCCCCTGCCTCTGCCCCTGCTCCGGCTATGGGTGGTGGAGGTGGGATGGTGTCCAGTGACGCCTACGCGAAATCAAAAATGGGTGGGCTCAAATAGATGAATGTTATCAAACAAGTTGTAAGAACACGACACGTACCTCTTCATCTGATGAAGCCGGTACGACCCGGTGAGTTTGTTATGTGCCTCTGCAAAGACTGTTTGACTACACGTGTTCAATCACATTCTGCCTTACGGCCAACAGCCGTGCCACCGCCTTGTAAAAGAAGCCCCGATCCTTCTCCATACCTATGGTCTTTAGTCCAAGCTCCCGCGCAACGAAACAGGCATTGAAGGATCCAGCGGTTGGATCCAAGACGGTGCCACCTGCTGGACAGTAGCGTGACAGGAGCCATCGATAAAGCTCTTCAGGTTTTTGGGTGGGGTGCCCGTTACGGGCAGCCTTTCCAGCAACTGGGATTACGGAGAGGGGGCAACGAACACCATCACCACCTTCTTTATCGGGTCGTCTAACATCTTGACCATACTGACGAGATATCCCAGAACCCGTTTTGTATTTCTTAAAATCTCCCGTAATATCGATTCTCTTGTAATACGCCCCAGCCTTGGAGAAGACATACACCATCTCGTGCGACTTCATCGGCATCTTGTTGGCTGACAGAAAACTAACACCATGACCCTTGTCCCATACAAGATCATAGCGGAACCAGGACGGGTTAGAGTTTATCAGATCATTACCGAACTTGGTATTACAGAACATCAGGACAGGCGTGTGTGTATCCTTACATAGACGCTTGATCTCTACCCAGAATGCCGCCAGGTCGATCTTGACGTCCCAGGGGCAGCCCATGCCATCACCGCTATAGCACTTCTTGGCTTCAGCCGCAGCCCCAATGGCTCTGCCACTCAGACACCCATACGGCAGATCACAGATAAAGCAATCCACCGACTTATCCGGGAGAGATCGCATCAGCTCCAAACAATCGCCCAACAAGAATGTCGCCATCTATTCAAGGGACAGAAATCTGTACGCCTGGGAAAGCATCGGGGAATGTAACATCGCATTCGCTACTTTCTTCAATTCGGCAAGTGGCTTCTGTCCTGCGTGGAACTTGGTCAGGTACGCGTGACGGACCATAGTGATCCCCGTGTCCATCTGGTGAAACTGCTGGAAGATCTTGCGGAAGTTTGCTCCGAGCCGTGCGGGAGTCCACGGTATACCATTGCTCTCAAACAGATACCTCTGCTCATTTGGGAGTGTCTCAAAATACTCCTCCAGATCTTTGCGAAGAGTTGCTGGGATCTTGACGATCTTGTCCCCGTAGGTCTCGTGGGTCTTGTAGGAGTGAAAGACAAAATAGGGGCTGCGTGTCCAAACAAGATAGTTGTGATCATCCTCATACGTCCTGGGTTTCCTCTTACAGATAAGCATCGGCGCGTAGTCGGCTCGGACCGGCGGTATACGGGTGTACAGGGCTAACAGGATCCGCTGTAGAGGTGTCATCTCTCCGTGATACTCATCGCGGAACAAGATCAGATCGTCCCACTTGATAAAGCTGTCCTGTTGCCGTTCCGACGGCTGCTGGGTCTCATCAAGATTGCGGAATGTCTTGTACCTCTTTTTCATCTCATCAATGAATACCTTGTTTTCAGGATATTCTTTGCGGAGTGCCGTCAGTGCGACACGAGAAGACGACAAACTGTACCGGGAATCCACAGCTTTGATAGTATCCTCTGGTTTTGCTGACAGGTCACTGGTGTTGAGATCGGCGCGTAGCTTCTTCAATATAGACAGGTGGGGTTGAGAGGTTGCCATTTATACTCGGGGCTATGAAAATTCGCCGGGGGAATAACCTCGCCAGAGCTACCCCAGTCCGGGGTAAGTCGGGGTAAGTTTACAAACCAAGGCTACCCATGGCAAAATCCCATGACCCCCCTGTCAAACCAATCTTACCCCGACTTACCCCATCTTACCCCAATCTTACCCCAAAAAGTAAAGTTGAAGAATATAAACTAAATTCTGTTCTTGAATAAGAAAGAATGGTGATGATCCCAATGACGTTTCATTTTGCCTTTTTCCGTGGTGCGACCAATTGGCCGTGGCTGGATTTCCATACTCTTTGTTTGAAGAGCTGTATTGCCCGGGCGGGTGCAGAAAAGATCGTTGTACACTATGACCGCGATGGAGAGGGTGACGCGTGGAAAGATGCACGGACTCTTCCGAATATCGAATGGAGACAGACGGTGTTGGATTGGTCTATCCACGGTAAACCGATTACGGACCAACGCATTATGGCGGACTATCACCGCCTCCAAGTTCTACACACTGAAGGCGGGTTCTATTGTGATTTGGACTTTATCTTTCTGAGGCCGTTCAATATGCTACGATATTATCCAGCAATCATCGGGACCCAGTGTAAGCAGAAAAAGAAACTCGCGTGTGGGCTGATCGGTGCGATAGCGGGTTCTACGTTCATCAGGGCGTATCTTGATGAGTACCAAAAATGGGAACCGTCCGAAGAGGCGAAGGTCTGGACGTTTGCGAATGTGATCCCGTGGACATTATCAGAGACGCACCCTGTCCACGTTCTACCGCGGGTAACATTCTATCCTGTGTGCTGGTCTAACAAAACCTTCTGGGCGGGTCGTCCTCATCCTATGAAAAACTCATACGCGGTCCACCTCTGGGAGACTCTGCATCCCGAGCTGAGTGTGGAGGTGTTAATGAAGACGTGTCTGGCTCCTGAGATTGAGAAGATACTGGGGCCGTCCGAGAAACCAGGCATTGTTCAAGTGCGTTCGGGTTTATTAACTTTTGAATAGGTAGGGAAATGGACTTTACAGATAGTCTCAAAGCGGGAGGTGCCTCTGCGACCATCATAGCGATCGTGGCGGTGGCGTACAAGCTGATCTCTGCATTCTGTGGTCATCGGGTGCGTTCAGAATGCTGTGGTCATACTGGGACGGTCGGTGTGACTACGGAGGAGATGAGTCCGAAGTTGCCGGTGAAGACTTCCGTATAGATCCTGCGGCAGACCTGTCTTATTCG
>Ga0315293_10007515_pt1 | contig 10113 bp, 10 predicted proteins | sample YL17G13_20_MG_FD_203071 | JGI IMG/M metagenome (GOLD analysis project Ga0315293, IMG submission 203071) | Sediment microbial communities from Yellowstone Lake, YNP, Wyoming, USA - YL17G13_20 | ecosystem: Environmental > Aquatic > Freshwater > Lake > Sediment | place: USA: Wyoming | collected... | reverse complement strand
TGCAGGGATCTCGGTCTGAAGCACCACACCAAGGGAACGGTCATCACCATTGAAGGGCCGCGTTTCTCGACCAGGGCGGAGTCCTTCATGTTCAGGCAGTGGGGGGCTGATGTCATCAACATGTCGATTGCGCCCGAGGCTATCCTCGCCAACGAAGCGGGCATCCCCTATGCGGCGGTGGCTATGAGCACGGATTATGACTGCTGGAAGGAGGACGAGGTTGCCGTTACCTGGGAGGATGTCATGCGGGTGTTCCGGGGAAACGTGGAGAAGGTGACGAACCTCCTCATCCAGGCTATCCCGAAGATAGCCAAGCTTGAGAAAAGAAAGGTCGCGGCTTCCAAGAAGACCCCCTTCAAGTACGAGCATCTCGTCAGGAATGTCCCTGACTTCCCGAAGAAGGGGATCCAGTTCAAGGACATCACTACCCTCATCGTGGATCCTGAGGCCTTGCAGGCGGCCATCAAGCAGATGGCGGACAATTACCGCGATGAGAAGGTCGACATGGTGGTCGGGATCGAGTCACGCGGTTTCATCTTCGGCACGGGAATAGCGCTTGCACTCGGCACCGGTCATGTGGCCGCCCGCAAGCCGGGCAAGCTCCCGGCAAAGACGAGGCGCAAGGAGTATGCGCTCGAGTACGGCACCGATGCAGTGGAGATCCATGCGGATGCCATCGCCCAGGGTATGCGCTGTCTTATCGTGGACGACCTCGTGGCTACCGGCGGGACGATCAAGGCGGTGGCGGAGCTCGTCGAGGAGCTCGGCGGAGAGGTGGTTGGTTTGAGTGTCCTTATCGATCTGAAGAATCTCCATGGAGACCTCGGATTTCCACTGTCGTCCCTCATAGAATACGAGGAAGAGGAATAGTGTATATCTTTGATGTGGGCAGATGGAATTTTTGTCTTCTCATTGACTCACAAGGTTGTGAGATTATATTGTACGTAAAGGAATAGCCGAAAAAGGAGGTGCAGCATGAAAAAGGTATATGCAGTATGGCTTCCTTTGCTGGTCATGTTGGGTATCCTTTCCGTCGTCGGTTTCTATGCCTGTAGTGGTGGCGGAGGAGGAGCAGCGGATGTTTCCGCCGAGCAAAGGTATGGCACGGTCGGGATCCTCATGGCGGATGATCCAACCGATGTTTATAACCATATTTGGATAACGCTGACCGATATCACGCTCGTTCCGGCGCAGGCAGACGGGAAAGAGGTCGTCATTTTCCAATCCGATGGGTATAAGCTGGATCTACTCTCTCTCAGGGACGAGGATTTTCTGCTCACCTTGCATGATAGAATCCCGGCCGGCGCCTATGAGAAAATCCGGCTCGGGGTATCGGATATTAAAACCGAAGGTGGGCCGTGCGATTACCTGGAGGTCAAGCTCCCGAGCGACAAGATCGATTTTGAGCCCGAGGGGGGATTTGTGGTCGAGCCGGATGAAACCATTTACCTCAAGCTCGACATTGACGCCAACAAGTCCGTCAACATCCATACAGCCGGAAATTCAGGCAAGTGCATATTCCGACCGGTGGTCTTCGTCGATATCATCAAGGGCGAGCCCATCTGCTTCTGGCGGCATGCCTTCCGGGGGACCATTGTCGCCGTCTTGGATACTGATCTTGACGGGTTAACCGACGGCTTCGTCCTGGAGCGCGATAACACCTGCCTTGGTACGCTCGAGATCAAGCTGGCAGAAGACACGGTCATCTTCAACGAGAATGGCGAGTTTGTCGGTCCAGAGGCGCTTGCCATCGATCAGGATGTCACCGTCAGAGGCGTCATGGATCCGGAAGGGTTCCTGTGGGCCAAGGCAGTCATACTCGGACAGACCCTTGTCCTTAAAGGGAGTGTGGATGGAGAAGTTATGGATGCCGAGGGAGGATACCACACCTTCAGCCTGCAACCTGATCTCGGAGAAGAGTTCGTCGGACCGGTGAAGGTGATCGTATATGATCAGACCCTGATCCGTTCCGGTTGCGATACCCAGGAGACATTGGAGGACATCATTATCGGCGTACAGGCCGTCGTGGCAGGCAAGTATGACACTCAGGAAGAAGCGCTTAAGTCAGTGGGTATTCTGCTGCTGCGAGGACAATAGCTGCGTTGATATTCTTGGCGCATCGTCGCCCTTATCCCGGTTCCATGACGGTACGCCTGTAACGGATGGCGCTGGCAATGGTCACCTGATCCAGGTACTTGAGCTCACCCCCCACGGGTATGCCTGAAGCGAGCCTGCTAATGCACATCCTCAAGCCCGCATCGCAGATCATCTTGTGAATGTATTGGGCGGTGATGTCGCCTTCCACGGAAGGGCTCAAGGCAACCACAATCTCTTTCACCGTGGGTCTTATCCGCTGCAAAAGCTCCTGGAGCTTGATGTCATACGGCCCGATGCCGTTGATGGGCGAGATCAGGCCGTGGAGGACATGGTAGAGGCCCTTGAACTCGTTGGCTGATTCGAGGGCCAGGATATCGCTGGGCTCTTCAATCACGCAGATAATGGATGCATCCCGCGACGGGTTAGTGCATATGGTGCAACGTACCTGATCGGTGAGGTTGAAGCACTCGGGACAGAGTTGTATCTGTTTTATCCCTTCTAATGCAGCAGCTAGGCCTTCCTTCAGTCCCCGCTTGTCACCGAGGATATAGAGCGCAAGGCGTGTGGCCGTTTTTTCGCCGATGCCCGGAAGCCGCTTGAGCTCCTTGATGAGATGCCGTAAGGGCTTGGGATATGGGTCCATGTCAGATCAGATCGATTGGCAGGGGTAGTCCCCCGGTCAGCTTGCGCATCTCTTCCGCCGCGAGCTCCCTGGACTTCTTCAATCCCTGGTTCACGGCGGCCAGGATCAGATCCTCAAGCATGGGTATGTCCCGGCTGTCCACGCAGATGGGGTCGAGCCTGAGATTCTTGAGCTCCTGGCGGCCATTGACGGTAACCGTGACCATGCCGCCGCCCGACTCGGCGGTCACCGTCCTTTTCGCGAGCTCCTCCTGGATCTCCTTTATCTGCGTCTGAAGGTTCTGCGCCTGCTTGAGGAGGGTGTTGAGATCGAATTCCATGGCCCTCTTTAAACCTGAAAAACCTCACCCTGTCAAGTAGCGGCAAGGTGCATGGCTGGGATTTGCGATGTCCGCAAAGGATGGCAGATGGAATGTCCAGTTGGAGAGGAATCATAGGGCTTGACTTATGCTTCCTGAATCCATAAGAGATCCTCTAGGGAGGCACTCCATATGCAAGGGTTTTTAACGCTTATCCTCATACTCGGTGCGTGGTTTATCCTCAACCGATTCATTCTGCCGAAATTCGGCATCCGGACCTGAATGTCTCCTGCGTGCAGGATCGAGGATCGATCCCATAAATCCGATCAGAACGTCGGATAAAGGCATCCACAAGATATCCTACGGGTAGCTAGTTTTTTTAGTCTGTAGCCAGCCGCTAACCACGGCACACTGCGGCCAGATAACGTACTGATAACCCTGTTCTTGCCAAGACAAATGCATGGCGCGAGATAAAGAATAATTGCGATGACGTGTATTGAGGATGGCATGACATCGGAAAGCGAGTCTGACGTGACATGCGCCCAATGATTCATGGAAATCCCGGGGATGTTGTATGCTTAACGCAAAGGTGGTACAGTGCTTGAGTTCACCCGCCAATTGGGATATGACTGACAACTGATATCCCTTTAATAGTGGCTGATGGGCCGGCAATGATGATGATAAAGAAAGCGTTATTCGTCATGATCCTCTCAGGCATGAGTCTTTTCCTCTCGGCTTCAGATCTTCTCGCCCTTGAATATGCGATTATCCCAGTGCATCCAGCTATGATTACACCCTTTATCTTGCTGCTCCTCGCCATTGCTTTCATGCCGTTGATCAACGGCGTTTGGTGGGAAAAGAACTATCCCCTTGTCTCCCTTGTCCTGGGGGTATTCCCCTTGGTTTACTATTTTCTTATCCTTAAAAACGGACCGCGGATGATAAGCACAGCTTTTGAATACTTCAGCTTTATCGCCTTGATTGGTTCGCTCTTTGTGGTTTCCGGAGGGATCTATATCAGGATAAAGGGACGGGCAACGGCGAAGGCCAACGTTATCCTCCTGGCAATCGGCGCCGTGTTTTCAAATCTCCTCGGTACGACCGGTGCGTCCATGGTTCTCATCAGGCCCTACATCAGGGTCAATAGGTATAGGATTTCGGGTTACCATATCGTGTTTTTCATCTTCATCGTTTCAAACATCGGGGGGTTTCTGACTCCGATCGGTGATCCGCCGCTTTTCCTGGGATATCTCAAGGGTATTCCGTTCTTCTGGGTTATCACCCGTGTTTGGCTGATCTGGCTCATGGCCGTCTCCATTGTCCTCCTGATCTTCTATATCATCGATGCTTACAATTACAGAAAGATCCCCGATGCCATGGAACATGAGATTGAGGAAGCGGGCGAACATGCCGTTGTTGAAGGGCTACACAACACAATCTTTCTCCTGATGATCATCGGCGCTGTCTTCTTGCAGGAGCCTGTGCGCGAGATTGTCATGATTGGTGCCGCTACGGCAAGTTATTTCACGACAAGCAGAGCGATCCATGCGGGGAACCAATTCAATTTCATGCCTATAAAAGAGGTGGCCATCCTCTTCGCCGCTATCTTTGCCACGATGGTTCCCGCACTGGACTGGCTCGAGTTGAACGCAGGCAGTCTGGGCATCACGAAACCGGCCCACTTCTACTGGTGTTCAGGACTATTGTCATGCATCCTCGACAATGCACCCACTTACCTCAATTTTTTGAGCGCTGCCTTCGGCCTTCACGGATTAAGTCTTGATAACCACCTGCATATGCAGGCCATGCTCGGAAACCTACCGTCTCCAGTGCTCACCAAACTGCATTTGTTGCATACTTCCCCCCTGCAACCTCTGACGTCACAATCCTGGAAATACATCCAGGCCATATCTGCAGGGGCCGTGTTGTTCGGGGCAGGGACATACATTGGAAACGGGCCGAATTTTATGGTCAAATCAATTGCTGAACATAACCATGTGAAGGTGCCAAGCTTCATGGGGTATATTATATACTACTCACTACCCATACTGGGGCCTACATTTATAGGTATCTGGTACATCTTCTTCAGATAAGCATATGACAACTGACGGGATAAAATTATTGCAGGTTGGAAGCATGGAAACGCGGGTGATTGGCAATGCTCAGGATGGCTCTAGCGAATGGTCTGCAAGAAGGTCCTCAGATTGACCTTCTTGTTCTTTATCCCGAGCTTTGCCCGCAGGTTTTCCCGGTGGAATTCGACGGTCCGGGGGGAGAGATTGAGGATCTCGGCTATTTCCTTGATAACCATCCCTTCCTTGATCAGATTCGCTATCCGGATCTCGGTCGGGGTCAGGCTCAGGAATTTGTTGGAGAGATCGCGGATGAAAGGGGAGATGATATTGTTCAGATTGGACTCCATCATCTCTAGATAAACCCTTTGCCTGGCGTCCAGCGGGCCCTTCTCGATCCATCGCAAATAAGGAATCACCAGGTCTTTTAAGTTGTTCAGGATCTTATCCTCGAGTTCCGCCCTGTCCTCCTCCCTCCTCTTCAAGAGGACCCGCAGCGCCGTATTCACCTCCTCCAGGTTCTCGGTGCGTTCCCGGACCTTTTTTTCCAGCTCATCGTAGACCTTCTTCAGCTCTTCCTCAGCATGCTTCTGTTTGCTGATATCCCGCACATTGCCGACGATGGTTACCGGTTCGTTATCGTTCTCGAACAGGATGGTTCTCGAATCGCTCACCCAGCGATACCCCAGGGTTTTATGACGTATCCTATACTCACCCGTGGACGGCATATCACTGAGCGACTTGGGGTTCGTCAGGAAGAAGTGTCCTTTTATCCGCTGGTAATCATCGGGATGGATGATGGATTTTGATCTTTCCAATCCCAGGGTGATCAGTTCTTGCGGGGTATACCCGAGCAAGCGCTCCGACGAGGGGCTCACATAATCGTATGTGCCGGACCGCAAATTCAAGCAATAGATGACATCGAAAGAGTTATCGAGGATGCTGAACCATTCTTCGCTCTCCCTGAGCCTGCGGCTGCTGGGTTCCTGGTGGAATCTCTGCTTCGCCCTGCCCAGATCTTCGACGATCGACCTGAGGAGTTCCTTGATCTGATCCATGGATTGGATGAACGCCTGCCCTTTCGTTTTGAGGGCAGCAATATCCTTTGAAGATCCTGGGCTCTTATAGGCCATCCGCTGTTCTTGGGGCATATCCTTATCCTCCGGCATACCCATTATACGGGATTTTTACCCGTACTGTATACGTACTATTCCAGTCTTGTCATCTGGAAAACAGGCAATTATCATGTTATCATAACATTATTAATATCATATGTTTTGGAGTTGAAGTAAAATCCAGTTTTTATAACGAAAAAGAGGGGGAAAATCGGCATCGAGGAACACCAGATCTTTTCCTTGCGAGGAAGGTCGCAGCAATTCTCTGTTAGGCATAGGTGGGAGATCTGTCCGTAATTCCTGCTATTCACCCACAGGGACGGAGTCTATCGGGGAATGGGCATTCGCCGTCCCTCAAGACGGGAAATCGATATGAACAGGGTCCTGGAAACGATACAGAACATACGGGTTGTACCGGTTGTCGCCATGCAGGATGCCGGGGATGCCGGGCGCCTGGCGCAAGCTCTCATTGACGGCAACCTTCCCTGTGTGGAAGTAACCTTCCGGACCGCCGCCGCTGAGGATTCCATGCGCGCGCTGGCACAACGCGGTGATATCCTCGTGGGTGCGGGAACCGTGCTCACCGTTGACCAGGTCAAACGGGCGCTGAATGCCGGCGCACAATTCATCGTCTCACCCGGCATGCATGCGAAGGTCGTTCAATACTGCCTGGAGCATGACATCACGGTAACGCCTGGCATCTGCACCCCATCGGATATCATGCTGGCGCTCGATTTCGGGCTAAGCGTGGTGAAGTTTTTCCCGGCTGAAGCGTTTGGAGGCCTCAATACCCTGAAGGCCCTCGGTGCACCCTTCACCACGGTGAAGTTTATTCCGACGGGCGGGATTAGTCCCAGGAACCTCACGGAATACCTTGCATATCCACAGGTGTTCGCCTGTGGAGGGACCTGGATCGCCTCATCCGAGCTTTTAGCGAGCGGTAGGTTTGATGATATCGCGCGGCTGGCGCGCGAGGCGGTGGAGATCGCCGCCAAGGTGGATAAAAAGACATAGGTGCGGTCCGCCATGTCGATGTCATGCTTGGCAACGAGGAGGACTTCATAGCCTGTCTGGGATTTGGGGTGGAAGGAGTCGACGAGAACCTCTCGGCCCTCGGCATGGAGAATTATAAAAAGATGATTCAGCAGGCGATCGTTGCATTCCCCAACATCAAGGTAGCCGCCGCCACCTTAAGAACGGTGAAGAGCGCCACGATCAATGACTGGGGCGCCGTCTGCTGGGCACTCGGACAATTCTATGCAGCGCCTTTGCGGGAGAACCTTGAGATCCTGGACCGGGTGGGCGGCGGCGACAGATTCGCTTCCGGCCTCATCTACGGCTTCCTGACCTCCGGCGATCCGCAGGAGGCGGTCGATTACGGTGCGGCCCACGGGGCCCTTGCCATGACCACGCCCGGCGACACCACTATGGCCACGCTCGATGAGGTAAAAAAGATCATGGCTGGCCGGAGCGCCAGGGTAGAGAGGTGATTGTATGGATGCTCATTATCTCATAGGGGTAGCCCTTGCCATCCTGTCCGGTGTCCTGAATCAATATGGGCAGTTGCTCCAGAAGAAGGCAGTAAACGAAATCCCGCCGGAGGTGCGGGAGCAGCGCTTCATGCGCACGCTCATTAGACACCCCGCCTGGATCACCGGCATGGTGCTCGCCATTGGCTTTGGTTCCGTCGCCTTTATGTTCGCCCAGGGCATGATCGGCCCCGCTTTGGTTCCCGGGCTTATGGCTTCCGGCCTGATCGTGTTGGCCATCGGGTCTGTCAAGATGAACAAGGAAACGCTGGACAAGACCGAAGGCCTTGGAATCGTCATTATGATCGTGGGGATCATCCTCCTGGGCATGAGCGAACTGGGGATCAACTCCGAGCAGGTGCGGGTCGCCCTGGCGGATAGGGCTACCTGGTTGCGGATCACGGTCTTCACGCTGAGCCTGCTTTTCCTCTGGGGCGTGCTCCATCTGCTTGCGTTCAGGAGCGTCAAGAGAAAGGGCATCATTCTGGCGGTTTCCAACGGGTTTCCGTTCTGCCTCTCGAACTTCTGGATCAGCCCGCTCGTAGCCGTGATCATCATCGTCCTGGCCGGCAAAGGCACCATCGGACAGATTATCATCTTCGTACTGGCGTGTATCTTGATTGTCGGCACGAACATCCTCGGAATCTGGCAGACCCAGGAGGCCTTCAAGTACGCCCAGGCGAGCAACATCATTCCCGTCCAGCAGGTGCCCGTCCAGACCACACCGATCATCGTTTATTTCTACGTCTTTTGGCTTAACCCACCGAAAACCATTTCTATCGTCTATATCCTCTCTGGTGTATTCCTTATCATCTTAAGCGGTTTTCTCCTTGGAAAGCGGCAATCTTCGCCTGAGACCAATGACGTGCATGTAGGGGAGGTACAATGGGAGAGATGAACAAGCTCATCATCACCGCCACGACAGCGAACTCCTGGCTTCACCCGGAGCTGAAGAACTGGGCGATGACCACGGACGATCTCATCGAAGACGCCATCCAGTGCGCCGAGGCCGGCGCAGCAATCCTCCATATCCATCTGCCGCGGGGTCCCGAGGCCTTTGACATCGTCAGGAGGATCAGATCCAGAACCGATGCGATCATCCAGGCCGGCATGTCGAGCTATCCCATCGAGGAGCGGGATACGGACTTCGAAGCGCGGCCGGATATGCTCTCCATCATCCTGAACCACCATGACGAGCACTTTGCGGAAATGCATGTCAACCGGCTCCACCCCCTGGATGAATTCGAAAAATACTGTGTCAAGTGCCGAGAATACGGCATCAAGCCCGAGTGGGAGGTCTGGCATACCGGGTCCTACTGGAACCTGCAGTACATGATCTACAAGAAATGGATCACGGGCCCCCATGTGCTGACGTTCTTTTTCGGATGGCCAGGTGGTACCTGGACTCCACCGACACCGGACAGCTATTTCTATCGGGTGCGACACATGCCCCCGAATTGTCTACACACCATCAGCGTCATGGGGAAGGAGCAGGCTGCGATCGCCACCCTGGCGATCGCCACCGGGGGCAACGTGCGGGTTGGAACGGAGGATTACCCTTTTATCAGCGTTGGCGTTCCCGCCAGGAACAATGCCGAGCTCATCGAGCGCATAGTTACCATCGCGCGGTTCATGGGCAGGGAGGTTGCCACCCCGGCGGATGCCAGAAAGATGATCGGGAGGGTCTAAAAGGATGAAGCTCAAGGACAAGGTGGCAATTATCACCGGGGCCGGCGCCGGGATCGGGGAGGCGACAGCGCTCCTCTTCGCCCGCGAAGGCGCCAAGGTCTGTTGCAGTGACCTGAGCCCAGCGGCGCAAAGGGTTGTCGATGCCATCAGGGCAGAGGGGGGAGATGCACAGTTCGTGCAGGGCGATGTATCCCTGGAACAGGACGCCAAGATGATCGTCGAGGAAACGGTGAAGAGGTACGGAAAGATTGATATCCTGAATAACATCGCCGGCATCGTGGTTAATGGAAGCGTCGAAGACTGCCCGGTCAAGGATTTCGACCAATGCATGAAGATCAATGTCAGGGGCGTATACCTCTGTTCGAAGTACGCGATCCCCTACCTGAGAAAGACCAGGGGGGTCATTGTAAACTGCTCCTCGATCGTCGCAATGAAGGGTGTGGTGAACAGGGCGGCCTATACCGCCTCCAAGGGTGCGGTTCTCTCCCTGACGAAGGCAATGGCGATGGACCATATCCAGGACAGGATCCGGGTCAACGCCATATGCCCGGGCACAACCGACACCCCCTCCCTCGCTGACAGGATATCGAGGATGGATAATCCGGAGGAAGCCAGGCATCAGTTCATCGCCCGGCAGCCCCTGGGACGTCTCGGGACACCACAGGAGATC
>Ga0315293_10007514_pt1 | contig 10113 bp, 1 predicted proteins | sample YL17G13_20_MG_FD_203071 | JGI IMG/M metagenome (GOLD analysis project Ga0315293, IMG submission 203071) | Sediment microbial communities from Yellowstone Lake, YNP, Wyoming, USA - YL17G13_20 | ecosystem: Environmental > Aquatic > Freshwater > Lake > Sediment | place: USA: Wyoming | collected... | reverse complement strand
CCCCCTTCACATTCCCGGAGAATCCTGAAAACCTCATCAACTTTGAAACGCTTTTGCTTCATTGGATCTACCTCTCTCTAAGTTAATACTAACACTCAAGGTAGTCCAGCTTTAGGGGGTCAGGCCATAAACAGCTTCAAAAAATCGATGCCGCTCTTCAAACAGCTTTAACAAAGAGCAGATTTGAACAAGAGATCTGTATAGCTTAAAATGAAAACGAAAGGACGCTTGTAAAATTACAGAATGCTACCCATTTACAGAATGCTACGCATTTCAACTATAAGAGGGACATCATCTTATTTTAATAAGGAGGTTTTAATACTATGGCAGAAACAAACAAAACTCACGTAACCTGCAATCATTGTAAAGGCAATGGTGTTGGCTAGAATAATACTGATGCAAATGGATATGTAAAGAGCTGTGCTACCTGTCTTCTTAAAGATGGCTATACAGAAGAAAATGACGAGATAGTAAAATGCTCTATATGCAATGGTACAGGATGGGTTAAGCTTCAATAGAATGGTTTTATAGTCAGAAGGATCCAAGGATCCGGAGAAAATGAAAAAGACTGCCTAGGCCTGTGTAAACATCAAACAAGTTTCCAACAAACGGTTATGACGCGTTCAAATAAGCTCAGGATTAAGATTACCAGTACAACTCTGAGTATAACTTCTTACATGTTCCATAAAAGGTATTTCACTCAATGCATACCTAATATTTATCTAAGGTAAAATTAATCTAAGTTGATATTATATTTTTTCATTAATTTATTGTATCGTGCGTCCTTTCTTAGATTTTTTAAATCATAGTCATAAAGAATAAAGTATTTATCATTAAAATCACATTTATTCTTACACTTTAGAGCATTTTCTAAGTATTCAATAGACTTGTTTAGATCATTTTCAATGCTATAAAAAACTGCGAGATCATAATTATTGTTAAAGGATTTATTATAAATCATGTTTAGTCCAGCGAGCAATTTATGAGCTGTCACTTTTTTACCAGAATCATATTGCTGAGAGGCAATACCATCTGCAATGTCGATAATACTATTAAGAAGGTATTTATTGTCTCCAATCCGGTTTATTATTTCATCTAATTTCTTTTTATCATCGAGCATTATTGAACAGCAAAGCATATAGACCCAGTTTAGCTTAAGTTTTGGAAAATATCTATCTGAAATTTGTTGAAATAGATAATACGCATTCAAATAATTACTATTCATAAAAACATCGCATGCTTTCGAATATTTGATATTAACAGTATTCATTTCCCGCTGAAATGACTGATAGTCTTTATCCTCCTCCGGTGCTAAAGGATAATTAAAGTCAAGAAAATAATAATTTCCCTTATTTTCTTCTCGTGCAACATAGTATTTTGAATTGGAGAAAATCATATCTATTTTGAAAGGCAGCGATATAATAGTATTAAGTTTCCCGGAATTCTTATCAATTGAATATATCTTATTATTAACTCTATAGACCAATGCATTATTGGATGATGCTAAAGGATCAATACTAACACCAATATTATTAAGTTGATGAAAATGACGCCATATAATTGATCGTCCTAAGAGATTATATTTAAAATATGAAAAAATATTACTTATAATAGGATTAGCATCATTACTCTCAAAACCCGCTCTTGAAAAAATACTAATGTCATTAAAAACTAAATTGTTTTTTAATACATATTTAGATCTAGCAATATCCAATTCAATTATTTTAATTCTGCCAGGTCCTGATAAATCTAATTTCAAAGGATTTATGATAGTGATCATTGGCGCATAAGCAGGAAATAAAGTATTAAACTTATTTTCAATTTCAAAAAGATTAAAAAGCACCATTCCAGTTTTCAGATCTATAATCTCTCTTTTTCTTTCATTACCAAAATATTTAAAATCAAATAATTCTATAATATCATCATGCACCCACCAATAATAAAATGAATTCTCGCTGTTATTCATTTGAATCTTCTTCCAAATAGTAGAACCATCGCGAGGTGAAAGCGCTTCCAGAATGCGCAATTGATTTTTTCCACTTGCATTTTCATCTTGAATGTAAGATATAAAAATTGAGTTCTGATTTAAAAAGATTCTATCAATCATAATGGAGCTATCTTGTTTCTTTTCCCATTTTTTAATATTATTTGTCAAGTCTATGTATATTAATTTATGTTCGTTTTTAATGAAATCTCTCTGCATGTAAAGAATTGTATCTTGAGAATCAATAAACCCGCTCCGTATTTCTCCTTTGAAATGATTTGTAACGTATCCCTTCTCTGCATCTACTACAAAAATTTCATCACCTTTACTATATACAAACTTATTCTTGGTGAGGATTGCTTCTGATACGTTAGTAAACACATACTTAATTGCTGATTGTGCTTTTATAATATTTAGTTCTGCTGAATAATCTTGATTTCGAGCAACTTTGAGGTCTATGATTCTTTTAAGTATAGGTAGTCTTTCCTTAAAATTATTCTGAGTTTGATAGATAGAATCGAGTAATTGAAAACCTTCTAAATTGGATGGATTTTTACTGCAAACCTCCTTTAGGATGCTTAAAGCATTCTCACTTTTACCTAATTTAAGATAACATTCTGCTATATTTACTTTTACGTCACCAAAGTACGCCTCATTAAATTTATATAGTGATAGTCTATGGCCATTAAATGTTAAGGATGTATCGTCTAAATTTAACTCGAAATACATCAAATAATCTTTAATAATACAATAATTACTATTGTCTACGCTGCCATACGGAAAAGGATAATGTGAAATCAGCTGGCCTGTATTTTTGTCTAGAAGAAACAATGAATAGTTAGCTAATATAAGTATATAATTTGGAACACTTACAATAGCATCGGTATTATTATCCCATTCGATATTTGTTGATTTCCAGAGTATTTTTTTACTAACCTTATCTAATGCGTAAAGTGCATTGTCAATAAGCAATAAATAGTATTCATCTGCAATAGAAAAAACAGCGGGCAGCTTGCCTTCGAATAAGATTGATAAGTTAACATTATCAAGAAGCTCAGCAGATATCGGATCATAGATGTTAATAACCTTATCACTGGAATTTGCAATTATTAATAAATATGAATAATATGTTTCTTGTGCGGGGTTAAATAACCAACGGCTCAATATACTTATGGTATGAAAGTCTGGGAATGAGGATATATTCTTAATATTTATAGTTTTATCGAAACATATTGATTTAATTATTTGTTCAGTATTATCCACATTTGAAAAAACAGTGACGCCGTGATTGACAGAAAAATAACTTATATATCCATCTTTATCAAGGAAGATGGAATCTATGACTTTGCCATTTTCATTGTTGATTAGACGAATCTCTTGATTATCACCATAAAATGTTAAAGTAGAGTATTTTTCATAACATTTTAATGTGGGATATATTCCCTTATCAAGCTTATAAGACCATACAATTTTGTTCTCATCAATTGAAAAACATATAATTTCATTTTTTTCAGCAGACCTGTTACGCGTAGAATAAATGATATTTTTACTCTCAGAACCGAGTATATCATAAAGCTGTATTACCTTCCACTTCATAGGAATATTAATTATGCTTATTTTTTCAATGATTTTACCATCCAAAGGATCAATTGTTAGTTTCTTAAGGTAAGAATTCTCTACAACATATGCATTAATTTTATTATCCTGTGCGATCACAGAAAAAGGGCCATATGTATTCTGCAGTGTTATTTCCCAATTGTATACTCTATTAATGCTCATCTGTTTTTGATAGTTTTCAAAGTACTGAAGAGCATATTGATAGTTGCCGGTTTCTTTTTCGACTAGTCCCAAGTAATAGTTATTTATATAGAAATCAGAGTCGAGTTTTTGTGATTTTAAAAAAAAGTATTTTCCCTCATCGAATATTCTTTGATTGATTTTAATAATACCCTTATGAAATGCCTCAAATGCATAATAATTTTCTGTTTCAAGTTTGATACTATCAATTGGTATTTGATCTTCAGGAGAAATGATGTTAATTAGCTGGGTAAATATGTTCTTTAGCGAGATTGGAGTATCCTGTTCCCTGCGGTTTTCTGAATGAATGAATGGCTCTTTTTGCCCTGATTTATATATTCTAGTTTCGATCATTATTATTGACGCTTTTTTCCGATAGTTACCGGTTATTAAAAAATCCAGATTGTTCTGATTTATAAATTTATATATATTATCTGGAGTATCTATAGGCAATTTAAATCTATCCATTACCTCTAAATCAAATAAATATATTGATAACAGATACATAATTTGGTCCTGGATAGCAGCGCTTAGCCAATCAGACTCTGCATCATTAGATTTATTTTCAAAGGAAAGCACGGCAATCCTCTTAAATTCTTTTATTTTATTAGTAGAAACTTGAATAGGATTTGGAGTGCCATTTTTTAAAAAAAGAAAGTAAATCATAGTCACTGATATCATAATTACTAATAACCATAGTATAATCTTATATTTATAAATAGGTTTGATTAGTTTTACAATTGATTTTATAAAAATGAGAAGGATAACTGTTAAAGCTGCCCAGATTCCGGATATTTCAATAGGGATTCTTTTTTCAATTTTTGGTTTTAAAGATAGCCTGCCGATATTAATAATCGGTAGGATATTACTTTTGATATGCAAAAGATTGCTTTGGTCTACTAGTTTATCCATACCCTTATTGGAGAGAAGAATATTTAATAACGATTTAGCTTCTTCAATATTCTTAAAACGATCTGATTTCTTCTTTGCTAAAATCTTTTTAAAGAATGGCATAAGAAAAATTAATTTATCAGGGATCTTTAAGTTTTTCATCGATGGTTCGAACAACGCTACTTTCAGAACAATCTCGGAAATATTCTTTCCTTGAAATAATCTTTCACCAGTAAGCATTTCGTAGAAAATGAGGCCTATTGACCAGAGATCGCTCCTAGCATCAAGTTTTTTCCCAGAAGTCTGTTCTGGAGAGATATAATTAACTGTTCCTACGAACATTCCTGAATTAGTAAGACCTGTTTCAATTTCTGATTTTGCTAATCCAAAATCAGTTACCTTAACCTGCAGATCCTTGGTTATCATAATATTACCAGGCTTAAGGTCTCGATGGATTATTTTATTTTTGTGCGCTTCGGAGATTCCAGCAAAAATACCGTTAAGTATAGCTACAGATTCTTCAAGTGAAAGCGCCTTCTTTATCTTCAGAATATCTTCTAATGTTGATCCGTCAGCATATTCCATTATTAGATATGAATTATCTTTATATGCACCTGTATCATATATTGATGTAAGATTTGGATGTTGCATCTTTGCGGCAGTTCGTGCTTCCCTTTCAAAGCGAATCTTTACGTCATTAAAATTCGTTTTGGTAGAAATAGCGGAGAGTTTTATTGTTTTAAAGGCGACTAATCGTTGTAATTTAAGATCAGTGGCTAAATATACATCTCCCATAGCTCCGGAGCCCAGAATTTTTTCAATCCTGTAGCGTTTGTCTATTATTTCGCCGCGTTTTAAAGTGAAATCTTGATTTTCCTTTAAAATAGCGCTGATTTTACTGCTTTTATTCATTAGGATCTCCGAATGATAAATATTAACAAAGTAACTAGAATGATATTCTTAAAAAAATGATGGAATATAAGAGTAACATTAATGCATCTATAATTCAATTGTTGCATTGGCTGTGGCGAGCCCACGATTTCTGGACTGTTTCGAATGTTAGTTTATTTCTTTCACACTCTTAAGATCAGAGTGCATAGAAATTGCAACTGTTATTTTCCTCTGAAATAAAGTCAGAATTATTTTTTTAATTCAAAACCATATTTTTTAAATAGCTGTATATATTCTTTGTTGTCTCTGATTTTTTGGAATAGAGGATCCCAGTAATAGTTTTCTAAGAAATCAGCCCTAATATCTTTTAAATATTCGAAAGACTTATGCAAATATGTCAAAGATTCTTTAGAATTATTTTCCAATGCCATCATACTTGCCATACAACGATATAGTTGCCCGCTTTTCGGAATTAATTTAATGGCTTCCTGGCATAATTTCAGCGCTTTCTCTTTTTTATTCCGGATAAAATCATTAAGAATAATATCACTTATAAGTTTGTCAATATATTCCGAAGATATTTCTTTTTGTAATAATTTGTAAACTTGATCAGCCTTGCTATTTTCTCCAGATAAAATATATGAGGAAAACATATAGATCCGCAAATAGCTATACTTTATAATGTTTTTAGATAGTTCATTAAAAATTGAGATAGCCTTTGCATATTGTTGGTTGTTATAATATGAAACACCTGCCATATATTTATTATAGTTTCTTGCATTAAATTTTTCTTCACTTATATATTTTTTTAACTGTGAATCATCACTTCTATAATTTAAATCTATAAGGAATCTCTCTAAAGTATCTGACATTATAATAGCGTAGTTAGAGTTTGCGTTTTCTATCTGACGAATAGAAAAAGGCATTTTAAATATTTTAGATATTTTACCATCTTTAATATTATAGACATATAAGTCTTTATCATAAGCAAGAATCATTTTGCTATCATCAGATGTAAAAAAAGGCTGTAGGCTGGGATTATTAATATCTAATGGGAAATAAATACTCCAATTGTATTTATTAGTAGATATATTATAACTTGTAATGTGATATTTGCTTTCTAGCAATATATCATTATCATTTATGCTTTTATGTATATCATCGTAACCAAGATCATCTATAAAGATACTGTTATTAATACTCCACTTATTATCTTTATTTTTTTCCAAAACAAGGATCCTTCCAGGTATTTGAGTTCCGTTAGTATTTATAATGATATGTTTCATAGACGAGAAAAAAAGAACTTTATGATTAAAATTATATAAGTTATAAGCACAAAGAAGTAAATCTTCATATTTTTTGAAATTAATAATCTCTTTAAAGGAAAAAAGATCTAAAAGTGAAAACCTAACGTTATTTTGGAATGCTTTACAATCAAATAGGAATATATAATCGGAATCATAATAAGAATTCCAATTTCCAAATGCTAAGTTATTATCAGGTAAGTTAACTAAATTTAAAGAGGCTAATATTTTTGGAGTCTTATCAAATAATGAGATTATATATAGTGATTGAGGGTCACTATAGTATCCACACAGAAGTACAAGGCTATTGTCCGTGAAATATGATTCGGAAATATATTTACTATAATTAATATCATCTTTATTAATTACAGATTTATCTAATGATCCAATTTCAGTAATAATAAGATTATCATTTTCATCTCTATAGATATATTTTTTAAGATGTTCATTGCCACTCTGTCTAACAAAGTGTCCATAAAACTCTTCTGATTTAATTCCAGTAATTGGATCATAAATGCATGAAGATTTATTACTGGATAAGCCTATTTTATTGTTAATAATATATCTAGTGATGTTGCCGTGATAAATTATCGGGGATATCTTTCGTAGTTCTTTCCAGACTTTAGAATTCTCTTCAATATCAATAGCTGATGTAATTGATGCTTCTTTAAATAACATATTGATATAAGCGTCATAGTTGTCTTCTATCTTATAAATGTCTGCTAAAAGAAGAATTGTTTTAATGTTTTCAGATCCTGAAGCAATCAGTCTATTTAAGAATATTTTTGCTTTTTCGAAATCTGTTAGTTTAATATAGCACTCAGCAATTTCGTTAAGAAGGCTTATATTTGATAATTCAACATTGCAGCTAATAGCTAACAATTGGAAAGATCTTGATTGTTCACTATTATAAGGGACAAGGGAAATGATGAATATTTTATCTTTATATATCATAGAATGCCACCGCTCTGACAAGTTTCTTGGTATCTCGTAATGAAATACTCTTTTTCCTGAAGAACGGTCATACGACGATATATTATAGAAAAAATATCTTAATAAAGAATCCGGGGAAGCATTCAATGACCAGCTTAATTGAAGCCCTATATCATGGCGTTTCCATAATATTTGCTTTGTAATTTTATCAATCATTCTTGTGCCATCTTCAGATTCAATAAAATAGTATCCATTTTCATAACTGGCATAAAAAGGTGGTGATTTTAGACCTATTGAATATAAAGAAACACTATCTATATTTCCTGAAAGAAGATTTTTGAAATTGATTTTATTCTTCTCAAAATATGAAACTATTATGGTACCAGGCAAATTCTGGTCGTATTGTCCTTTAAGAGTATAAAAAATGTTTTCAATTCCATTATTATCTTCTTCAAATACTTTCTGAATATCTATCTCATTCTTGAGGTTCAGGGTGTACCATTCAGTGAGATTATTTTTCTTGTCTTCTATATTATACAGGTAAAGACACTCATTATAAGAAAGATTTCCTCCACCCTCACACATAATATTTTTAATTATTTTCCCAGTAGAATTATCAAGAATTATTATTCTATTATTGTCACAATCTATAACGGTATATTTCCTATAAACGACAGCTTTCGACCAGGGAATAAAATGTACACTTGAAATATACTTTATATTCGTGCTCCATAGAATCTTAGCTCTTTTTTGGGAGTATTTGAAATATTTATTATTTTTTATCATAAAAATGTATAAATCGGAATCATATTTAAACAATTTAAGATCGTTATCATCTACATTTAAAACCTTAATTTTTTTAACCAATGAACCATTTTTAATATCATAGGTGGCCTGATAAATAATCTGATCTTCCACATAAAATACATCTATCTGTTTATTGGCGTAATAAATTGGGGATACAATATTCCCTGAAATTTGTTTTTTCCACAATAGACGATCTTCAGGTTCAGAAAGATCAAGGGCTTGATTGAAGTACTTTATCGCTTCATTATATTGTCCTTTTTCTTTAAGGGTCTTACCGAGATAATAATATGCCTCAATGTATTTATTATCTCTTATAATAGAATTGCGAAATTCTACTTCAGCTCTATCCCGTTCCTGATTATTAAATGCCATTTTACCCTTATAAAATGCTTCAAATGAGTAATTATCATTGGTCGAGATAGTAATATCATCCTCAGTAACTTTCGATTCGCCGTCTAAATATTTGATTATATTTGATAATACTCTTTTAAGAGTCAGCATTGAACCAGACCATTCACTTCTCTCATTATAAACAATTGGATTTGTCTTGCCGTTGATATAAAGCTTAGTGTTTAAAGTGAGACCTAATGAATCCCTTTTATAACTGCCTGTTAAAAGGTAATCCAATTTATTATCTTTCATATAACGCTGCGTGTCGTTTAATTCAAATTCAGTGAACCTTGCTTGATCAAGTATTTTGGTCTGTTCTGTATTATTTTTAAGCTGTGTAATGATTTCTTCCTGCAACGCAAAACCATACCAATCCATATCCTTTTGATCTGAAAGGTTTTTGAATGGAAGACAAGCAAAGACTTTAAATATTTGACCTGATCCTCCAATATTGTCTAATTTTGATAAAGCGCCGTCATCTTTCTTAAATAATAATAGGTATAGAGAAGCTACGGTTCCTATTATAAGAATAAGCGGGATAAAAACCTTAGGCTTTAAAACATACTTTGGATATTTAATAAAAGATTTAAATGACATCAGAATAAAGACAGTAATCACGGCCAAAAAACCTCGAACCTCTATTGGAATGTTCTTCTCGACATTCGCTTTTATTGAATACCTACCTAGTCTGATAGACGGAAGAATATTGCTTTCTATATTCAATAAATTGCGTTCTTCAATGAGCGCATTATTTTTTTCCGATTTCAGAATATCTTTTAATAGAGATTTTACTCCCCTTGCATTACGGGGACGATTTTTTATTTGAGGATCTAATAGTTTCTTGAAGAAAGTAATCAAGCTTGAGTATTTTTGCGGGAGATCTAATACAACCGATGTTGGCTTGAATTGAGCTACTTTCAGAATTACTTCGGATAGGCTGCCTCCCGAGAACAGCTTCTTACCAGTTAACATTTCATAAAAAATGACCCCAATAGACCAGAGGTCGCTCCGTGCATCTACGCGCTTGCCATATGTTTGTTCCGGGCTGACATAATTTGCCGTACCAATAAACGTTCCTGAATGTGTTATTGATTTCTCAAAACTTGGTTTTGCGAG
>Ga0315293_10007513_pt1 | contig 10114 bp, 6 predicted proteins | sample YL17G13_20_MG_FD_203071 | JGI IMG/M metagenome (GOLD analysis project Ga0315293, IMG submission 203071) | Sediment microbial communities from Yellowstone Lake, YNP, Wyoming, USA - YL17G13_20 | ecosystem: Environmental > Aquatic > Freshwater > Lake > Sediment | place: USA: Wyoming | collected... | reverse complement strand
CCAGCCTCTTCGAGACCAGGTCGAATCCAGCCTCCAGATCCTTGGGGTTTGCTGCCTTCAGCGTGGCCTCATAAAACTCCAGCGGATAGGCAGCGGTCAGGTCCAGGTTATGGGCCTCTTTGTCCACCTCAACGGGATTGAGCTGAGTGGTCATGACCAGGCAGGCATCCATCTTTCCGCCCCGCTTCTTGGGCAGGTAGGACAGGGAGAAGTTCAGAAGCGCGTCCATGAGCAGCATCACGCAGTCCTCGTCTCCGTCGCAGTTGCGGCGCTTGGCGGCGTGGAAGAAGGGATGGCCGAAGCCCGCGGAAGCCACGGTGTAGCCGATGAGGCGGCAGAGCACTCCCGCCGAGGTGTGAGGTGCGAGGCCAACCATCAGCGTGCCAATCAGATCCGCCGGTGAGCTGGCATGGTAGTAGGGCTCCAGACCGTAGAACTTGACCAGAAGGTCGTCCACGAACGCTGCAACCTTGAGCAGGTATTCTCCAGCGTCTTTGGCCAGGATGATGTCCTGAACCTTCAGCTCGCAGATCTGATCCGGCCTCTCCAGGAGTGCGCCGTGCATGTCCTCCCTGTAGCCCAGCTTCTGAAGCACCCCTGGGCCGGTGCCGATCTCGTCCGGTCGAAAATGAGTGAGCGGAAGATCGGTGAGGTCGTAGCGCACTGTGCCGTCCTTGAAGATGTTCACGCCGTGCTTGGCGCGAAGGATGCCCTTCTCCAGCGGCTCTGGAGTCTTGTCTCGGGAGGAGAGGCCCATGACGCCCTTCAGGGCTTCAGGCTCGCGCTCTTCCAGGTGCTCCAGTGCTTGGCGATATAGCTTTTTCATGTCGATCTGCATCTTGGCGACGGCGGTCGTCTCCTCTCCGCATTTGGGACACTTCTCCCGGGCGGGGATGTTGCATTTGGGACAGATCCTCTTTTTATCCGTGAAGCCGCCGCACTGGCAGCGGAAGGCAAAGCCCGCCCTGCCGCAGTCTCTGCAGATCCGGCGCTCGATCTCCACATTGATGATTCCTGTGACATTTCCCACTGAGTGTTTGGCCGCTTCCAGGACCGATCTGGACTTGCCGCCTTCTTCGCCGGTAGGGAAAAGAACGTGCGGTGGAGGGCGCATCAATCTCTTATCTGACTTTTCGGGCCGTCCCATCCTGGCTCCGATGCGCGTCGGGGCCCTAGCCCGGATGATGATCCCTGAGAGCCTGTTGGCGGCCTCCAGAGGCGAGCCTTCCATCGCCCCCCAGGTCTTCTTGAGGCGGTCGCCGTCGGACTCTATCCCCAGACAGAGCAGAAGGGGCCACGGGTCCTCGATGATTATCTTCTCTTCTCTCACTTTGTGCAGCACCAGCAGAGTCTCGAGAGGCTCCTTGGCCGGCAAAGGAAGGAGAAGCTTTCCGGATTCCAGACTGCCCTCGGAAGATACTATGGAGGCGAGCTGCTCGAACTCCTCTCCTGTCAGGTCGTGCCAGAGATTGGTGTGGGCCGGATGAAGGGGAACGCCCCACTTCCTGGAAAGACTGATGGCCTCTTCGCCGCTTATCTTTTCCAGCCCTGTAGGGTCGCCTCCTGCCTTCATCAGCTCCTTGGCCCACCACTCGAAGACGTAGGATGACGGAGCTAGCGGCCGGTTGTTCTCCAGGAACTCGCCGTAGCTGATGAGAATCTCTCCCAGATCCAGGATCTCGGAGACGTGGGCCTTCAGGGCGGTGTTTATGGACCTGGGGTCCTTGCAGCTTACCGGCATCCATTCCAGGACGTCCTGAGGCGAATCCATCCGAACCACGTCTCCGTTCAGGAGCCGCACCGTCGGACCCTCGATGGAGCTGACGGGGGCCACTGCGGCGGCCTTGCCGGGCTGCTCCACCTTGATCTGGGTTCCGGGAGCCATGAATCCTCCCAGGAGGAGCATGCTGGCAGGATTGATTCCGGCAGCAGCCAGGCCGGTGTTTCTGGCCCGGCCATAGCGCAGCCGAAAGCCGCCTGGCCGGGAGGGGTGGGAGAAGACAGGCCTGCCGGCGATGAGGTCGCGCAGGAACTTGGGGCTGGTGTCGTCGCCCTCTTTCTTTTCGCCGGCCAGGCGGTCCAGCCACTCCCACCCTTCTATCTTCAGCTTGGAGACGTGCTTCTTGAGCTTGGGCCGTTTGAGGGCGATGCCCTCCGCCGCGACCAGGGCGATGCCTCCCCGCACGCGGTTGGTCTCAATCCTGGGCAGGTCGCGAAAGCCTGAGACCTCCTCCTCTTCCGTGGGCTCTCCTTCGATGCAGATGGGGCAGTTCTTCACAATGGTTCTGATCTCGTCGTCCGAGGGGGAGTACTGCAGGCCAGCCACGCGCTTGTAAAGGCCGATCTCCTCCACGTAGCGCTCCACCTCCTCCGGTCTGGGTTTCCAGGGAGCAATGCCGACGCTTCTGCGCACGTAGTCGGCCACGAGAACGGACAGGGCCTGGGCTGTGCCGCCTGCGGAACGGATGGGACCAGCGTAGTAGACCTTGAGGTAGTCCGTTCCGTCGTCGTTCTTTCCCAAGGAAACGCGAGCGATGCCTTCTATCGGCGCAGCGACGACGCCTTCAGTGAGCAGGGCCACCGAGGTGCGGATGGCGTTTTCCACGGATTCGATCTTGGAGGCGCCCGAGCCCAAGCGGCCTTCCGCAAAGTCAATGCCTATGGCTAAAGCTGCTTCCTCGCGGCTCATCCCCGTCCCCTCCAGCTCCCTGATTCTGACGGCAATGCCAGGGATGCCGATCAGCTTCTCCACCCTCTCCGCCAGATCGACGGCCAGGGGTATCTCCACTTCAGTGGTGGGATCTCTTCCCTGGCTGCGGGCCTTTTGGGCAATGGTCATGGCTTCATTCAGGCCCTGCTGCAGAAGCTCGAAGTATTCAGAGGTCTTCACTTTTCGCTCCAGAGGCAGAGGCCTTGCCTTAGATCTCTGGTCAGCAATTTCCCAAAACTCCCATCCTTCTTAAGACTCCCCGAATCCTCATAAAGGTTTGCTACTGTCTCGTTCCTGCTGCAGTTTTACCTTGCAAGGCTTTAGTTCGGAGTAGCGACAAGCCCGCGTTTGCCTGAGGGCGTCGAACAGATCGGTCTCGGGCAAAGTGGTGAAGAAAAAGCATTCTTCTGACCTACCGAAAATCTATGGAGCGGAACTGGTCTATGGAATGGTAGGGCGTAAGATGCCTTTTTTAGGGTGCGAGATGATCTTGCAGCGCCCGATGCTCTTTTTGACCGACTTTATCAGATATATTATTGATCAACCCCCTTTCTTCGGATGCATCGATGCATTTACAGCTATTGTTTAATGGCGAAAACATAAGATGTATTTATTATTATTATTTTCTCTGTTGTAATTCTTCGGTAGCTGTGAAAACTCTCGAAATTTTATTATGCTAATTTTCCTATGGAGCTAAAACTCCGCAAGAATCGTCTAGCCAGCTTATAAGGTCCGCAGGAATAAGAACTCTGCCACCGCTTTCATCGTCATCTATTTTTGATCGAAGCTTCCATCATTCTGCGATGAATCTTGAGTCTTTAGCAGGCGAGCTTCGCGGGTTTGTGGGGATCGTACGCAAGAAGCAGATAGGCAGTCTCATGCAATTCTTTCCTGTAGAATCCAAGCATGTCATCGCTTCTTTTGGAGAGGACGCCGCGGTAATAGACGACGGCTCCGAGGTCATGCTCCTGGCTGCGGACGGCATCTGGTCCAAGCTGATGGAGGCGGACCCGGAATGGTCCGGCTACTGCTCCGTTTTGGTAAATGTACATGACATAGCGGCCATGGGCGGCTGGCCGGTGGCCATGGTGGATGTTCTCTCTGTCAGCAGCCAGGATGTCGCAGACAAAGTTCTGCGGGGGATGAAGAAGGGAATTGAGAAGTTCAATGTGCCCATCGTGGGCGGACACCTGCACCCGGACACACCCTACAGCGCCCTGGACGTCGCCATCCTCGGCAAGGCAAAGAAGGATTCTGTGATCTTGAGCAGCACGGCGCGGGCGGGAGAGGCAATAGTAGCTGCGGCCGACCTGGACGGCAAGGCCCACCCCAAGTTTTCCATCAACTTCGACTCCACCAGCTTCAAGGACCAAGAGACGCTGCTCATGCAGCTGGGCGCGATGCGGGAGCTGGGCGAGTCGGGTCTGGTCAAGGCAGGCAAGGACATCAGCAATCCCGGATTGCTGGGCACCCTGGGAATGCTGCTGGAGACGAGCGGCGTGGGCGCTGTGGTGGACCTGGAAGCCATCCCAGTTCCGGCGGGCCTGGACCTGCCCAGCTGGCTGAAGATGTATCCAGGGATGGGATTCGTGGTGACCGCCAAGCCTGAGAAGGCAAGAGAGGTCCTGGAGGTGTTCAAGAAGCGCGGCCTGACCGCGGCAGTGATCGGAAAGGTGACGGAGGAGCGTAAGCTTCTGATTCGCTCCGGAAGCGAAGAGACAGTCCTCTTCGATCTGGAAAAGGAGTGCGTGACTGGAATAAAATAAATCGGATAAAGTAACTGGATAAGGTGATCTCATGGACTCCGTCTTTGTGCATTCTATGCAGGAGAAGGCCAGGGCCAGGCACGCCCGCATCGGCATCGGGATCTGGAATGCAGACGCAGAGCTGATAGCATCCCTGCAGTCGGCCACAGAGTTTGCCGATCTGCTCCTGGTGGGCGAGCCCTGCTGCGACTGCGCTCTGGATTACGTCACCACAGAAGAGCCCTGGCGCGAATTGGTCCGGCTCTTAGCCGAAGGTGAGATCGAAGGCGCGGTGCGGGGGAACCTGCCGGCAGGCAGAACCATGCGGGCCCTGGCAAAGCAGTTCGATGTCAAGGTGAAGCGGCTGGCTCTCCTGGAGCTTTCCGGCTGGTCGTTCTTGCTCGGTCCGGTGGGCATCGACGAGGGTGAGACGATCTCCGACCGACTGGGACTGGTGCTGGGCGGAGCGAGATTTCTGCAGCGTTTGGGAGTCTTGCCAAAAGCGTCCGTCCTCTCCGGCGGCAGGATGGAGGACCTGGGGAGGAGCGAGCGGGTGGACAGGAGCCTGGCCGAGGGCGAGCTGATCGCCGCGCGCGCGAGAGAGGCGGGTGTGGAGGCGCAGCACAGGGGAATTCTGATCGAGAGCAGCCAAGGAGACGATATCATCATTGCCCCAGAGGGCGTTTCGGGAAATCTGATCTTCCGGACACTACTATTATTATGCGGCGCCAACTCCTATGGAGCCCCGGTGCTGATGGATCAGGTATTCGTGGACTCCAGCCGGGCGCGGGGGGACTTCGACGGGCCAATCATGCTGGCAAGTGCAATGGTGGGGATGAGGGAAGATATTTGAAACTCATCAACTCAACTCGGCGAGGCCGATCAGTCCTCTGAGAGTTCCTCGATCCAGCTCATCGCGAAGCAGAATGGAGAGAACTACGATAGATTCGGCCTTGGTCATGATTATATCACAGCTTCTTTTTGCTAGAAATTAAAATGGAAAAATAAAAAAAGTCGAATTTGGCTTCCAATCTTGCCCCTATGGTTATGGCATAATTATCATTCCCGTCTTGCTCCAGAGCAGCTTGCCGTCGTCTCCTTTCACTGCCTGTACCTCGTTATCCCCGGATTCCCCCAGCCTGTAGACGATCAGGTCCTTCTTTCCATCACCCGTCAGATCGGGTCCAGCTGTGGCAAAGGCCAGGGAGCTGCCAAATGACTTCTGCCAGAGCCGCCTTCCATCCGCACCTTGAATAATCTCCATCTCGCTGCTGGTGGAATTGTTGGCAAAGCTCATCAGATAGACCGCCAGCTCGTCTTTCCCGTCTCCGGTAAGATCCGGAGCCGGAGCTGCCAGGGCGAGGCAAGAGAAGGTTTTATTCCAGAGCGTTGAGCGGTTTGAACTGTCTATAGCCGCTATGGTAGTGGTGATGTCTTGCGAAGATTCGTTCAATCCATAAACTGCTTCTATGCTGTCCTGCAGGAGGTCTCCGGTGAAGTTGCCGGCCGGATATTCGATGGCCACAGCCCCAGGAAAGATCCTTGCATCCATCTCTGTGCCATCGGCACCACTGACAAGGGCAATCTTGGTGGCCACGGTATTGTTCAGGCTATCGATGCCGAATACGTGCACTATGAACTCAGAAGCGTTGTCTCCCGTGGTGTCCTTGACGGGGTAGGCAAAGGTGACGGCAAGTATCTGGGGCTTGCTCCAGATCTCCGTGCCATTGCCGCCATCCAGGACCGCTATGCTGCTGTAAGGGATGAACTTTGTTCCCGCGAGAACTACATCCACCATTATGTCCGTTCGGCCGTCGCCGTTGAGATCCCCGGCAGGGGAGGCAAAGGCCAGAGAATCAGGATAATCCTTCGCCCATAGAACACTTCCATTCCTTCCGCTCATGGCCGATATCTCCGAGCTGAAGGCAGCGGTCGCGGGATCGCTGGTGATGTTCAGAACCAGCAGGTCCGTGGCGTTGTCCTGGTTGAGATCCAAGATCGGAAAGGCCAGGCTTATAATCCCTTGAGCGGCGGGAAGTTGTGAGTGAAGGTCGGTTTCGTAAGTGTAATCTGAAAAGTTCATGAGCGTTTGGTCGCTCATGGTTTCCATCCACAGATCTCCGAGCGATGCAAACGTGTTATCCTGGGCTGCCCCTGAGGCCAGCAACAAAGACCAGGTGATCAGAAAGAATGCTATTGCTTTTATGATTAACTTGACATTGTCACTTGGCACCATCAATTTGCGTCTCCAGATATCGATATATATTTGTAAATATTATCCCACGGCGCGCAGCTCACTGTTTTCGATTTGGCCCTTAATGTGACAATGTCAAGTTAATTTCCAATAACAGATAAATCAAAAGAAAATAGAAATTCGAGGCATAGCGGCCTAGAACATGCCTGGCATACCCATTCCAGGCATGCCCATGCCCGGAGGCATGCCGCCGGCGCCCGGTGCTCTTTCTGGCGGCTTCTTGGTGGAAGCCAGGACGTCGTCGATGCGCAGGATCAGGGAAGCAGCATCGGTGGCCGATAGAATCGCCTGAACCTTGACCCTCAATGGCTCGACCACTCCCAGCTGGTACATGTCCACGACCTCGCCGGTGTAGGCGTTCAGGCCGGCATTCTTGTTCTTCCCGTGCCTGTTCTTCAACTCCACTACTTTGTCGATGGCATCGAAGCCCGCGTTCTCGGCCAGGGTCTTGGGCACAATCTCCATCGCCTCAGCGAACTTCGTAACTGCCAGCTGCTCTCTCCCTTTGAGAGTGGCAGCGTATTCCCGCAGCCGCAGCGAGAGCTCGATCTCCGGGGCACCGCCTCCTGCCACCAGCTTCTTGTCCTCGACCACGTCGGCCACGGCATGCAGGGCGTCATCCAAAGCTCTCTCCAGGCCGTTCAGCACCTGCTGGGTTCCGCCCCTGAGCAGCAGGGTCACCGCATAGTTCTTGGTGCCGGTGACAAAGGTCATGATGCCGCTGCCCACGCGCTTCTCCTCCACCAGAGCTGCCGCCCCAAGTTCCTTCGGCAAAAGCTCATCCAGGCTGGTGACGATGTTGGCACCGGTAGCCTTGGAGAGCTTGTCCAGGTCCTTCTTGATCACACGCCGCAGCGCGAGGATGCCTGCATTGGCCAGGTAATGCTGAGCCAGGTCGTCGATGCCCTTCTGGCAGAAGACCACTGTGGCACCGCTGGCAATCACTTTGTCTGCAGCTTCCTTGGTCCTCTGCTTCTCATGCTCCATGAAGAGCTGGAACTGGGTGGATGAGGTGATCTGAACCTCGGTCTTGGTCTCGGTGTCCTTGGACTCGATGGGTGCGGAGAGCAGGGCCACCTTGGCGTTCACAACCTTGCGGGGCATGTTCTGGTGGACGATCTCCTTGTCAATAACCACTCCCTCGATGATCTCCGAATCCTGGGTGCTCTCACCCACCTTCTTTTCTACATTGACCTTGTCCATATCGAACTTCTTTTTGCCGTCGTATATCTCGGTGGCGTTGAGGACTAAGTCGACGGCAAATTTGGCGATCTTGTTGTCGGGAGACTCGGCCAGCTTCCCGGCCATGGCGGTCTCTGCCACTTTTTCCAGGAGGGCTCTGTCCGTCTCAGAGACATCGAAAGCCATGGAATTCATGATCTCGATGGCTTTTTTTGCGGCCATTCCATAGCCTTGGACTATCACCGTGGGGTGAACATTCTGGTCCAGGAGGGGCTCGGCCTTCTTGAGAAGCTCGCCCGCCAGGACGGCCACAGTGGTGGTGCCGTCGCCAACTTCCTTATCCTGGGTCTTGGCGGCCTCGATGAGCATCTTGGCTGCCGGGTGCTGTACATCCATCTCTTTGAGAATAGTTACGCCGTCGTTGGTGATGGTCACGTCTCCGATGGAGTCCACCAGCAGCTTATCCATGCCCTTGGGGCCCAGGGTGCTCCTCACGGCATTGGCCACGGCACGGGCAGCCATGATGTTGTTCGAGATTGCATCTTTCCCCGTCTCTCTGCGGGTGTCCCTCAGAATGATAACTGGCGTTCCGCCCATTCCTGCCATTGATAATCCTCCAATGAATGATCCTTTGGTTTCTCAGGATCACAGTATTTGATCTTCTATAAAAGAGCTTTCCTTGATGGCGCTGGTGCGTCTCGATGACCGTCACGATCACAGGATCGCTGCGGTTGAGCACGAGCGCGAGACAAATCCTGATTCGGATTATGGAGGTGCAGGCACCGTGAGGCTAGCGAAAGGCACATAGGTCACTGGTTAGGGAGTTTTTTTTAGCCTATGTAATTCTATTTTTACACTTGAGGAGGATAGCAGATCCTCAGAAGGATGGCAGGATTCAAAGAGAGGGAGAGCCGGGAAGGCCTTTCCTGTCAGTGTCTGCCGGACCTCTGGCTCCGCCGGGCGCTCCTCGGCTACAGCGCTCCTTTTTTAGCCTGTCCATCTCCTCGCGAAACTCCATGTAATCCTCAAAGCAGCCCATTACTCACTCCAAAGGCCAAAGTGGTTCCCTCAATCTCCAAATTCACCTTTCAATGAAGCTAGGGTTTTATATGTGTCCATCCTTCTAATACTTTTGACGATTGAAGCTGCAGAATCTCGGAGCACGATGATGAAAGATCTGAGAATCAAGGCGGTTCAGATGGCCTCCCAGGATGAGATCTTCCGGGCTATGAGCTATGCGGCACTGAAGGCCAGGGCTGCCAGGCTCGGCCCCGGAGAGATAATCAAGATTGGGCACTTCGAACTGGTGGTGGCCGAGGACGACGTGGGCGAAGGGTGCGTGGTGCAGATCATCGAAACCAGGCAGAATATAGAAGACCTGGTTCTGGCCAAGGCCAAAGAGCTGGGCATGGCTCCGGCTAGCTGGGCCGATCACGAGCGTCGGGAATGGATGGCCTCCTTCTGGATTGAGCTGGCTAGAATCTTGAGCAAATGGCAGAATATAGAAATGCGTCCCGGCCCTGGCGAGAATCTGACCTTCGAGAAAGCGGTTTACAAGTAAGAAGGATTGGAGATTTGATCGTCAGGGGCCGGGACCGGGATTCGAACCCAGCTCGAGGGATCCACAGTCCCTCAGGATAACCACTACCCTATCCCGGCACGCCAGGACTTGCAATCACTGCGAAGAGATAAAACTTTCCCCGGCCGGCTACGCTATTCCCTGATATCCAATCCTGCTTTCCCGTGTCCTCTCATCAGGCGTCAGTCCTCACCTGGCGTTCTGTTCCAAGAACTATAAGCTCTCTCCGTCGCCTGCACCACCAGAGAGACCAGATCCTCCAGGCGGTTGATGTAGTAGACCTGGCCTAAGCTCGCCAGCGATTCCTCTACATGCTTATCTCTGTACGCCTGATCGATGCAGAAGAGGACAAATTGCCCTACCTCTGAGGCTTTTTTGAGGTCGTCCCACTCCTGATAGAGATTCTGGATGTGGGTGTCGGTGATGCAGAGGATGAGGCATCCCGGGCGCGCTCTTGCCAGCTCCCGCACCGCCTTTCCCGGGATGTGGGTTCGGGCGCAATGAAACTCCACCAGAATGTCCTCCACGGCGTTCAGATCCCGCGTCCAGGAAGTTGCCAGATATTTTTCGCTGAAGTTTATGGCCGCTATCTCCGCTCCTTTACTTTCGGCAAACTGGCAGGCCTTGAAGGCCGCCAGGGTCGC
>Ga0315293_10007510_pt1 | contig 10115 bp, 9 predicted proteins | sample YL17G13_20_MG_FD_203071 | JGI IMG/M metagenome (GOLD analysis project Ga0315293, IMG submission 203071) | Sediment microbial communities from Yellowstone Lake, YNP, Wyoming, USA - YL17G13_20 | ecosystem: Environmental > Aquatic > Freshwater > Lake > Sediment | place: USA: Wyoming | collected... | reverse complement strand
TCACTCGGTTGTCGCGGATAATCGAACAGAGGAAACCCCCGGTCTTATGAACCGGGAAATGCCTCAAGAACCGGTTGTCGCGACAACCGGAGGGGCGGCTTCAGCGGCTTCCTGCGGTTCCAGCGGCATCTTCTCGGCAACGATAACCTCTTGACAGAAATGCAATTACAGCATTGGCAAGAAGTTACGGGAAAAAGCCGGAAAAAATTATGAATCCCCTGCTCTACCCCTGAGCTACACCGCCCATCGGCGGCCAGTTTACGGAAAGGACGGTTTTTGTCAAGGGCGGCGGACGCTCGGCGCCGCGGAAAAGCCCTGCGGCCCGATCCCTCACACCGCAAGATCAAGGAACCGGCGAGCGTTCTCCGCATAAAGGCGCTTCAGGCAATCGTCAGGTAGCGCCAAGCCGTGGACAAGAGGGCCGTCGGGCCACGGGGCGCAAGGGTCGGGAATCGGCGAGGGCCGAATCCCTTCACCTTCCCAGAGCCATCGATGGACCCAGTACCGCGAAGCATAGTGTCCGGCCGTTGCCTCTGGGAACGCCACCAGGTCGGTGCCGAAAAGGATGCGGTCGATTCGTTCAATGAGAAAGGCGCGGCTTTCGTCGGGCTTGACGGAAAGTTCACGGGCGATCCATTTGGTGGCACTGGAGTCGATAGAAAAATTCGGATAGGCATCGAGCAACCGGCGGAGGTGGTCGAGGTGTTCCGGGTCGCCGCCGAAATGGGCGCCCAGAACCTTCAGATTCGGGAAAGCCGTCAGGACGCGTTCGAGCGGTTCATAGTGCTCGGCCTTGGTGCCGTAACGCCGCCGGTCGGCGTACTGAGTGGCAAACCAGCAGTCGGGATCCGCCACGTGGACGAGGGCCGCCATGCCGAGTTCGGCCAGCGCCTCGAAGACGGGCCGCAGGGCGGGATGATCGAGCCGGAAACCCGTCTCGGCCACAAAGCGGGGGGAATACCAGAACTTGGCGGCCACGGCCCCCTGGGCCCGCCCCTCGCGAACGAGACGGATGCTCTGCCGACTGAAACGGTCCGGCCGGCCGACGAGGCTGTGGTCAACTCGGATGATCGGGCGAAAGGCGCCGCCGAACTCGCGGCGAAACGCATCTATCGTCTCCGTCCGCACGACACCGCACACGATGCCGACGCCAAACGTCTCGGCCACCTGAAACAGCCGACGGGCTGCGGCCACGTCGCCCAGGTGCGTGTGGCTATCGATGATCAGCCCGCCGTAACGCCGGACGGGCGGCTCGGAAAGATCGGCGGACGGTAGAGGCGGTTCAAAAGGCATCGGGCACACCGAATGACGGGACCAGCCGCAACGTCATCTCCGGCCATACCACTTCTCGTAGAATTCCCGGTAGGAGCCGTCCTTGATGCGTCGCCACCAGTCGTCGTTTTCACGGTACCAGCGGATCGTGCGGGTCAACCCCTCCTCGAACGAAACCTCCGGGCTCCACCCGAGTTCGGTTTCGGCGCGGCTGGGGTCGATGGCATAGCGGCGGTCATGGGCGGGGCGGTCGGTAACGTGGCGAATCAGCGAGTCGGGTTTGCCGAGTTGCCGCAGGATTTCGCGAACGACGTCGATGTTGAACCGCTCGTTTCGGGCGCCGACGTTGTAGATCGAACCGGATTCGCCGCGCTCGACGGCGGCCAGGATGGCCCGCGAGTGGTCGTCCGTGTAAATCCAGTCGCGGACCTGTCGCCCGTCGCCGTACACCGGCAGAGGCTTGTCCTCCAGCGCGTTCGAGAGCACGAGCGGAACGAGTTTTTCGGGAAACTGGCAGGGGCCATAGTTGTTCGAACAGCGCGTGATGACGACGTTCTGCCCGTAAGTCCGGTGAGCCGCAAGGACCAACAGGTCGGCGGCCGCCTTGCTGGCGGCATAGGGGCTCGTCGGATCCAGAGGCCACTCCTCGGTAAAAGGCGGATCGTCGGGCTCGAGCGACCCGTAGACCTCGTCGGTCGAAACCTGGAGAAATCGCGCGACGGACTTTTCCCGGGCGACATCCAGAAGCACCTGCGCGCCGACGACGTTGGTTCGGACGAAAGCCAGCGGTCCGAGAATGGAACGGTCCACGTGCGTCTCGGCGGCAAAGTTGATGAGGACGTCGACCCCCTGTGAAACGGCCCCGCGCATCGCCTCGAGATCGGTGATGTCGGCACGAACGAAGGTGTGGCGGTCCTCGGGAACGCCCCGGAGGTTTTCAAGGTTCCCGGCATAGGTCAGGAGGTCCACCGTCACGATCCGAAGGTCGGGTCGCGAGGCCAGCGCCAGGCGGACGAAATTGGAGCCGATGAAACCGGCGCCGCCGGTGACGATGTAGGTGGGCATGCGGCTATCCCCTTCGCATTTCGCGCCAGCCTAACGAAACGGGCGCCGCCTTGCAAGCGGCACCCGTTTGTTGAGAAGACAATCCTTTTGCCGTTCAGGCCGGCCTGAGCGGATTCTCGCCCACGACGGAGCCCCGGAAACCGGGACCATCAGACCCGAACGGCGCGCCGTAAAAACCCACCGTCTGAATTCAAACCCTACCTCGACCAGCGCCGCGCAATTACGGAGCGGGCGTCGTCGCAGGTGCTGGGGCCGGTGCCGCAGGAGGCGTCTTTTCCGGCGCCGGTTCCTTTTTGCATCCGCCCACAAACGGAACGGCCAGCAGTGCCAGCAACATCGCCATCGCCAGATACCTCATGCTTCGTCTCCTTTCGAATCCACTGGTCCATTGGTGCCCGTCGTTGAGGGGAAAATTCCCCTTCTATCGCCGTGCGCTTTCCTCGAATCATACCAAGCCGCCCTGGGCTTGCAAGAAAAACCCGGCGCGCTCGGCACCGCTCTTCCGGGCCTCCATCGGCCCTATCCAGCCCCGCCGATCAGGCGTCGAAATGGCTGTGCTGGTCGCGGACGCTCCAAAGGTTCGGGTTCACCATGTAATCGTAGAGGTCTGTCAACAGGGCAAGATGCTTATCCTCCTCGGCCTTGAGTCGCACAAAAAGGTTCCTGGAGGCATCGTCCGCCGCCTTGGCGGCGGCATCTTCGTAGAAGGCGATGGCCTCCCGTTCCATGCTCTGGGCAAGTTCGACGGCCTGCAGGTCCGTCGTGTCCGGTTCAATGGCCTCGGCCTTTTTGGCCCTGCCCTTTTTCAACGCCTCCTTGTCGAGGGGAGGGAACGTCACGTCGACGGGGCAAACTCCCTGGTTGGCCCAGGACTGAAGAAGTTGTTCGTGTTTGGTTTCTTCGTCCGACAGGCGTTTAAACATCTTTTGGCCGAGGGCGTGTTTGGTGTGCCGGGAAGCCTGGAGGTAAAAATTGCGGGCCGCCCGCTCTTTCCCCGCCCCCATCACCAGGATGCCGCACATCTGTTTGCTCAGGGCCATAAAGAGTTCCTTTTCGTTCCTTCAGGAAACCGAATCAGTATATCACCCGCCACCGCAACGATGCCAGATGAATTTGTCCAAGGCCGCCTCAGGAATGGACCGGGCGCCAACGGCGAAGCGCGGCGATGAGACGGGCCATGTCCTCCGGCAACGGGGATTCGAAAAAGAGCGGCTGGCGGGTTCGCGGGTGAATGAGGCGCAGGCTCGCCGCATGGAGGGCCTGGCGGGCGATGAGCACCTCATCGCGGTCCGCCCGGCCGCGGGCCAATTCCTGAAGCGTCAGGCGGTCGCGGCTGCCGTACTGGCGGTCCGCGACGATGCGGTGACCGATGTGGGCCAGATGGACGCGGATCTGATGCGTCCGGCCGGTCTTCGGGCAGACCCGAAGGATGGCAAATCCGTCGAACGTTTCGGCGACCTCATAGTGACTGGTGGCGGCGCGGCCGATGCCGTCGCGCCGGACGGCGTACCGTTCGCGGACGTGATGGTCCTTTCCGAGAGGCTGCTCAATGACGTCGGCATCGAGTTGCGGAACGCCTTCGACCACGGCCACATACTCCTTTTCAACGGTGCGGTCCTCCCACTGGCGCGCCAGTCGCACGTGGGCGGCGTCGGACTTGGCGAAGAGGATGACGCCGGACGTGTCGCGATCGAGCCGGTGGACAACGCCGGGCCGCCAGGGACCGCCGACCTTCGACAGGTGCTCGGCATGCCAGGCGACGGCGTTGACGAGGGTTCCGTGAGGGTTGCCGCGCGCAGGATGGACAAGGATCCCCGGGGCCTTGTCGATGGCGATAAGATCGTCGTCCTCATAAAGGACAATGATGGGGATCGGCTCGGGAATGATGCCGAGAGGGCGGCGTTTATAGAGGGTGACGAAGATGTGGTCTCCGCGATGAACTTCGGCGGAGGGTTTTGTCACAGGTTCATCGTTCACGAGAACGCGTCCGTCGCGGATGAGTCTCTGGTAAGCGGCTCGGCTCGTCGTCGGCCATCGCTGAACCAGAAACCGGTCAAGGCGCGTCTCGGAGGGCTCGTGCTGCAATGCGATTTCAAGGGTTGCCAGATCGCGCTCGGGGAGCGCCTCGGGCGGCAGGGCTCCCTCGACCATCCCGTTTTCGGCCATCGCCTTTCCGGGACCCTCAAAAGGTTTGCGCGGCGGATCGGGGAGACCCGCCGCGCGCGAAACGAACCGCTGTTGAGCCCACCACTTAGGCGGCGCCCACGAGTTTCGTCGCGAGGTCCACGGCTCCGCCGGCGTCGGCCGCATAGCCGTCGGCGCCGATCTCGTCGGCGAACGCCTGGGTGACCGGCGCTCCCCCGATCATCGTCTTGACCTTCAGTTTGGCGGCTTTCAGTGCGCCAATAACCTCTTTCATGTTGGGCATCGTCGTCGTCAGCAAGGCCGACAGAGCGACGATCTGAATGCCTCCCTGCTTGGCTGCCTCGACGAACTTCTGCGGGGACACATCCACCCCCAAGTCAACCACCTGGAACCCACCGCCTTTGAGCATCATGGCGACAAGGTTTTTCCCGATGTCGTGCAGGTCCTGCTTAATGGTGCCGATGACCACCTTGCCGCGCGGCTTGACGCCGGTCTTCACGAGAATCGGCTCGAGAACTTCCATGGCCCCGTTCATGGCGCGTGCCGCAATGAGCATCTCCGGAATGAAGATCTCGTTTTTCGTAAACTTCCGCCCCACGGCGTCCATCGCGGCAATGAGCCCCTCATTGAGGATCTTCTCAGGTGAAACCTTCTCGCTGAGGGCTTCTTTGACCAGCCGGACGGCCGTTTCACGATCCCCCTTCTCCACCGCCTGCGCCATCGCTGCCAAACTCGCCATCGGTTGCTCCTTGGGACCTATGGTTTCCCCGTCAACCTTCTGTTGACAGCTTTTGGGACGATCTAGTTACCCTTCCGGCGGCTGCAAGTCAACCTTTTTGCCGCCCGCAGGCTTCTCCTCGGTCGGCCCGGGCATCTCGGTCTTTTCGCGGGCTCCAACGGGTTCGTTGGAAAATTCCACCGGCTGATAGCCGGCCAGCGCTTCAAGGTGCACTCGGGCCTGAGCGGCGGCAACGGACTGCGGCCACTTCGCGACGACCTCCTGGAGGGCCGTTTTGCCTTTTTCGAGATCCCCCTCCTGGATCGCGAGGAGCGCTAGACCCGTGCGCGCCCATGGCTCGAAGTCATCGGCGGATTGTGCCACCTGCTCATAAAGGTCCCTGGCCTCATCGAGGAGCCGCGCCGCCCTATCGCCCGCAGGGCGATCCGCCGCCTCATCGGCGCCGCTCAGGACTTCGGCCCGGAGCCGCTCGGCTAGAAGCAACCGGGCGACCTGGACCTGCGAGGCCTCGGGATAGTCCTTTAGGAAATCGTGAAGCGGCTGCGTCTGGCCCGTGTTCTGGGCCACGCTATAGGCCATGGCCGCCCGTTCGGCCAGGCTCGGACCACTGCGAATCGCCGGCAGAACGACCAGCACGAACACGAGGGCGGCCACAACGAGCGCGGCATAGGCGATAGGCCTCGCCCACGGTTTAAGGATCAGAATGAGTCGCCCGAGGAGGTCGGCCAGTTCGTTGGTTTGGAGTTCGTGTCGGCGCGCACTTTTCATGGGGTTGGTTTCGGGGTGGTTTCAGCAGGCGTGGCTCCCCGCGGCAAAACCTGGATCAACACCTTCAGACCCCAGTCATCCCAAATGCTGATGTGGCACGTGTCGCTACCCTTCTCGAACATAAACCGCTGCCGACCGTTGCTGAGACTTTCCTCCACCAGGACCCAACCGAGGGTGGGCATGCCTCGCCGGTAAAATTCGGAAACCTGACGGACGGTCGCGTTGCCCTCGTAAAGATGGCGGACAAAGCGGAAGCGGCCGGCCAGCCGGTCGCTCGATTCCTCGGCCTTGAACTTGAAGCCCGCCGGCACCGGCACGTCCGGCAGTCGCGGATTTATCGCCGGGGCGGGGCTGGCGGGTCGTTCCTTTTCCGGACCGCAACCCAGCGCCAGAACCAAAAGCCCCAGCAGGGCCAGCGCTGACAGAACCGGCAACCCGACGGCCGGTCGAATGAACCGCGCCATCCGCTGGAAAGTCCTCATGTCGATCCCTCCCATCCTACCGCGCGGGCCACCAGCCGTTCGGCAGCCGCAAACGCGGACGCCATCTCCTCACGTCCAAGACCCGCACCGGCCAACACCCGTTCGGCTTCGCGCCTCGACCGCAAATCCTCCGGTTGATGCGCGTCCGACCCGAAAATCACCCGGGCGCCAGTTCGTCGGGCCATCTGCACCACGTGCCCATTGGCCAGGCAGTGCCCCACCCGGCCGCTAATCTCCAAAAGCACCCCGCGCCGGGCAGCCAAGGCGGCATCTTCTTCCGTCAGCAGCCCCGGATGGGCGAGGATATCACACCCCGCCTCAATGGCGGCCCGATTCGTCCCTTCCAGAACCGGCTCGACGGGCGTCTCGCCGTGGACGATCACAATCCGGGCCCCCAGTTGCCTGGCCCGGGCCACCATCCCCGCCATGTGCTGCAGACGGCAATGCGTCACCTCGGCGCCGGGAACCACCCGCATCTTCATCACCGGTGCCAGGTCCGCCGCCGCCTGAACCAACCGCGGAACCACCCAGTCCACGATCGCCGTGTCCACGTGGTCCGCCCACCCCAGCGCACGGTAACCCAACGCCTCGGCCCGACGCGCCAGTTCGGTCGGAATCAAGTCCCCATCACTCAACAGCGTATGCGTATGCAAGTCAATCATAAAAACGTCCCACCCCGGCGCGCCGCAGTTTGTCCTCGCCTCCGCCGCGTGTGCCGCTTTTTCCCCGGACACCCGCGCGGGGCGGGCTTGGTGCGCCCGGGGTGACTCGAACACCCGACCTACGGTTTAGGAAACCGTCGCTCTATCCTGCTGAGCTACGGGCGCAAGAACTTTCGAATCAACGGCTTACAAATTCCTTTCTTGCCCCGAATCCCCTGGGCCGGCACGATCATGGCCTTAAAACAAAAACTTTATCGCTCCCCCCGCCCCCCGTCAAGGGAGAAACAGGTCGGCCCGCCGGGCGGGGTGTCCATAGCAATTCTCGGCGCGGTCGCCGAATGCCCCGTAGCCGGAACATTACAAGAAACCCGACGGGGGCGACGACCCTCACGAAGAGGCCGATCACCCCGCCCTCAGCGAGAACTCCTTGATCGCGCAGTAGAGGACGGGGACGACGAGCATCGTGAGGACCTCGATCACCATGCCGCCGAAGGAGGGGATCGCCATCGGGACCAAGACGTCCGCGCCGCGGCCGGTGGACGTCAGAACGGGAATGAGCGCCAGGACCGTCGTGGCGGTGGTCATGAGGCAGGGACGGACGCGGCGGCGGCCGGCGGCCAGGGTGGCCTCCCGGATATCGGTCACCGTGGCCGGGGCGCGGTCGCGGAAACTCTGTTCCAAGTATGTCCCCATGACAACGCCGTCGTCCGTGGCAATGCCGAAGAGGGCCAGGAACCCCACCCACACGGCGACGCTCAGGTTCACCGTGTGGACCTGGAAGAGGTTCCGCATCTCGATGCCGAAAACCGAAAAATCGAGGAACCAGGGCTGGCCGTAGAGCCAGAGAAGGATAAAGCCGCCCGACCACGCGACGAAGATGCCCGTAAAGACGAGGAGCGTCGTCGAGACGGCGCGGAACTGGAAATAGAGAATCAGGAAAATGGAAAACAGGGCCAGGGGGAGGACGAGGGCCAGGGTTTTCTGGCTCCGGACCTGATTTTCGTAACTTCCGGCAAAGGCGTAACTTGTGCCGGCCGGCAGGATGAATTCCTTTTGGTCGATTTTATCCTGGAGGTAGGCCCGGACCTGCTCGACGACATCCACCTCGGCGTGGCCGGGTTTCATGTCGAAAATCACGTAACTGGTCAGGAAGGTATCCTCGCTTTTGATCATCTGCGGGCCGCGCATGTAACGGATCTGGGCGACCTGCTCGAGGGGAACCTGGGAACCGTCGTCCGCCGGAACGAGGATGCGGCCCATCGTTTCGAGGGTGTCGCGGAGTTCGCGCTCGTAGCGGACGCGGACGGGAAAGCGGTTGCGCCCTTCCACGGTTGTGGTGAGTTTTTGTCCGCCGATAGCGACCTCGACGACGTCCTGGAACGCCCGGATGGGGACGCCGTATCGCGCCAGCGCCAGGCGGTCGGGCACGATCTCAAGATACGGCTTCCCGACGATGCGGTCGGCGACGACGGTGGCCGGCTCAACGCTCGGAACCTCCTTGAGGAACCGCTCGACCTGGACGCCGACGCGTTCGATGGTCGCCAGGTCCGGCCCCTTGACCTTGACGCCCATGGGGGCCCGCATGCCGCTCTGGAGCATGACGATGCGGGCGGCGATGGGCTGAAGTTTCGGTGCGCTCGTGGTGCCGGGGATTTGGGCCGCACGGATGATCTCGTCCCAGATGTCATTCGGCGACCGGACCTGCGGCCGCCACTGCCGATAGGGGCGACCCTCGGGATCAGGAAGCAGGCGGCCATCGCCGTCGCGAACAAACTCGTGCTTGGCCTCATCGTAGCGGAAGTTGACGCGCCGGCCCGCAGAATCCGTGATGTATTCGGGTTTGTAATGGATGACCGTTTCGATCATCGACGTCGGGGCCGGATCCAGCGCCGTTTCGGACCGTCCGAGTTTGCCGACCACCGACTCGACTTCCGGAATGGCCGCCAGGGCCTGGTCCTGTTTGGCCAGGATGTCCAGCACCTCGCCGATGGAGGCGTGGGCCATCGTCGTCGGCATGAAGAGGAAAGAGCCCTCATCCAGCGGCGGCATGAACTCCCTGCCCAGACCCGGGAAGGTCTCGGAGGCCTTGACCCAGAAGGTGGTGGATCGCACCGTCTTGGACTCGACACTCAGCGACGGCGCCGCATCCGGAAGGGGAGCGAAGAGGCGGTCGAATCCCTGCCAGGCCAGAAGGCCGCAGAAAATGACCGCCCCCACGAAAAGAAGGAACGGGACCTTGTGGGCCAAACACCACCGCAGAACCCACGGATAGACGAACTGGAAGAGGAGAAAAGATCCCATGAGGATCGTGAGCAATCCGCCGACGAAAACGATGTTGCGCAGCAGGCCGCGCGCCGGCCCCAAAGGCTCCCAGTAAAGGCTCAAAATGAGGGCGACCAGAACGGTCACGGCGGCATTGGCCGCCCACGGCACGCGCGCTGCGAGGCGCTCGGGCAGCCGGTCCTTGAAAAGCAGGTAAAGCCCCGGCACGGCGACCACGACCCCCGTCCACCATCGCAAGAAAACGCCGACCAGAAGGCCTGCCACAAGGAGCGCCAGGGCGCCGCCCAGGCGGGTCCGCGCGCCGGAAATCTTGCGTCCGAACAGGCTGTGCGCCAGCGGCGGGATGACCGCGAGGGCGATGATAATGGAGGCGATGAGGGCGAACGTTTTGGTAAAGGCGAGCGGCTTAAAAAGTTTTCCTTCGGCGCCGGTCATGGCAAAGACGGGGAGGAAGGAGACGACGGTGGTGGCGACGGCCGTCAGGACGGCGCTCCCGACCTCGCTTGCGGCGCGGTGAACGACCGCCAAGCGGTCGGCGCCGGGCGGCGACTCGTCGAGGCGGCGCAGAATGTTTTCACAGATGACGATGCCCATGTCCACGATGGTGCCGATGGCGATGGCGATGCCGGAGAGGGCCACGATGTTGGCATCGACGCCGAAGAGTTTCATGAAGATAAAGCAAAAGAGGACGGCCAGCGG
>Ga0315293_10007505_pt1 | contig 10116 bp, 6 predicted proteins | sample YL17G13_20_MG_FD_203071 | JGI IMG/M metagenome (GOLD analysis project Ga0315293, IMG submission 203071) | Sediment microbial communities from Yellowstone Lake, YNP, Wyoming, USA - YL17G13_20 | ecosystem: Environmental > Aquatic > Freshwater > Lake > Sediment | place: USA: Wyoming | collected... | reverse complement strand
CGGTGATCAACTGGGGCGAGGTGCTCTACACGGTGGCCAAAGGGGTCGGGTTTGAGGAAGCCTCCAGCACTCTCGCCAAGGTCCAACCGCTCGTGTCGATCATCGACGCGGACCAGGCCGTGACGGCAGCGGCCGCTCGTTTGAAACTCGACCACGGATTGCCATACGCGGACTGCTTTGCCGCGGTGACGGCCGGCAGAACGGGTGTACTGGTAACGGCCGATCCGGACTTTGCCAGAATCCCCTGGCTGCGGGTCCTCGCCCTGCCGCGCTATCCGCGAGGGCCGGTCAAGCGTGCTACGCGCTGACTCGGGCTACGGTTCTCGCCCCAACTGCCGGCGAGCCGGCACCGCGAACAGCCTCTGAAGGTGCCGGAGGCCGCTTCAGCGTCCTTGCCCGCAGCGTTAGTAGCCCACCCGTTTACGGGTGGGTCCCCGAAGGCAACAACCACCAGCCCGCTTCAGCGGGCTTCTCGAACAACGGCTTTAGCCATGGCGGTTGGTTGGCGTGAAGCGATCAAAGCCCGATCGGAGACCCACCTCCACCGAGCAAGAACCATGGTTGCAATAAGCTGCCTGCGCTATTAGTATTCGTTCTGCCCCTCCTCCATGTTGAATGAAGCCGACACATGCCGGAAGTTGGTCCTTCCCAAGCTTCAGCAGGCCGGTTGGGACAGCGACCCGCACCGTCTCTGCGAGCAGGTGAGCTTCACGGATGGCCGCATCGTTGTTGGCGGCGGTAAGGCCAAGCGCCGCCCGGGCAAGCGCACCGACTATCTGCTTCGCTATCGTTCCCAGATCACGCTTGCCGTGCTCGAGGCCAAGGCCAGCTACAAGACGCCCGCTGATGGCTTGCAGCAGGCTAAGGACTACGCCGCAATCCTGGGATTGAAATTCGCTTACTCCAGCAATGGCCAGGGGATTGTCGAATTTGACGCCATTACCGGCCAGGAACGCGAGATTGAGGCGTTTCCGACACCCGAGGACCTTTGGAAGCGGTTGCGGGCGGCCGAGGACATTAACACCACGGCTGCCGAAACGCTGCTGACACCGGCCTACCACCTGAGCGGCAAGACGCCGCGCTATTATCAGGAAATCGCCATCAATCGCGCCATCCAGGCGATCCTGCAGGCCAAACACCGCGTGCTGCTCACCATGGCCACCGGCACGGGCAAGACCGTCGTCGCTTTTCAGATCTGCTGGAAGCTTTGGAACTCACGATGGAACCGCACCGGCGAATATCGCCGGCCGCGCATCCTCTACCTTGCCGACCGGAACGTGCTGGTGGACGACCCGAAGGACAAGATCTTCGTTCCTTTCGGTGACGCCCGTTACAAGATCGAGAACGGCAAAATCACCACGGGCCGGGAGATGTACTTCGCCATCTACCAGGCGATTGCCAAAGACCAGTTCCGTCCCGGGCTGTACCGCGAATTCCGTCCGGATTTCTTCGACCTGATCATTGTTGACGAGTGCCATCGGGGCAGCGCGCGCGACGAGAGCAACTGGCGCGAGATCCTGGAGTACTTCGAGCCCGCCTTTCAGCTCGGGATGACGGCAACGCCGAAGCGCAACGAAAACATCGATACCTACTGTTACTTTGGCGACCCGGTATACACGTACAGTCTTCGCGACGGCATCGAGGATGGTTTCCTGGCCCCCTACCGCGTCCATCGGGTAATCACCACATACGACGCGGCGGGCTGGCGGCCCAGTGCCGGAGACCTGGATCGATACGGGCGGGAAATCCCCGACGAAGAATACCAGACACCGGACTTCGAGCGCCGCATCTCGCTGCGCGCGCGCACAGAGGCCGTGGCCCGCCATCTCACGGACTTCCTTCGCAAAACGGACGACTTCGGCAAGACCATCGTGTTCTGCGTGGACCAGGAACACGCCAGCGACATGCGCCAGGCGCTCAACAATCTCAACGCCGACCTCGTCCGGCGGTATCCCGATTATGTGTGCCGGGTGACGGCCAACGAAGGGGACATCGGCCGCGGGCATCTGAGCAACTTCCAGGACGTCGAGCGGGTGACGCCCGTCATTCTGACCACGTCGCAGATGCTGACCACCGGGGTGGACGTTCCCACGTGCAAGAACGTTGTACTGGTGCGGGTCGTCAACTCGATGACGGAGTTCAAGCAGATCATCGGGCGCGGCACCCGTGTGCGCGACGACTACGGCAAGCTTTACTTCAATATCCTGGACTACACGGGCTCGGCCACCCGCCTGTTTGCCGACCCGGACTTTGATGGCGACCCGGCCGTGGTCACCGAACAGCACATTGACGAGCAGGGGGAGCCGAGCGGCGAAGAGGCGGTTGTTGCAGCCGAGGAGCCGCAGCCGGAGCCGGAGCTTGAGCCGCTTGGGCCGGAGTTCCCGGAACCCGGCGAGACCCAGCAGCCCAGGAAGTATTACTACGACGGCGGGCACGTGGAAATCGCCGCGCACCTGGTGTACGAACTTGATCCCGACGGCCGGCAATTGCGCGTCGTCCGCTTCACCGACTACACAGCCGAGAAAGTGCGGACGCTCTGCCGCAACGCGGCGGAGCTGCGGACAGCATGGGCCGACCCGGCACAGCGCGCCGATATCATCACCCGGCTGAATGGCCGCGGCGTCGAGTTTGAGGAGCTGGCGGCGGCGGCCGGCCAGCCCGACGCCGACCCGCTTGACTTGCTCTGCCACGTGGCGTTCAACGCACCGCTGCGGACGCGCCGTGAGCGCGCCCAGGCATTACGCCGTGAACGCAAGGATTTCTTCGAGCAGTACGGGCCGGAAGCGCGCGCGGTGCTGAGCGAGTTGTTGGACAAATACTCGGACCATGGTGCGGCGCAGTTCTCTCTGCCCGACGTGCTGGAAGTGCCGCCCATCAACCGGTACGGCAACGTGATCGAGATTGCCCGCTTGTTCGGCGGCGAGCAGAATCTGGTGCATGCCGTGCAGCAGTTGCAGACGCTGCTGTACGCCGAGTGAATCGGACCGCCTCGGGGAACAGGGTACTGGGACCAGGCTTGGCCAGCCGCATTGGGCCTGTCATCCGTCAGCGCCGACCTGCGAGTATGCGTCGTTATTGCATTCGTTATTGGACTCCATATTGGATTCCATTGACTTTGTTCAAGAAACGCGGTATGCAAGGCGGAATCGGGAGGCGTTTGTGAAGACCATATCAGTCAAAGTGCAGAGCGATTACATACAGTCGATGGCCAGGGTACGGAAGCCATTGGTAGCCGTCGCAGAGCTGGTATGGAACGGACTTGACGCTGATGCGACTGAAGTACGCGTCGCATACACCTTGAATTCCCTGGGGGCGATCGAGGCGGTACGTGTTTCGGACGACGGCCACGGCCTTCCCTACGAAGAGGCAGTTCCAGCTTTTGAAAATCTAGGCGGGTCATGGAAGCGGCCAGGCTCCGGCACCAGAACCAAGATGCGCAACCGGCTACTTCACGGCCGGTTAGGAAGAGGTCGTTTCCGCGCTTTCGCCCTTGGCGGCATCGTCACTTGGCACACGCGCTATCGCTCGGGAGCAGACATTTTCGAATACACGATTTGCGGTTCCGCCAGTCGACCGACCAATTTCGAACTGGCCGACCCGGGCCTGTCGGAATCGACCAGGACAGGCACGGATGTTCTCATTAGCGGCCTCGACAAAAATTTTCCGTCGCTTTTGGGGGAACAGGCACTGAGCGAGATGACGCAATACTTCGCTCTGTACCTCCGCCAGTACCCAGGCGCCGCCGTCATCTACAACGGTTCCGCCCTGCGGCCTGCTTCCATCGAGCGATACAGCCAGAACTACCAACTGACGCTGCCCGAGCTGGATGATGGTCGGGACGCCAAGGCCACGCTCACTATTATCGAGTGGCAAACCGAACAACAGCGTTCTCTCTTTCTTTGCGACGACGCTGGCTTTGCGCTTGAGGAAATCCCGGTAGCCATTCACGCGCCAGGTTTTGTTTTCACGGCTTATTTGAAATCCGACGCGCTCAGACGCTGCGACGAGCATGATGCCTTGTTGCCTGACCTGAATCCGAAGGTGAAAGCGGCGGTCGATATTGCGCGGGCGAAGTTGCGGGAACATTTCAGGCAACGGGCGGCAGAACAAGCGGGCAAGGTGGTTGAGCAGTGGAAGGCCGAGAAGATCTATCCGTATGAGGGCGAACCAAGAAACATTATCGAGGTCACCGAACGGCAGGTCTTCGAGGTCTGCGCGTTCAACCTTAGCTCCTACCTGCCCGATTTCGATAAAGCAGACAACAAGAGCAAGCAGCTGTCGCTGCGGCTGTTGAAGCACGCTCTAGGCGTTCACCCTGGTGCCGTTTGTAAGATTCTTGAAGACGTGTTGAACCTTCCCCAGGAGAAGCAGAAGGAACTCGCCGAACTGCTGGAGAAGACGTCGCTAGCTGCCATTATCAACGCCTCGCAGATGGTCGCAAACCGATTGGCCTTCCTGGCGGGCCTCGAGCAAATCGTCTTTGATGAGGAGTGCAGGAAGACGCTGCTGGAGAGGCGCCAGCTTCATCGGATTTTGGCCGCGAATAACACGTGGGTGTTTGGCGAGGAATTCAACTTGACCGTTGACGACGAGTCGCTGAACGAGGTGCTAAAGAAGCACCTGAGTTTTCTCGGCAGAGACAGCAACGACAACAGCCCGGTCCTGCGTGAAGATGGCTCAAGGGGTGTCGTTGATCTCATGCTCTCCCGTTTGCTTCCGTTGCCGCGAGCAGAGGAACGTGAGCACCTCGTCGTGGAACTGAAGCGGCCGAAAGAGCCCATCAGCCTCCGCATCATGAATCAAGTGCAATCCTATGCCTTCGCTGTTGCCGAGGATGAGCGGTTTCGGGACACTCGAACTCGCTGGCATTTTTGGGCCCTGTCGAACCAGCTTGAAGATTCCGTCAGGAGGCAGTCGCGCCAGCGCAACCGACCGGAGGGTCTGTTTTATGACGACGCCCAGGAACGCATTTTTATCTGGGTCAAAACGTGGGGCGAGATCATCAACGAATGCAAAGCGAGATTGCGTTTTTTCCAAGAGCGGCTAGAATTTTCGTGCGACAAAGATGAGGGACTCGCATACCTGCGGCGGACGCACGAGAAGTACCTGCCGGAACATGTGAAGACAGCGGTCGCATTGTCGGATACCTCTTCTGACACGGCCGTGCCTCCTGATGGCGACGGCGGTGGTGCTCTGTCATCTTGAGCTGGCGGCTGCCAGCCTGGGAAACCAGTAACACTCGGCGGGACCTACAGTTGGCATCTGAGTTGCGGTCCCGTGATTCAAAGCGCGGCAAGATGTCGCGGTCTTCAAGCCAACGGTAACGGCGGAAGCGGGCGTGCCGGGCAGCGTGGTGGTATTGGCCGTGCGGTCGGAAAAACCGTCACCCATGGTCCTCCCTACGTTCCTCTGCGTGGTTAGAAAACACGAGCATTCAAATGACCAAACCTGCCAAGGTCAAAGAGAAACAACCGCTGACTACCGCGCAGCAGCTCGCGAGCGTCATCAAGTCCGCGCGCGACATCATGCGCAAGGACAAGGGCCTTTCCGGCGACCTCGACCGCCTGCCCATGCTCACCTGGATCATGTTCCTCAAGTTCCTCGACGACATGGAGCAGCTTGAGGAGAGCCGGGCCAGGATGCGTCCGGGCCAGCGCTACCGGTCAGCCATTGAGCCGCCCTACCGCTGGCGCGACTGGGCGGCCAAGGAAGACGGCGTCACCGGCCCTGAGTTGCTGGCCTTCATCAACCAGGAAAAGGCCACCCGGCCCGACGGCAGCGAAGGCCCCGGCCTCTTCGCTTACCTGCGCAAACTGACCGATGGCATGGCCGACCGTCGGCGCGTGATCGCCACCGTGTTCGAGGGTGTCACCAGCCGCATGAACTCGGGCTACCTGCTGCGTGACGTCATCAATAAGACCAACCAGATCCACTTCCTGGCCAAGGACGAACTATTCACGCTCGGGCACCTGTATGAATCGATGCTGAAGGAGATGCGGGACGCAGCCGGCGATTCGGGCGAGTTCTACACGCCCCGCCCGGTGGTGCGCTTCATGGTCGAAGTGACCGACCCGCGCCTGGGTGAAACCGTCCTCGATCCCGCCTGCGGGACCGGCGGCTTCCTGGTGGAAGCCTTCCGGCATCTCGAAAAGCAGTGTAAGACCGTGGAGGACAAGCGCCGCCTGCAGCAGGAGAGCATCTTCGGCGGCGAGGCGAAACCGCTGCCCTACCTGCTTTGCCAGATGAACCTTCTGCTACACGGTCTGGAAGCACCGCAAATCAGCTCCGACAACAGCCTGGCGGTGAACATCATGCAGATCGGCGACCGCGACCGCGTCGATGTGATCATGACCAACCCGCCGTTCGGCGGTGAGGAGGAGCGCGGCATCCTCTCGAATTTCCCGCAGGACAAGCAGACGGCCGAGACCGCGCTGCTGTTTCTGCAGCTCATCATGCGCAAGCTGCGCCGCGCGCCGCGCGGCGGGCGTGCCGCCGTCGTGGTGCCCAACGGCACCCTGTTCGGCGATAATGTCTGCGCTCGCATCAAGGCGGACCTGCTGCGCGGGCTTAACCTGCACACCATCGTGCGGCTGCCCAATGGTGTTTTCGCCCCGTATACCTCGATCCCCACCAACCTGCTGTTCTTCGAACGCTCTGGGCCGACGCGCGACATCTGGTATTACGAGCAGCCGCTGCCCGAAGGGCGCAAGCAATACACCAAGACGCAGCCGCTTCAGTACGAGGAGTTCGCCGAATGCCTGAAGTGGTGGCCGCGCGATAAGCGAGCCGAGAACGAGCGCGCCTGGAAAGTACCGGCCGCGCAGGTGCTCGAAAACAACTGCAACCTCGACATCAAGAATCCCCACGCACCCGAGGACCTGGAACACCAGCCGCCCGAAAAGCTCATTGATGAGATTCTGGAGAAGGAGCGCCGCATCATCGAGCTGATGGGCGAAATCAAGGCCATTTTGGCGGAGGGAAGATGAGCTGGCCCCGCGTGCCGCTAAAGGAGCTCTTGAAACCGATCAGCCGGCCGGAGCCCGTGCAGGCCGAGAGAACTTACAGACTGCTCGGCGCGCACTGGTACGCTTCCGGCTTGTACGTCAAGGAGACATGTCCGGGTTCTGAGATCAGGGCGGCCAGGCTATACCGGGTCGAGGAGGGCGACTTCGTCTACAACCGCCTGTTTGCCTGGAAGGGTTCATTCGCGGTAGCCACCCACGACGTGGCCGGTTGCTGTGTTTCTAACGAGTTTCCATGCTTTTCGGTGGATCGCGATCGCCTGGAGGCGGCTTTCTTGTGGCGTTACTTCAGCAGAGAGAAAGTGTGGAGCGAAGCGCTAGGCCTCAGTACCGGCGGAACGCCAACCAGCCGCAATCGCCTGAAAGAGGAGCGTTTGCTTGCGATGACAATCCCGCTCCCGCCGCTGGACGAGCAGCGCCGCATCGCCGAACGCCTTGACTGTGTCGGCGCCAAAATCCAGCAGGCCGCCAGTCTAAATCAGCGGAGTCGCGAGACGCTTGACAAGCTGCTCGCATGCGCGGCGCACCGGCCAGACACGGACCGGGCTAGCAAACTGGCTGCGGGATGGAGAGAGTGCACCCTCGGTGAGCTCCTGCACGAAGTGAGCGATGACCGGCGGGTGAAACCGGACCGCACTTACCCGAATCTCGGCATCTTTAGTTTCGGGCGCGGTCTTTTCCGCAAGCCGCCCATCAACGGGGCGCGGACCAGCGCTACGACGCTGAAGCGAGTTACGGCCGGGCAGTTCATTTACAGCAGGCTTTTCGCCTTCGAGGGTGCGTACGGCATGGTTACGGCCGACTTCGACGGGTGCTTCGTTTCGAACGAGTATCCCACCTTCGAATGCGATCCCGAGTTGCGGGTCGAGTTCCTAGCCGCTTTCTTTAAAGCTCCCCACGCCTGGTCTCGAATTTCGGCTAATAGCAAGGGCCTGGGCGACCGTCGCCAGCGGGTGCAGCCGGGCCAGCTGCTCGCTTTTAGGTTGCTCGTTCCACCTATGCCCTATCAGACGCGCATCGCGGCGGTGATGCAAAGGTTCGCGGCGATCCTCCCTGCGCTGTGCCACTCCGGCCAACGCCTGGAGGCGCTCCTTCCCTCCATCGCTGACCGCGCCTTCCGTGCCGTGCCCTGACTGCACGGTTCGCCGTCCACTCGCGTGCGCGCTGAACACCCGACGTCCGCGGCGCTCGGGCGGCCCCGGGGCCGGTTTGCCCCTTTCTTGACAAGCGAAGCCGCCTCAAAATTGACCGCTGCCCTAACCCACACCAGCGGCGTGAACCTTCTTGGGTGGATCAGGCAAGGGCCATCTCAGGACTACCGCGCCCGATGGAATCAGCGCCGCGATAAACGGAGCTTGATGCCGGGCGCAGAAGCGCAGCATTTCTGGCAGGGCCGTCTCTAAGACGTGGGCCAAGTTAGCGGCGCCCTTGACCCCAGCAGAAAACTGGAAGACACGTACACGATATTTCGCGCACTTCACGCGCTCAAGCGCGTTGTACCTATAATGCTTGTCCGTCGTAAGGACGATCCAGCCCTTCCTGCCGACCCTCGGCAGCCAATCCTTATCCAGCGCTCCGCGCTTGAATCTCTCCAAATGGCGCTCGCACGCGATATGGTTCCGACTAAACACTCCGAGCACTAGCGCGCAGTTACAAAGGTTTTCGTCGAGATAAAAAACCGGGAAATTAAGCAGCAATTGGCTGGGTTTCCCAACGGATTGCTTCTTCGATTTCTCCGGGCGTGATCTGATACTCATTGGCGAGGCCCTGGATCGATTCCCTCGCTTCAAAACGGGACGCTATGATTGCGGTGCCAATGGAGGTACCGGCGATTACTGGCCTTCCGAACGAAATCTGGGGATCGATCACCACGATCCTCGGCTCATCAGCCGCTTTTCTCGTTACGAAGGGGAAAAAGCGTATCCTCGGGTCACGTTCGATGCGGCGCAGGTATATTTCCAGCACTTCGCGCATCGCAAGCTGGCCGGAACGAACGAGGTTCACAAGGCCGCCCTCCTGGATGAAAAGGTCCAGTCCGTCGGTAAGGAACTCGCGATCGATCAAGGGGTGACGAGATGGGAATTTACCCCGCAGCGTTTCGAGCGCACGCCTGACACGATGAACCTTGACGTTGTGCGTTCGAATGGCCGTCAGCACATGGCACTCGAGAAGGTTTGCAAAAGAGAAGCGCGGTGGATCTACGGACGCTAGCTGGATCAAGGCTGGCTGCGATGATTTCCCCTCGACCCAGTATTCGAGGGTCTTGCGCGGCACCCTCAAATAGTGGGCCGCCTCGACCATTCCGTATGCAGGAATCTCCTCAAGATTTCGCATCCGCACACCCGCCACCGGTACCCGCTCGCCCAATTGTACATTTCCGCTAGCGTCTCGCAACCCCAATCTCATGCACAGAGGCGGGCGCCTTGCCAACCGGCCGGGAGGAACCCGCGACCGAATCTCTCAAGACGGAAACGCAGAGGCTGCGGAGAAAACGCAGGGGGAAAGCCAAACCTCCGCGCCTTGGTGTTTATGACACGCTTTCGTCAACCGTAGGTTGGGCGCAGACAGACGCACGCCTAAATAGCGCTGTTGCAAGCGGTTAGAGAGAACCGCGGATTTCGCCCAAAACGCCGTCCGAACTTTATTTGGTTCATTTGCAATCTGTTGCGCGCCGGGAGGGCCGAAAAACTTGACACGGTATGCGATACTGGAATTATGCCTCCTTGGCATTATGTTTAGCTGACCGCGATTTCAGTTTATCGGGTCCGGCCAGTATATGTCCAGTATTTTACTGGAGGCCGGCCGGCAAACTGAAGCAACGAAAGCGAGTGGCAAATGCAAGCAACGATGGAAAAACCAGTTTCCAAGCCAGATAAAGCCAGTAACCGGGCCGGGCGCGACGCCGACGGGCGGTTCCTGCGCGGTTCCCGCGGAAATCCTAACGGGCGGCCGCGCGGAACCCGCAATCGCGCCAGCTTGCTCATGGAAGACCTGCTGGACGGCCGCGCCAAGGCGCTCACCGAGAAAGCGATTGAGAAGGCGCTCGCCGGCGACGTGTTCGCACTGCGCCTTTGCATGGAGCGCATGATGGCGG
>Ga0315293_10007504_pt1 | contig 10116 bp, 8 predicted proteins | sample YL17G13_20_MG_FD_203071 | JGI IMG/M metagenome (GOLD analysis project Ga0315293, IMG submission 203071) | Sediment microbial communities from Yellowstone Lake, YNP, Wyoming, USA - YL17G13_20 | ecosystem: Environmental > Aquatic > Freshwater > Lake > Sediment | place: USA: Wyoming | collected... | reverse complement strand
ACCCGCACGTCCGCCGCCTCTTCCAGGTTTCGCTGCTGAGTGGGGGTCAGGTCGGCGTCCGTCAGCAGCACGTCCGCACCCGCATCCCCGCGGATTTGCCGCAGCTCCTTCGCCTTCCCCTTCCCCACAAAGTACACCGGATGCGGCCGATGCCGCCTCTGCGTCACCGTGCCCACCACTTCCACACCAGCCGTATCCGCCAGGCGTGCCAGCTCCTCCAGCGATTCCTCCCAGGCCTCCCGTCCACTGTCTATCGCCAGCAGCAGCCCGCGCTCCCGATGCACTTGCTCCACCTCCAGCGTCATCCCATCCGCACCTTCTCGTTGATGCGAGACACGGCCTCCACGATCCTCTCCTCCTGTCGCGTCCCCTGCACCGTCAGCGAGAACCGGACATACCCCTCCCCATACTTACCGTACGCGCTCCCCGGCGTCACCAGCACCCCCGCCTCCCGCAGCAGCGCCTCCGCCATTCCCGCCGACGTGTACCCCTTCGGCGTCGGAGCCCAGACGTAGCACGTCGCCTTCGGCTTCGGCACCTCCCAACCGATCCCGGCCAGCCCCTCCACCAGTAGATCCCGCCGCTTCTGGTAAATCTGCCGCATCTTCTCCACGCACTCTTGCGGGCCGGACAGCGCCGCCACACCCGCCCTCTGTATCGCCAGGAACACCCCCGAGTCCACGTTCGACTTCAGTTTCTCCAGCGCGTCCACGGCCTCCGCGTTCCCCACCGCGAATCCGAGCCTCCACCCGGTCATATTATACGTCTTCGACAGCGAGTGAATCTCGATCGCCACCTCTTTCGCGCCCTCCACCTGCAACATGCTCTGCGGTCGGTGCCCGTCGTAATACAGCTCCGAGTAGGCCATGTCCAGGCACACCAATACCTCGTGGCTCCGCGCAAACTCCACCAGCCGCCGGTAGAAGTCAGCCTCCGCCACCGCTCCCGTCGGCATGTGCGGGTAACACAAATACATCAGCCGCGCCCGCTCCAGCACCTCTCCCGGAATCGCCTCCAGATCGGGCAGATACCCCGTCCCCGCCTCCAGCGGCATGAAATGCGATTCCGCCCCCGCAAACAGCGCCGCCACCTTATACACCGGGTAACCCGGGTCCGGCACGAGCACCACGTCCCCCGGGTTCAACACGCTCCAGGCCAGATGGGCCAGTCCCTCCTTCGCGCCGATCAGCCGCAGCACTTCCCGATCCGCGTCCAGCGCCACCCCGAAGCGATCCCGATACCACCCAACCGCCGCCCGCCGAAACTCCGGCAGCCCCTTCCCCGTCTCGTCGTACTGATGCGTCACCGGATCGCCCGCCGCCTCCCGCAGCGCCTCCACAATATGCTCCGGCGTCGGCTGGTCTGGATCTCCGATGCCGAAGTCTATCAGATCGACTCCCTCCTCCTTCGCCTTCGCCTTCAGCGCCGCCAACTGCGCAAACGGATAAGGTGGTGTCTTGAGCAGCCGATCTGCAATCTGCATGATGATCCCTCTCTCTTTTCTTCGCGCCCCCCTCCGGGGGCCGCTCTCCTCAGAGTTCCTCGTCCAGCCGCGTCTCTCCCGTAAACACCTCCGCCGCGGGACCCTCTATGAACACATGATTGTCCTCTCGATTCCAGTTCACTTTTAGGTCCCCGCCGCGCAGGTGCACCACGCCCTTCCTAGATGATAGCCCGTTCAGCACCGCCGCCACGAGCACCGCCGACGCGCCCGTCCCGCAGGCCAGCGTCTCTCCCGCTCCCCGCTCCCACACCCGCATCTTGATCTCTCCGTCTCCCACCACCTGGGCGAACTCCACGTTCGTCCGTTTCGGAAACAGATCGTGCCTCTCTATCGCCGGGCCAATCTCCCCCACCCGCGCCCGATCCACATCCTCCACGAACATCACGCAGTGCGGATTCCCCATCGACACCGCGGTTATCTGGTACCGCTGCCCGCCCACACGCAGCCGCTCATTCACGACCTGCGCCTGGTCCGTTCCCTTCATCGGGATCTCCGATCGCGCCAGCCTCGGCTCCCCCATGTCCACCCGCACGCTCGTCACTCGTCCCCCGCGCACTCGCAGGCGCGGGCGCACGATCCCGGCCAGCGTCTCCACCTCCAGGTCCTTCGCCTTCGTGTGCCCGCGTTCGTAAACGAACTTCGCAAACAGCCGGATGCCGTTCCCACACATCTCCGCCTCACTGCCGTCCGAGTTGAAGATCCGCATCCGGAAGTCCGCCGCCCGCGACGGCAGCACCAGTATCAGTCCATCGGCGCCCACGCCGAAGTGCCGATCCGAAAGCGCCTTCGCCAGCGCCGACAGCTTCGACTCGCTGGGCGACTCCTGCATCGCATCCACCACGAGATAGTCGTTGCCCAGCCCGTGCATCTTCGTAAAATGAATCATTCCCTACGCTCCCACTTGCTCCTGATAGCTGCCCGCCGGGCAGAATACTGCCCGGCTGCGTTCCCTATACGCGCAAAAGTGCCGGTCGGTCTCTCTCCGCTCCGGCACCTCCAGTCGCTTCACGTGGCTGCTTTGGCTTCAGGCTGCTGCCAGCTCCCCACCATAGTAGGGGCGACACGAGGCGGACCGGAGCGGCCCACCACCGCACTTCATGCGCTTGCACTTCCCTACCTCGCCTGTCCCGCTTCCCATCGCTCCCGTATCGCCTCCGCCGTTTTCGCCGGTTCCTCCGGCGCCACGTCTATCCACTCTATCCGCGGATCAGCCCCAAACCATGTGAGCTGCCGCTTCGCGAACCGCCGCGTATCTCGCTTCAGCCTTCGGACCGCCTCCTCCAGACTCTGCTCCCCGCGCACATACTCCGCCAACTGCGCGTAGCCGAGGCCCTTCATGGAGACCAGATCCTCCCCATATCCCCGGTCGATCAGTCCCTTGACCTCTTCGACCAGGCCCGCCTCCAGCATCCGGTCTACCCGCGCCTCGATCCGGAGATACAGCTCTTCTCGCGGAAGACTCAGCCCGAACTGACGTGCATTGTATCGCATGGCTCTCCGACGGTCAAGCTGCTGCGGCCGCGCCATCGGCCTCCCCGTGCTCTCACATACCTCCAGCGCGCGGATGATTCGCTTCTCATCATTCGGATGAATCCGCGCCGCCGTCTCCGGGTCTACCTCCGACAACCACTCGTGCAGAACCCGCGTCCCCTTGCTGCGCGCCTCCTCGGTGAGCCGCCTCCGCAGTTCCCCGTCCGGCGGCGTCATCGCAAAGTCCATCTCCTCCAGCACCGCCCTCACATACAATCCGCTGCCGCCAACGAGAATCGGCTGCTTTCCGTCCTTCCATATCGCGGCCAGCGCCCCCTCCGCGCGCGCCCGGTACTCCGCAACCGAGAACCCCTGGTCCGGATCCACGATATCTATCAGATGATGCGGAACCCGCGCCCGCTCTTCCGCCGTCGGCTTCGCCGTCCCGATATCCATCCCCCGATACACCTGCATCGAGTCGGCCGACACTATCTCCCCGCCCAGCCGCTCGGCCAGCAGCAGCCCCACCTCGCTCTTCCCCGTGGCCGTCGGGCCCACTATCGCCAGCAGTGCTTCCGCCATTGGTTCACCGATTGAACTTGCGATCGATTTCGAAATTGGAGATCGACATCACGATCGGCCATCCGTGCGGGCACGTATACGGTCGAGCCGTTGCCCCCAGCGCCCCCATCAGCTCCACCATCTCCTGATAGCTCAGCGTATCCCCGGCTTTTACCGCCGACCGGCACGACATCGTAATCAGCATCTTCTCCCTGCGCCGCGCCACCGAGTTCTCCCCCGTCTCCTCCGCCAGCGCCTCCGCCAGGTCCCTCACCAACGTCGCCGCATCTTCCTTCGACAATTCCGACGGCACCGCCCTTACCAGGTAGGCGTCATTCCCGAACGCCTCCAGCACAAACCCCACCGCCGACAGCTCCTCCAACTGCTCCGCCACCGTCGCCGACTCCTTCGCCCCCAACTGCGCCACCGCCGGCGTCAGTAGCGCTTGCCCGCTCCCGCTGCCAGTCAGCCGCGTCTCCGCGAACCTCTCATAAAGCACCCGCTCCTGCGCCCGGTGCTGATCCACCACGAGCAGGCCCTGCCTGCTCTCCGCCAGTATGTACGTATTCCGTAGTTGTGCCAGCGGTCTCAGCTCCAGCCCCTCCCCCGCCTGCGACTGAAATGCCGGCGACAACACCCCCGGTGCTGCCGGTGGCATCGACCAAGCTCCCGACAGCGAATCCTGCCTGTCGACCCCGCCCGCCCCCGCGGCCGGGCTCGGGGCCTCGGCCTCTGTCAGCTCCGCACTCCGTGCCGCGCCGGCCCTGCTCAGCGCCTCCCGCACCGCCCGCAGCACCAGGTAGTGCGCCTCCGGTTCGCGGCTAAGCCTCACCTCCGCCTTCGTCGGGTGAACGTTAACGTCCACCGCGCTCGGGTCCACCTCCACCAGCAACACCGCCGCCGGATACCTCCGCTCCGGCAGCACACCCCGATAGGCCTCCTCCAGCGCGTGCATCAGCCGGCGGCTCCGCACCGCGCGTCCGTTGACGTACAGGAACTCCCGGTTTCGCCCCGCCCTGTGCAGCGATGGACCGGAAACCAGCCCCCGTACGGCCATCCCCTCCAGCTCCAGCCCCACCGGCAACATCGCCTCCGCCGCCTGTCGCCCCCAGGCCGCCGCCACCGCCGAGAGAAGCTCCTCCGATCCCCCGTGCTGCAGCACCTCCCTCTCCCCCTGCTTCAGACGAAACGCCACCTCCGGGCGAGAGAACAGGAAGCGGGAGAAAACATCGGTGATGTGCCCCATCTCCGCCGTATCGCTGCGCAGGAACTTCAGCCGCGCCGGCGTGTTGTAGAACAGCCGGCTCACCGACACTTGCGTGCCTGGCGGCGCCCCCACCTCCTCCAGCTCCACCACCTCTCCACCCGCAACCACCACCCGCGTCGCCGCCTCATCTTCCGGCCGGCGCGTCAAGAGAGTGAGATGGGATACCGCCGCGATGCTGGGAAGCGCCTCCCCCCGGAAGCCGAACGTCTTCACCGCGAACAAGTCTTCCGCCGACTTGATTTTGCTGGTGGCGTATCTCTGGAGAGCGAGCACCGCGTCTTCCCGCGTCATCCCATACCCGTCGTCGGAAACGCGGATCAGCTCCCGCCCAGCCCCCCGCACCTCCACCACCACCCGCCGCGCCCCCGCGTCCAGCGCGTTCTCCGCCAGCTCCTTCACCACCGACGCAGGCCGCTCCACCACTTCACCGGCTGCGATCCTGCTGGCGACTGACTCTTCGAGGATTACGATGCTCACGCGCGAGCAGATTCGCCGACGGCCTTCGCGGTCCTGCCGACTTCGCCCGCCTCTCGGCCGCCCTTCGCGCTAGCGGGGCAATTCCGTAGCGAAAGCCGCCTCCGCCGTCTCCCCATCATTGAGGAGACCCTCCACCTCCAAGCTCAAGAACGCGCGCACCAGCTCCGGATCCCACTGCCGACCCGACCCCAGCTCCAGCTCTCGCCTCGCGTTCTGCCGGCCCCGCGGTTCCCGGTAGTGCCTCCGCGACACCATCGCGTCATAAGCATCCGCAATCGCGATGATCCGCGCCTGAATCGGAATGTCATCCCCCGCCATCCCGCTCGGGTAGCCCCGTCCATCATGCCGCTCGTGATGATACAGAATCCCGGGCAACGCCCCCGACAGGCTGAGAGTCTTCCTCACCAGCGCCTCCCCAGCCCCGGGATGGCTCTGCATCACCGCTCGCTCTTCACTCGTCAGCTTCCCCGCCTTTACCAGCACCCCGTCCGTTATGCCGATCTTCCCCACATCGTGCAGCAGCGCCGCCCGCCCCACGGCCTCCACATCTCTCTCCGATAGCCCGATCGCTCGCGCCAGCGCCAACGCATAGCGCCTCACGTTCTTGCTGTGCCCGCCCGTGATCTGGTCGCGCGCATCCACCGCCGCCACCAGCGCCTCCAGCGCGCTCCAATCCGCGTTCCTCAAGAACCGGCCGAGCTGCGTCGGATCGCTCACCTCTTGCGAACCTGGCACCCGATTGAACGGACACACCCGGTTACCGCCCGAGTGCTTCGCCATCTGCATCGCCGCGTTCGCCGCCGCCACCAATCCCTCTCTGCGGATGCTGTGCTGCGGATAGCTCGCCACCCCTATGCTCACCGTCGCCCCGATCTCAACGCGACTCTCCCCGTCGTTCTCCGACGGCACCCGCACCACCCGACGCGTCACCTCCGCCCTGATCTTCCCCGCCACCTCCACGGCACCGAATAGTGGCGTCTCCACCAGCAGCACCCCGAGTTCGTCTCCCCCATACCGCGCCGCCACGTCCGTCTCGCGAATCGAGCTGCCCACCGCCTGGGCAACCTCCCTCAGCACCTCATCTCCCACCGCGTAGCTGTATCTCTGGTTCGCCTCCCCGAACTCGTCCAGATCTATCATCAGCAGCGACAGCATCCGGTCGTATCGCTCCGCCCTGCGGATCTCGTGCTCCAGCCTCTCCTGGAAATTTTGGTGGGTGCACAGGCCCGTCAGTGGGTCGCCCTTCTCGCGTTGGCTGATCCTCGTGGAGTTCCGTCGCATCGCGGCCACCATGCGGTTGAAACAGGTGGCCAACTCGTCCGCTTCGTCTAGGGACTTGCGCCGCGTGGTGGGCTTCATCAGCACCGCCCTCTCCCCCTCAATCACTCGCTCCGCCGCCCTCCGGGCCTCCAGCACCACCTCGACGAGCCGACTCAGTTCCCCCGTCACCGCCACCCCAACGCACAGCGAAACCGCCGCCCCAAGCGCCCACCAGCCCGAGGCCGGTCGGCCAAGCAGGGCGGCCAGCCATCCGCCCACCGCCAGGAACGTGAGTCCGGCGGACAGAGCCAGCGTCCGCAACCGTAGCTTTGGTCGTTTCCGCTTAGAACGCGGCAATAAGCGTCCCGTCCATGTGTCGAGCGAATGAGTTGCTGCCACAGTGTTTATTCCATAACGCGTTTGCGCCGAGGCGCTCCCCCGGGCGGCCAAAGAAAGAACCGGCCGCCCTCACGAGCGACCGGCCTCATCGTCATCCCAGCTATCGGTCTGTCTCAGGCCTGGCTATTCCTCCAGCGACTCGGTCCACGTGTAATGCTGCTTCTCTCCCCGCAGCCCCCGCTGGTAATCCTCCTTCTGCTTCTCGTAGACCTCTCGTATCACTTCCGGCGCCGTCGCCGGCCCGCCCGGCGGATAATCCTTCAGCGCCGGCGGATTCGCCTCCACCAGCACCCCATACGCCTCCGCCCGTCGCAGCTTCAAGTGCCGCTCCCGGTGATCCCGAATCCCCGAGTACAGATACTCCCAGTAGTTCTCCGGCGCCAGCGAGGCCGTCTCCACGTTCACCTCCGCCGCCACCACCACATCCTCTCCCTCCCCCGCATCCGCCAGCACCTTCGCGCTCGGCGCAACGATCCGCGACCCCCGGTGCGTAGCGGTCACGTAGAACACCTGCGCGTCCGACGCCCGCGTCCTCACCCGATACTCCGCCGGGCTCGCCGCCGACGAATGCAGGATGATGCGCGCCCCCTCCAGCGCCGTCGCTGCCGTCGACTCCGGCCACATATCATCGTAGCAGATCAACAGCCCGACTCTCCCGATGTCCGTCTCGAACGCGGAGAACCGATCCCCCGCCGTCACCAGCCACGTCTCGTACACCGGCAGGTGTACCTTGTGATAGCGCCCGATCACCTCCCCCTCCCGCCCGAACAGCACCGACGAATTGAAGATCCTATCCCCCTCCGGCTCGAAAAAGCAGGCCGCTAGGTACATCCCATGCTGCCGCGCCACCCGCGCCAGCGTCTCTCGCGCAAACGCCGCCGAGTCCTCCACCAGAGTCCGGAAGATCGATCGGTCATCCAGATACGTCATCGCATAGCTCAGCCCCGCGATGTCCTCCCCGGCCACCGCCACGTCCGCTCCCCCCTCCCCCGCGCGCGCCAGCAATCCCGCGTTCCCCTCCACGCATTCCCGAGACCACTGCCGCGCCGCCTCCAACGAAAACACATCGCTATACGGCATCGCCTCCGGCGGCGTCTCCCGATAGCCCCACTGCGTCGTCGCCAGCCGCACCATCTTCTCTGTCATCACACCTCCTCTCCCGCACGGTCACCTGCCGGCCGCTCCCGGTCTCCCTCCGTCATTCCCCCTCCCGCGGCCTCACCGCCATCTCGTTCCCATCCATCGTGCGCGGCCTTGCATCCCACAGATCGCCGAACTTGTAGTTCAAGCCCCGCCGAAACGGAATCTCCTCCTCGCTGGTCTTCCGCGCCCGCGCCAGACACCGATCCGGCCGATACATCCGCACCTCCACCTCACTCAGCCCCATGAACTCACACATATCCTTCACGCATCCCGTAGACGGCTGCCACCACACCCCCAGCGCAAACCTCCCGAAGTTCGCATAGGAGTGCTCATCATCCCCCACCGCCGTCCCCTCGATCAGCACCTGCCCCCCCACCTTCAGCAGATCCCTCACCACCAGCAGCCCCACCAGCATATCGCTCAAGTGATACAGCACCCCGCTCAACACCACCAGATCGAACGACCCCTTCTCCACCAGCTCCGGCAGCTCGTACACCGAAGCCTTCAACGGCCGCACGCTCCCCACATCGAACAGCTCGCACATCAAGCTGCACTGCTCCAGGTGCTCCGGAATCTCGTCCACCGCCACCACCTCCGCCGCCCCCCGATGCGCCATCAGCAGGCTCAGCCCCCCCGTGAAACAACCGATGTCCACCGCCTTCAGCCCACTCATATCCCCCGGCCACCACCCCAGCGCATCCCAGTACCCCGCGATGTTCAGATAGTTATCCTCCAGCACCCCTGCTTTCGTGAAGGCCCCGAAATCGGTCGTGTGCCCCCAGCCGTACTGAGCCCGCGCCGACACCTCCTCCACCCGACGCCGCACCGCCTCCACCTCCTCCGGCGACATCGACTCCGGCAGCTTGAACGGCCACTCCGCCGCTTTCGGTTCCTGGCTCCCGCCCATTTCCATCGCCTTTCTCCTGCGAAGAAACCCCGCTCGACCCGACCCCGTCACTCCTCCCGCCGCAGCAGGATATGCGCTCGCTCATCATCCACCCCGCGCTTCCGCCCCGCCGTGCAAATCCGGCAGTAGTCCGGCGGCTCCCCGCTGTTCACTCGCCTCCGAAGCTCCCGATAAGCCGCCCCGTTCCAGATGGACCAGAAAGACTGGTCGGCCAGGTTCCCCATGCGAGCGGTCGGCCCATAGCAGCACGGCATCACCTCCCCATTCCAGCGCACGAACATCACCTGCCACGGATCCGCGCACCGCCCCTCCCCCTCCCGGCCTCCCGAGCCGAACCGCCCCGGCAACTCCACCCTCAACCCCACCTCCGCCGCCCGCGCCTCCGCCGCCTCCAAGCTCCGGTTCGCCAGCTCCTGGTGGTAGAACAGCGACTCCTCCCTCACCTCCTCCCCGTGCGCCACCATGTACTGCACCGTCAGCATATCCGCCCCCAGCTCCACCGCCAGATCCACCATCGCCGGAAGCTGCTCGACGTTCCTCCTCATCGCCACGAACACCAACTGCACCGTCGGCCAGTCCTGCTTCGCCTCCCGCTTCAATCGCACGATCTGCCGCACCCGCTCCTTGACCTCTTCGAACGCGATCCGCGGCCTGATCGAGTGATACGTCTCCTCCTCCGGCGAATCCATGCTCACGTGCAAGTGCCGCAGCCCCCCGCTCACCAGCTGCTCCGCCCTCTCCTCGCTCAGCCGATACCCGCTCGTCTGCAGCGCCACCCGCGCCCCCAGCTCCGACAGCCGGGCGAAGTACCGGTCGAACCCCCTCGCCACCATCGGCTCCCCGAAACCCCCCAGCACCACCACCCCCACCCGCGGGAACACCCGCTCCAGGCTCTCGAACGCCCCCTCCTTCAGATCCCCATACCTCCAGTCCCGGTATCGCCGCGCACACATCAAGCACTCGATCGGGCACCGCCCCGTGATCTCCACGAACAGCGTCCGCGGGGTCGTCCGCATCACCTCGACCTGCGCCGCCGTCTCCCGCGCGTTCTCCTCTTGCTCCCACCCCTCCGCAGACAGCCCCCGCAGCCGCGCGGCCGCCAGCGCCGGAAGGTCCCGCACCAGATAT
>Ga0315293_10007500_pt1 | contig 10119 bp, 6 predicted proteins | sample YL17G13_20_MG_FD_203071 | JGI IMG/M metagenome (GOLD analysis project Ga0315293, IMG submission 203071) | Sediment microbial communities from Yellowstone Lake, YNP, Wyoming, USA - YL17G13_20 | ecosystem: Environmental > Aquatic > Freshwater > Lake > Sediment | place: USA: Wyoming | collected... | reverse complement strand
GACTAACGATAGGAACAGACGCAGTTCCGGCGACCCCGATATTATTCCCTGCAGTGATAGACACCACCGTCCCTGCCCCTGTCGGTCCCGTCGCCCCTGTCGGTCCTGTAGGTCCTGTAGGTCCTGTAGGTCCTGTAGGTCCCGTGTCGCCCGTCGCCCCTGTCGCCCCTGTCGGTCCTGTCGGTCCCTGCGGTCCTGGCGGTCCTGCTGTAGATACAACCCATTCCACACCAAGAGGCGCTCCCGAGTTTGCCGAAAGAATGTATGTGTTTGCCCCTGCCGGAAGTGACTCGGTGTTCGCACCATTACCCACCAATATCGACCCCAGAAGAGTTGCCCCCTTAATCTGTAGGGTGTCTCCTACCTCGCCTATTGCTAGTGCGAGGTTGTTGCCTTGACCTACTGTCCCCGTCTCTATTTTAATACACCCAATCGTATTAAAATCGGTCGCATCTTGTGGGATTGCCCCGAGGGGTGTGAGTGCTGAATTATTGACTTGTAGAACCTCGCCGAGACCGGCAGACGCAGGGAACGGGTAAGGATTAGGAAGATACTGATTTGCTATCTTACCGTCAATCTTGAGAAGATTAGATGCTGACATTTTTTTATGTGTTATTATATAATACGATAATAAAAAAATATGTCTACATATCCACAATCAGACGACCCTAATTATCCGTCGTCCAGCGGATTCTACTCTGACTTATACGGGAGTTTATTGCCCGATCCACAAACCCTATATAACATGGCACGGAACTCGTATGTGTCGCCACAAACCCCCGAAAAGATGATAGACATCCCCACCTACTATGTTATGCTTAAGACGCCCACATTGACAATATACGCCGACATGTTCTTCGACAGTTTCGTCGTCGCCATACGAGGGACTGCAGATTATACCGATTTTAAAGCGTGGTTACCCACCGCCACGAGTGCCGTAACCCTCACCGATCGGTGGCAGAAGGACTACAACGACCTCACCCAGTTTCAAAAACAATACCCAACCACCAAGTTTAAATATTACGGCGTCGGTCATTCTCTCGGCGGTACGATAATGGATCAATTTATAAAGAAGGGAATGATAGACAGCGGACGCAGTTATAACCCCGCAATCAATCTCGGCGATATTCCTGACGCCGGTTTAGCAGAAAAGAATGCGAGGATATACGCCTCGGGCGACCCCCTATATAATTTAGAGGGGAGGTTAGATCACCCAACCGAGGTGAGACCGTCGCCACCTGTAGGTTGGATGGGTGCTCTTTTAAGAGCGAAGGAACAACATAGTCTCCTAAATCCTGTCTTTGACGGCGGTGGCGACCCGCCGTCGAAGCGCTCGGACTCGAGCCTGATTTCAGAAGCATTTAGACGTGAGCACGGCATTCAACTCCCCGACCCTGCCCCTCCTGCCCCTCCTGCCCCTCCTGCATGGATGCCCCCACCCGACGACCCTTTCTGGCAGGGGAACGCTCCACCCTTAGATGATGACGATGATGCGGTCGGCGGGTCACAACCTCTCGACAAGGCGTTATACGAACGGGCGAAGGCGACCGTGTACCCCCGCTATAAAAAACCGTCCGCCTACCGCTCGGGCGCTTTAATAAAGGAATACAAGCGTCTCGGCGGTCGTTTCAAAGAGGACGGTGGGCGACCCCTCGAGAGGTGGTTTAAAGAAGATTGGAAGGACATCGGTAATAAAGAATACCCAGTTTATAGACCTACCAAGCGTATCACAAAGGATACACCCCTCACTGCATCGGAGATAGATCCCAAGGACGCTGTCCGTAAGATTATAGAGAAGCAGAGGATTAGGGGAGATTCCAATCTCTCGGCGTTTAAGAAAAAGAAGTAAAATACATTGTGAAACATATCATTCTCTCAATTTCTACACTCCAAACATATTAAAGTTTTATATATATTATTTTATATCAGTATATATAAATGCCAGTCATCACTCATATCGTCAAGCACATATTTTCCTACCCGTTCTGCTTTAAAATATGGGTTGCTCGAGAGATTTCAATCCAGAGGTTTATCGCTTACTCACGTAGTTCGCTACAATCTCGTCATAAGTAAGTCCAGTTTCTTTTTTCACGTCTTCCATATAGGATTGAAACTCGTGAAGATCTTGATTATGATTGACTAACTGATTGACTCTCATAACGTCCCATGCACCGCACGTCGCCACGCCATGCTTCGACGATTGAAAAGGTACGGCGTTATGTATCGCCTTGAACTTCTTGTCCGCCTTTTTCAACAGCATCGAGAGGTAGGGTTTGCTCTGTCCGAGCATCGCATTATCCTTCGGGTTATACCACCGCAGAGGACCGTCTATTTTACTGCCATACGAGCAGAAGAACTCAATCGTAGTCCCATACCTCAACACCACCACCCAGTGACCGGATCCGGGGGAATCTTCATATAGCAAAAAGGCGTAGGTTTTATCTCTCGGAAGCAACTGCTCGATGTCGGACATCTTCGCCAGAGACGAATAACGGATAATCTTCGCATTAGGGAAGTATGCCCGAATATCTCCGTCGTCCATCGGTTCTTCTATAATCTCCTCTACTACCGGATTATCCTTCTTACTTTCCAGAGCATCTTGAGGGGGGAGGACAGGGTTGCCTTTACCCGACATTCTATCCAACATATAGTGTAATGCCTGACTCGCCTTCTTCTTCGGTGCCTCCACCGCTCTTCGCTGTGCCTTCAGTCTAGCACGTTCCGCCTTCGCCTGTTTCGCCTGTTGTTCCCGCTCCGCTCTCATCTCCGATGCTGTATACACCATCCCTGTATATTCAGGATCCTCGGGGTCAGTGATAGGCGGGTTCTTTGCCTCTTCTATACCAAAATCCACCATCTTCTTCGCCAATTCTTTCGCCAGCACTTCTTTCGGTTTATGTGGGATACGTGTTATATTAAACTGTTTTGCCTCCGTCATTAAATACTGCATGGACTGCCCCATCAATACTTTTGTTATGTCTGCATACATCTCCTCTCTGACTGCGGGGTCGTCAATATTATCGTTGTCGACGGGGGCAGGAGGTGCAGGGGCAGGGGGCGCCTTCGGGATGTGCTTTTCTATTTTATCGATGATGACCGCCTTCGTCTTACCGTCTAACCCCTTAACGCCGAGAGATTTACCGTAGTCGATTAATTGACGTACCGTCATGTCGTCCATCTTCCCATTGCCCGACAGGAAGGGGGATAAGAAGGACGACCAACTACCCTCCTCGCGCTCTTTCTTTTTCCTCTCCGCTTCTTCTTCCGCCTTCTTATCACGCTTCTCTTGTTCTCTCTGTTCGGGAGATTTGAAAAAGTCTTGAATGCCGTCGGCAACTTGTCCGATCCCCTGCGATATGTGCGGTGCCAAAAACTGCGCCATTCTCCTTGCCAACTCGTCGTCACCATCCGCTCCACCCCGCAGGTGATAAAAGGGGGACGCGCCACCTACCCCCTCCTCTCCTTCGTGACATAATTTACATGCTTCCTTTTTCAACCGCTTTTTTTCTATTTCTTCAGGTGAGAGAAACATATCTTCAACCGAATCATCAAGTGCCGTTCCCACTCTACCCACCAAACCTTGCCAATCATAATCGTCATCGCCACCCTGCAGGTGATAAAACGGGTTTGTCGTTCTTCTCTCATTTTCAACCCAGTCGTCAAGTTGATTGCGTTCGCGTCCTTGAAACATAGAATCGTCCTCCATAGGTTCTCGTTGTTGGAATTGTGGAAGCAGGTTTCCATCCTTGTCAAAGGGGTTAATCATACCACCTTTGAATTGCTTGTAGTAGTCCTCTTTACTAATAGGTTTCCCATCTTCGTCTAAATAGACATCTTCGTCTTTGCCCCACCATCTATCCATTTCATCATCCATTATATTTGTATTATACAATACAGATATAAAATAATTAGGTGATTGTCACCGCCGTCTTTCTCTCAACCCGCTCCTTCTTGCGTCGCTCTGCAACCTCGTCGCGGTGCCTGTAATAATATGTTAGGGACGATTTCTGTGAGAGTTCTCGGTACTTGTCGGGGTGCGTAGTTCGCCACTTATACACAGCGTCGCGATGACGCTCCTTCCTTTTGTCTGCTTCGTCTTGATCCATCTTATCAGTATATAAACTACTGATATTATATTTAAGTTATTTCAATATATAATCTTTTTGCTGTGAGACGCTATGACCCATATCCATCGCGTCCTGTTCCTTCTCCTGCTCGACCTTGCCGTATTTCTCCGTTATATAGATATGACGCAGAGCGGACGAACCTACCCCCTTTCCAAAAACCGAGTTTATTAAACGAGTGATACTGTTGAGTTGATGGAGGGGTTCGCCGTCGCGATATACTAAAAACGGGACTGCGGTCTTCTTTTGCTTACGACCTTCCCAGAGGTTCGGATGATGTTTTAAGTATTGCGACACAACCGCTCTTAATTCGGGTTCTATCGGTTTCTTGTATTCACCATATACTTTACTTGTTTTATATTTATTGAAAATAAACTCCCCTTTTTTCACGTCTAAATAATTCACGGTTGACGGCATATCCTCAGTGTGAGACGGCACAATCATCATCTCTAAATAGTCGCCATTCCGGCGCGGGGGTTGCAGGACGTACAGCGACGTCACCAATAATTTCAATAGATCGTTATACGTCCCCTCTTTGCTAAAATCGGTCGTCCCCGCGACCTTCTCTTTCAGGGTTTTATACTTCTCGAGTACCGCGTCCCATGTCGGCATACCCTCCTTCTTTTTACCCCCGTTCTCCTTAATATCCTTGTTCTTCTCCATCATCATATTATAGTATTCGGTGTAGAGTTTCTTATGTTTCGGGGTAGTTCCCGCCAGATTCAGCGCCGAGACAATCGCGATGATAAAGTTCCGCTTTGTAGTCTCCGCATAGTGATTTAAGAAATCTACTACCACTTTCGGGCGCTCTAAAAACTTAAAGTCGGTAAGAGGTTGCCCTCCGTTTAATCTCTTAAGGTTCTTCATGTAGAGGAGTACCGACGACTCCGACAGTCCCTTCTCGTGGAACTTCTTAATCAGGTTTGCTTCAAACGGCGTTGAGTTCATTACAATAGGTTATATATTGTAATAATATTATTCTTTTAGATTATTTCCTCCACCACCACCACCCATTGTAACCGCCCTTCTGCTGTTTTTGTTTCTGCGAGAGATTATCGTCCTTCTTCTCTTCCTCCACGACATCAATAACGCCTAAATCCGCCTCCGACTTTGACAACTCTTCGCCGATCGTATTGACCCCGATGTTCCTCGCCTGCTCTATCAAATCCTCCGCCACCTTTACGACTTCGTCATAAACAGCATTGCCGTTCACGTCGGTCGGGGGTGCATCGTCATCAAGTGCGACTTGATCTACATTCATCTCATAATAGGAGGACGGCACCGCGCCCATTTTATTCTTGTTCTTCTTACCCATCTTATAATATACACCAACATTTTATTTATATCAGTATATTCAGATGAGACTCCGCTTCCGCACGCTTCGCCCTTATTTTCATCTTTCGTGGAGCGTGATTCGTAGTCTCCGAGAGATTTACAACCTCCTCTTTCTCTAAATCTTCACCACCACCATTAAAATCCTCCTTCGTCATTATACCCTGATTCGCCAACCATTCAAACAGCACGTCCAGTCTAAACTCGCGCTTATTCGCGTCACCGCCCCGCATCTTCCTAGTCGCATACACGTCCTTATCCGTGTGGAACCGCCCCACCTCGTGATTGCTGATTAACTGCGACAGTCCACCTGCCGATGTCTTATACTGTTTCAATGGCAACCCCTGCGTCTCACAAAAATCCAGATACAGTGCCAACGCCTCCGTGCCTGTCATCGACATAACCCCCGCCTTTTCATCGCCACCCTCCATCATCCAGTTCCGCACCAGATGCTCCAACCAGCATTCCAGAGGCGTCCTATTGCTCCTCTCGAGGTTCTTCTGATACACCGTCTTCGGGGTCGCCTTCTGCATGAAGTCGCCGATGTCGCGGGTCGCTAACCAGTTATAAATCGTCTTAAATCCGCTCTGATCCGTGTCCCCTAAAATCTTGTCCCACTCGTCCCAGTATTTCATATCTCCCTTGTGCTTGTCCGACATTCGCAGTATGAAAAAGCGTCGGTCACCCTCCTCCACCGTTATTCCACCGTCCGCCTTATTCGTCGTAAAAATAAAGCGGTGATACGATTTGATTTGATGCGGTTTAACAAACTTGTCATTAATCATCATTGTAGGTTCAGTTATAAAGTTCTTAATTGTGCCTTCAAAGGTGTCAGACTTCGCACTTTCCGGTTCGTCGATATTCACCAGCAACGCTCTCTCCATCATCGGATTAAAATCGCCGTACACGTCCCGCTCGGGTTTAACCGATTGAAACACCTTACTCGCACCTAAAATACGGGTCAGGATCCGTATCAGCGTCCCCTTACCCGACCCCTGCGCAGAGATTAGCACAGGGCATTTCCCGCTCTTAATATGAGGACGCTGTATGATGTGGGACAACCAGTCCATCAGGTATTCAAATCCTTCCTGAAACTTTGAGTTCGCGGTCGTCCCGCACACCACCTCTCGGACATGATAAATAAACTTTGACAGCACATCGGGTTTATCGTTCCAGTTCTCCACCCGCTCCATATCAAACGGCATCCAGAGATTAAAACAGTCAGGCGGACACGCGGGGGCGAACGGATAAACATCCATATTCTCGTAGCACCGTATATCGTTATTATTCTGCGTCCACATCTTGATAAAATTGAGGTTTTTACCTGACTCCGGATCTACCACGCAGAGGTGCTGATTACTCGCTTTCAACTGTGCAGTATCCCGCAGTCTAAACTCCCCCGATGTAGGGAGCGTCTCTACATACATTCCGCTCCCACGTATAAACGCATTCGTCTTCTCCCATTCCGTCACATATTGAGAGAAGGTCTTACCGTTCGGCGAGGGGATGTTCGGGGGGACGTCCGCGACACACATCGCATACTGTTCGCTGATGTCGTGCTTCTCACTCGTCCCTTTGACTTTCCACTCCAGATCGTGTCCTGTCCGATCCATTCCTATCTGCGTCATATCTTCACATAACCGGTCGAGGGTTATACCGCGTTTATGACAGTACGCATCTACTAACTCTCTCAGTAGGACAACCCCGTCGTAGGTGTAACCCGCGACCGTGTATCTCTGCAGTCCCTCCTTCGTCATTAAACCCTCACCCTCACACCACTCCATAATTGCCGACACATACTGAAACTCTAATTCCGCAGTCCAGAACGAGAACATCGTCCGCATGTTCTTCCCTATCCGCTGACCCTCGGGTATTTCTTTATCCATCGCATTCTTCATTCTCGCCGATGAGTATAACTCCGGATTGACCTCGCGCACCTTCTCCCGCACGAACTCGCACTCTGACTTAAACTTTTGAATGTCGCGGTTTTCCGCATACCATTCGGGGATCTTCCCACCATTCATAACCTTATTATACACTGCTTTCACTTCATCTCTCGACTTACCGTATTTCGCCATTCCATCCGCCAGCACCGCGTCTCTATTATCGCAGTAGCGGAGTATCGTCGGCACCTTCTTCAGGCACCCTTCGTCGTCGCACACATTCAGGCACATTTTAGGTTGTGCGTTCACTATATCAAAATCATAATACACATCGTCTATAATCGTATTACGGGCGTATCTCTCGAGCGTCGCGATTGATAAGTTCCCGCTCGGGTAGGCGCGACCCCACCCGTGCTTTGCACGACCCATCGTCGTCTCTTTAATCTTTTTGTCCCTCCGTATCGCCCGATAATACATGTCGAGATGTTCCTTAACACTGCTATAACACGCTCGTCCAGATCCTGCCAACTGCGCCATGTGTTTTTCGGCACGACACTCTGTCGTTTCATTCGGGAGCATCTTGTATGCGATAAACTTTTTCAAATCCGGATGATATTCGCAGAGGGTTCGTCCGTCTAACCACGCCTTTTTGCGTTGCACAGCAAAAGACAGGGCAGGGACAGATTCTAAAAGAGGGGTCGGGGTCGGTTCGGCGGTGGACATGTTATATTATATACTGATATAATAATTTCCTTTTAAATAGTTTTAGTATATAATAATAAAAACGGATAAAAACGGCGGAGGTCGGATTTCCCTAAACTTATACTTCTCCCCTAAATAAAAACTTACCTTTTTTACCTGAATCCGTCCTTTTATTCGGTCATCGAGAGGAACCTAGCGTAGTCTTCTTCCGTCAGGTGCCACGCCCAATCCGGTTCGCCCGAGGTGTGGATTAGGGGCAGGGGTGGCAGTGTGCGGGGCATCGCTGAGCTCAGCCATGTCACGGATCCCCGACGATACGCCATCACGGCATCGGGGAGTTCGGGTGGAACCCAGTCCTTCGGTTTTCCGGTGAATATTTCTGGATTCGTCCATTCGTTGCGATTCTGTGGGTATTTTGTGTGATAGTGTTGGATCCACGAGATCGTCTGACCGAGTAGTTCCACGACATAGTGATTCTCGTGATTCCCCCAGATGTTCGGTTTTCCGCGTCCTTCCACCTTATCGAACATCATTCTCTTCTTCGTCTTCGTGACCTGTCTCCCACCATGCTCCCATGTCTGATGTTTGTCACTGACCTCGTGCTGACGCCAGTTTTTGCACAGTATGTTTTTTGATCCACAGAGGCAGTCCCATCTGCACCTGTCGTATCCGTTCGCGTCGACGAGCGCCAGATTCGGTTTGTACCATTTCCCGTCGGCATTTCGCGCCATAAACGGGCAGTGGATCGCTTTCGGGTTTTTGTTCCGATTGTATTCTTTGATTTGCTCCTCCGCCATCAGGGTCAGCGCTCGTTTGATTACCGGAGTCCGATCTTCGCGCGTGATGACCCAGAGTTCCTCCTTCGTCGGGGTTTGTGCGTCGGTCACACAGATTGACTCCCACACGTCGCGGAGAATCTTGTTCCTGCGGTATTCGAGGAGGACGGCGGGGATTTGTTGTCTGCACTGATCGCGTCGGAATGCCATCGCCGACCATTCGTTGTGTTCGGCGTCCGTGAGTCTGACGTGTCCTGCGGGGAGGACGAACGGGGGAGGAGGCGGTTTTTTTCCACTGTGCAGGTCGCGGAGGGCATTCATCGCCTCGAGGTACTTACCTTCGGGCATTTGATCTTGGAGGTCGTCTACGAGACTCATCAGAGTCTGCAGGTATGGATTCACGGGGGCGGATGACATCGGGTTTTGCTGTCGCTGTGTTTTAGTATATCGCGGAAATACATTTCAATTTTTTTACAGGTGATGACTCCACGTCGACCCCCTCGGGAGAAAAAGGTCGCCCCTGACCTCTACTACTTACCGGTAGATTTTAGAACTCCCACAGCAGGATTGAGGTTCCGATCGGTACCATCTTTTCAGCGGTCGGGGAGTAGAACTCGACCTCCTCACCCCGCATCGCGTAGCGGAGGTATTTCCCGCCATATTTTCGGTGCAGTTCGGCGAGGTGCCTCGCGTTTGTCTGATAGAATGTTTGCCACGGCAGGATCAGGGCGAACGACCGTTTTCTCTCGAGGAGCGTCTCCATAATCTCCCATTTGAAACTGAATGGCGGGTTAGACATTATGAAATCCGTGGGGCAATCGGGGGCGGTGATGTTCTCCCAGAAGTCTCCTGCTTTTCCAATCTGGGTCACCCCGAGTTTGGCGAGTTCGTCGCGGGAGGATCCGTCACCGAAGAACGGTTCCCACACGGTTTTTCCCGCCAATCCGGCATCATCCACGAATCTCCTCCACGATTCGGATCGGGTGTAATATTCATCGCTGAATTTGTTTTTCTGGAACTTTTTTGTGGCGAGGGCGATGCGATCTTCGGGGACGCCGATCGCGGGGGAGGATTTCGCAATCTCCTCCATTCTCCGGAGATTTAATTCACGGATGATGTGGGTCAATTCCAGCGGGGGGTGCACGGCACGGATGGACGGCGGTGCGACGAGGAGGCGGGCCGTAACGGCGGGGCGGGGACGCAGTGTTCGAGAGATTTCAATCCTGTTATTATTGAATATTTGGGTAGGTTTTGGTATTCTTTCACTTCTTCGGGGGGATGGCACGGGGACAGGGCGGGGCA
>Ga0315293_10007498_pt1 | contig 10122 bp, 5 predicted proteins | sample YL17G13_20_MG_FD_203071 | JGI IMG/M metagenome (GOLD analysis project Ga0315293, IMG submission 203071) | Sediment microbial communities from Yellowstone Lake, YNP, Wyoming, USA - YL17G13_20 | ecosystem: Environmental > Aquatic > Freshwater > Lake > Sediment | place: USA: Wyoming | collected... | reverse complement strand
CTTTTGTCCAACTAACTACATCTTCACCATTTTGTGCTTGAGGAACATAGTTAACTGGATAAATATTTCCACCCATTTGAAACTGTCCCCCCCATGCAGGAGAATAGTTTCTACCTTTGGTGTTATATCCTTCTCCTACAAATCCTTCAGGAAAAAATGTTTCTGAATCATTATAGTTTTCTTGGTATTCTTGCATTGTTCCACCATTAGCATAGGTATCTAGCCAACCACCATTCTTCATGTTGTTAGAATTATCTTTACCGCACTCATGGCATATGTACATATCTTTCTTACTAGAATCAGATTTGTTCCAGGACCATCCACAATTTTGACATGTTACTTTACCACTACTCATTACTTATAAGATATTTGTGAAGGTGTTGTTATAAATTGACTCACTAGGTGAGTTGTTGAACTGTTATCTAATATATGTCTCACTTTAAGATCTTTTGCTCTTAGAGGAGATTTCTTAAAGCTTCTAGGACCATAGTCCATATTAGCTTGGTTAACTATCTTATCAATAGAAAGACTTTCGCAAGATGTTCTAAATAATGGAATATGAGAACTTTTCTCTGCAGCCCAGAATGTATTATACTGATAGAAGTTATCACTCTTAGTATATGTAATTGTTTTACTATCTGCATTAAAGATAGGATATTGCATATAAGCTTTTAAGTTATGTAAAGGTTTGGCCACAAGCTCTATCACACCAGAACTCTGTTGTCCATTATATAAGACAGCTTTGTTAAACCATTTATCATTTGTTTCTATCCTTGTATTATCATCAAACACACCATCAAATATTGGATAGTATTCATATGCTTTTGTATAGTCTTTTACATTCTGAAGAATTTCATCTTGATATTGGTAACTAAAAGGATATTCAATAATGTATGGATTTATATTTCCATAGAAACTATTATACAACTGTATGTTAGTTAAGTGTCTCCACACACAACCTGTGATAGATTGTGTATATTTTATATTTTGATACTCAACTATATTATATGGTTTCAATTGTACTACAATAGATACATCACATTTACCTACAGATGTAAGAATAATTTCAGTAATGTTAACATCCACTACATAACTTACACCTTCTATTAATGTTTTCTTAGGAACATTCTCAGCTATAATGTTTCCATAGATATCACTAATGTTAAATGGTCCAGCATTAGGGCCAGTCTTTACTAATTTTATGGTTATAACTTTTGTCATATTAAATGGTAGTTGTAGTGGTTGTTGTTGGTAATATAGTAGTTGATGTACTAGTTGTTGGTAAAATTTGTATAATTGGACTAACTACACAAGATCCAATTTGAGTTGCAGAATCTATAGGTGATAAACTAAGACTATATCCTAAATCTAATAATGGATAAGGAGCTGATTTAATTATTACATATAAATGTCCAAATGTATCAGTAACATAAATGTTGCAATCACATTCAAATAATGTTGAAGCTTCTACACTTCCAATATTAATATCAAGTTCAAGTGCTCCTGTATAATAATTGTATTGTGATATGTAATAATCAGAAGAAACCATGTCTCTATTGATTATAATTATCTGACCTGTCTGTACATATAATAGATTACCAAAAGCAGCTCTGTCTGTTTGTAATGTAAACTTAATAGTGGCAGATGCACTTAGTGTAGTGATGTCTAATTCTGTAACCTCTTGTGGTGATGCTGTATTATTTACACCAATCAATGTAGTGTTATTTAAAGCAACAATTCCTGATGAAGTTGTGAATCCTCCAGGAAGAGAAATTGTTCTACTAGATGTTGCAGCAAATGGATTTAACACTATGTTCCATTCTTTTATATCAGTATCAATAGACCAGAATCTATTTGTTGTCATAGCTATACCTGGAGAGTCTACATATCCTGGTACAGTTAATTGATTTATAACATTTGATGTTTTATCTAAATAATTAATTGTATCATTTGATGATAATAATATTCCACAGCATTCTGTTAATATAGGTAGAGTGGTGGTAGTGCTTGTTGTTGGACCACAATCACATGTAGTTATTTCTACAATCACTCCTCCTACAATATGATAAACATCTACTAATGGAAGAGGAAAAAGTGAATAGTACCAACCATCAGGGACAAGTGTACAATCAAGAGTGTCACCATAATAAACTATATTACCAAGCTGTAACTCAGTTGTTGTTGTATTAGCAAATCCTGGAAATGTATTTAATACACTACCATCTGTATTAGCAAGACTAGTAATATATCCAAGAGGAGCAAGAGCGTCACATGCATCTGTTAAAGTATCAGTGAATATTACTTCTGGATCTGTTCCTAATGTATATCCCTGTATAAATGTAAATTGAGTTAATAAATTATAAGGTCTTTGGCATATAGTAGTTGTAGTGGTAGGAGGTACAGTGATGATTGCATTTCCTTCTAAATCACAACTTGTTGTTATTCCTACTCCTATAAGTATACAATCTAAAACTGTAGTGGTAGATGTAGTGGTAGGTGAAGGATAAAAAGTTGTAGTGGTGGTAGTAGAAGGAACTCCTTTATTTACAACTCCAGCAACCACTTGAAATCCACCACTGTTAACATCATCACAACATCCATTAAGTCCTGAATAAAAGAAATTGTTTTCTCCTATATAGAAATTAGGAATATAGCTATGAAAAGATATCCATGTTTTAGTGTTTAAATTATATGACATAGTCCAACTCTTATTACAAAAGTAATCTGGGTCATTTAAATAAACCTGTGTTCTTATAGGAACTGGTGTTGTATTTGGGTTAGCCATGTTTATTAATTTTTTATTAAACGGACAGATAGTGCAAATCCTAAGAAACTAGATAAATTAACAGTAGCTGTAGTATCAGTATTTTTAAAGAACACTCTACCAGCAAGATCAGAACCACTGAAAGAATAATCTGAATTCCAAAAATAACTATTATATCCTATATTTGCAGGAGGATTTGTAACTGATCCTTCTGTAACATTATTCCCTCCTGGTAATGCAGTAAATCCACTACTATTATCAGCTGGATTAGGACTAGCCCAAAGACTAGTTCCAGATTGTTTCATATGTCCTCCAGCAATACTATTGCCACCTAAACAATCTATTGTAGTTTGCCACTGAGATTGTGTAGGAACAGAATAACCTGATGGTGCAAATTGTTTTCTTAATGATGGATTTAATCTAGATGCTGTATTCCATACACCTGCAACTGCCCACCAATTATATAACTTACCATAAATAGGACCATTAGCTGAATTAAATCCAGCATATGACCAACAACCTATTTTAGCTGCTCCATAAGCTTGTAACTGAGATTGACTAGTTGCTTGAGGAATAATTGTACCATCTCTATAAGTTGTTATATCTACATTCTTTGATGTCCAGTTCACTCCACATATATTTACGATTGGATACAATGTAGTGGTTGTACTTGTTGTACTACTTGTACTACTTGTGCTTGTGCTTGTTGTACTACTACTACTTGTTGTACTTGTAGTTGTAGGAGGTTGAAGAACTGTTGTTGTGCTTGTTGTTGTAGGAAGTACAATATCTATAAACTTTTCAACATAAAATTCTTTATTTACAGGATCATATTTAACATCTTTATCAATAGGAATATAATCTAGTTTAGTGATTATAACTCTTTCAAATTTACTATCATATACTCCATGTAATCCAATTCCATTAAAATTGTTATCTGTATCAACTCCAGGAATTGTTACTGTCTTACCATTCACAGTTACTTGATTTGTTGGAAAATATCTAGATATTTCAAATGCTAAGTGATCTGTCATAAATCTATTTACACCAGAACCAAATCCTGAAATTTCACCAGCTCCTTCATTTGTAAGTAAAAATACTTGTCCTCTTTTAGCATCAACTGTTACTTGTCCTTGTGGAATCTTTAATAAGAATTTATTCTGACTTCCTACATATCCAAGATCTGTTTCAGCAAAATCAATAGGTGGAGCTCCTGCAAACAATGAAGGGTTACCTAAATAAGCAGCTTGAGGATTACTTGTATTCATTGTCAATAGTTTATTATATAACAATGATTTATTTTCAAATCTAGCAAGTACAGCTTTATTCTGAATACCATCTAATGATATAAGGTTTCCATAATTCTGAGGGAAATCATATAGAGATAGTGGAGAATAGCTTAACCAGTTATTCACTCTTACATCAGCATTATTAACTTGAGGATCTGAATACACCACTCTAAATGGGTAATATGTAAAACATAATTCTTCTTTCCAATCTGCTGGTAGATGTGAAAAGAAGTTTTCTGTATTTTGTTTAGACAATGTTACATTATAATAATATGTATTATCATAAGCAATTGTTGTAAACTCTTCTTGTACCCAATCATCAGGAATACCTGTAGATACATGTGGCCAATAGTTTCCTTCTCTATCATTAAATGCTTGACGAAGATCTACATTATAAGCACTCTCACAATAGAAGTTAGGAACTCCATATGCAAATAAATAAAAGTATCCATCATAAAATGTTCTATATGTACCAATTCCTTCTGCTGTAGTTAATGGAATAGTTGCAGGATCATTATAACAATCAAAGTTATGTGCTTTAATTGATACAATGTTTATCATGTTTCTATACGTATATAGAATAGATCTAGCAGAATGCCAGAATCTTGGATAGGCAACATTACCTATTTCATCATAGAATATATCACTGTCATCTAATCCATTCACTCTATTATCTAAGAAGAATGGAAGTTTTGTTTTGTATGCAAATCTGCTTATGAATATATCTCCACCAAATGCTACATCATCAGAATAAGAACTTACATTAAATAGTCTTTGGAATCCTGTGTCAATTGTTTCATACGAATACATTTGTCCCCATTGGTTTTCGAATATATTTTTTAATGATGCATAATAAGCAATTACATTAATGTCTCTTTCTTTCTCAGGAGTGTTACAATAATTTACTTTTTCTTTGTCTCCTGGTTTAGCAGTACAATAATTTGTTCCTCCAATAATAAATCTTGAACGTTCTGATATTATACTATCATTATTAGAATCTAAAAGACTTGCTGTTTTATTAGGAAATGGAAGAGGATCGTATTTATCTACTGTTTTTGTATATACAGAAGATTCTCTTTGATAGTTATTAATATTTCTACCTGAAGGATCACCAACATTTAGCACTCCTGGGTTTAAATAAGTTTGTATATCTAGTTGTCTTTGTTTAATACCAGTAACACCATTAGATGTAACATTGTTTTCTATATCTGCATAATAATCATAACTAGCAATAGAGTTAAATGACTGAGCATAATTCTTTCTAGTAATACCATTTACATAAATAGTTAGATATGCTTGATATGCTGTAAATACAGCTGTTCCATCAAAAGCTCCTACTACAAGATCAAATGAACTATCTAATGCATCTTGTTGAGCTTGTCTAGAAAGAAGTCTATATTTAGCATTTCCTTTAACTGGAACAAAATGTGCTTTTCCGCCACCAAGCATTACATTTTCTAACTTAAGAATGTTTCCTAAGAAAGGTTGTGAGAATGATGTATCAGGAGAATTAAATACTTGTCTTCTTGCAGATTCTGGTTTGTCAATAGCTGGTAATGGTTTTGATAAACCACAAGTTTCATTTAATGGAGATCTTCTACTATAATTACTACAAACTGGACCAGCAAGACTAGTTTGATAAAATGGGGGAAGTTCACCTTCTGCTAATGGAAAAGGCCATATGTCTGCTACTGTAGATGCACCTTCAGCACTACCAGCATAACCATTTCTATCTTCATAATAAGGAAATGTACCAACAGATAATTTATTGATAGGAATACCAGGACCAGGAATACATGCTACTTGACAATATGTACATGCTGCACAGTTTCCACCACATATTCTACCAAACTTTAATGTTGTTAAAGGTAAACCGTTACATGTCCATTCTGTATCTGCTCTTAAAAGTGCATTAGGACCTCTATCAGGATCTACATAAACAACATCATAATTACCAGGACCTATACAAGCTTTACCAGTTAAAACTTTTGGTCTCGTTAAAGAACAGAATTCATAATTTGTACCAGCAACCATAGGGACACAACTTACTAATTTACCAGTAACTGTATCTGTATATTCATATGTACCTGTAGTTTTAGTTTCTACTATCCAAACTTTAGATTGACCTAAACTATCATAAGCATTAGATGATGCATTTAAGAAAGGATCTTCATTAAGATCATTATATGGATAGTTTGGATAATAAAGAGTTTGATCTTGTCTTGTATATGTTCCTACATTACGAAGCATTCCTTTAGCAACAATAGATCTATTTGTATTTCTATTACCTCTTACAATTTTAAATCCAGCTATGTTTTCTTTTTGTTCTGTTGTTATAGAAGAGTTTTGTATTAATCCTTGTATCTGTCCAATGTTCACCTTTACACCTATTGGATATACAGCATTGTTTTGTTGTACTGGTTGAAAACCAGGAGTAAGTGCATACACAGGATTTTCAAATATAGGACTTACAAGAACATCTGGAAACTTATGATGTCTAATAGGTTGACCAGCAAGATCACCCCATACATCTTCATTACAAGGATACTCTTCTATAGATTCCCAATAAGCAAATTCACCATATTGATATGGTGTAGCATTTCCAATTGGATTACCTGAAGCTTGTCCTAATAGAGTGGCTGTATTATATATCTTCCAATAAGGACTATATCCTATTCCTGTTAATGGATCTATTCTATCAGGCTCACCTATAAAGTCAGCATTAGTATTTGGTATATCTGGTTGCTGTGTTTCATTAAAACTAATTGCTCTTCCAGGAATATGAAATCCATCTGTTTGTTTTCCATTCTTTAATAAGAATACAATCTCAAATGCATACACTTCATCACGCATGTATCCACGTAGATTCGTAGCATTTAATTCATTACCATAGTTTTCTGTAGGAGGAATTCTATATGTTTCCCATAACAAATCTACTTTAGATGCTATACCTTGATAATTAATTCTATCAATAGATGTAAGATTATCCCACATAATAACATCTTGTGCTGTAGTTAAATCTTGAGCAATATCATAATATGGATACTTCTCAAATATATCTGCAAGTGATAATTTAATTTGGGTTTGATTTTGTCCTGTATAAGTAACTGTGTCAACTTGATCTTCAATTGAATATGTACCAACTAATTCTGGAGTGGTAATATTATTCACTGTAGTAATTACAGCTATATTATAATACATATAAAGTCCTGATACATCTAAATTAGTAATAGTTATTTCAATAGACTTACCCACCTTATAATCAAATATGGCAGTTGTTTCTCTTGTATTAGCAATAGGAGTTGGATTGGTAATAGAATAGAATGATGTATAAGGATTACCTGATGCATCAGCATATTGTATAGCAAATTGATAAGTACCAGCAGTAAGATCACCACCATTATAAACTCTTGTAACTTCTAACTCAGGAATATTAAAATTAGGTTGTATCTTTAATTGATTACAATCTAATTGATCTGTAAGTATAGGATCACAAGGAGTAGAATTATATGTTGGAAGATATGGAATATTCTCAATATCTAAATATCTTCTTGAGTTCAAACCATCGGTCCAATATATCTCTGTCTTACAGTTTCCAATCTTATGTACAGTTTTATGTATTGGATTATCAATATTAAAATTAAGACATGGAGCATTAACTAATGTACGATAGATACAATCATTGTTATCCATATATCCTATTTCAGAACCACCTACATTAGGATTGCATAAATAGAATATATGTTTGTTTTTTTCATTAATAAAATAAGTTCCTATTAATGCATATCCTTCAGGAAATTGCAAACAGAATTCATTACCTTGTTCATTTTGATAATTAACAGAACTTGCATCAAAGTTTTCTAGGGCAGCATTTAATGCATACGTTAATCCACCAGGTTTAACCTGATTTAACGTACTATCCATATTTAAACCAGTGACAGCATAACCACCATTTGATTTAATATTACTTTGGTCACCACCAAGTATCTTTTTAATTTGATCTAGTTCGTCTGCCATAAGGATTAGTTATTACGTCTTCTACCATATCTATTAGTACGGTTAGGAAGTTCATACATATTAAATCTATTAAGATCGTTTTTAATTCTTCTTTGTTTCTCCCAAGGAGTTTGTTTCTTCATTTCAATCTCAGCCATAATATAAGCTTCTTCATAAGCTTGTTTATGATAAACCAACTTCTGTTGTAACTGATTGAAAGTTTCATCATTAGTTTGATTGGTAAGAGTTTCAAATATCTTGAACTTAAGAAATGCTTCTACATACTCTCTAATACGATAGTTATCAGGAATCATTTGATTTCCTATTTGATCATACTCTGTAGCATAAAATAATAAATGTACAGTACCATTTCTGAAATTAGTTACAAACTTATTATCTCTAATGTCAAAACTATCATAGCTAGCAGCACCAGGAGTGAATTCATGAATAGGAGGAGCTTCTGCATAGAAGTCCCAATTGTTTGTATACTCCACTCCACAATTCATTCTTGCAGATATGTTTCCAGGCTTAAGTAAATACTCATGAGTAAATCCTCTAGCCACAGTGTTGTTTGTTTTATATACAGCTTGAACTAATACAGGCATACATGTACCATCACATTGTGGAGCTTGACAACCAGGATTATTACAAGGTGTTCCTCCAATAGTTAATGGAGCTACTTGTATAGTTGTTGCACTAGCTGCTTGAGAATAAAATGAGTTAGCTGATTGATATGGATATCCAGAAACTTCTGTACACATCCAAGCCTCTCTTACAGCATAGAAGTTGTCAGGAAGTCTAGCTTGGAAATCCTCTATAAATAAGACTTCTTCACTTATTACAAATGTGGTTCTTCCTAACTTCTTAAGACACTTGTCTAAGTAGGTAGGAAATAAAAGATCATCCACTGCACCAGTATCAAAGTAGCTTTTAAGTTCTTCTTTAACTGTTGAGTAGACAGGCTCTGGGGATACAAAATTATATTTATAGTAGTATGACATAGTTCATTATTTTTTCCATTCTCGGTAAATATTTTGGTACTTGTCGCTGGTTTTTAGATAGTGTGATAAAAGTCTTGAAGTGAGTCTAGAAGGTTTGAAATACCATAGGTCAGAGTTTTTGAAACGTGCAGATGGTTTAAACCACATCCAACCAAAAAAATAACCTTCTGTATGATAATTAAAGTTATATATAACTTTTCCTTTCTCTTTAGTTTTTTGCCAGTCGATTGGTAAGTTAATAAATTCTTTTCCATCAGCTAGCTTTATTTTTCTTCTTTTCTTTTTATTGATAGAGAACTCTCCAAATCCATAAGGCAGTTTTGCTTTCTCACCAGTTTCTAATATATACTCTTTAAAGAATTCATTATATGTGTAAATGATATTTCTCCACTCATCATATGTAAGAGTTATAGAAGGGTTTTTTTTGCAGAACTGATTATAGTTATCTTTGCTAGAGCTTCTCCAATCAATCTTTGTTCTCATTAATTAGTTGGTTTTGAGTTTGGTGATTGACCATCTATTCCTTCTTGACTTACATCTGTTTTAAGATTAAAATATGTAGATAGAAGTTTTTTAGATGTTAACTCTAAGACTTGTTGTTCTAGATATCCAGGAAGAGGAAACTCTTTATCTAATGGATTCATACATAACTGTTCGTTTGTATAATCTGGAGTTCCACATCCACATTCTGGATACATTATTTCATTCTCTACATCTTCTTCAAACAATGCAACAAATCTAATTGCTTTAAGTAAAGGATTGTTTACATATAGATATCCATTAGATATCCAATAGTATTCTTCATTCTTGATTACAGGAAGCTTTAAAAGATTTATATATCTATTGATAGTTATTTCTTTTAACTTCTTTCCTACACCACTCATGGCATTAATAGAATAGACTCCTTGTATTACATATTGGTAATTACCTTCTGATATACGTGGAAGCTTAAACTTAGTTCTAGCTATGCTACATTCATCTACATAATTACAACATTCAGAAATAGATACTTCTACCATTTCCAAACAAGGAATGGTAGTAAATAATGTATCAGTTGCCCATAACTTTCTAA
>Ga0315293_10007497_pt1 | contig 10123 bp, 9 predicted proteins | sample YL17G13_20_MG_FD_203071 | JGI IMG/M metagenome (GOLD analysis project Ga0315293, IMG submission 203071) | Sediment microbial communities from Yellowstone Lake, YNP, Wyoming, USA - YL17G13_20 | ecosystem: Environmental > Aquatic > Freshwater > Lake > Sediment | place: USA: Wyoming | collected... | reverse complement strand
CACCACAGATGGCAGTGCAGCGACAATCACCTCATCACAACGGTACAGTCCTGGGATCAGAAGGAGCCAATCTGTATGAACAGCAAGAATCTCATTGTCAGTGGAGCGGTGTTGGCCGTGCTTGTGGCGATCATCGTGGTGGCGAACATCATGTCAAACCGCAGCCCCTCAGATCAGGCGCAGAAGCTTGTGCCGGGTCTCACTGCATCCACCATCTCGGCATTCCAGGTGACCGAGGGTGAGGTGAGTGCCAAGCTCAGAAAGAAAGGCGACGTTTGGGTCGTCTCATCACCGAAGAAGGGCGCAGAGGCCGCCACAACAACCCCCGACTCAAACGGGGCGGTGTTGGGACAGGCATCGTCACAGGGCGGCTCATCCAAGGAGTATCCCGTAGACAGCGCCTCGATCGCGTCCGCCCTGGAGAAGCTGGTCTCAACCAAGAACGAGGTTCTGGTCTCCGAGAATGCCCAGAAGCAGGCTACGTTCGAAGTCGACAGTGCCAAAGGCATGCTGGTCGAGGTGTGGGACTCCGGCAACAAGCTTGTCGGCAACTTCCGCATCGGCAAAAACGGACCCGACTGGAACAGCAACTACGTGCGCAGCGTTGGTTCGAACAAGGTGCACCTTGTCTCCGGAAGCGTCAAGTACGCGTTCTTCTCCGACCCCAAGCGTTGGAGAGACAAGTCGATCACCACATTTGACAAGGCCTCGGTGAAGCGGCTGTCGATTGCCAAGCAGGGCTTCTCGATTGTGCTTGAGAAGTCGGTTGATACAGCCGGCGTCTCCACGTGGGCAATGACCGCACCGCAGCAGGCAAAGGCCAAACCGGAGGAAGTCAGCAAGATCATCGACGCGCTCTCAGCGCTCAAATGCGAGGAGTGGGAAGAGGACTCAGCCGAAACTGCACTCGGACTGGGCTTCGACAAACCAGAGGCAGTCCTCACAGCAACACTCGTCAATGGAGACGAAAAGGTGCTCACGGTGGGCAAGAAGAAGGAAGGCACGAGCCGCTTCTGGGTGAGGACCAAAGACAAGCCGGAAACGTTCCTGATCGCAGATTCCCAGGTAGCCGCATTCGACAAGAAGCCCGAAGATTTTGCCATGACAGAGACTCCAGCCGCAGCTCCGGTGCCGAAGCCTGCCCCCGCAAAACCTGCCAAGAAGTAGACGTCGGATCGGTCGCACGGCGAAGCAAGAAGGGGCGCTCGACAGAGCGCCCCTTCTTGCTTTCTGGACGTGCCCACACTGCCCTGGCGAAGGGAGTCTGGACAGATGGAGAGTTGTCACGGGGAGGCAGCTCGCCAAGACAGGAGCCCTACATGAGGATGGACGCAACGATCAGGTTGGTCACCAGAATCAGCACCGATGCGGCCACCACCGCCCGATTCGTGGACCTTCCCACGCCCACGGCCCCGCTGGTGGTCAAGGTCAGGTAGCCGTAGTAGCAGCCCGACAGTGTGATGACCCCGCCGAAGACGCAGCTCTTCACCAGCATGATGACCACGTCCTGGAAGCGGAAGAGCATTCGCATGCCGTTGTAGAACGTGTACGGCCCCACACCCAAAGCCAGTTGCGCAATCACCTGAGCGCTGACAATGGCCAGGAAGCAGGAGAAGACCCCGAGCACAGGCATCATGACAAAACCGACGAGCACTCTGGGAGCCAGCAGGTAGAGGAACGGGTCGAGTGCCAGAACACGCATTGCGTCAACCTGCTCGGTCACCTTCATGGTCCCCAACTCGGCCGCGAGCATGGCTCCCACCCGCCCTGTGATCACCAGTGCAGTGAGCACTGGGCCCAAATCTGTCAGGATCACCTTGCCCACCGCTGTTCCCAGAATTGAGTAGGGCACGAGGTCCTGAAAGAAGTATTTCGTCTGCCACACGGTGATCGCGCCTGTGAAGATGGAGATGAGGATGATGAGGGGGATTGAGTACACGCCAATCCGCATGGCCTGCTCAACCAGCAGGTGAAAACGCGTGGCAAAGCGCGGCGTTACTCGCAGCACATCCCAGAAGAACAACCCGATGGCCCCGAGTTGCTCCACAGACTCGCGCGTGGCAGCTCCGAACATCTCTGCGGCGTTGTCCAGCACTCTCTTTACCACGCAAAGACCCCCGGACCGCCCGCAGCGGCCCTCTTCTCTCGCGGACTGCTTTCGGACCAGGCAAAACGCAACGCCGTGATGTACGGGAAGGTGAACAACCACACCGCCATGGGTGCGAGCAATCGCGCCGCTGAAGTGCGGATCTGGACTGTGCCCTCGACCTCCAGAAACTCCCCGCGATCGAAGAACGGAGCCAGGGACAGATCAAAAGATCGTTTCTGCGGCAGACCGAGACCATACTCAATGGCCTTCCAGTAGCCAAAGAGCCTGCCCATTGCAGAAGGGTCGTCGAGTCCGACGCGCGCGTGGACCTTCAGCAGGTCGAAGGCCACGAGCCTCAGCAGCATGCGGGCGCCGCGCAGTGCCCACAGCAGAAGCTTGTCACGCAGGCCGGACTGGCGAAGGAGGCGCCAGGCCAGGTCCCTCTTGCTCTTCATCCGAAGTCGGTGCCACCTTCGCCGTAGGCCGAAGATCCCACGCTTGAGCTGACGCGCGGCGGGGTTCTTGCGCGTCCGGGCGCGCGGAACGGCGTGTGGCGCCTGGGGCGGTGAAGCTCGATCGGTGTGCGCATTGTCAACAACCGGGGGAGCGGAAACCGGCCGTGGTGCGGACTCGCCCGCCGGACGCTCTTCGGTTCCCTGCGCCGCAGTCGACAACTCGACACCGCGACGGACCGGCTCTGCGCGGCGGTCGGACTCGGAGGAGTCACCACGCGGCGGTTCTGCGCTGGACTCACCCGCCGAATCGTCGGCGTCGCGTGGCTTCAGACGGAAGCCCATAACGCGGAATCGAGGCGCACTGCGGACATCGGCGAGAACCACGGAGAAGAGCCAGGGAGTCCCCCAGGCGACCATGCCGTCGGACTTGAGTTCGTCGCCGAGAAGGTGCAGGTTGAGTGACGCACGCAGAGGAAGCAGGAGTCCGGCCACAACTGCGGCAAGAAACACGGTAGCACACGCAGCCAAGATGATGACGAGTGTCCCGGGCATGTGCAAGCACCTCTTCACGATACGGGAGGGACCGTCGGAGCCGCCGCTTCGACCGAGGGTGCAGGGTGCAGCAGCCGGCCGGTCTCGGTGATGACATCGTCCATGGACACGTCGTGGTAGGCAAAGGGCAGCGACTCATCCATTATCTGACAGTCGAATGCCACGGCGAGGATAGGAATGCGCCCCTTCAGATCCTTGAGAAACTTGTCGTAGTACGCTTTGCCGCGTCCAAGCCGGCCGCCCCGGCGGTCGAAGGCAACCCCAGGACACACAACGAGCTGGAGGTCGCTCTTGAAGAAGTTGTCGCGTTTTGCCGGCGCGGGCTCGGAAAGGCCGAACTCCCCCGGCAGCAGGTCGGCGGCAGGATCGGTGATCTCGGCCAATCCAAGTTCCGTTGTTGACCGAACGCAGTACGGCACGACTACGCGCTTCCCGAGTTCCAGCGACCGGGCCACGATGCCCGATGTGTCAACTTCGACCCCGACCCCCACGTACACCATGAGCGACCGGGCCTTGCGAAACTCCTCTGTGCCCAGCAGGCTCTCGGTGATGCTCCGAGACTTCTCCTGCTGCTGTTCGGGGCTGAGTGCCTTTGGTCGCGTTCGAAACGTGGACCGCAGCTCTTTCTTGCGGTCGGCAGTGCTGTCGTGGTAGGCCGGCAGGGCCTCTTGCAAGGGACGGGAAAGGTCGTCGAGCTCCCGCCGGATGCGGTCGCTATAGCGGCGCACCTTGGCAGTAATTGCCGCTATCTCACGCACAAAGCGAGGCAGTTCCTTGGAGCCGAAGAACAGCAGTATGATGAACAGAATGACGAGTATTTCGCTGAATCCCACGCCGGTATTCATTTCTTCTCCTGCGCAAGGTACGAGACTCCGATACTCACCCCGTACAGCAGCAGCAGCGGTGCTGCCAGGATCAACTGCGAAACGACATCCGGCGGCGTCAGGATTGCTGCCACGATGGCGAGCGCAACAATGGCGTACCGCATTTTGTCAACGAGGAGCCGTGGTGTAATCAACCCGAACCGCGTAAGGATGAACGCCAGCACGGGCATCTCGAAGACCAGTCCGAACGCCAGCACAATCTTGATGATGAATGACATGTAGTCGCTGGCTTTGAAGTACGGCTCGACCGACCCCGCGCCGTACGACGCGAAGAACTTGATCATGAACGGCAGCACCGCGTAGCTGAACCCGACCCCAAGAGCAAAGCAGATCGTGGATCCCACCACCGCCGGGAGAATAACCGTCTTCTCTTTCTTGTAAAGACCCGGCGCAATGAAAGCCCACAGTTGGTAGAATACGACGGGCGAGGCGCAGATGAGACCGCCGGCCAGTGCGATTTTGAGGGACAGCATCACTGCTTCGGCCGGAGCCGTGAAGATAAGGTGTGGTTTGGGGTCTGACATCCGCAGCGGATAGAGCATGGCTGCGTCGAATATCTTCTGCCAGTACATTCCGCACGGTATGGCGAAGGCGCCTATGGCGAGCAGACTCTTGACAACACGCCACCGCAGCTCCTCGAGGTGCCCCAGCAGCGACATCTCCTCATGCTTGGCGGCCATCAGGACTTCTTCTCGGGATCCACCTTCTTCGATTCGGCGGAGGTGTCGATGTCGGCCTCCCGCTGCGCTTTCTTGAACTCCTTGAGCCCCTTGCCCAGGCCGCTCGCCAGCTCGGGGATTTTTTTGGCTCCGAAGAGCAGGATGATCACCAGCACGATCAGAACTATTTCGGTGACGCCGAGGTTGCCCATGAGTTGCCGCCTTTCGCGGACGATGTTTCGTGCGTTCTCCGAGCGCTGCCGGAGGGACGCCTGTACCAGTAACAAAATATATTAGGTGGCCTCCCGAGTATCACTTCTCTGATGGACGGTTCCCGCTGTGACCACTTCGTACAGACCTCCCCGAAATTGGCGCGCGGAGCAAGGCCCGCGGAGCACTCCCCGACCCGACGGACAGCCCGGGTCGGCGGAACAACGATCCGGCGACTCCACGGCAACCGGAGCCGAGGGTAGCAACGGGGCCGTGGTCTACGGTATCCACGCGGTCACCGAACTTCTCGCTACTCGGCCTGAGCAGATCGGGCATATTTATTTCGAGGCGGACGTGCGCTCCGGACAGCTCTTCGAGCTGCTCAAACAGTGCCGCAAACTCCGACTCCCCTACACGCACGTGCCGCGCACCAAACTCTTCGAAGTAGCAGGTTGCGACAAACATCAAGGCGTCGTGGCTTCGTGCAATGTCAAGTCCTACGCCGACATGGACGAGGTCGAGCAGCGGATCTCGGCCAGCGCCTCACCTCTTCTTCTGGTGCCCGCATCCATCGAAGACCCCCGCAACCTTGGGGCCCTTGCGCGCACAGCGACGGCATTCGGGGTTGACGCGATACTTCTGGAACGACGCAACACCGCGCCGCTCACAGCGTCGGTGGCCAAGGCGTCGGCAGGAATGATCGAGCACGTGCTCATTGCCAGGCCCCGCAGTCTGGAGGGCGCGGTCAAGGAGTATCGCGAGCGTGGATTTGCGGTAGTGGGAGCTGAGGCGGGCGAGTACCCACACCCTTCGCAGGTGGACTTTGCGGGGCCGACGGTCATCGTGCTTGGTGGAGAGAACCGGGGAATCCCCCCGTATCTGCTCAAGCTGTGCACATCGTGTACGTCAATCCCGCTTCCCGCTCATGTGCCGTCGCTCAATGTATCGGTGGCGGGGGCAATTCTGCTGTATGAGTGTAGTGTGCAGCGAAGAGGGTCTCGGCCGGACAGCGCCAGCCGCAGCCTGCCAGGGTGATCGTCCCGAAGCAACCGCACTGGTCAGCCGTGCGGTCCTGGCAGCACCTACTTGTCAAAATCCCCGAACAACGCATCCAGCTTCGCAACCACATCATCGCCAGAGACCATGCTGTCCTGATCCTTCAGCTCTGAGGCGGCGACTGGCGCTGCCACTGGTTTGGGACGGACTGCTGCCGGGGATGGCGCCGGTTTCTGGGGCTGCGATGCCCGCATAACATCGGCGCGGGATATCTGGATGGTCTCTGCGGTCTCCAGATCGAAGACGGCCTCATTCTGTGCGGCCGGCGCGGTGGGGGCGGGTGGCGGTGTGGCAGCTTGACGTGCGGCTGCCTCGCGAGCCTTGCGCTCTGCTTCGGCACGGGCGCGCCTCTCGGATTCCTCGCGGGCTTTGCGTTCGGCCTCTGCGTGCGCACGACGTTCGGCCTCTGCCTTGGCCAGCTTCTCTGCATCCTCCTTGGCGCGGCGCTCTGCCTCCAGACGGGACCGCTCCTCCGCCTCTGCCCGAGCTTGACGTTCTGCTTCTGCCTTGGCGCGTCGGTCAACCTCTTCGCGCGCTTTGCGCTCGGACTCTGCGCGGGCCAGTTTCTCCGCCTCGTCCCTGGCACGCTGTTCCGTCTCCTGGCGGGCCTTGGCCTCGGCTGCGGCGCGGCGCTCCGCCTCTGCACGGGCCCTGTTTCCAGCTTCGGCGGCAGCTTGTTTCTCCGCTTCCTGTCGGGACGCACGGAATGCCTCCAAAGCGGCCTGCTGGCGTGCAAGCTCGCGCGCCTGTTCCTCAGCTCCGGCGGCAAAGGCATCGTCGGGTTGCTGCGGGGCCTCCTCCGCTTCGGGTACCTGCACGGTCTGGATCTCGTCGCGCGCTACGCCTTGACGAGTGGGGGTTGTGGATGGATATGCGAGAGATCGACCACTCTCCACCACATTCTCGATATACTTGACGTAGTACATCTCAAGCATATGCATGTTCGCCTTGAGCATACTGTTCATCTTCTCGATATTTGCCTGAAGCACCGACACGAATACCGAATCGTGCTCGGAGGAGCGGCGCAGCGCGTTGATGCCGATCTCAACATCGGCCAGAATCCTGCCGACCTCCTGCATCACATCGGCCCGGGCCCGCTGGATCTTGTTCTGAGCGGAGCGCTTCGCCATTGACACAACAGTCCATACCAAGGCCACGAGGATGCCGCCTGCGGCCAGACCCAGGAACAGGAATCCCAGCTCGATCGTCATAGACATGATCCTTTCGAGTGCTTAATCGCTTGAATTTCGAAGTGCCAAAACAACACAATGAACGCCTAAGTATACGATGTAGCAGGGGAAATAGCAACCCGGGGAAGCACCCCGTCACGCACCGCGACACAAGTCCTGCACCATCGCCCACGTCAACGGACCTCGGATGGTGCGGGGCCCGTCGACCGAGGTTCCTCAAGCAGTGACCACACCAAACCGACCGCTGCCGGAAGCACCACGTTGAGCGCCAGAATCACCATTGAGGAACCGAGCGCCGCACCTGCCGCACTCGTGCCGTTCAAGGCGATGCCCGTGGTCGTCAGGAACATGCCGAATGAGTACTCGCGGACCCCGATGTTGGCAATGGAGAACGGCAGGAACGTCATCAGCCCGTACGCCAGACCGGCCGCCAGTATCAGGGCAGCCGAGCCCGAGCACCCGAACATGGAGAAAACAACGGCGGTCTGCACCAACAGCAGGGTCTGAGAGAGCAGGGAGAGAACCAGCATGCGCGACCCGTCAATTGAGTCGGCGCCGGGCACTTCCTCCAGTGCCGTCACGATGCGCCAGCGCGGTAGGAATTGTACCCACCGCCGCTTGCCGCGCACCAGCAGCGCGAAGAGCAGCGCCGGTCCCCCGAAAGCAGCCACCCACGACCAATTGCCGACGACGAGGGTCCCGTGGCGCACCATCTGCACCGATGCGCACACTGCCGCAACAAGCACACACCCACCGAACGCGAAGAGCTTGTCAACGAACACCGCCACCACCGACTGCACCTTGTGCTGCGGGGCCAGCTCAAGCCCGCGCGCAAACTCCCCCACGCGTCCGGGCGTCACAAACGCCAACGCGGTTCCCCACAAGAATGTCCGCAGCGATGTGCGCAGGTCGGAGTGCAGGCCCTGATGGCGGAGCACCACATGCCACCGCGCTGCCTGCGCAAGAAGTCCGGCCACTCCGAGCACGAACGCGAGTGCCAGATGCAGCGGCTCCACCCGACCGGCAATCCACGACACGTCGGCAATGTGGATGCTGCGGTTGGCCAGCACCACGAAGAGCGCCGTCACCCCGATCTTGACGATGAGGAATCCAACCGATTTTCCGGTGAATCGCTGCATACGTTGTCCTGCACTCCCCGGCATCTCCGCGGCTACAGCATGGCAACCGGATCGACATCGATGACCTGGCGAATCCCGTTCGGAACCTTCTGCGTGGCCGCCCGCACCGCTCCGAGCGTCGACTGGAGCGCCGCGCCGGTCGAACTCTTCAACAGAATCGAGTAGCGGTGATTCAGGTTGATCCGGGCGATGGCCGCAGGTGCCGGGCCCAGTACCTCGATGCGTGTGCCGACGAGTTTGCGGATCAGTGCCACCACGGCTTGACAGTGCGCTGACACCCGGTGTTCATCGGGCCCCTCGACAATGATGCGGGCGAGCCGGCCGAATGGCGGATATCCCAGCTCCCTGCGTGTGTCAAGCTCGCGCTCCGCGAAGGCCGGGAAATCGTGGTCGCGCGCAGTGATGATGGCGCACTCGTTGGGGAAGTAGGTCTGGATCACAACCTCCCCCAGCGCATCTCCCCTGCCGGCCCGACCGGCAACCTGCGTGAGCAGTTGAAACGTTCGCTCCCCCGCGCGGAAATCGGGGAGGCACAACCCGACATCGGCGTTGAGTACACCCACCAGGGCCACACCCGCGAAGTCCAGGCCCTTGGCCACCATCTGCGTGCCCAGAAGAATGTCCGCCTCATGCCGCGCAAACCTGTCAAGAATTGACACATGCGCACCCTTGCGCCGGGTGGAATCCTGGTCCATGCGCAGCACACGCGCGGTCGGGAACTCTGCCGCGAGAAACTCCTCGGCCTTCTGGATACCGGCGCCCGCGTACTTGATGTGCTCGCCGCGACACTTGCCGCACGATTGCGGAGCAGCCTCCTCGTAGCCGCACTGGTGGCACTTGAGCATGAGGCCGTCGCGGTGGTACGTCAGCTTCACCGAGCAGTTCGGGCACGCATAGGTGTGACCGCAGTCCTTGCAGATAAGCGACACCGAGAAGCCTCTGCGGTTGAGCAGCAGAATCACCTGCCGCGAGGAGTCGATGGTCTGGACTATCCTCCGGCGCAGCACCCGCGACATGAGTGTCCAGTTGCCGTCGCGGTGCTCCACGTTCATGTCGACGACCTCAACCTGCGGAAGCCGCGCTGCGCCGAATCGCGCTTGCAGTGTGACCAGCGCATATTTGCCGGTTCGGGCATTGTGATGACTCTCCAGGCTCGGGGTGGCGCTGCCCAGCACCACCAACGCCTTCTGCAGTCGGCCGCGCATGACGGCCACATCGCGCGCCTGGTACCGTGGATCGACTTCGCCCTGTTTGTAGCTCTGGTCGTGCTCCTCATCCACGATGATCAGTCCCACATTGTCTATGGGTGCAAGCACCGCGCTGCGGGCTCCGATCACCAGCCGTTTCTTGCCGGTGACCAGTTGCTCCAGGCTGTCGCGACGCTCGCCCTCCGACATTCTGCTGTGGATGACCGCGACTTCGTCACCGATGCCGGCAATGAAGCGGCCGACGGTCTGCGGTGTGAGAGATATCTCGGGTACCAGGATGATGGCCCCGCGTCCGCGCGCCAGTGCCAGCCGGGCCAGTTCGATGTACACGAGAGTCTTGCCGCTGCCGGTGATGCCGTGGAGGAGGTAGGGCACTGTCGGATTGTCAAGAGATGCGGACATAGTGTCGAGCGCCGCCTGTTGCTCGCCGGTCAGTTCGTACGTTGTGCCGGGCGACGTCTCCTGCGAGACCTCGGCGCCCTGCCGTACAACAGCGACCTGCTCGCGGATCAAAGCGCCTGCCGCACATAGTGCACCGGCCATATGCGCACTCACACCAACGCGTGATGTCAATTCCGGCAGGGAGACCACGGACTGAGCCAATGCCCGGACTTTTGCGAGGGCCTCCTGCTGCTTCGGCGTGAGAGTGTCGGCAAACGCATCGGCAACGCGGTACATCCA
>Ga0315293_10007494_pt1 | contig 10126 bp, 9 predicted proteins | sample YL17G13_20_MG_FD_203071 | JGI IMG/M metagenome (GOLD analysis project Ga0315293, IMG submission 203071) | Sediment microbial communities from Yellowstone Lake, YNP, Wyoming, USA - YL17G13_20 | ecosystem: Environmental > Aquatic > Freshwater > Lake > Sediment | place: USA: Wyoming | collected... | reverse complement strand
CGAATATTTCGATTTCACAAGTTCTGCACCGCTGTCTGCACAAAGGGCCGTCATCATATCGCTGATGCGTTCCGCCACCACCACCAGCCGGACTCCTGCCTCAAGCAGTGCCTGCGCCTTTCGCACCGCTACAGCTCCACCGCCTACCACAACGACCCGACGTCCGGCCAATTCAAGAAATATAGGATACTTGCCCATAACGCTAATTTTGCAAAAATTTCTTGCCCCTAAAATAACTGAATATACAACTCATAACAGGAAAGTTAACGGATTTTACAGTCCTCATTTAATGACTCGATAAACTTTAGCAGGACATCTTCGTCTATGAGCTTTTGTATTTCCGGCTCAAGCCAGAGTTGTTCAAGCCAGTCAATTAGCTGTTCGACTTTAAGAGGCTCGGCTTTTTCTATCTGCTGCTCTGCAAAAATAGATTGAGAAGAAGTTTCTGTTGGTGCGAAACCGGCGGCCATAGTTTGACCCATATCCTCGACCGCGCCGTAGGTAAAGGTTTTTGTCCAGCCTGCCTGCCAGAGCCAGTCTTCGCAGAAAAGAGCAAGGTCAGCGTAATCAATGGAGTTGTTGTCTTCGAGGTCGAAAATATCGTTGTAATCAGGTTCACCTGAACTGCTCTGCCAGTGTAAAGCAAATTCAGCGTAATCAAGAAAGTCCACAATCAGGTCGTCATTGAAATCAGCAGGACTCCAGTAGTATTCGTCTGCACCCATATCGACTATTTCGGTGCCATTGGCGTCACCATCCTTGACACGGCCTTCGCCATCGATGTCCGTTTCGGGTAAGGTGACATTAGGTGGGGTATTCGTTCCCTTGTCGATACAGGGTGAATTTTGAGTAAGATGGTAACTATTTGGGTCATCTGCATCATAAAAACAAGGATCGCGGTCTATATTACCTTCACCTTGTTGCCAGCCGTCCTGGATGTCACAATAGCTAACAGACGGGTTAGAAGATGTATCATTGTTATATATTTGGTGACCAGATATGCCAGCATAGTTGTCCCAAAAGATACAGTTTGTTACCACAGGTGAGGAATTATACTCGTTGTGCATTCCGCCGCCGTAATCATCTGCCGTGTTGCCTCTGAAGGTGCAGTTGATTACTGTCGATGAAGAATGAGAGAAGTTTACCATCCCGCCACCAGTTTGGGCGTCGTTTTCGCTGAAGATGCAATTGATTACTGTCGGCAAAGAAGAGTCTTGGTTATAAATCCCGCCGCCATAGCGGGCATGATTCCCTCTGAAGACACAGTTGGTCACTGCCGGTGAAGACGAATCATTGTAAATTCCCCCACCGTTGCCACTTTCGTTTCCATTACGAGTAATCAGACAGTCGGTTATGTTTGGATTGGAATTGTCACAACAGAATATCCCACCCGTAGCGTAGTCTTGAGTAGCGTTGTCTTGAATCAAACAATCTTTGATATCAGGGGAAGAGTTGTTTTTACAAAAAACTCCTGCTTGCAAGATGTTTTGCTGTATTGTGTTTTGTGTAATGATTGGTGAGGCACCATCACAGTATATTCCATCATAATTGTTCTCTTTGATTATGTTGTGAGTAATAGTTGGTGAGGCACCATCACAGTATATTCCATAGTAATTGTTCTCCTTGATTATGTTATGAGCAATAGTTGGCGAGCCGCCATTACAATAGATACCTATCTCACTGCCCTTTGTTATTGTAAAACCATCGATAATAGTTTCCTGGCCGATGTAGTTCGATGCTGTTACAACGAACAAAACATCACCGTCGCCATCGCCATCTATGTCGCCGGTGAGAATGGTCGGGTTTGCGACGGGATTACGCTGGTTGTTGCAGGTTTCCCCTCCGGCAAAGCCCCCATAAAGTCCTACCCCATCAACTAATTGAAAGGTAGCACTACTGGGGTTGTTAGGGTCTGTTCTTTCTGAAGGACGGTATGTCCCCGCAGCCACCCATATTTCACTGCCGCAGCCGGCCCTCGCCCTTTCAAGAGCATCCTTCAAATCTCTGTAAGCATTGTCCCACGACATCCCGGTATTTGAGCCGGTAGCGTTGGCATCCACATAGATAACACCTGGATTCCACGCGCAAACAGGCGTATTTATCTCAACAACGTTATAGGTTGAATCGCCCTCTATCTCGCAAAGATCGGTGATTGTCCCCAGCGGCTCAGCGAGTTCATTGACCCGCACGGTGAGAGTAAACGTGTTATAGTCATCCGGCGAGACCGTCAAAAGATTCCAGCTTACAGTTCGCTCGACTTGGTTGTAATTACCCAGAGGCAATGATGAATTATAGTCAACCTCCTGCGGCAGGTGGTCAACAATAATGACATTGCTGTCACTATGACCGTTCGCATCATAGCTAATCGTATAAGTTATATAATCGTCCGGCACAACACAGTTGCCATCGGGAATGTTGTCGTCCTTGGTCAGGAGAAAATGGGCCGGCTTATAAGATACATCGCCACTCGGCACACAAACGCCACAACCTTTGATAATATTTTCATAATCAGTCAGAGTAAACGGCGAAGTGGATGTATTATAAACTCTTAACTGGTTATGGTAAGTAGTGGTATAGACAAGGCCGCTGTCACAGTCGACGCCAAGACCTATAACCCCTGCTCCAATATCATTTGACTCAGCAATGCCGGTACTCAAGTCGAGTTTCAACAAAGAGTTATGCTGTGCAGTATAGCCACCGGCATACAAATAACGACGGTCCGAATCTACTTCAACGTCCACTGCAGTTTTGCCAACATCCACACTGTTCACATCATTCCAGTCGTCTGTATCATAGTAATGTATAATATTGGTTCTGTTAGTTACATACAGGTGGTTACTGCTGTTATCGAGAGAAACACCATAAGCACCATACCCACCTTGTCCATAAATATCGGTTAAGATTTTAGGATTTGTCCCATCCGGAGTAAGGGTCTTGGAGGCAGCATTCCACAAGTAAACAAAGAGTTTATCGGTTTCTCTATCAACTACGTATAGTTTTTGCTTGGTTTCGTCGAAGACAATACCAGCCAGGTTGGATGCGCCGGTAGCCGTTACAGAGCCTTCGTTGCGCAGTGTCTTGGCATTCATTATTTCGATGATGTTTGAGCCCTCATAGGTAACAAATATGCAGCAGGAATTTGAATCGATACCCAGGTCGACTGCGCGGGTTGCGTGGTGCGGCGCCCGAATTTCTGTCTGTTTTTCAATCTTGTCACCCTGAATCTTGTAAGCTCCAATTATATCCTCTGGGTGATTTATAATCGCATAAACAGATTTGGCCTGTGCTGTTTGTGTGAAACTTGTAACCAAAACAAAGAAAATGAATACCCGCAGCAAAGTGATTTGCTTTCTTATAAAGCTCATAATTGGTCTCCTTTCCAAAAGAGGTTTCCTAATTTTACGAAAGTGTATTATTTTGTGTTATTGTTTTCGTTTTATCAACAAAGTGCCCAGAGCAAACAGCACTAACGAACCTGGCTCAGGGATTAAGTTAATATGGTTGTACGCACCATGGCCATAGAGGTCGATTGTGAAAGCAGTCTCATCATTCCAGAATCCGCTGACGTAGCCATAACCATACTTTCCACCGGTGAAACTTTTTTCCAGATCATATCCAAAGACGTTTACCCATCCACCAACGGCGTGGATACTATCGGTTACAGTGCCTCCGTAAAGATTAATGACACCACCCTCCCCTGCTATGACTTTCATAGTACCGCCCATCACATTGACGATCCCTGCTGGAGCTGCGATCACTTCAACTGCGTTAAATGCGCCATTGATGTTAATTGTGGAATAATCCCATGCCATAGGACTATGTATGTAGCCACCTGAAACATTAATCGTACAAAAATCATGCGCGTCCAGTATAGAAATAGTACCTCCTGTAAAGTTTAGAACGCTACTGTCGTATGCTATTAACCTAATGACAGAACCACCAAACATACTTACAGTTGTGCGGTCCAGTGGAGTGTCATAGATGTCGACATATCTATACTCGTCGGCGTTTTGAATAACTCCGTCTTCTGTAAAGATTTTATCTACCGGCACAGCGTAAATACCAGTTCCTGCAAATAATACAACTGAGAGAATTGTTAATGTCTTTTTTCTAACCATAACTTGCCTCCTTAAAATTGCGTTTGATTTTCTAAAAACCGCTAAATACTATTATATCATATTTCCTGCTATTATGATGCGCAAAAACCACAAATTGTTCTTTGAATTTTGAAAATTTTTGCCTCATCAGCACTACAACCGCTATTAATGATATGTTTCCGCATTTCATTTTTGTGTCTTTTCCTTAATATTTCTGCAAAAAGAAATGATTTATAATCTTTCATATTATTATGGCATAAACCGCATATAAAGTCAAATAAATTTTCTGGGAAACATCATGATGGCGCGAAAATTAACCACTACGTGATAGGTTTATCATAATCCGCGCAGTTGCAACACTGAATTTTGCGCAAATCGGCAAAATAACAAAACCACAGATGGTTGCTGGTCGGTAGTCGTTAGTAGTTAGCCTGCCGTTTCACGGCAGGTTGTCTGCACGATGCGATACGAAATACGAACTACGATTGCCTGTTCTTACAATCTCACCAGCAGAGCATTCCTTTTGATTTCGTGCTCACGCTGCTGCAAAGTAAGTCCCCCTGGTTGTCCTGCCGGAGTGGCCAATCTCCTCCTGGATTTTTCCAGCATCTGCTCAATTTTTTCTCTTTCCATATCCCGCCTGTAAATCGCATCGGATGCTATTATTGTAAGTAGATTAGAGCTAATCAGTGCAAAGCCGCCATCAACCAGCAAACGAATTTCTTCATCACGAGAAATTTTCTCTCCCCGTGGGGACTTTACCTCCATAATGCCCAGCCCAAGCTCACAAAACATAGGCATATGATTATACAACACCCCCACCTGCCCATCGTGTGCCGGAAACACAACCGAAGTAGCCCGGCAGTCAAGTGTTCTTCCTGCCGGTGCAATTACAACACATCGGAATGTTCGGCTGCCCTCTGCCACTATCGCTATTTCCTTTCTCGCTTGGCAAGTGTCGTTGCTTTAGCAGCGGCATCTTCAACCGTCCCAACATACATAAATGCCTCTTCGGGTAAGTGGTCCCACGAACCATCGCAGATTTGTTTACAGCTTTCGACCGTCTGTGCCCTGGTCACGTACTTACCTTCAAGGCCGGTGAATTGCCGCGTAACCAGAAACGGCTGCGCGAAAAACCGCTCTAACTTTCTGGCACGTGCAACTATTGTTTGGTCCTGCTTGCTCAATTCGCCAACCCCGAGGATTGCAATAATATCTTGAAGGTCTTTATATCTCTGCAGGTACTCAAGCACCATCTCGGCAACACCGTAATGTTCCTGCCCGACAATATTAGGGTCAAGTATCCTCGAAGTGCTTTCAAGCGGGTCAACAGCCGGATAAATCCCTTTTTGTGTAATCGAACGCTTCAGCACAACGAACGAATCCAAATGAGCAAACGTTGTCGCCGGAGCCGGGTCCGTCAGGTCGTCAGCAGGCACAAAAATCGCCTGCACACTCGTTATCGAGCCGCGTTTTGTGGAGGCAATTCGCTCCTGTAATTGCCCCATCTCGGTCGCCAGCGTTGGCTGGTAACCAACTGCTGATGGCATCCGCCCCAACAGCGCTGAAACCTCGCAGCCGGCCTGGGAAAACCGAAATATATTGTCGATAAAAAGTAAGGTGTCGCCGACGCCGCTTTCAGCAAAATATTCTGCCTGCGTCATCGCGGTAAGAGCGACTCTCAGCCTCGCCCCAGGCGGTTCATTCATCTGGCCAAACACAAGACAGGTATGCTTCAAAACAGTATCGTCACTATCGCCGATGCGTGTTCGCTGCATTTCGAGCCACAGGTCATTGCCTTCGCGAGTCCGCTCACCCACTCCTGCAAAAACAGAATATCCGCCGTGTTTGGTTGCAATTCTCGCAATAAGCTCCTGTATAATCACCGTCTTGCCGACGCCCGCACCGCCAAACAGCCCCGTCTTACCACCCCTCACGAAGGGACAGATTAAATCAATTACCTTTATCCCGGTTTCAAACACCTCTTGCTTGGCCGACAGGTCCACTAATTTCGGCGGGTCACGATGAATCGGCATTTTCATTGAAGTTTCAACCGGGCCTCGACCATCGATAGCTTCGCCCAGCAAGTTAAACACCCTTCCCAGCGTCTCCATCCCTACCGGCACCATAACCGGCCCGCCCGTATCATAGATATCCATACCTCTGCGAAGTCCCATCGTGCTGCTCAGTGAAATAACGCGAACTCGCCCTCCACCTAAGTGCTGCTGGACCTCTCCGTAAATCTTTGTCCTGCCTTTGCCAAAATCGCCCGGTATTTCCAGCGCATTATACACTGCAGGAACCTGCTCGCCCTCAAACCTGGCATCAAAAACACTGCCTATTATCTGGATGACTTTTCCTTTGTTCATCGTAGAGCTTCAGCCCCACTAATTATATCCAGCAATTCCCCTGTTATTTGACTTTGCCGCGCACGATTGTATTCAACAGTCAGATCTCTTGTCATTTCCTCGGCATTGTCGGTCGCATTTCTCATCGCCACCATTCGTGCCAGGTGCTCGCTCAACGCCGCCTCCATAAAACAGGTCTCTATCGATGAGCGTGCTATCATTCTGGCAAGTTCTTCAATAACCCTATCGCCCGAAGGAGAGAGATAAAAGTCCTCGAACGACAGCTCCCACGGCCAGATGACCGTCGCACGCGTCGTCAAATCATCTATCAGCTCGGCCAATGGCAGGATAGTTAATGTCTGTGCCTGCTGGCTCGATGATGAGTAATATCGCATATATACAATGCCGAAATAATCCAGCGAACCTTTCATATACTGCTCAATAAACTCGCCGGCTATTTCATCAATCTGTATGCCGGATGGTATTTCGTCAATGTTTTCATAAATCTTCGTCGGCACTATCCCACGGAAATTTAGCGTGCTGACCAACCTTTGCGAAGAAACATAAATATCCAGCTTTCTGTCCCTTTCCTTAGCTGCGTTAATATGAACCTCTGCAAGCCGACAGATATAATCATTGTATGCCCCGCAAAATCCTTTATTTGAGCCAATCGCCAGAATGGCCGACCGCCCTGATGAATTTTCCTTCAGAAGTGGATGCTCAATCGGTATCTTTGGCGTAACCAGAAGATACCCGGCCCGTGCAAGGGCATCGTGGTATTCAACAACTGCCGTTCGCCTGTTATAATAAGCCCTGTATCTGGCGGTCGAAATCATCTCCATCGTCCGCGTAAGCCTGCCGATATTTTCCACCGCTTTCAGCCGCTCAAGTATCTGTCGTGTCCCAGGCATTATTTAATCAAACCTTCGATTTCTGCAAACTCTTATAGCTCTTTATCGCCTCGGTTAACTTCGCAATCAGTTCGTCGCTTAATTTATTAGTGGTGTTAATCTCATTGATGTATTCATTATGTTCTCTTGTAAGCCACTGTAAAAACGAATTTGCAAACTCGCCGACGGCCTCAACCGGTATATCATCAAGCAGCCCGCTTGAACCGGCTAAGATCGTAATCACCTGCTCACCCACGCTCATCGGTGAAAATTGCGGCTGCTTGAGCAGCTCAACCATCCGGCTGCCTCTATCGAGCCGGATTTGAGCCGACAGGTCAAGCTCTGTCCCGAGTCTGGCAAATTCCTTCAGCTCGTTATACGCCGCTAAATCCAGCCGCAGCTTACTCGCCACCCTTTTCATTGCTTCAACTTGCGCATCCCCGCCGACGCGGCTGACACTCATACCGACATCTATCGCCGGCCTTATCCCTGCGTGAAACAAGTCTCTATCCAGATATATCTGCCCATCGGTAATTGAGATAACGTTTGTCGGAATATACGCTGAAATCTGCTTCTCAAGTGTTTCAACTATCGGCAGTGCTGTCAGCGACCCGCCCCCAAGCTCATCGGAAAGCTTGGCACTGCGTTCGAGCAATCGGCTGTGAATATAAAAAATGTCACCCGGATACGCCTCCCGGCCAGGCGGCCGGCGAAGCAGCAAGCTCAACTGACGATATGCAACTGCGTGCTTACTCAAATCATCGTAAACGCATAACGTATCGCGGCGGTACTCATACATAAAGTATTCGGCAATCGCACAGCCGCTATACGGTGCAATGTATTGCATCGGAGCGCTGTCTGCCGCCGATGTGCCAACTACAACCGTATAATCCATCGCCTTATATTTCCGCAGAGTCTCAATCACATCAGCAATGGTAGATTCCTTCTGCCCAATAGCGACGTAAACGCAGATTACATGCTGGCCTCTTTGATTTATTATGGTGTCCAGAGCAATGGCCGTCTTGCCGGTCTTGCGGTCACCGATAATCAGCTCACGCTGCCCCCTCCCAATCGGAACCATCGAGTCAATGCTTTTAATTCCCGTCTGAACAGGTCTTCTAACAGGCTGACGCTGCGCTATCCCCGGCGCATCAGATTCAATGAATCTGCAGCCTTTTGTCATTATCTCCGGTCCACCGTCAAGCGGTTCGCAAAGAGGATTAATCACCCTCCCCAGGAGTTCGAATCCAGCCGGAATAGAAAGCACCTGCCCGCTCAAGTGCACATCCGAGCCCTCTTTGACTTTTGTATAATCGCCGTAAATGACCGCCCCGATGGAATCTTCCTCAAGGTTAAATACCTCGCCGCGGATATTATTCTCAAACTCAAGCATCTCACCGGACATAGCGCTATCAAGACCATAAATGCGAGCAATGCCGTCACTTACCTCCACAACCCGCCCGACCTGGGAAACATCGAGCTTATGTTTGTATTGGCTTATTTCCTGCTTGAGTATGCTGACTATTTCGCTTACTTCAAACTTCATCGACTTTTTCCTGCCTTCTTTGGCTGCTCATTATTGTAGCGACCGCCTGGCGAAGCCTGCCTCTGATAGAGTTATCAATAACTTTACCATCGTAACGAATGATTGTTCCTCCAATAATCGATGGATTGACACTTACTTGCAGCTTAACTTTGCTTTTCAACGCACCGGCCATATCTGTAGAAAACCTTTTTGCCTCTTCTTTACTCATCGGCTCTGTAACTGTAACCTCGACAATACGATACCCCTGGCCAATTTCCCGCAGCTCGTTAAACTTATCAATAATCTGTGCCAAAAACATCATCCGATTATGCCGGACAGCCACCATCAAAAAATCCATTGTCAAATCACTCAATTTCCCTCCGAACATCTTTTGTATTATCTGCCCTTTGTATTCTGTCGAAAAGTATGGCGACACCATCAACGCCCCAAAATCTCGCACCTCTATGCTAACGTTCCGCACCGCATCCAGGTCATCTTTGACAGAGTCGAGCATCTTTGACCGCTCGGCAAGCTCAAAAAGCGCCTGCGCATAAATTCCCCCCAGACGAATACCTGTTTCAAAACCATTCATAGCTGCTTACCTGATTGCTCTTGTTCGAGCCTTTTGATAGCTTCATAGATAAGACGCTGATTGTCTTCGTGGGTAACCGCCCGCCCTAATATCTCGCTGCTGATTGTCAGAAGCATATTGCCGGCCTGCTCCCACAACTGCTGCGATGCCGCAAGCTGCAAATACTCAATGTCACCCTGAGCCTTGCGTTTCATCGCAATTATTTCCTGACCGCCTTTATCTATAGCTGTTTTTTCTAATTGTCGAGCCTTCTCGGTTGCCTTCTCGACTATCTGCAAACCTTGCTGCTTATAGTCATCGAACATCAGTTCCGCCTGTTTACGCGTGATGTCGGCAGTATCTAATTGCTGCTTTATACGCTCTTCTCTGTTCTTGAGAATCTTAAGCATCGGCTTCCACGCTACACTACCCAGAACTAATAGCAGCACAACAAAAGCCGCCATAGTCCACACCGCATCGGCATACGTCCCGCTGAAGATACCTCTATCGGTCCCACTGTTACTTACCTCAGAAGGCTGTGCCAACAGCGGCTCAACGCACAAAAGCGTAATGAAAATTATTGCCAACGTCCTCATCTGAATCTATGAGCGCATCCAGAAAACAGTCATAAAGCAAATCAATAGCGCAAAGAACGTAAAGCCTTCAATCATAGCAGCCGCCACAACCATAGCTAA
>Ga0315293_10007492_pt1 | contig 10127 bp, 10 predicted proteins | sample YL17G13_20_MG_FD_203071 | JGI IMG/M metagenome (GOLD analysis project Ga0315293, IMG submission 203071) | Sediment microbial communities from Yellowstone Lake, YNP, Wyoming, USA - YL17G13_20 | ecosystem: Environmental > Aquatic > Freshwater > Lake > Sediment | place: USA: Wyoming | collected... | reverse complement strand
CACAGACGTTACCAAAGGGAAAAACTTGATGAATTCATTGGAATTATAAAGTCAGATGAAACATCGGATGTTGTTGCCACTTATGCCAGAGTGAGTTCACATGAACAGAAAACCAAAGGTGATTTGGATAGACAATCTCAGAGGATTTCAGAATATTGTGCAAAGAAGAAATTTAAGGTTGAATATATAATAAAAGATGTTGGGTCTGGACTATCCGATACAAGGTCGGGATTTGTTAAGTTGGGGAATCTGGTCATTGATAAGAAAATCACACAGGTCATCATTGAGAACAAAGACAGGTTGACAAGATTTCAATATAACTTCGTTGAGAAGATGTTCGGGAGTTACGGAGTGAAAGTTATTTGTATCGACAAACCAGATGATGAAGGTGACAAGGAATTCATCAACGACCTTATGATGATTATTGCGTCATTTTCTGGAAGACTTTACGGAGCAAGAAGTGCTAAACACAGAAGAGAGTTGAAAGAACAAAAGTTAAAGGAAACTCAAACCATAAATTCAATATAATAAAATATGGAAATAGTTAAGTTTGAATATTGCTACAAAGAATATTATTTTAAAGAGCATTTAGTTTTTACTTTAAGTAGGATAGATAATCCTAAAGTTGATTGGAGTGAAGAAAAATTAAATGATACTTTTTGTAAAATCATTCGTGACCCCAATTCATATTCTATGAAGCAGTATCGAAATTTATCTAATAAAGAATTGATTGAAGGTATGATAATAAAAGAATTACCCAAACCTCACACTTTTCCAAAATTTGATAATGAAACACCCTTTTTAATAAAATTTAACGAAAAAATCATTCATAATCCACAAATAATTGACATCCGATGGACTGGATATATTTGGGAATATAGAATTAAAAATATTGGGCACGAATATGACTATCAACCCGAAAAGTCATTGGAAAAAATTAATAAAACAGCATGAAACTAATCAGGTCAACCAAATGTAGTCTGAAATTCTGTACAGCAAAGAAACAGAATGAACTATTGACAATCTTGAGTGAATACTCAAAGGTGGTTAATATCTTCATTGACTATTTCTGGTTGAATACTGATAAGATGTCAAAAGGAGAACTCCTTAAACCTGTTGTTGATTTACCCGAAACTTGGTTATCGGCACGACTACGAAAAGTTGCAGCACGAGAAGCCATTGATATGATTAACGCCAGTAAGCAAAGGTGGAAAGAGAAAGCCGTCAAACCACTACATAAAGGTAATAGGATGTATGTTAGTTGTACCATCGCTGACTTAGTACCAACGAAGAACAATGGATATAAAACCGAAGATAGCAGATTATTCGATGCTTGGTTACACATAGCAAGTGTTGGTAACAAGATGATTATGGACTTACCCATCAAATATCACAAGCACTTCAACAAATACAATAACATCGGTAAGAGACTGAACTCATACATCATCACCAAGAATTATGTTCAATTTAGTTTTGAGATTATAACAGAGCCTAAACGAGAAGGTTTGAAGTGTATTGGCGTTGATACTGGTATAAACGCATTGGCAAGTCTTAATAATGGTAATCAATATGGATTGGATATTAAAGGTTGTATTGAGAGAGTTAAAAGATGTAAGCAGAAGTCCAATGGATATTATGTTGCTAAGAGAGCGTTGAAACAAAGAATTGATGAAACAGCAAAAGAGATTATAGTGAAAGAAAATCCAGATTTAATAGTTGTTGAACAACTGAAAAAGATGGGGAATAAATCAAAGGTCAAACGCTTGTTGACCAAAAATATCAGGCGTACTATCGGAACTTGGAATTGGAAGTATTGGCTCAAAAGGTTGGAAGCACAATGTGAGATTAACCGTGTTAGTTTTCGCAGTGTAGCACCTTATTACACCAGTACGACTTGTCCAGTATGTGGTCATTCCGATAGGGGAAACCGAGTTGGAGAAATGTTCTTGTGTCTATCATGTGGTCACGCAGACAATGCAGATATTAATGCGGGTAAGAACATTTTGAATCGGTTTCTCACGGGACAATACGGTGCTCGTTACAAACAGGAAAATCAAGAGAATTTAGTAGTTACTAATTTTTTGTAGATTTTTATGAACGGTTGTAAGTTTCATGATGTAATTATGAGACAAAAACCAGCATATGATTTATTGATTGACGATAAAAGTAAAAGGATTGAGGAACTTTAATATGAATATGGTGTTAAAAGTTGTGGATGAAGTATTTATGTTTAATAATGAAAAAATATAAACCAACAAAAGAGGAATTAACTGAATTAGGATTCAAATATAATGTGGATATTGAGCATTACGTACTTGAAATAACAGAAAAGGATATTTATGGGTTTAAATTTCCATGCTTGGTGAATTATTTTAGTGACCATAATATTTTTTTAATGGGTGCAGCATTTTATTTTAGTCCAGATTCAGTTGAAGACTTGAAAACCATTATTAAAGTATTTGGAGAAAATGTGAATAACTATAAAGCACAATATGAAAATTGCTAACATTATTTATGAAAAGGAACTGGTAAATCACACAAAAGTTGAGTATGTTAATTATATTAATGAATTAACAGAATATCGAAAACTCGACAAAACATTGCCAACATTATATGTTGGATGGTCATTCATGAAAGCATGTAATTCAAATAATGAATTAATACAACATGCAGATATTCTTCATAAGAAAATTGTAACTAATGAATTGTATTGGGAATTTAATTTTGAAGAAAGTAAATCTTCACATGTTAAAGGTGTTGAAAGTTTTGTAAATTTAGCACCGCAATTTTATTTTCAACCAAAATATTTATATGTTAATTTAGACCCAGTTTTTTTTCAAATTGCCGATATACAAGGATTAATGGATGTTATTCCCAAACAAATTGATGTTACATATAATTTTAAAAATGAAATGATTTATGTATTATCGGAAAATAAAATTATTGGTGTAAATTTAAATATGTATTCCCTTTTTAAATTCAATATTGATGAAATAAAAGAAGAAATTTCTATACGTTCTGCTGTTTATATAAATGATATGGATGGGCAGATGTATCTTAATCAATATAAAATCTTTCCAAATTTTTCGTATCTTAAAAGATATATGGTTGTCATTCTGACAAAATAATTTAATAAAAACAAAAATTGGTGGTATTGGAAATAGAAAAAGATTATCAGCTTCTAAATAATATTTATGTATTTATTGAGTATTTATATTAAATAAATTATAACGCTATGGAAGACAATGTAGAAAAAGCACTTGAAAATTTTGTTGAAACTCCTGAAACTGAAGAAGAATTAGCAGAAAAAGCAAAAAAAGAAAACGCAAAAAAAGTTGTTCTCGATGAAAGAGAAGGACTTATCGAGCGTGTTGATAAAGTTTATATAACAAAGGACGGAAAACTATTACTTAGAGAGTGGTATTAATAACATTCATTAACAATGAAAAATGATAAGAAAAATAATCTTTCTAAAGAACATTTAAGAAAGATTAAACATCGTGTTGATTATATAATCAACGAATCTCCCAAATATCGCCCATTAGTAAATGATGGCGAGGAATATGATGATGTTCCTCCGTTAACTAATGAAGCTGGTGATCAAGAAGATGCTGAAAAACCGGGTGGCGGTGAAGTGCCCCCAGCACCTTCGAATGATCAACCTATTGGTATGGATGCTCCTATACCAGCATTTGATAAAACTGGTGATACAAAAACAAATGGAGCACCTGTAGATATGACAGCAACCGACCCTATGGGTATGGGTGCACCAATGCCATCAGCAGAGCCAGAACAACAAGTTGATGATATTCAAAATGATATTATTAAACATAATATCGAAGCCATGAAAAGTATTCATGATAAATTAGAAAGTTTGGATAGTACTGTTCAGGGATTAAATGCAAAATTAGATACATTAAATGCTGATGTTGAAGAAGTTCGTGAACCAACCAATTCTGAAAAACTTATGAGCAAAACTAATGTTTCTTATCCATATTATTTTAATTTAAATGATTTTTGGTCAGGAAATTGGTTTAATGAAAAAAGAAATAAAGAAATGGAAAAGGGCATAAACAAATTACCTGATGGTACGTTTGTTGCTGATTTTGATGATTTACCGCAAAAATCAAAAATAGATGTCCAAGATAGTTTTAATGAAATTGTATAAAATGGTTAAAAAAGACAATAAACAAAGACTTTTTGAGGTTATGCAAAAAATAGACCCGACATTTAAACCAAAATTGAATGAAGGTTGGAATACCGTAAAAAACGATGCAGGTGAACCAATGGGAACAGAGTATCAACCTGATGCTTTTGACCCACAAGATGAACCAGAACGTGATGACGGACCACAATATAAACAAGGTATTGGTAATTTTAATTCAATTGATTGGCACGCATTATATGAAAGATTACAGATTAATTATAATGTAGTGACAGGTAAACCCGGTTATAAAGATGCTATTGCTTATAATTATGGCGATTTAACTGATTATGATGGAATGTTGAGTTCAGAAGAACTTCAACATCTTGAAGATTTTGATCTTGTTGAAAAAATGGGTGCATTTCCAGTAATTGGTGAAAATTTTGGCGATGAAAAATCTTTTTATAATAAAGCAAAAGAAATTTGGAATCAAGAAACACCAAAAAATCAATCAGGAAACGATAGTGAAGCACCTTATTTAAGGGGTAGAGAACCAGAAAGTTAATTATGAAAATATTTTATTCATATGGTTCAAAAGAAAGGCTTTTTGAAATGATGAAAAAAGTTAATAATCTTAATGAACAGGTACTTCCTGTTGAAAAGAAAAATGAGGTTATTAACAAATTTGTTGAATATGCCGATAAACAGCTTAATTTAGGTGATAAAATGCCAGATATAAAAATTTCATATGATGATAAAGAAGCTGAAAATATGAAATCATTTGGTAAATATACACCAGAAACAAATGAATTAAGAGTGGTTGCAGTAAATAGAAATTTAGCAGACATATTAAGAACATTAGCACATGAATTAATACATCACAAGCAATATAAAGAGGGTAAATTAACATCGAATTCAAACAATACTGGCAGTGAACATGAAAATGAAGCAAATGCACTTGCTGGTGTTTTTTTAAGAGAATTCGGTAAGACGAATCCAATAATTTTTGAATAAAAATAAATAGATATGAAAATATATAAGCAAATAGGAAGTAAGGAAAGATTTTTGGAAATGTTTCAAAATGTTAATAAAATTAAATTAAATGAAGCATTTGGACAAAATTATAATCCCCAAAGTGTACTTGAAGTTGCATTTACTGAACTTAAAAGTGGTAATCTTAAAGTAAAACACAGTAATACACAAACAAAAGATAATGAAAATTTTATTGAATTATTATGTGTTGACAACAATGGAAATAATATAACATTTACGTTTAAAACAATTTCAAGCGAACAAGATCAAGAAGGTGTTTATAAAATAGATAATGTTATAATGATGAGTTTCACATTTGATGATGCAAATAGTGAAAATAGTGTTGAAATGGATGAAAACGCATTAAAACAATTTAATGCACAGCATAATAATGAATTGTTTGATATTATTGACGAATATATTGATATTGAAGAAGAAGAACCTGTTGATAGTCTTTATGAAGAAGCAATACAAAAAATTGATTCATATCCATTTGGTGGTGGTAGGGATAATATGCAAACAGGTAAAGCATATGCTGATGAAAAACCAACAAATCCAGATGTAAGGGTAAGTGCAGAAGAACTTGAAAAATATATTAATGAAATGGATGAATTTGATAATCAACGTGTTACAAAACCAAAGGCTTATCAGATTATTAATACAGCATATGATAATTTAATTACAAAAAATACAAATTCTAATTATGTACCGACAAGTCAAGAATTAAAAGCAGAGGTTGAAAGAATTACGGGCAAAAGTGTTATTGCTGATTTGAATGAATGGGATAAAGAAGAAGATGATATCATAAATCAGGAATTGGCACGTTTTAAACAAGCAACACAGCAACAACCCATAACAGTTCCACAAATAACAACTGATGATACTAAAGAAGTTGATGATGAACCCGTTCCTAAAATAAATGAAAAAAAGAAAAAAATAATCTGGCAGGCATATGATAATATAATCACAAGAAAAGGAAATCCTGATTATGCACCAACAATAAATGAGTTGATGGGAGAAATTAATATACTTATCGGTGAAAAACCCGTAACACCTGAGAAAAGAAGAGTATTTCCAAAAGAAGCTGAACCGTTTTTAGAAAATACGAATAAAACAAATGATTATCCAGATATTATTGGTAAGGAATTTAAACCAGAAACACATTATCCAAAGAAAAAGAAAATAAGAATAAAAAAAGTTAAAATAAGTGCTAATGAATCAACAGATCATGATAAATATGAAAATGTTGTATTTTTACAAGGTGATGAAGCGTTTGATGCACTTGAAAGACTTGATAGAGAAGGTGAAGATGCTGCATTAGAATATTTGAAGCAATGGCATTACCCCGGAGAACATGAAGGTTCACAAGAAGAAAATCATGGAACTGCTGATAAAACATATCGTAAAGATGGTTATATAATGTCATGGAATCCAAGTATTGGTTATATTGGTTTGCAATATGATTTATCAAAAATAGATGAACTAACAATGAATGAAGAAGAAGTATATGGAGATGAAGATATTGCAAATTTACCTGCTGCTCCGAAAGGATGGGGAGCAAAAAAAGTTGCTAAACATGATATTGGTCAAGATTTGGAAAAATCTGGAGATAAACATCCGTTACCTTATGATACAAAATTTGATTTTAATGAAGAAGAAAAAATGTCAGATGAAGATAATAAATCAGAGATCACAAATCCAGATGATCAAATAGCACATCAAACAGATAATGAACCACCAGCAGATACTGAAGAAAAACCTGATGATGGTATGTCATTAGAACCACAAGGTGATGAAGTTGCACAACTTGCACAAGATAAAGAAGAAACGGGTGAAATGCTTCAAGGTGGATTAGGTGATGAAAAATCACCATTGGAATTCGACCCAGAACAAATATTAAAAGGCATGAAAGTTGAATTGGAACATACTGACAACCCAATGATTGCAATAGAAATAACAATGGATCACCTGACTGAAATCCCTAATTATTATGATCGTCTTGAAAAAATGGAAGCTGATGTTGAAAAATATGGTGCAGGTAGTACTGACCCAATGAATCCTTCAGGTTGTTTTAATGATAGACAATTAGCAAAAGATTTTCCACCAGAAAGTTTTGAAAAACAAGATGATAAAGAAATGACAGATATGCTTCTTGGTTATAAACCAAAAAATGTTGGTGATGAAGTTGAAGGCAATGAAGAAGCTGATTTAAGTAATCCAGATAAAGATATGGGTTCTCCAGCAGAATTTGCAAAGAAAATGTCAACAGATGAACCAGAAAAAAAAGAAAATGAACTTGGTGAGTCAAAAGAAAGTGAATTAAAACAACGTGACCCAGCAACATGGCATCAAATACAAATTGCAAAGAAAACTGTAAGAATGCCCGGAGCTATGGCTGGTGTTATGGGTGGAATGTCTAAAGAAGAAGCAAAGAAAATATTAACTCAACGTGGTATAAAATTTACTGATGAAAATGTGGAAACAGTTTAAAGAAAAGAAATAAAATCAAATAATATTAATAAAAAGACTACTAAATTGTAGTCTTTTTTGTTTGTTGGGTATTTATATAAAAATAAGAGCATGTCAATTTTCAGGTCATATTTTAAAAAAAATACTACGTTAATCGAAAGTAATCTAACGAATAACTCACAGAACCCCGTAACTGAAATATCTTATGGTACTTTGAATAAGCAAGTCAGTAGGTTTATATTTGATATTGATTTAGATGATTTACGCAGTAGGATTGACGATGGTTTTATTAATCCCAATAGAATTGTAAGTCATGTGTTACATATGACCAATACAATTAGTTATGCTTCAGAATATCTTGGAAAAAAATCATATAGTTTAAATATTGATAGAGCATCCAGTTTTGATTTGGATATATTTAATATAAATGAAGATTGGGATGAAGGTTCGGGTTATGATTTTATATATAATGATGCACAATTTCCATATGTAGATACTTTACAACCGATAATATATCCACAAGCGTCAAATTGGTCAGCAAGAACAACAACAAGTGGCTGGACAGTAGCTGGTGCATATGTTAGTGGTGTAACTCAAATTATTGGCACAGAAAGATTCGAAAAAGGCAATGAAAATCTTGAAATTAATGTTACTGATTATATAAATCAAAGGTTATTTGATACAGGATATACTGGAACATCAGCATATACGGGTGCTTCATTTGGTTTGGGCGTTAAATTTAGAGATATTTATGAAGAACTTGAACCTGAATTTAGACAAGCAGTTGCATTTCATACAAAACATACCAATACTTATTATGAACCATATATTGAAACAATAATTGATGATACAATTCTTGATGATAGAAATTATTTCTATCTTGATAAAGATAATGATTTATACCTATATGTAAATATTGGTGGTTTTCAACAAAACATTATTGTAAATAAAGTTGAAATATTTGATCATGAAGACAATCTTATTGGAACAATAAGCGGTAATTCAATAATTAATGTAAATAAAGGAATTTATAAAATAACATTAAATGTTGATTCTCAAACATATCCAGATGCTGTTTTATTTAAAGATGTATGGTCAATAACAATTAACGGCAGAGTAACTCAATATGAGGGAGAATTTTATTTAATATCAGAAGATAAATATTATACATTTAATCAATCATATCAGATGAATTTTGATAATTATTTTTTTTACTTCTGGGGAATTGGTGAAAAAGAAAATGTTAGAGCAGGTAGTATAAAAAAAATAAAATTAACAATAAAAGAATTATATGCTAATCAAAATAATTTCTTACCTTTAGATATTGAATACCGTTTATTTACAACAAATGCAAAAAAATATGAAATAGATGTAATACCATTTACTTCAATAAACAGAACAAATACTGGTTATGAATTTAATCTTGATACATCATGGTTAATACCTCAAGATTATTTCTTGCAGATTGGATTAAAAAATGGTAATTATTATGAAAATAAACAAACTCTTTCATTTACAGTTGTTTCTGACGATAAAATAAATGTTTAGTGTTGAAAAAGAAATCGAAATTTATTTTTAAAAATCCTTGTATTTATGTTGAATGAAGGCTATATTTGTAGCACAATTTTAATAATTGAAAAAATAAATTTATTGTAAATTTTTTAAAATGGAAAATCAAAATGTAAATCAGACAAACGCCCAAGGCGGTGATTTGTCAGACCTAAAAAAGATGTTTTCTGATTATCAGAAAAAACAAACTCAAACAAGACGTAAAACAAGTGAGGAAATTTTAGCAAAGTATTTTGTTCCTCGCAAAACCAAAGAAACTTTTAGAATTCTTCCTCCAAAATCGGGGAAAAAACACATTGAAGAAGCATTTTTTCATGTTGTTATCACAAATATAAGTGGTGGTAAGAAAAAACATGGAACTGTTATTTATTGTCCCGCTCACAATGACCCAAAGGTAAAAAAATTGGATGTGAATGGTAAACCAATATTGGATACTAATGGTGCTTCAATTATGATACCATCTCCATGTCCATTGTGTGTTAAGGCAAAAAAATTGCTTGCACAACAAGACCCCTCATTAAAAGGGGTAAAAAAAGAAAACATGAATGATATGCAGAAAAAAATCTATGAAAAAAATAAAGAAATTTTTATAGAAGCAAATAAGTGGGAAGCAAAAAAATTCTATATTGTTCGTGGAATTGATAAAGGTGCTGAAAAAGATGGTGTTAAATTCTGGAGATTTAAACATAATTTCAGAAATCAAGGTACGCTTGATAAAATTCTTCCTATTTTGGAAGAATATATGACTGTTCATCAGGCAGATTTTGCAGATGCAAAAAATGGTACTGATTTAAATATCACAATGGCAGATACTGAATTCAATGGTCATGTTTATAAAACAATTTCTGCTATTTCATTTCGTGGTAAATCTCCGCTTCACGCCGACCCAATTGTTATGAGACAATGGCTTGAT
>Ga0315293_10007491_pt1 | contig 10128 bp, 6 predicted proteins | sample YL17G13_20_MG_FD_203071 | JGI IMG/M metagenome (GOLD analysis project Ga0315293, IMG submission 203071) | Sediment microbial communities from Yellowstone Lake, YNP, Wyoming, USA - YL17G13_20 | ecosystem: Environmental > Aquatic > Freshwater > Lake > Sediment | place: USA: Wyoming | collected... | reverse complement strand
AGGGCGCCGAAGACGACCACGCCTCCCAGCATCGCCGCCGAGCCCCAGACGATCCCGAGATGGAGGACGATGCCCCTTCGGAAGCGGCTCGCAAGCACCCAGAGGACGGGCACGGCGAGAAGGAACCAGGCGACCATGGCGTAGGTCGTGAAGCGGGTGATGTCCCGGTCGACTGCGTACGCCAGCACGCTCGGGATCAGGGCCGCCAGGGGCGCGCTCACCGCCAGCGCCGCCAGTTCGTAGCGGCGCAACGCTGACCGCCTGAGCAGGATCAAAGTAAGCGGGGCGACGATCAACGCCGGACCGGCTTCTGCCAGCGCGACCATCAACTCGAAAGGCCGACCCGGGTGGAGCACTCCCAGATGCGCGGAGATGAAGGCCGGCGGCCACCGCAGGCTGAGGCCCGCAACGTCTGCCCCTGTCGAGCCACTCAGTCCCACCACGCCCCGAGCGATTTCGGTGAACGTGCCGCCCTGGACCAGTGAGAGTGCCGCGGCAGCCAGGACGCTGCCCGCCGCCCACTTCAGGGAGCGGCTGAAGCCTGCACCCCGCTGCCAGACGCGAAGGAACGCGGCGAGCGCCAGGAGACTGCCTCCGAAGACCAGGAAGTCCGTCTCCCATGTGAGGGCCAACAGCGCCAGCACCGAAGTCCACACGAGCAGCGCCCACCTCGACCGCTCGCGTCGGAAGGTCAGGAGCAGGATGAACAGGAGCCCCCGCGCGAGGGATGCGGTACCCGCCTGGATCCCCAGCACCAGCGGCTCATTCATCCCGTTGACAAATGCGAATGGAATGCCGATGGGGGGGCCGCCGCTCAGCGTCCAGGTGGACGCGAGAGCCTTGGCCAGGTCGGGAGCCGTATCCGCGCCCGAGCCCCACAGGTGGATGGTCTTGCTCGCCGCTGCGATCCATTCGGGGGGCACCAGCAATAGCAGCCACCGGGCGCCGGAGGCGAAGGTCATCAGGCCGGCCATGGCGTATCCGCCAAGCGCACTATGGGTCAGACGTCGACCCAGGTGCCACGCCAGCAGGATCGCCAGCCCGCCAAGAATCCCCTTGCTCACATCGAAGGCGCTCCAGGGGGTCAGGCGGCCGAGGCTCATCAGTTCGGCCCCCAGGAGCTGCGACCCGTAGTGGTACTTGAAGGGGATCGAGGCATCCATGTAGAAGTGAGGGGGGATGTCGCCATTCGCCATCAAGGACACCAGCGCCAGGTTCTTCCGGTCGTCGAGGATGCCCAGGCCTCGGCCGATCAGGATGAAGACCAGCGCCAGCAACGCCCAGAGGAGGACTTGGGGCCAGGCGCGCCACGCGTCGCGCAGGTCGCACGCGCGGGGGGTGCGCAGACAGAGCAAGACTCCAAGGGTAAATACCAGGATGGCCGAGACGCCGAATGCCGCGCCCGAGGGCAGCAGGTGCGCCAGCAGGTTCGCAAGTGCAAGGTGGACGGCCAGTCCTGCTCCAGCGCCGACGGCAAGTCGCTCACCCGGACTCAGATGGAAGACGGCCGAGACGAGAAGCCATCCCCCACTCGCCCATAGGAGGCTGGCCAGGATGACAGGAAGAACGGACGGCAGATTCGGATCCAGGAACCAGTACATACGAGTCTCCGCTGTCAGCCAGCGTCCCGGTGGACCTTCGTGCTGCGCATTGCCTTCCCCGCCGACCGCGCGTGGCCTGCCGCTAGCGAGGCACCATCAGCCAGATCCCTCCAAGGTCCGCGTCTTCCTTGTAGTACGACAGCAGCGGCGCCGCCACGCGCTGAGCCCACACGTCGTTCTCTTCGCCGAAGGTGTACTCCGAGCCTCGAAGGCCCGTGTTCAGTTGCTCCGAGACGATCAGCCCGAACCGATGGGACGCCAGGTCAGCGTAGAAGCGGTCGAGGTACGCCTGACTTCCCGACATGGCCATTTCCATCAAGTAGACCTTCTCGTACTCCGGCTCGAGGCGGATGTCCAGGTTCTCGAAGGCGATCAGATGCCTCTCGGCGATGAATAGAACCGCCTGCCCATCTTGCCTTGCCTGGGCGACGGCCTGCTCCACACGCGCCACGGTCGTCCGGGCATAGTCCCAGTCGAGTGCGGTCCACGTGGTGCCTGCGGCCAGGGCGAAGGCGACGGGAACGACCACACCGGCGCCGAGGACCCAGGGCGACGCCCGCCATGCTGTCGGCATCACCCCCTCTTCCCCAGCTACCGGTCCGAAGGCAAAGTACACGGCCACCACCGCCAGCAGCAGGAGGTAGGCATCGAGGTTGTGCAGGTTGCCCCCGCCGCCGATCTTGGCGCTCACCACCAGCCCGCCGGCGAACAGGACGGCCAATCCGCCCCCCAGCCCCAGCCAGCGAATCGAGTGCAGGTGCGCACGGTGGTTACGCGCCCACAGGACAAGGAGGATGATCGGCGCGGCGGAAGCCAGCAACACCGCCGGCAGAACTCCCAGAGGATATGTGGCGCTGGGGAACAGCCGGTACCACAGCAGGTCCGACGTGAAGGATGAACGGAACTCGCCCGGCGGGTTCCCGGAGATGGCGGCATAGCCGGCATTGGCGGCGAGCGCGGCGATCGCGCCGGCGACGGCAAACGCAAGCGGCCAGCCGAAGTACCCTGGCAAGCGCCGTCCGGAGCGTGCCGCTGGCGTCTCCATCAGGTACAGGACAATCGCCAGGATCGCCGGCACCGGCATCCAGTTGACCCGGCTGATCCCGGCCCAGGCCGACGCGGCCACCACCGCCAGCAAAGTCCGCCATGGCCGCCGGCTCGATGCCCCGGCGAGGACGATCCATCCGCACACCAGCAGGTGGTAGTACACCGGGCCCTGCATGAGAAACAAGTAGCATGCGCCGGTCAGGGCTGCTCGACCGAGGCCCGTCCGGACCACCGTCCTGCGCGCCAGCGCCTCCGAGGTCCCCAGCGTGACGCCGACCCAGAGCAGCACCTGCCACAGTCGGTGAACCCACAGCGGCAACATCCCGACCAGGAACGGGATCGACTGCATCAGGTAGCGGCTTGGGTGGAGCACCGGAAGCGGCGCCGATTCCCCATACACGCGCGATGCGAAGAACAGCGAGGCGTTGTAGTAGCGGCTCGCCTCCGACCATCCGAGAGACAGAGGATAGGTCGAGATGGCCGGCAGGTAGCCGGCCGCCTGAAAGACGACACCGATGAGGACCCCGGAGAATGCCAGTCGGCCAAGAGCACTCGAACTCTCGCACACTCCCAGCAGCAGGAAAGCGCCCAGCAGCGACAGCAGCCACCATGCGACGATACGCAGGCTCAGCGGCTCAAAGGTCTTTGCCGCCAGCACCGTGGTCAAAAGGGGCAGCACCGGCAGGAGCAGAAGGAACAACACGCCCCCCAACCTGCCCAGGGAGGCGCCGGATGCATGCAGGCTGTTCTCAAGCCGACGGAGGAGCACCCCACGCGGCCCTCGCGTCCAGGCCAGCAGGCCGAAGAGCACAAACCCGAGGAGCAGGCTGCCGAGGATTGCGCTCTGCCACTTGAGGGACGTTCTCAGGGCACCGAGGCGGTTAGCGAGGTCTACAAGTGCAGCGCAATTGAGGAGCAGCAGCCCGGCCGTGACGGCAATCAGTCGGCGGGTGATGGCACCAGCGTTTTCGTTGAGAGCGTCGGTCATTCCGCCGCCTGTGATGGACGGCCGCCATCATAGCTTGCCGTCACGCTTGCCGGACGCCAGTCTGGGGGCGCGATCATGGCGTGCAACCGCTGCGGGCTCAAGGCGCCAGCCAAAGGCTGAGCTCGGTGGCCATGAAAGGCGCGGGCAGGGGCTCACGCCGGAATCCCAATTCGAGGGCAAGCACCTCCAGAGCCTGCTCGAGATTGCCGCGCTGCCCCGGTTCGAACCCCTCGTTCGCTGTCTCCAAGCCGGTCAGCACTGCGGTGGGCGGTGTGGCGGCGAGCGCCTCCGCCAAATCATCCCGTCCGATCCAGCCAACCAGCCTGCGATTGGCTTGCGGGATGATGTGGGCCACGCGCCAGGTGAACGGCCCAGTGGCCAATGCCTCGTACGTGGACAGGCCGCCTTCCATCGCCAGGACCGGGCCGAGAGTCAGCACCTTAGCGCCGGGTACGGCTTCCGCCAGCCGCTGTCCGAGCCGATGAACCTGGATCGGCACCCAAGTCTCCGGCGATTGTAACCGACGCACGATCTGCCCGTCCCACATCCCGGTCGCAATAGACACCAGCGCCACAAGGCAGGCGCCAGCCAAGGCGACCCTCCTCCATCTCTCTCCCGCGATCCGCGCCGCGACCATGGCGCTGGTCAGGATCGCGAAAGGCACGCAGGCGAAGAAGTACTGGTACCACGCTGGCGTAGGAGCGAAACCGGTCAGGAAGAGGAGCACAGTGGCTAGCGCGCCGAGCATCACCACGTGGCGGGAGGCTGCGTCGCGCAGGCGCGCCTTAAGCCCCAGCACGCTCAAACCGAGGAAGCCGACAAGCAGGGCGACGTTCCCCGGTTGGACCAGGACGGTTTCGGCGAAGTAGGCTAGCTTGGCAAGAAGCTCGTCTCCGGACCAATGGCGAAGGACCTCGCGGTATGTACTGTTGAGGATCGGATAGAGCACGTTCCCATAACCGAAGGCTTTGGGGTCAATGGCCAGCAAGATCGCTGCCGGCACGCCAGCCACCACGACCCCTGCCAGCACCGCCGCGGCACGCCTCCCGCGCGCAGCGTATTCGCCAGGCATAGCCGCGGCAGACGCCAGCAGGAGCGGGCACAGCACGGCGTAGGAGAGCCGGACACCAGCCGCCAATCCGGCCATCAATCCGATGGCGAATCCGGTCCGGAGGGTGAAGCGCCCGTCCAATGCCCGGATGTGCAGGACGACGGCTCCCAGCGCCAGGAGATTCGCCCAATCGTGGTTCCACGCCTGACCGGTCGTGTAGGCCACGATCGGTTGGCTGATGAAGACCAGTACCGTGGTTCCTGCCGCCAGCCCAGCGACAAGTCGCGAGCGCTGGCGGAACTCGCGCCAGACCGCCGCGAAGAGGACCATCAACGCCAGCCAGGCAGCCACCCATGAGACCATCCTGCCCGAGAGAAGCAAGTAGGGTGACAGACGGACGGCCAGCGCGTTCAGCGGGATCTGGTAAGGCATATGGTGGTACGGAAAGTCGCGGTAGGGAAGAAGGCCGTGGTATGCCAGCCACCATCCGGCGGAGACGAACTGGTGCTCGTCGTGGCTGAACGGCTGGGCAATCGCACGGTCAAAGAGCACTATGCCACCCAGGAGCAAGAAGCATGCAATAGCGCCGAATAGGATCCACCGCTGCCGGTCGCTTCGAGGGGGGGACGTACGGAGTTGTGGGCTTGTCATGTTCGATAGAAGGCGCCGCTCAGGAGTGTTCTTGGCTAGGTCTCGGACGCAGATCCCCGAGGTCCTTCCGCTTCAGGTACCGACCGGCGACTGGCGAGGATGTCCGAGACGAACAGCGCGCCCGGAAGGCTGGCCAGCACCTCAACCGTGCGCAGGAGCAGCGCGGCTGCAAGCGCCGCCGACAGGCTTACGCCGCCGACCTGCGAGTAGATCAGCGAAGCCGAGACCTCCTGAAGTCCAAGCCCGCCGATCGAGACCGGGATCAGCGTGATGAAGTACACCAGGCTCCACAACCCGGCCACGTCGGTGAGCGGAATGGGCTCCCCGAGCATGGCAAAGAAGAGGGCCAGCGCGGCGAACTTGAGAAGCATGTACACCCAGGTGCACCCAAGAGCAGCCAGAAGCCAGCGCGGATTCCTCCGCCACACTCCCAGCGCCTCGATCAGCCCGCCGACGGCCTTGCTGACCCAACGCTGCAGCGTGGATGGCCAGGCCGCTACCCCAGCGACGCACAGCCGGCCGAGGTCGCCCGACGGCCGCGCGTGCCACCACGTGATGAAGGTCGGCAGGCCGAGGGGAGCCGCGGTCAGCATGCCCGCCATGCCCACCAGCCGATCCACGGCGATCGAGGCCGCATAGGTTGCCGGCGGCCCGCCTAGACGCAGCGCGCCGGCCAGCCGGACGACATCGCCGCCGATGGTTGTGGGCAGGAAGTTAGAGGCGAATAGACCGGCGAAGGTCAAGCGCGCCGCCTCCCGCCAGCGGATGTGCACCCCAGCGCCATGCAGGAGTACCCGCCAGCGCGCCACGACGGCCAGCCGCGAGAGCAAGGCCAGCACCACCGCCAGCCCAAATGCCCAGCCGGGAATCCTGGACAGCGCCGCGGCGATCTCCGGCCAACTTTGTTGACGAATGAGGTAGACCAGGAGCAGCAGCCCCAGCGCCGTCCCCAGGACGCGCACCCACGCCCGGCGGCGGCCGCCCGGGGACTCGGGGATCATGCCTGAGGGCCGGGCCGGTTGATCACCCGGCGAATCGTGTAGGTAAGCTTGGCCTGCGACTCGTGGTACGTGCGCGCCAGCAGTTCGGCGATCAGCCCGAGCATGATCGACTGCATGCCCAGGATGAACAGCATCACTACCATTTGCAACAGCGGCGACCGCACCAGGTGTTCGTTGTACAGAACCCGGCGGACCCCCAGGACAATGAGCACCACGAGGCTGGCCAGGTCGAGCAGGATGCCCAGGCCGCCGAAGAGATAGATTGGCTTGTTGGCGTAGCTGACCAGGAACTTGACCGTGAACAGGTCGAGGATGACCTTGAACGTGCGCTCCAGCCCGTACTTGGCCTTGCCGCGCAGGCGAGGCCTGTGCGTCACCGGCACCTCGACGATGCGCGCCCCCACCCCGCCGGCGTAGGCCGGGATGAAGCGGTGCATTTCGCCATACAGCCGGAAGCCCTCCAACACCTCGCGCCGGTAGGCTTTGAGAGTGCAGCCGTAGTCGTGCAGGGCGACGCCGGTCACACGCGAGATCAGGGCGTTGGCCAGCCGCGATGGAAGCGTGCGCGTCAGAAAGGCGTCCTTGCGTTCCTTGCGCCAGCCCGAGACGACATCGTAGCCCTCGCGGATCTTCTCCACCAGCATCGGGATGTCCGCCGGGTCCTCCTGCAGGTCCGCATCGATCAGCACGATCACGTCCCCGACGGCGTAGTCGATCCCGGCGGCGATGGCCGCCGTCTGGCCGAAGTTGCGGCGGAACTCGACCACGCAGGTGTGCTCCGGGTCCTTCGCCGCCAGCGCTTCGAGCCGCGCCGCCGTCCCGTCGGTCGAGCCATCGTCGACCAGAATCAGTTCGTAGTCATACGCCGTCAACGCCGCCTGCAGGGCGGCGTGCATCTCATCGACGTTCTCGACTTCGTCGTAGATCGGGATGATCACGGAGAGCTTCAAGGCAGGACCCCTTTGCCCCCGGACGGCCTTGGCGGTCGTCCGCCTCAATCGACGCGCGAGCCGTTGTTCTGCAGCACCGCCGTCACGCCGCTGTGCCACTGGTGCCAGTCGCCGAACTTGCCTTCCAGGATGCGCATGCCCTCGCCAACGGGCGTCAGGCCGGCCGACTGCATGTCGGCATCGACCATGATCCGCACCAGCTCGGGGAAGGTCACCTTCGGCGACCACCCGAGCACCCTTCGGGCCTTGGACGCATCTGCCTGCAGGAAGTCGACTTCCGTCGGACGGAAGTAGCCGGAATCGATCTCGACATGGGCGCGCCAGTCCAGGCCGGCATAGCCGAAGGCCTCCTCAACCAGCTCACGCACGCTGTGCGCTTCCCCGGTGCCAAGGACGAAGTCATCGGCGGCGTCGCGCTGCAGCATGGTCCACATCGCTTCGACGTACTCCGGCGCGTAGCCCCAGTCACGCTTCGACTCCAGGTTGCCCAGGAACAACTTCTTCTGCAGCCCGGCACGGATGCGCGCCACCGCCCGGGTCACCTTGCGCGTGACGAACGTCTCGCCGCGACGGGGGCTCTCGTGGTTGAACAGGATGCCGTTGGTGGCGAACAGGCCGTAGGCCTCGCGGTAGTTGACCGCCATCCAGTATGAGTACACCTTGGCGATGGCGTATGGGCTGCGCGGCTGGAAGGGCGTGGTCTCGCTCTGCGGAGGCGCGGCGCTGCCGAACATCTCGCTCGACGACGCCTGGTAGAAGCGCGCCGCCACGCCGCTGCGCCGCATCGCTTCCAGGATGCGGATCGTCCCCAGCCCGGTGACGTCGCCGGTGTACTCGGGGATCTCGAAGCTGACCTTGACGTGCGACAGTGCGCCCAGGTGATAGATCTCGTCCGGGCGCACGTTGTAGATCAGGTGGGTCAGCTGCTCGGCGTTGGTCAGGTCTCCGTAGTGCAGGAACAGCTTGGCCGCCGGATCATGCGGATCCTGATAGATGTGATCGATCCGCTCGGTGTTGAAGGTGCTTGCCTTGCGGATCATGCCGTGGACTTCATAACCCTTGGCCAGCAGCAGCTCCGCCAGATACGATCCGTCCTGTCCGGTGATCCCGGTGACCAAGGCCTTGGGCATTCGACACTCCCCAGGGCGCTTTGCGCCCCAATATTCAGTCTCTGAATTATACCGTTGGACGAGGCGGCGTCAAGCGCCCCACCCTCCGGCGACGGCGGAAGTCCTGCAGCAGGAACAAACCCAACAGCCCGAGCGTGACCACCGCCAGCCCCGCCAACGTCCGGCTTAGCCCGATCTTCGGCAGTCCCCAGTAGCGGCCGGCATACCACCACAGGATCAGGAGCAGGTCGGCGCTCTCAATCACCGCCACACGCCCCAGCCAGGGGTTGCGCAGTCGCCGGGTCTCGTCCCAGGCCCATGCAGCTAGGATCACCTGAGCGAAGAGCAGCACGGCCCGGTAGCGCGGGTTGTCCCACTGCAGCGAACTGGCGCGGGTTGCCGCCACCAGTGAGGTGATGATCACGATAACCAGCAGGTAGACCTGGATCTCCCTCCACCTGTGCCGCTGGAGGATGAGCACCAGCGCGCCGATCAGAAACGGGATCAGCACCGTCCAGCCCACAGCCCGAAAGACGGCAATCGTCCACCACACGGGGTTGGATGCATCGGCCAGAGCCGCCGGGAGCAGCGGCAGGAGCAGCCCGTAGGCGGTGATCACCGGCATCTGAGCCCAGGGCGGAAACATGTTCAGGAAGAAGCCAATGATCGGCGAGCCTTCAATCAGCAGGCCCATGCGCCAAGTGTCCGTGGCATGTGCCCACCAGCGGAGGATCGCGTCGGCGCCAAGGTCACCCAGATCCCCAATCGACGACCAAGCGCGCGCCATCAAGACCAGCGACACAAGCGCCAGCCCCGCAGCAACGGCCAGGGCCGGCTTGCGGCCCTTCCATCCGGACCTGCCTTCCCAAGCCCACGCGCCGACAAGTCCCACCAGCAGCGTCAGGGCAAAGGGAGGCGAGAGCGGCAATGCCAGAAGAACCCCCATCGCCATCCATCCTACCCCGCTGCGCCTGAACCCCTGTCGCTCGAGGGCGAATCCGTAGAAGCCCATGGCGAAGAAAGCGATCAGGAACGGCTCGCGCATCTGCGAGCTGCCCAGCAGGACCGCCTCCGGAAAGAGGGCCATGCCCCAAGCCGCCAGCCGCCCGACGCGTTCACCCAACAGCGCACGGCCGATAGCCCAGGTGAAGAGCACGCCGAGAGCCGAGGCGATGGCGGCGAACTCGACCATCAGCAGCGGCCTGTGGGCATCCGGGGATACCAGACGGTAGACGCCTGCACTTAAGGTCACCATCCCCAGATACTGGTCGCTACTCAGCCGTGCCGCTGCCAAGCCGGGCCCCGGATCCTGCATGCGCGAGATGCTCCACGCGTCGGTGTCGCGCTTGTAGGCATCCCAGTACACATACCCCGCCTGCTGTGGCTCGGTCGGGTAGCCGGCAACCGGGAGAACACGAATCAGGACCGTTCCGATGACCAGGCGAAGCCCCAGCGCCACCAGGATGGCCAGCATCACCGTCGATGGCGCCTCGCTCCCAACGCGCAGCCACGCGGCGACCAGCAGCCACGCGCAGACAATCGCCACGACTCCGTAGGCCAGCCAGGCGCGAACGAAGTCGCCGCGCGGGTCGACGATCGCCAGCGCGGCACTCAGCAGCAGCGCAGCTACCGCCCCGGCCGCAAGAGCCCGCGCCCATCGTCCGCGCTCGATCACGCTGCCAGCGCCTCCTTGTCCGTCGTGCGCCTCCACCAAGCATACGTCATTCGCG
>Ga0315293_10007489_pt1 | contig 10129 bp, 11 predicted proteins | sample YL17G13_20_MG_FD_203071 | JGI IMG/M metagenome (GOLD analysis project Ga0315293, IMG submission 203071) | Sediment microbial communities from Yellowstone Lake, YNP, Wyoming, USA - YL17G13_20 | ecosystem: Environmental > Aquatic > Freshwater > Lake > Sediment | place: USA: Wyoming | collected... | reverse complement strand
TCGAGCTGACGGTCGAGTCGGTTTCCGCTGCCGGCCCCGCCGTAGCGGGGCTGCCTGCCCGGAGGGTCTTCATCACGAGAGACAGCAGCGGGCGACGTTTGCGTATTCGGATCGACGGGGAGGGCCGCACCAGCGTCGAGGCGGAGGCCAAGGGCTGAGACACCGGCTCTGCTACCATGGCCGGGCCATGGATAGCCTGGTTCTCCGGCTACCGCAGATCGTCATCCAGCTGCTGGCTTTCGCCCTGGCGCTCTCGGTCCACGAGTCGGCCCACGGATGGGTGGCCGAACGCCTGGGCGATCCCACCGCCCGCTGGCTCGGCCGCATCACGCTGAACCCCATCAAGCACGTGGACCTCATCGGGACGATCATCTTCCCGCTGATGCTGGCGGTTCTGGGCGCGCCGGTCATCGGCTGGGCCAAACCAGTCCCGTTCGTGTCGCGCAACCTGCGCAACCAGCGGCGCGACCCCGCGCTCGTGGCGCTTGCCGGGCCCGTCTCCAACGTGGCCCTGGCCGTGGCCGCCACCCTCGTGCTGCTGGGCGTCAAGGGTCTGATGCCGGACTTCCGCCCTCTCCTGTTCGCCATGATCTCGGTGGGTGCGCAGGGGGCCCCGGGCGTGGCTGCACCCCTGATCTACCTGCTTTTCTCCCTGGCGTGGATCAACCTCGTGCTGGCGGTGTTCAACCTCATCCCCATCCCTCCCCTGGACGGGAGCCACGTCGTCGGGGCGCTGCTCCCGCCCGCGCTGCACTGGCAGTGGGTCCAGCTGCAACGATGGGGCATGCTGCTTCTTTTCGTGCTCTTGTGGAGCGGGTTCCTGGGCATCATCCTGAGGCCGTTCATGACCGGTTTGCTATGGATCCTGGGCTTCTAGCACCTGACCAGCCAGTGGGGCCGACCGTCGTGCTGCCGGTCTTCGAGGGCCCGCTTGACCTGCTCCTGCATCTCGTGCGGGAGGAGAAGGTCTCGATCTGGGACATCCCGATCGCGAAGATCTGCGAGGAGTACCAGCAGACGCTGCACGAGATGGAGGAGCTGGACCTCGAGGTGGCCGGTGAGTACCTGGTGTACGCCGCATGGCTGCTGCTGATCAAGTCCCGCATGCTGCTGCCACGCCACGAGGGGGAGGAAAAGGACCCGAGGCAGGAGCTGGTCGAGCGCCTGGTGGAGTACGAGAAGGTCAAGAGGGCGGCCGCCGAGCTGGCAGGCCTCGCCGAGCTGCGGCGCGGTGTCGAACCGGTGCGCTTCGCAGCGCCGCTGGTACCGGCGGAGGTGGAGCTCGACTTGGAGGAGGTGGACGTGATCGCGCTCGCGAGAGCGCTGCGCGAGGTGCTGGAGCGGCACCTGCGCGAGCACCCGCCCGCGCTTCAGCTCGAGCCGATCCGCTTCTCGGTGCAGGAAAAGATCGTGGAGCTCTTCGAGCTGGTGAGCCGGCAGCGCAGCTTTCCGCTGCTCTCCCACCTGCTGACCCGCCCCGACCGGTTGGAGAGCGTCACGCTGCTGGTGGCGGCGCTCGAGCTGGTCCGGCTCCGGACCGCCGACGCGCACCAGCGCGAGCCGTTTGCCGAGATATACCTGACCCCGACAGGCGCGCCCCTCCCGATGGATGTCCTGAGCGATGCCTGAGACCAAGGACCTCGCGGCGATGGTCGAGGCAGTTCTCGCGGTGGCGGGCGAACCGGTGACCCTCGAGGCCCTGCTGGTGGTGGCAGGGGAGGGGGCCGAGCGGGCCCAACTGGAGGAGGCGGTCGAGGCCGTGCGCCGCCGCCACGAGCAGGAGGGCAGCGGTGTCCAGGTCGAGAGCGTCGCCGGAGGGTTCCGGCTCGCGACCCGGCCCGAGCACGAGGGAGCGCTGCGGGAGTACCTGGGCTATCGCTCGCGGGCGCGCCTGTCGCAGGCGGCCCTCGAGACCCTGGCGATCGTCGCCTATCGCCAGCCGATCACGCTGCCCGAGATCAACTTCCTGCGCGGCGTGAACTCCGCCGCGGTGGTGCGCACGCTCCTGGAGCGCAAGCTGGTCATGGTTGCGGGCCGAAAGCAGGTCGTGGGCACGCCGCTGCTCTACCGAACGAGCAAGGAGTTCCTGGTACACTTCGGGTTGCTCGACCTCTCCGCGCTCCCTACGCCGGAGGAGGTGGAGCAGGTCGCCGGGGAAGGTACCAGTGAGCCTTGAGCGGCTGCAAAAGCTCATCGCGCGCGCCGGCGTTTGCTCCCGGCGCGAGGCAGAGGAGTTGATCCGCGAGGGCAGGGTGACCGTCAACGGCCGCCGGGCGGAGCTCGGGGAGCAGGCCGACATCGGAACAGACTCGGTGAAGATCGACGGGAAACGCCTCAAGCCCCCGCAGCGGTCACGCTACATCCTGCTCCACAAGCCCACCGGCTACGTGACCACGACCGCGGACCCCGAGGGGCGCCCGACCGTCCTGGACCTGCTCGGGGGCAAGGTGACGGAGAGGATTTATCCGGTGGGCCGCCTGGACTACCACTCCGAGGGCCTCGTGATCCTCACCAACGACGGGGCGTTCGCCTTGCGTGTCGCGCACCCGCGCTACGGCGTGATGCGCGAGTACCTGGCCAAGGTGCGCGGCGTCCCCGACGCGGACGACCGCGCCAAGCTCGAGCGGGGCGCGGTAATCGAGGGGCAGCGGGTGATTCCGCACGGGCTCGAGCTGATCCGCCCGACCGCCACGGGGATGAACTCGTGGTGGCGGGTGGTCGTGGGGGAGGGGAAGACCCACGAGGTGCGGGAGATGTTCAAGAGGGTCGGCCACCCCGTGCAGAGGCTGATCCGGAGTGCCATTGGGGAGCTTCGGGACGAATCGCTGCGGCCGGGGCAGTGGCGTGAGCTCACGGAGGACGAGATCGAGGTGCTACGCCGTGGGGGACGGCGGGGCGGGAGGCAGGACAATGCGCGGACTCAAGGTGCCGGAGTACATCCGGAAGCTGGCCATCTACGTGCCGGGCAAGCCCATCGAGGAGGTGCAGCGGGAGCTCGGGGTGAGCGACATCGTGAAGCTCGCCTCGAACGAGAACCCTCTCGGGCCGTCGCCGAAGGCGGTCGCCGCGATCGAGAAGACCCTCGCCAACCTGCACCGCTACCCGGACGGAAGCGGGTACGCCCTCCGCAAGGTCCTCGCCGCGCGCCACGGCGTTGACATCGAGCAGATCATCCTGGGCAGCGGCTCGGTCGACATCATCGAGATGCTGGCCCGCGCCTTCCTGGCGGACGGCGATGAGGCGGTCTACTCGCAGCAGTCGTTCGTGTCCTACCAGCTTGCGGTCGACCAGGTGAACGGCCGCGCCGTGACCACCCCCGCGACCGGTGGGCGGGCTCACGACCTGCCGGCAATGGCGAAGGCGGTGAGCGACCGCACGAAGCTGGTCTACCTGGCCAACCCGTGCAACCCGACGGGTACCTGGTTCACCCGTTGGGAGCTCGACCGCTTCCTCGCCGAGGTCGACGACCGCGCTCTTGTCGTCGTCGATCAGGCGTACCACGAGTACGTCAACCGCCCCGAGTACCCCGATGCCCTCGATGACGTCAAGCGCGGACGCAACGTCATGGTGCTGCGAACGTTCTCGAAGGTTTACGGCCTCGCAGGCCTCCGGGTCGGCTACGGCATGGCCTCACAGGAGGTCATCGCCACCGTCAACCGCGTGCGCTCGCCTTTCAACACCTCCTCGCTGGCACAGGTGGCCGCGATTGCGGCGCTGGGCGGCGAGGAGTGGGTCGTAAAGTCGCGGGAGCACAACCTGCGCGAGCTCGAGTACCTGCAGGGCGAGCTGGCCCGGCGCGGAGTCCGGTTCACGCCCTCGGTGACCAACTTCGTGCTGATCGAGTTCGAGGGCGACGTCAAGGAGCTGTTCGTCGAGTTCCAGAAGCGCGGCGTGATCATCCGGCCCGTCGGCGGCCCGGGACTGGTGAACTGCGCCCGCGTCTCGCTGGGAACCCGCCCGGAAAACGAGCGCTTCCTCGCGGCTCTGGACCAGCTGGTCCCCACCAGGGCGGGCGTCTAGCGGCCGCGGCCCCCTCTTGCCCGGGCGGCAACCTCCGGAGCAGGTACAATCGGCCCGGAGGACGAGTGATGGCACGCTTCACGGTTACCTGCCCGCACTGCCACGTGCTGCTCGAGCTGGACGGCGACGCTCAGTTGATCGTCGGCTCCAAGGCGCCGGAGAAGCCCAAGAGCACGACCTCCCTGGAGGATCGTCTGCAGGCCCTGGGCAAGGAGAAGGCCGACGCGCGCGCCAAGATGGAGGAGGCGATGCGGGCGGAGAAGGCGGGCGCCGCGATTCGCGAGGAGAAGTTCCACAAGCTCCTGAAGGACGCCAAGGCCGAGCCCGTGACAAAGCCGATTCGTGACGTGGACCTGGACTAGCCGGGCGACGTGGTGCCTTCCCCATCGACCGGCTCGAGCACGACCACGGTGGCGCCCCAACCTCCCCGATCAGGCGGCGCGTCGTACGCCCGGACCACCCACTGGAGGCGCGCCAGCAGCGCGTGGATACGAGCCCTCTGGACACCCTGCCCGCGGCCATGGATGAGCCTCACCTCGGCAAAGCCTGCGGCACGGGCGGCCTTGAGGTACTCCTCTACGACGTCGGGGATGTCCCGTGGGGCGAAGCTGTGGAGGTCCAGGGAGTCCTCGAGTGGCAGCTCGACCGGAGCGTCACCTTGGTCCATGCCCGGCCCTCGTCGCACTGCGACGTGCGAGCACCCAGAAGCCGTACAGACCCTCGAGCAGCAGAACACCCCGCACGACCTGCTCGGCGGGCGGCGCCGGGAGGGTTGCCAGCAGCAAGCCCATGGCCACCGCAACCAGCGCCATCCCTGCCATGGTCCACGGTACCAGGGCCCCGATGATGACCCGTCTGCGGCTGTCCCACCACAACAGGCCCGCCATTGCCCACCCAAGTACGAGCAGTGCGGGAAGAGAGATGGGCCATCCCACGGGCGCACCTTACGCCCTTGGCATCGAGGCGACAAGGGCGGCGAAACCCATGGAGGAGAGCGATGGAAGCGGTAAAGGTCTCCGTGGTCGTGCCGGTCTACAACGAGGAGGCCACTGTCACACAACTGCTCGACTGCGTGGCGCGCGCGCCTTTTCCGGCCGGCGTAGGCGAGGTGGAGATTGTGGCGGTGGATGACTGCTCGAGCGACGGCACGGCCGCGCGGCTTGCCGAGTACAAGCCCCCACCCGGGACCAACAAGCCCTGCCATTTCAGCTGGTACCGGCACGAGCGCAACCGCGGCAAGGGAGCGGGTCTGCAGACCGGCTTCGCACGAGCCACGGGCGACGTGATCGTGGTCCAGGACGCGGACCTGGAATACGACCCCTGCGACTATCCGGCGCTGCTGACTCCGATCCTCGGCGGCAAGGCCGACGTGGTGTACGGAAGCCGTTTCCTTTCCGGCCCGCACCGGGTGCTCTTCTTCTGGCACTCGGTCGGCAACAGGTTTCTGACGATGCTCTCCAACATATTCACGGACCTCAACTTGTCTGACATGGAGACGTGCTACAAGGTGTTCACACGTGCGGTCAAGGAACGGCTCGTCATCACCTCCGAACGCTTCGGGTTCGAGCCCGAGTTCACCGCTCGGGTGGCGCGGATGGGCGTGCGGATTTACGAGGTGCCCATCTCGTACCAAGGGCGAACGTACGCCGAAGGCAAGAAGATCGGCTGGAGGGACGGCTTCGAGGCGATCTGGTGCATCCTGAAGTTCAACCTCTGGGCGCGCTAGGCGTTCCCCGCACCAGGTCGTCCCGGGCTCGAAGCAGATGACCTGACTCGGGTTCGCCCTCTCGCGGGGCCCGCGCGGCCAAGTCGAAGACGCGAAGGAGCGGCACAGCCGCTAGCCGGGGTACTTGCCGCAGATGTAGTTTTCGAGCTGGCGGATTTGGAACTCCTGGTTCCGGCTCGCCCAGCGCACCAGGTCGCCGATGGAGATCAGGCCGACCACCCTCCCTTGCGAGAAAACCGGCAAGTGCCGGCAGCGGCGCTCCGTCATGACCGCCATCGCCTCCTCGGCGAGGGTCGAGGGCTCGACGTACACCACGTCGCGGGACATGACCTCGTCGAGCCTGGTGAGGGCCGGGTCACGACCGCCGAGGATCACACGGGTCATGAGGTCCCGCTCGGTGAACATCCCGAGCGGTTGGCCCTCCTCGCACACCATGAGCGCACCGATTCCTTTGGAGGACATCATCTCCACGGCGCCCAGGACTGTCGTGTCCGGCGAGGTGTGATAGACATCGGTCCCTTTTTCCTTGAGGATGTGAGCGATGGTATCCATGGTTCCCCCCCGCGTCCGGTTTCCCCGTCTCAGAAAATATCACGAACTGGGGTCGAGGGCGAGGAAAAAGGCACGAACGTCGGCCGCCGGGTCCTGGCTTCGCAACGAGGCGGGGTCGCCCGCGGTCCAGTCCGCCGGCAGCAGCGAGACGTAGGGTTCGGCGAGAAAACGCCTGCACACCAGCGCGATCACCCCGCGGTCCTCCGCCGAGCGGATGAGCCGCCCCGCCGCCTGGATGACGCGGGTCATTCCCGGTATGAGGTAGGCGTACTCGAAGCCGCGCTCGTAGCGGTCGTCGAAGTACTGCTTGAGCAGCTCGCGCTCGGGACCCACCTGGGGGAGCGCCGGGGAGACGACCATGACCTCGGAGAGCATCTCGCCCGGGTAGTCCACGCCCTCGGCGAAGACGCCCCCGAGGACAGCGAGAAGCAGAACGGGCTCGTGGTTGGTGCGCAGGCGGGCGAGCATCTCGTTGCGCAGCCTGTCGGAGTCGTCCCCCCTCTGCACCTCCACGCGGTGACCGGGCGCCACCAGGCGGGAAGCCACCTCCTGCAGAAAGGCATAGGAAGGAAAGAGCACCAGCGCGTTGCGGTCGGAGGGAGCCAGCTCCGCGACCAGCTCCGCGATGCGGCCGTACCAACGGTGGCGCGCCCGGTAGGTGGTGTCGACCTCATCCACGGCGATGATCAGGCGGTTCTCGCGCGGGAACGGAGAGGGGAGGGAAACGGTGTCGGTGCGGTCGGGGTCGAAGCCCAGGACATCCCTGTAGAACTCGAACGGCTCCAGGGTCGCCGACATGGCCACACACCCGGCGGAGCGCTCCAGCACCGCCCCGGTGAAGCGCGAGGCGTCCAGACAGAAGATCCGCAGCGCCTCTCCCTCCGCCTCCGCCGACGTACGCTCCGCCAGAGGGACCAGCTCGCGCCCGCCGTCCTCCAGCAGGTCCGTCACGCGCGCGAGGGAGAGCAGGGCGTCCAGCACGGGATCGCGCGCGAGCCAGAGCTCGGCGTTGCGCTTGAAGGTGAAGTAGGGCGCCACCAGAGCGTCGAGGGCGACGCGGAGCTCCACAAGCGGCTCGTGCTCGAGAGCCACCTTGCGGCTGCCCTCTCGCGAGCCCAGGACCTCCGTGACCCGGCCCGCGATGAGCTGGTCGAGCTCGCCGAGCACGGCGTCGAGCTCCCGGCACACTTTCTGGCGGTGGCCCTCGACCAGCCGGCGCGCCTCTCGGACTGTCGCCCGGGAGAGGCGTGGGGAGTAGTACTCCCGCGCACGATCCACCAGGCTGTGGGCCTCGTCCACGATCAGGTAGGTGTTCTCCAGCGACCCTTCCTCGGCCAGCCCGAACAGCGCGATCGTGGGGTCGAACACGTAGTTGTAGTCGCAGACAACGGCGCTGGTCTCGCGCAGCAGCTCCAGGGAGACCTCGAAAGGGCAGACCTCGGCGGCGTGAGCGACGGCGTAGGTGTGATCCGGGTCGAGGTGGGCCCCGGCGGACAGCAGGGCCGGGAGCACACCGCGCTCGGCCAGCTTGCTCCCGTAGTCGCGGGCGTGGAGGCAGAACTCCTCGTGACAGATCACCTCCCGGTTGGCGCACATCTTGGCCTTGGCTCTGATCTGGATCGACCTCCAACCACCGCGCTGCATCCCCTGCAGGGTCTGCACGGCGAGCTGCTGCTGCAGAGTCTTGGCGGTGAGGAAGGCGACCCGGCGCCCGGTCGCGAGCGCGAGCCTGACCACCGGGTAGAGAGCCGCCGCGGTCTTGCCCACACCGGTCGGCGCCGCCAGCAGGAGGTGGCGACCGGAGGCGAGCGCTTCCTCCACCGCGGCCATCGCCTCGTCCTGGACCGGGCGTGGGGCCTCGAAAGGGAACGGCAGCTCTTCGGCCGCCACACGCCAGGTGGCGCGGACGAGCTCACGGGCCCTTTCGGCAGCCACCAGGGCGTGCAGGCGAGCGCGCAGGTAGGCCGCGACCTCGCTCGGCGACCACGCCACGTCCTCGACCCGGCGCTCCTCACCGCCCAGGTCCACGAGCAGGAGGCGCGCGGAGGCGCCCCCGGCGGGGAACAGGCAGCAGGCGTAGAGACGCGCCTGCCACCGGTAGCGCTCGAGGCGCTCATGGGCGAAGAGGTGGCGGAGCTCGGTTCGGAAGTGGAGGGTCTTGATCTCCTCCACGACGGGACGGCCGTCGGAGCCCCGTGTGATGGCGTCAGCCCGGCCGAGGACACGCAGCTCCCATCCGTCTATGGAGAAGGTCGCATCCACAGGGACCTCGCTGGTGTAGTGGGGGTCGCCCGAGGCGCGTTGGCCCTGGACGATGCGGTGGAGCTCCGCGCCCACCGAGAGACGGGCGAGCCCCTCCCCGGGCGCCCCGAGCCCAGGCCTGAGGGATTCGGGCAGGAGGTCGCGCACGGAGCAGGTAATCTGCCGGCTGTCGAGGTCGATGCGAACCGCCACCGCGGCCATTCTACGCGGAGGAGGTTCGGGGCGGGCGCGTCAGCGGCGTGGCCGTGGCCCTAGCGGCAATGTACAATCGCGGCATAGGGGGACGTCGGCTGTTTCTGGGTCCGGGGTCGTGGTTTTTTGCTGGCAAGGCAGGGTCGACCGGTTCCGCGCCCCACGCGTCTTCCACCGGTCGGCACCTTTCGGCCGCGAGGTGCGGGGGGTAAATGGCGGAGATTCAGAGCGTGTTGCAGCCTCTGGAGCAGGTCGAGACGCTGATGCAGGAGATCTACGGAGTGCTGGCCGAGAGATTCGGTTCCGACGCCGATGCCAAGGCCCTGTTCGTGAGGCTCGCCTTCGAGGAGCGCTCACACGGAGGGCAGGTTCGGTTCCTGCGCAGGTTGGCTCGTCAGAACCCCGGCCACTTTGCCGACGTGGATGTGGAGCTCGATGCGATTCACAGGGAGCTGCAGCAACTCGAGACCGTGCGCGAGGCCGCCGGCCAGTTCTCCTTGCACGAGGCCGTGGTGGTTGCGATCGAGTTCGAGAAAGGTGTGGCGGAGGTACACTCGCGCCCGGTCATTGCGAAATCCAACCCCGAGGTGGGGAAGATGCTGCGGAGCCTGCACAGCGCCGACCTCCAGCACTACACATCGCTCGTGGACTTTGCCAAGAAACGTGGCTTCAAGACGGCGTGACGGGCGCGCTCTCGGGCGGGCGCCACAGGTCTGAGGCGAAGCGAGAGGGAAGGGGACACGATGGTTGACCCAGGAAAACCTCCCGAGGCGAGCCAGGAGCTTTTCGAGCTGGGGCCAAGGCGACGGCAGGGTACCGGGGCCGCAGACCAGAAAGAGACGCCTCTGATTCCGCAGCTCCGGGAGCTCGAGAGCGAGTTTCGAGAGATAAGCCGGGAGGCCCGCGCTCTCGGGGATGGCCTCTCGCACGAGCAGCTGAACTGGCGACCGGGCTCGGGCCAGTGGTCAATCGCCGAGTGCCTCGGGCACCTCAACATGATGGGATCCGAGCCTCTGGCGAGCGTCGACGCGGGGATTCGGGAGGCCCGCAGCCGGCAGTGGTACAGCCAGGGACCCTTCCGTATCGGCTACTTCGCGGAGCGCCTCATTCGCGCCACGGAGCCTCCGGTCCGATGGAAGCGGAGTGCCAAGCACAAGTTCGTTCCGCCCTCCGACCAGCCGATTGGCCTCGTCGTGCCCGGGATCCTCGATCTCCAGGAACAGCTCATCGCGCGGCTGGGCCTCGCCAACGGGCTGAATCTCGCGCGAATCCGGGTCACCGCCCCCGGGCGTCCGCTCCTCCGACTGAACCTCTACGAACTGCTGGTGTTTCTGACGGCTCACGAGCGCAGGCATCTGGAGCAGGCCTGGCGCGTCA
>Ga0315293_10007483_pt1 | contig 10134 bp, 10 predicted proteins | sample YL17G13_20_MG_FD_203071 | JGI IMG/M metagenome (GOLD analysis project Ga0315293, IMG submission 203071) | Sediment microbial communities from Yellowstone Lake, YNP, Wyoming, USA - YL17G13_20 | ecosystem: Environmental > Aquatic > Freshwater > Lake > Sediment | place: USA: Wyoming | collected... | reverse complement strand
TCCGATTTCAGCGGGTTGGCCCCGTTCCAGCAGTCGGACGACGTCGCCGTGGACCCGTCCATGTAGAGCGTGCACCCGGTCAGGTTGACGCCGGCCGGCGCTTTGGCGACGGTCGCCAGGCCGGTGAGCTTGGGGTGGGAGTCGAAAACGAACGCGCACTCCGGTTTCCCGGCCGAGTTGATCTCGCACTTGGCGAAAAACTGGAGCGGCAGCGCCACCGTGCCGTTGTAGCCGTCGCCATTTTTCTTCTGGATGGCCAGCACCCAGTCGGTCGCGGGCCGGGAGAGCGAGAGAGGGTCGACGCCGCCGACGTACGGTTGGTCGCACAGGGTCGACATCCAGATGGGGTTCTCCGCGTTGAGCACCGACGCGCGCAGGATGAACGGCGCCGCGTTGCCGACGAGGATGGTGGCCGCCTTCTCCAGTTTGGTCTGCGGGCGCGCGGGCGGGTCGACCGCGGCGCCGGCGGCCGCCGTCGCGGCCAGGGCGGCGAGCGCGGCCAGCGCGAGGGAGGACCGGGCGGGGGGCATGGTGGCTGGTGTGGGGGAGGAGGGTGGTGGTCACGGCGGGAAGGTGTCTGGGCGGAGCTGTTTCGACGCGCGCGCTCCCAACCCTGGCGCCCCGCGCGCCGACCGACGGCCGCGCCGGCGCGAGGCGGCGCCGCCCGCGCCTGCCTCCCGCCCCGACCGCGCGGTGGTGTCCTTGCGTGGCTTTGACTGGCGGGCGTGGATGCGGGGGGCGGCGGCCGAGCGGTTATCGGGCGCGCGCCGCAAGCCGCGCAATGCGCGGCAGGCCAGGCGGGCCACCCTCGCGGCACCCACCAAGCGAAAGAGGGAGACCGCAAATGCGCGGCGAGGGGAGGAGGGTGCCGGGAAGAGTGACGGCCGGCGCGCGATGCGCGTCGCTCACAACGCCCCCCTCCCGTTGCACTCCCCGGCCGACGCGCCCCGACACGCTCCGACGCCGGTAAACGCCGTCGGCCATGGTGAGAGAACGGGCGCAGGGGCGCGTGGCGTGCACGGGCAACAGCCGTGAGATGGAGCGCGCGCATCTTGCGGGGCGCACGGGCAACGCCGCGCGTGCAAAGCCGCGCGCGCAAGGCCGCGCCCGCCCCGCCGCGCGCACGCACACACTCGTGCGCGGGTTTACCTGGGGTGCGCGGCTCAGGGTGGCGCTTCCAACCCTGCGCGCGTCTCCCAATGCATCCCTCCAGACGCCTCGCGCCCTCGCCTTGGCGCTGACCGCCCTGCTGGTGGCGCCCTCGCTCGCGTGCCCGTTTGCCAGTGCGTGATAAGGGGGATAGGGTGGTAGAGTCGGCGGCGAGGGCCGCGCGCGCGCGCGCGCGCGCCCGACAGCCCGCTCCCCTCCCCAGACTCTGGCTCCGGCGGCCGCTCCCTGCTCCAGGCCAACCCCGACAACAACCCGTCCGTCCACAACGGCATGACCGAGGCCGACGTGGAGGCCGGCGTGCGCGCCGCGCTCGCGGCGGAAGGCCTCGACTTTGACGCGCTCTCCTCTGCGGCCTCCCACCACGGCGCCAACGCGCACGCCGCGCCCAAAGCCGCCGACGGCTTTGAGCTCAACGGGCGCAAGCTCCTGTTTGACGCGTCGGAGCTGCTGGCCGTCAAACTGCAAGACCCGCCGCCGCCGAAGAAGATCAACTTCACCGGGACCGCGGCCCCCAACGAAAACTACACCAAACCCGACTTTTTCGGGTCCACCATCGCCACCCGCCTGTACAACATCAACGCGACGCTCAACCAGGACGCGGTCATGAACAAGGCGGTGCGCGTCTTCTCGTCCATCATCACGCCCGCCAACATGGCGCTCTTTGTGCGCATGGCCTTCCACGAGGCCGGCACGTTCAACCCCAACGCCGCGGCCGGCACGTCCGAGGGCGGGTCCAACGGGTCGATCCGGTTTGAGCTCGACTGGGTGTCCAACGGCGGCCTCCAACGGTTCGGCTTCCCCTGGATCTGGGCCGGCTACCACATCATGGACAAGGCCTACCCCGGGGTGCTGTCGTGGGCGGACTGCATCGCGATCGCGGGCGCGACCGGGACGAAACTCGCGGGCGGCCCGTACGTCAACGTCGGCTACGGCCGCCCCGACGTCGCCGTGGCCGACCCCTTCACTGGCGTCGGCCACATCACCCAGATCACCAAAGACTTTACGCTGGGCCCCCTGCTGGCGGATTGGGAGTCGTACGGGTTCACCGCGCAGGAGCTGTGCATCCTGTCGGGCGCGCACACGTTCGGCATCTCCGCCACCTCCTCCCCCCAGGGCATGATGACGCGCCCGTTCTTCACAAACGAGTACTACAAAAACGTGCTCGCGGGCATCGGGTTCTTCACGTCGGACAAGACTCTGGCGACGCCCGGCGGCGCGACGCTCGAGTGCGTGCAGAAATGCGCCGCCTCGCAAAAGTACTTTTTCAAAGAGTGGGAGGAGTACTTCTTTCAGATGACGTGGTGGGGGGTGTCGCCGACGGTCGAGAAAAAGGGGCTGTCCAAGGCGTGAGGAAGGCACACAGGGGCGGGGGCGCGACTCGCGGCCCCTTCCCCCGCGCCGTCTGCGTCACCCGGGGCCGCTCATCTGCGGCTCCGGGGCGATAGCGTTCCCGGCCCTTGCGCACGGTGTGCGTGCGGCAAGGGCGTCCGCGCGGAGGGGTAGGGGGGTGGCCGGCGGCGGGCGGCCGGCGGGCGGCGCCGCCGCCTCTTCATGCGGTCCGGGTCGAGGGGTCGGCGCATTTTACACACCACTCGAACCGAAGGAGAATGAGGAGAGAGGAGAGAGGGGTGTGGTGGCCGAGCGCCGCGCGCGCAGGGCGCCGACGGCGCGGCACCCTCACTCTTTCTCCACCCTCCTCCCACCCCCCACCCATGCTCCTGTGGCTCCTCGCCGCGGTCGCCGCGGTCGCGGTCGCGCTGCGCGCGGGCGCGGTCAAGGAATGGGGCGTCTGGGGTGCGCCCCAAACCCACGCCCAGCGCGAGGCGGCGCTGCTGGCGACGGGCGCCTGGATCGCGCACAACCCGCGCTGGCTGCTGGCGCCGGCCGCGTCGGCCGCGGCCGCTGTCGACGCCGCCCGCGGGTCGCGTGTGGGCGTGCGGCGGCCGCGCCGCGCGCGCGCGCGTCTCCCTGACTCCCTCCCGCCACTCTCCCTCCCCCACCCCTGCCACCATGCTCCCTCCTCCCCCCACCCACGTCCCCCACCCCCCCTACGCCACCATCCGCCTGCGGCGCGGCCTGTCTGTCGACGTTTTCGCGGGCGGCGCCACACCCCTGAACGCCGACGCGCCCGCCGGCGGCGTGCCCCTACCCGCCACCCTCGCCCGCGCCCTGTCGGGCGCGGCCAAAGAAAAGGAGGCCAAGGGGTCGGAGGGGGCGGCGCCCGGACTGCCGGTGTCGCTGCGGTGAGGGGAGAGGGAGGCGGAACCGGTCGCGGCGCGAGCGGCCAGCGCGCGCGCCGGCCGCCACCCCGCCTCCCTCCCCCCCCTCCACAGCCTCTACAAATCCGACGGCTCGGGCGCCTTGACCCGCATTCTGTCTGACGCCCCCGGCGACGCCGCCGGGCGCGCAGCGACCGCCGCCGCGGCGACCGCCGCGGTCGCCGCCGCGCTCGCGGGCGGCGCGTCCCGCGGCTCTTCCGGCCTGGGTGACGTCCTGCTGGGCTCGGGGGCCGACACGGGCGTGCTGGTGGTGGCGCCGCGGGCGCGCGGGGGCGAGTGCGATGGTGGTGACGGGTTTGGCGGCGGGTCGGCCGACCTCGCGTCCGACTACGCCTCCGAGACCGTGGGCGACCCCGGCACGCCCGCTTTTCGCGTGTACGTCACCCGCGGGGGTGTGCGGGTGTCGCCCTGGGCGGACGTGCCCCTGCGGCCGGCCGGCGGGCGCGGGAGCGGCAACGGTGCGCCCGCGCCCGACGCGCACCCCCTCCCCCTGGTCCACATGGTGACCGAGATCCCGCGCGGCGCCCGGGCCAAGCTGGAGGTGGGCACGGACGACCCGCCGCTGCACCCGCTGCGTCAGGTGTGTGGGGGGGAGAAGGGGCGGGAGCGTTGGGCGTGGCGGCCGCGAGCGCTCGCACGGCCGCCGACCCCCCGCCTCCCCGCCCCCCTCCCCAGGACACCACCGCCACCGGCGCGCTGCGCGACCTGCCCACCCCCACCCCTTTCAACTATGGCATGCTCCCCCGCACCGTGGAGGACGCGGGCGAAGCCTGGGCCGGCGGCGCGGACGACCCCCTGCTCGCCGGCGCGCGGGGCGACGGCGACCCGGTCGACGCCGTGGAGCTGTCCGCGTCCCCCCTCCCCCTGGGAGCCGTCACCCGGGTGCGCATCGTGGCCGCTCTGGCCATGCTGGACGGCGGGGAGCTGGACTGGAAGGTGGTGGCCATCGACGCTTCCTCCCCTCTGGCCCCCGCCATCGTCGACGTCCCCTCCCTGGAGGCCGCCCTCCCCGGCGAGCTCGACCGCGTCATCTCCTGGTTTTCCACATACAAGCCGCCCCGGACGGACGGGCGGCCGGCCGTGCAGTTTGGGCGCGGCGGCCTGCCGCTGCCGGCCGACGGGGCGGCGGCGGTCGTCGCGGGCGCGGAGGCCGCCTTCCTGCGCATGCAGGCCGCGAGCAAGGTGTGAGAAGAGGGAGGAGGGGAGCGTTGGAGAAGCGGAGAGGGCGGACGGCGCGCAGTGCGGCGCTCACACCCTCGCCTCCCACCCCTCTCCCCCTCTCCCCCCGCCACCATGGCCGGCGTCTCCGAGCGCCGCATCGACATCTCGCGCCTCCCCCCCCGCGAGCTGGCGTCGCTGCGCGACACGCTGACCGAGGAGGTGCGCGGCCTGGCGCAGCGGTCGCTCGCGCTGCAAAAGGTGGCGGCCCAGTATGGCGGGTCGGGGCGCGCCATTGAGCGGTTGGCCGAGCAGGAAGCAGGTGAGGAGAGAGGAGGAGGGGAGGCGGGGAGGCAGCGCGCCCGCATCGCCGCCCCGACGGCTCTCTTTTCCCCAGGCCAACCCGTGCTCGTCCCGCTCACGTCCTCCATGCATGTCCCGGGCACGCTGGCGTCGCCGGACAAGGTGCTCATCGACGTTGGGACAGGTTACTATGTTCGGATGTCCGCTTCCCGCGGCGCCGACTACTGCAAACGCAAGATCGACTATTGCAGGGAGCGCCTGGACGACATCGGACAAGTGATCGCGAGCCGGCAGGCGGCTGTGGGCCAGATCGGCAGTTTGCTCGCGCGGCGCGGTTGAGGAGAAAAGGGAGGGGCGGCGACTGATTTCTCTCGGCGGTGTGCAAGCAGGCAAGCAGGGGCGATTACACTGTGGCTGGAAAAAAGGGGCAGGCGAGCGCGCCGTGGCGCGTCACGCGACCGCCGCGCGCGCCTCCCCTTCCTCCCCGCCAGTAATGCGCTCGCCGCGCGTGAACCCTTGAATCATGGCCAGCGCCGCCGCCGGCGCGTCCATGGGCACCATGTGGCCGGCGCCCGCGACGTTTACGTAGGTCAGCGCGCCGCCGTCGTTTTTCACCTCGCCCACCGTCACCCCGCGCACGCGCCAGTCGGCGAAGGGCGCGTCCTCGAACGCGTACAGGCCCGACCACTGCAGGCGCAGCAGCCAGCGCAGGTTGCCTGGGGTGGGGTGGGGTGGAGGCGTGGGCCTGGTTCGCGCGCGGCGTCCTCCACCCCTCCCTCTCTCTGCGCCGCGCCTCTCTCCCCGCTCACCAAACCAGTTGCAGATGAAATCGTTTTGCCCCACGTAAATGAGCACGCGCGCTTTGGCGTCGTCGAGCAGGGTGGCCACGTTGGGGGCGTAGCTGGGAGAGAGGAGGAAAGGGAGAGCGGTCGAGGGCGCGGCGAAACAGGCGCACCTCCCACTCTCGACCCCCCCTACCCCCCACCAATCTCTCATACCTCTTGAGAAAGTCGGGCAGCAGCCGGGCATTCACGTCCGGGTCGCACTCACTCCAGCGCGCGTCGGCCGCGACGCCCAAGCCTTCCCGCACGTCGGGGCGCGCCATGTAGTCGTCCAAATACTGGAAATCGTAGCACAGGGGACCCTCGCACTTTTTGCGGACGTCATAGATGTTGAAGTTGCCTCCTTCCGCCATGATGGGCCCGACGACCGTCGCCTGGCAAAAGCCGAGGGCGAGCTGGCAGACAAAGGGGAAGCCCAGGGCGCCGTTGCACATGTCGATGCCAAACTGGGGGGGGAGGCAGGATGTGTGGTGGGTGGGCGGGCGTGCGGTCTGGGCGGGAGAGCAGCGCACACGCGACCCTTCCCCCACCCTGTCTCTCCCCACACCTTGCACCACGGGAACCAGGCCTTGATGGCGGCCCGCGTCTCGGCCCCGATGAGGCCTTTGGAGGCCGCGAAGTCGGCGTACGCGCCGTACTGGACGGCGGGGCTGAGAAAAGAGGAGGGGGTTGAGGTGAGGATGGGTCAGCGCTGTCGCCTCGCCCTTCACGCCACCGCACGCGCCCACCACCCTCTCCTCCCCACGCACTCGGTCAGGCCGTTGCCGATGGCGATGCCGGCGAGAGGAATGGCCGCCGTCGCCCTCTTGGGCGACACGTTGTGCGCCGCGATCCGCGCCGCCACAGCGGGCACGTAGTGCCCCGCGTACGACTCGCCGGTGACGTACAGGTCGCGCCCCAGGAAGGACGGGTTGGCGTCGAGGAATTCCAGGAGGAAATCGAGGACGTCGCCCGCGACCGCGGCTTCAGACGTCACGTCGTCGGAAGGGTCGCTCGAGTAGGAGAAGCCGGTGCCGACGGGCTGGTCGACGTAGATGACGTGGTGGCCGTGGTCCCAGCCGTACGGGTTGTCGACCAGGGTCCCATCTTTCTGCAGCGTGAAGGGGCCGTTTTCGACAAACGCCGCCAGCTCAGACGAGCACCCGGGGCCGCCCGTCATCCAGAGGAGTAGGGGGTCGGCGTCGGCGGTGCGCGAGCGCGAGCCTGAGAGAGGAGGAAAGGAGAGAGGGTCGGCGCCGACCCGTCGCCACCTTCCCACGCCGCCGCCGCCCTCTTTTCTTCACTCCGACCATAGAATTGATAAAACATGTGCGCGTCGCTGGTTCGGTTTAGCTTGAAAAAGCCAGAAAAGCGCGGGGGGGTGTCGCCGCCGCCGCCGCCCTCGCCGCCGCCGTCGGCGAGCGAGGATGTCGTGCGCAGGGTGATGGGGGCGGTCGTGAGGCGCGGCGAGACGTGGACGGAGCGCGCGACGAGCGGCGGGCCGGCATGGGCACCGTCGCGGCGCGTGCGTGGGGCGCCGGGGCGGGCCGCCACGGTCGCGGCCAGGGCCAGCAGGAGGATGGGGATGGCCCGCATCGCGGCGGGCGGCGGGAGAGGAAGGGGAGAGGGGGAGTGGGCGCGGGCGACGCGGCGCGCTCTCTGCGGCCTTGCTGTTGTTGCACGCCCGCGACAGTGCTGCTGCCCCTCTCCCTCGCGCATCCGGTTTCAAATGTCGTCCAGGTCGATGGCGTTGGGGTCGACGGTGGGCGGTGCGGCGTCGCCGGGCGCAGCGTCGCCGCCGCCGCCGTCGCCCGCCGCACCGCCCGGCGGCACGACCACGCCCAGCGCCGCCACGCGCGCCGCGGCGGCCACGATGGCGTCGACCGCGGTGGCGGCGCGGGGAGGCTCGGCGTGGTGGTGGCGGTGGTGGTGGTCGCCACCCCCACCCACTCCCCCACCCCTTCCCCCGCCCGCCGCGGCATCCAAATTGTACTCCAGCCCCAGCACGCGCAGCAGCTCCACCGTCTGCGGCGACCGGCGCGCCTCGGGCATGCGCCCGCCGCGGCCGGCGGGGTCGGCGCCCGGCGGCGGCGGCGCGGCCGTGACCTGGAAATTGGGGGGGACGTCCAGGGACCCCCGCGCCGCCGTCACCGCGGCCACCACGCGGTCCACCGTCGCTTGCGCGGGCGGCGGCGCGTCCGCCGGCAGCGGCGGGGGGCGCGGCGAGGTGGAGTGGAGCGCGTGCGTCTCCGCGAGGATGGCCAGCCACTGCGCGTCGTGCGCGAGCCGCAGCGGCCCGGCCGGCACGCCGCCAGCGGGCTCGATGTCGAGCACCTGCAGAAAGGGGCGGCCGGGCAGGCATTTGTCCAGGGCCAGGAACCGGGTGACCGGGGCGCGGCCGTCGCCGCGCGCGCCGCCGCTCGCCGGGTGCGGCACGACCGCCGCGAACTTGGTGTGCATGTGCGCCGCAAACCAGTGCGCCGGCCGCAGGGACGCGAGCAGGCCGGCGGCGGGCGGGGAGCCGAGGGAGCCGTCGGCGACCTCGCGCGCGAGAAACGGTTTGCGCCGCAGCAGGCTCTCCCGGTCGCCGTGGCCCGCGATGCCGGCCGGCCAGTCGTGCGACAGGAAAATGTCGATCGGCCCCGTCAGGCGGGCGAGGCGGTGGACGTCGAGGGCGCGGACGTGGTAGGCAGAGCGGATGGTCGACGCGTCGTACGGAGGCCGTTCGTACCGCCCCGCGCGATAGTGCCGCTCGTTGTAGATGCCGGACAAGCCAGCAATGCGCAACCCCCCAAAGGTCACCACCCCCGCGTCGCCCAGGTAGAAGATCGACGGCGCGGCCCACCCGCCGAGCGCGAGCTCGGCCAGGTGGTTGCTCGCTTCGTGGTTGCCCCCGATGAACACCGTCGGCACCGGCGCCACCGCCGCCCCGGAGTAGTACTTGTGAAAGTTCTTGAGGGCGCGGTACTTGGGGGGGCACGCGAGGCAGAGGAGGTCGTCTGCGTTGCGCACCGCCTGGAAATCGCCGCAGATGAGCAACAGGTCGACGCGCCTCCCGTCCGCCGCCTGGATCGCGGTCACGGTTTCGTAGATGCGGTCCAGGTCGCCGTGGCAGCAGCCCTCGATGGCGACCTGTTGAGAGGGGGGGAGGGGTCGGCGGCGGCGGCGGCGGCGCGGCGTGGTCGGCGTGCGCCGCTCTCGACTCTCTCGCTCCATCTCTCACCCGCACGGTGCGGCGCGGGGCGGCGGGCGGCGGCGGCGGGGCCGCCATCGCGGCGCGCCGCGGCGGGGTGTGGGCTCGCTCGCCGGCGCGAGCGACCGCGCACACCCGCCATCGACCCGACGCCCGCCGCCCTCCCGACACCCATGCCGCTCCTGCCCCGCGCCCGCGTCGGCGTCCGCCCGCCCGGCGCCCGGGCGGCGCCGCGGCGCGCGCTGCGCTGGACCGCGGCCGCGACCGCGGTCGAGGTGGGGGCTGGGGTTGGCGTGGGGGGCGGTCTGACGAGCGCTCGTGTCGGGGGGTGTGTGTGGGTGGAGAGCGGAGCGCGTCCCGGGGCGCGGCGGTCGACCGATGGGTCGCGCCGGGTCGACGACCGGACCCCTCCCTTCCCACCCCCTCGACCCTCTACCTTCTCTCCAGGCGGCCGGCCCGCTCAAGTACGACCACCTGCTCGTCGCCCTCGTCGACGCCGCGCCCACGGCGCTGTCCGACGGGTCCAAGACCGCGCTCGCGGCGGCGGCCGGGTTGGCCAGCGCGCACGGCTCGCGCGTCACCGTCCTCCTCGTCGACGCGGTCGCCCCCGCAGACGGCGGCGCCGCGCGCGCGGCCGCCATCGCGGCGGCGCTGTCGGACTCTGTGCCGGGGGATCGGCTGGATTTCCTGGAGAAGGGGCTCGACGCTGAAAGCACGCACAACGCCGCCGCCGCGATCGGCGATTCCGTCGACGTCACGGCCGCGGACTTGCTCGTCCTGTCGTCCGACGCCATCCACTCGAAAGCGGTCGACGCGAACCTGCTGGCCGAATTTGTCGATTGCGCCCTGCTCCTGCTGCCGTGAAGGTGGGAGGAGGGGAGAAAGTTGCCGACTGCGCCCTGCTGCTGCTGCTGTAGGGAGAAGAGGAGGGGAGAGGAAGGAGGGAAGGGGAGAGGAAGGAGGGAGAGCCGCGCGGGGCGCCGGGTCGTTGCAACGGCCACGCCACCGACACACAGTCTCTGTTCCCGCCGCCGTTACACGCGGCCGGCAATGCGCCCCACCCCTCCGGCCCGCAACAACAGCCTGGAGCGGGAGCGCGCCGCCGCCAGCGCGAGGGCGAGCGCGACCAGCCCGACCCCACTCCGCCCCGCCCCACTCCCCTGCACGCTCCTCCACGTGGCCAGCGCGGCGCGCAGGGCGGAGGTGGCGA
>Ga0315293_10007482_pt1 | contig 10136 bp, 5 predicted proteins | sample YL17G13_20_MG_FD_203071 | JGI IMG/M metagenome (GOLD analysis project Ga0315293, IMG submission 203071) | Sediment microbial communities from Yellowstone Lake, YNP, Wyoming, USA - YL17G13_20 | ecosystem: Environmental > Aquatic > Freshwater > Lake > Sediment | place: USA: Wyoming | collected... | reverse complement strand
TTTTTAAGCATGCATGAATTCGGAGCAGTTATTCTGGCAGAGATACAATTTGCAGATTCTCCTGATATCAAAACTCGCCCGGCTGTAATTATTTTTGAAGAATATGGGAATGTTGTTGTTGCAGGAGTAACGAGCAATGTAAAAATGGGCGGAATTCCCCTGTCAAAAAAAGAAGGCGCTATAAAAGACAGCATTATCAAATTAAATTATATTTTTACAATTTCAGAAAAAATGATTAAAAAAGCACTTTTTTCATTGTCAAATGAAAAGAAAAAGATTCTTAGAGCTGAATTAATAAAAAGAATTGAAGCTGCCTAAGTTTTAATTAAAAAAATGGAAAAAGAGAAAAGTGCGTTATTCTGGAAAGCTCTTAAAAACAAGGGTGTGCAGTGCCAGCTTTGCCCTCGTTATTGCATGATAAAAGATGGCGGAAGAGGCAATTGCGGCGTCCGCAAAAACATCAAAGGAAAGCTTTTCTCGTTGGTTTATGGAAAACCTTGCTCTGTAGGAATTGACCCAATTGAAAAAAAGCCATTCTATCATTTTTTGCCAGGACAAAAAACATTTAGTGTGGCAACAGCGGGCTGCAATCTGCACTGCATGTACTGCCAGAACTGGAAAATCTCGCAATGCATGCCTGAAAACGTCCCTTCTCTGGACATGCCCCCTGAAAAAGTTGTTTTAGGGGCAAAATACGAGGATGCAAAAATAATCTCTTACACATACACAGAGCCTACTGTTTTTTATGAATACATGCTCGACACGGCAAGGCTTGCTGTCAAGAAAAAAATCCGAAATACTTTTGTAAGCAACGGCTTCATAAATCAAGAGCCATTGAAAAAACTTGCTCCGCTGATTGAAGCGGCGAATATTGATTTGAAAGGCGATGAAAATTTTTATAAAAAAGTAACAGGGGCATGGATAGAGCCTGTTCTTGAAACCCTGAAAGAACTGAAAAAGAAAGGCGTCTGGATTGAGATAACAAATCTCATCATCCCGACATTGAATGATTCTAGACAGCAAATCCAATGGCTTGCCAAATGGATTTACGACAATCTCGGCGCAGATGTTCCTTTGCATTTTTCAGCATTCTGGCCGACATACAAGCTAACAAAACTGCCGCAGACATCAATAGAAAAGCTGAAAGAAGCGAGAAAAATCGCAATCAATCAGGGATTAAATTATGTTTACACAGGCAATCTTCCAGACGATGTTGGAAACAACACTTATTGCCCGCAATGCCATGCATTAGTGATAAGAAGAAGCGAATTTTACGTGATTGAAAACAAAATGATAAACGGAAAATGTCCTTCATGCAGAACAAAAATCGCAGGCGTGTGGAAATGAAGATTTTTGTTTTTATTGCAACTTTGATTTTTTCTATGACAATAGTTTCTGCAAATGTTGTAATTAATGAAATAATGTATAATCCTTCAGGAAGCGATACAGGAAGAGAATGGATTGAAGTTTACAATGATGAAAGCCAAGAGATTAATCTCAGTGGCTGGAAAATTTATGAAGCAGGAACAAACCATAATCTGAATTTAATAAGTGGAAGCTGGATTTTAAATCCCGGAGATTATGTAATAATAGCAGATAATGATGGAAATTTTCTTTCAGAAAATCCTGATTTTTCAGGAACGCTTTTTGACAGCAGTTTTTCTTTAAGCAATAGCAATGAAACAATCGCTTTAAAAAATAATTCCCTTGTTAATGTTGAAAGCATAACTTATTTTTCAAGCTGGGGAGGCAACGGCAACAACAACAGCCTTCAATTAGTGGATGGAGAATGGTGCGAGGGAACTCCAACCCCTGGAGAAGAAAATGTCTGCGAGAAAGAAATTGAAGAATGCATTGAAAACTGGACATGCTCTGAATGGTCAGAATGCGCTGATGAAATACAAGAAAGAGAATGTACTGACTCTAATAGCTGCGGAACAACAGCAAGCAAGCCTGCTATTGAGGAGGATTGCAATGAAACACTGCCTGCAGAAGAAAAAAACTGCGACAACTCAACTGTTCTTGCAGTTACCTTAATTCCTTCTTCAGCGATGTTCGGCTCAAAAAAAGAAATTGAGCTGAGATTCAATTCGACATGCTATAATTATGACAAAATAAGATTTTTGGTTTACGGAACAGGAAGCAGGATAATATCTGATGCCCAGGGAAGCAAGATAACAAAATATTCCGGATGCGAGAACGGGACTGAACTGCAAGTTACTGGAGAGGAAACAATTTATGATATGAAAATTCCTTTTTTTATTTATCCAAACTGCGATAAATATTACAAAGATGGAAGCTACAGCATCGCGCTGAGAGCATGCAAGCCTTCATGGGAAAAATATTCTGAAAATATTTTCAGCATTGAAATCTCAGGGTTGAACAGCTCAATATGCACCGATGAAGCGAGGGAATTTGTTTTTGAAGATAATGAAACCGCAACCAATGCGGAAAATGAAAGCCTTTCTTCTGAGGAAAGGCTTTTAAATGCCCCTAAACTTGATGAAAATAAGAGAGCTGAAACAACCGCAACAGCAGATGTTATTTATGAATCGAAAAGCGAAAAAATAAAAAACAGCGCGGTTTATTGGCTTCTTGGCGCCTCGGTGGCGCTGAGCATCTATCTGATACTAGTGAAAATAAAATGAATGAAAAACAAGAGCTTCACTGCAATATGGTAATAGAAATAGCTGGAAAGCCGCCAGAATACATCAAGGAAGTTCTGGAAAAGGCCATTGAGCAGCTTGAAAAAGAAGAAGGCTCCAAAGTGATTAACAAAAATTTTCATGAGCCGCAGCTTGACGCTGAAAAAAGCCTTTATTCGGCATTTGTCGAAGTTGAGCTGAAAGTCAACAGCCTTCCAACGCTTGTCTGCCTGATTCTCGAGTATTTGCCTTCAAGCATAGAAATAATAAAACCCTCTGAAATGCACATGCAGATATCAGAAGTAAACGGCCTTGTCAATGACATTGCTGCAAAAATGCATAAAGTTACAGATATAACAAGAAGAATAGGCTCGGAAAATTATATTCTTAAGAAACAAATTTCTGAAATAATAAAAAGAGTAAGAGAAAAAAGAAAAGAGATAGAAGAACAGGCTGGAAAAGAAAATAAGGAAGAGAACGCTGAAACAGAAGAAAAGAGTGAAGATAAAACTGAAGAGAAGAAATCCAAGAAGAAAAAATCTAAATAATGAAAATGTCAAATTTTCAGCATACAGAAACCAACAAAATCGCCAATTTTGTGGTCCAGAAAATCAGAAGATTTTCTTGGAATCTGTAGGATTTTCTAGTATAATTAACTATTTCGCCTGCCCCGGAGTTTGTTTGCTGTATTTTTCCTCTATTTTCTGCAAAATATCCTGCATCTCGGGCTTTTTCTTTTTCTTTTGAAGCTTCCAGAAAAGAAATGCCACTATTGCCACTGCAAGAATAACCATTAGTATTCCAATCCATCTGTTGGGATTTGCCCCTTTTGGTTTTGTGATTTTCTGACAATTCCCGGGGCAGCAATAGCCGTCAGCAGCAGAAATCACATCTTTATCGCAGGATTCATCGGTTTTGCAAATGTTTCCCTTAAGTTCTGAGCAGTTTTTCTCTGATTTTTTCCCAGCAACGATTATAGAAACAGGAATGCTTGCAACAGTTCCCTGCGAACTTGCTTCAATTGTCCCGTAATAAGTGCCTGTTTTGGAAGCATCAATAGTAAGAACAATTGAAACTTCCTGCCCAGCCCCAAGAATGTCTATTTTTGAAGGCTCGATAAATTTTTTTATCTCAAAAAGCCCCCAGCTGGAAGTTATAGAAACATTTGAAATTTCGCTTGAGGCATAATTTTTTAGGGTTATTGTTATATTTTTTTCTGAGCCTGTTTCAAAGCTTTTGTTCACTTCTTTTTCAACAAAAGCAAGATTTCCCGGAATAAGGCTGTAATTTTCAATTATCTCCCCTATCTGCATTTTTTCCGGGAATAAGATAAGGGGAATGCTGTATGAAAATGCTGATGAAAAAGCTGTTGAATAAACCACTTTTGCGTTTGCAGAAGTCACGCTTTGCTGAGCAGGAATTGAAATGTTCACAACCTTAAATTCATTTTTTCCAATAATTACAGATTTCGATGAAGTCAAGGCAGAAACGGTCGCATTAACAGGAAGAACCCCATTATTTTCAAGAATAATTACAAGGCTTGTTTTTGTTTTCGCTATTCCAGGCGTTATCGCAAGAATAGGCTCTATCTCTGACAAAAGAAATGCCTGCAAAGCCAAGGATGTTTCCTGAAAATTTCCAAAAGAATTCTGCGAATTATTTTCAAGAATGCTCAAAAGCCATGATTTTCCTTTTAAAATTGCATTCTCGTCATTCACTGCTTTTAATGCAAAAACCGTGGCTTCTATGCTTGACTTGTTTGAAGATGCCAAGCCTGATTCTGCCCAGTATCCCTCTTTTGCCTGATTATCAAGAAGCCACCCCTTATCCTGCGAATTCAGAGAGAGAATATATGAAAATGCTTTTTCTTCTGTTGTCTTTGCGTTGCTGCCAATCCATTTTATTGCCGCGCTTAAATCAGCGTCATTGTTTTTTAATTCCTTTAAAGCCCAGGACGCGTATGCTGTAGATAATGCATCGCATTTTATTTTATAGCCAGAGCCCCAGCATTTTTCATTGTTTATTGCTGCAGGAAGCTGAAAACTAGTCACGATTCCTTTGTAAACATGCGTAAGCTTAGCATTTGATGCGGATGAGCAGTTCAGGCTGATGTTGATTGAAGAATCCTGGGGCAATGCAATATCAAAAGAATTTTCCCCTGCTGCTGCGGAAATTTCCTTGATCTCTTTATTGATTATTATACTGCACCCTTCATCGCTGCCTGCTTCGAAGACAACAGTCCATACCCCTTTGCCTGCTGAATTCTGCGCGTCGACAAGCCAGTCCGCATTTGATGGAGAATTCATTTTGTTTAATGCAATAAGCGCAAGGGAAGTTGAGATTACTGAATTGCTGCCATTCCAGTAATTGCCTGTTTTCTTTTCAAGCAGCGAGTCTCTTGCTTGCTCTGAAAAATTTCCATATGGAAATGCAAGCAGTGCATTTGCGGTGTCTTTTGCGTTTAAATCCTGCCAGGCTGCATTTTTTTCAAGCCAGTCAAAAGCGTAAGCAAGGGGTTTCTTTATTGTAAATTTTGATTCTTTGTTTATGTCTTTCAAAGTCCCATTTTCAATGCACAACACATTTTTTATCCCGAGAGAATGGATGCCGTAGCTTTTTGGAGTTTTAACATAGACAAAGAACTTGCTGTTAGAAATTTTTTCAAGATTAAACACAAGAGGCAGTTCATTGTTCTGCTTGTAGAAAAAAATACTGTCCATTAACAAATCCTTGACAAAAGCCCCTGTTATTTCGGCCTGCAGAGTTTCTCCAGGCAGATATGATGATTTTGCAAGGCTTATGTCAATACAGGCAGAAACATTTGGAAATAAAATAAGCGCAAAAAACAAGAGCAAAAATAATTTTTTCATGATATTTTACTCGCTTATTCTTTTGAGCTCCCTAAATGCAGCTTCGAGTTCATCTTCTTTACCTGTTTTTTTGCGAGGCTTTATGCTTAAAGGTCTTCTGAACAAGCCAAAAGGCTGTTTTTGAATTTGTTGAACTGCTGGCTGGGGCTTTGCTATTCCAGCTGGAGGAAAAGTTGCAGGATAAGATGGGGGGAATCCCGGGCCAGGTCTTGATGGCTTTGGCTTCCCGCCAAATTTGATTATTCCTTTTTTGTAAAGCAAGTATAAGACAGCAGCAATTGCAGCAATGAGCAGGATAATCAGCCACAACAAACTACCTTTTTTTCCGCATTCTTTAGAACAGCAGAATGAAGTATCAGACGCCTTGATAAACTTTGAGCATGATTGCTCTGAAGAGCAGATGTTCCCCCCTTGCTCTGTGCAAGTTTCCAGCCCCTGCGCGCACACTCCATCAACACAGCAATAATCTGTGTCAATTGTTATTTTCATTTCTCCTCCCTGGCATATTTCTGACGAGATACACTCTGTTCCAGCAAGCTCATCGCATAATTTTTCTGACCTGCATGAAGGATCATCATTGTCAATTAATCCATTATCATCATTGTCAAAGCCGTCATAGCAAGTTATTTCTTTAGCATATTCACAAGTTCCGGTTCTTCCGAACTCATCTTTCACAATTTCTCCATCGCATTCACTTTTGCTGCAGTCGCTCAATACTTCGCAAGTTTCTCCTCCCGCAAGATTGCAGCACACTCCTGCCAGGCACGAGCCAGAATAAGATGTTTCTTCCTCTTCCCCTGATGAGCAAAAACTTTTGCAGCTGTATCCCTGATTCTCACATTCATTTCTCGAAACTGGGACTTCTTTTGGCCAGAAGGCATAAAGAACAATCGCAGTGTCTCTTATTTTATTCAGAGTTCCGAAGGAGCCGTCTGAATTCTGCTGCCCAAGCACCCATGTTTCCGCTCTCTCAACATTTGCTGTCGAGTAATATTTTTTTAGCGCAAGAGAAGCAAGCGCAGTATCATAAACTTTTGAATAAGGGGAATTTACAGCGGACCAGGAGCCGTCTGAATTCTGAGATGTTATAAGCGCTTCGGCATATTCACTGTTTTCTGTAGCAAGATAAAGCAGAGCGTCAGGCATAAATTTTGCATCTTTCTGAGCGAGCAGATAAGGAACAAGCATTCCTGCATCTTTATTTTCTTTTTCCAATGCGAAAGCAGCCCATAAAGTCCCTTCATAAGAGCATTGCTCTGATTCTGCAAGACACACGGACTGTATCTTCGCGTCAACGCTGCTTCCTGCAACTGCTGAAAATGTTTCGCTTGGGATATAAAGTGTTCCGCCTTTTGCGTAAAATATCGAGGTTATAAAGTCGTTATTACAAGTAACGCTATAAGTTTTGTCAAGGCATTCATTTGATTTTGAGACAGAAAGCCAGTAGTTTTCAGAGGTTAATGCAAGGCAATTTCCTGCAGAAGCGCTTAATTTTTTGTTTTTATCCAAAGAGGTCAAGTATGATTTTCCGTCATAGTTTATTGAGCAGTTTGCGCTTTCTTCAGAATCAATCTGCAGATACCATACAGCCTCGGTGTCTGTAAAGCTTTTCTGCTGGGCAAGAAGCCAGCTGTCAGCTGTCTCCATGTTCTCCTTTAGATTGTTTAAAGCGAGAATTGCAAGCGCTGTCGGCTTTATTTTGCAGATAGGAGGCCAGCATTCATTTGCATTTGACTTAGAAAGCAACTCAGATTTCCCTGAAGATGCGAGCCTGTCATCGTAAGACAATGCCAGCAATGCAAGCGAGTTGTCTTCTGTTGAAGAAGGCCATGTTGAAACAGCATTGGCAAGCCAGTTATATGCGAGATTAATTTTTTCTTGGCTTGCATTCGTCTGCGCATTCACAGATGCTGCTGAAAAGACAAGTGCGAAAACTAAAAGTAATATCAGCTCTTTTTTCATTTAAAGTTTAAGGAAGAGTTATTTAAAATTCTTTTGTTTCTTCGGTTTCTGCTCCGAGAGCCTTGTTTTCAAAACAGCGTAGTTCACAGGATTCTTTACCTTGCTGCATAATGAATCTGGAGAGCAGACAGCAATGTCCTTGTAATGAGGCTTGTCGCAGTTAGGAGGAAGCATTGCCTTGTGCTTTGAAAACCATGAAAGCTGGGAGAGAATGTACCCCTGCTTCAATGGTTTTGCATTCAGCTTGTTCCATTCCTGGATTTTTCTTTCAATCTCCTCATTGCTCAGACTCAGGCTTTTGAAAAAATTCAGCATCACAAACAATCCTCTTTTTCTGCCGTCCTGCTTTATCCCTTTCAGGATATTCTGAATGCAGGGAGGATAGCATGTTGCAGAAACATCTTTGATGACTGAAAATGTTTTTCTGGATGCCGGCTCTTTTTTTGCGGTTTTCTTTGCCCAGTCAAGAGCCTGCACAAGCAGCTCTCGGGCTTCGTTTTCTTTTGCTTTTGGCATGAACTGCCTTACTTCAACAGCATCGGGCTTTGCAATTCCCGGCTTGAAATTTTTCAGCTGCTGCTCTGTTATAACGCAGGAAACAAGCCCTGTTTTTTCATGCAGAGAATAAGGAGCCCTAAAAAGATGCCGCGGAGAAGCAAGAATCAAATCAGGCATCACTTTTTTCGCGGCATCAAGATCATAAACTTTGAATCTTGATTCTTTGATATCAATATTCGCGATTCTTTCCTGAAGATGCTTTGAAATCATCTCATTCAAATATCCCTGAATAATTCTTGGCCCTTCTGGAAAAAATTTCTTCACATCAATATTATTCAATTTGGAAGGAAATGCTGAAAATGGCACTCCAATATGAAACCCCTTGTTGCCTGAATTATGTAAAAGGACAGGGTAATAATTCCCAAAAAAAGCCTCTGTTTCCTTGACAGAAACATCAAAAACATCTTCATTTTTTTTCTTTGCAATTTTTTTAATTTCTACGACACCAATATCTGAATTAAATAGAGAATTATAATTCGATATTATTTTTTTTGATTTTAAATTTGGCTCTATTGAGTAGTGTTTTAAAAACCAATTTAAAACTTTCTTGATTCTATTAAGATTTGCACATTTTTTACTTAAAGTCATTTGTTCATTTCTGTGATAGTTGAACATTTTTGGCTTGATTTGGTGATAAACTTCTTTAAGCCCTTTTATGGGAAATGTCCTGTCTCTTGGATAAGGAGAAAATTTATTTCTTGCCCTATGGAATTCAGAAATTATTTCTGATTTGGGGATTCTTATTATGTAAACAAAACCCCCCTTAAATTCAGTTCCTTGAGGAAGTTTATGTGGTTTATTTCGTTCGTATGATAAAGAACAAGAAATCCCATTTAATTTACATAACCAAACTAATTCTTTTACGAGGGTTTTGGAAACAGATTTCATAGTAAGATGATATTTTCCTGTTTTATGCCCATCACCTCTTACATATCCAATTAACATCTCTAAAAACAAGGATTTTGACAGATTCCATGAAAATTGGGGAAGATGCTTTTCTTTCTTCTTACCGCAAAATTTATCAAAAAAGGTAGCCCATTCTTTGGAATGAATTAAAATCTGTGTGGAGCCCTTGTTTGGATGCCTAATTGAAATATTTTTATTTGTTATTTTTTTAAGTAATTTTTTGCAGTCTTTAATATACTTCTTTTCATTTTTATTAAAAGAAAATCCCACTTGATTAATAATATTAGTAACATGGCCTTCTGCCAAGAAATATCCTATTAAGCGCATTAATTCAGGGGTGATTTTTATCTTTTTGTTAAACAAATATTTTGAAAATTGGTTTTTATTCAAATGAAAGCTAGTCGTAATTTCTTTTTGATTTGATGCTATTGGGTTGCTTTTAGGATTAAAGGTTATCAAGAAATCCCCCTTTTTTGTATCTTCAACTTTTTTCTCAGTAATTTCTCCTTCGCTATCAAAGATAAATACGGAATGATGCTTTGTTGATTTTACAGGTATTCTGCTTTGACTGTGATATATCTCATACAAAACATCTTTATGTTCTAAAAAATCATAAATTTCAGAAAAGGCTATCTTTTTGTTTTTATCTAATGACAGAATTCTCATTTTTTTACCCTTTTTAAATAATTCAATCGCTTCTTTGATGGGTAGTAATTTGATTTCATCATCTATTTCTATTAAGATGGGGGTGTCTCCTGAAACGCTGTACTTTATCCCTATGCTATATATATTATGAAAATGCAGCGCCTCAATCAAAAGCTCTGCTGTTATTTTGCTGTAATCCAAGAACTTGCTGTCTACATCAAGAATCAAATCCCAGCCCTCCCTCAAGTCTGTCATCTGCTCTTCTGACATTTCTGTGCTGAGGTCAAGAGGATTGCTCCACAATTCCTCTGAACAATGAAAAGAAGTCGCCCCTTTAAGAACAAGATTCTGAATTTCATTAGGATACTCAATAGTATCTGGCCTTTTTCCAAATCCTTCCCCGCTGTAGCACGGAACAGTTTCTCTTGCTTTTGAAAAATCTGCAATCACCTGCTGAATGTCCTTTCTTGAATAATATATTCGCGCAACTCTTCTCAGCTTTTCAAGTTTCTCGCTCTCTTGCCCCTCATCCATCAAAACAGACAGAATG
>Ga0315293_10007481_pt1 | contig 10137 bp, 9 predicted proteins | sample YL17G13_20_MG_FD_203071 | JGI IMG/M metagenome (GOLD analysis project Ga0315293, IMG submission 203071) | Sediment microbial communities from Yellowstone Lake, YNP, Wyoming, USA - YL17G13_20 | ecosystem: Environmental > Aquatic > Freshwater > Lake > Sediment | place: USA: Wyoming | collected... | reverse complement strand
GCGCTGCTGCAGCGCGCCGACGCGGAGATCATGCTCTCCGGCCTGCGCTCCCGCACCCCGGCCCGCGCGTGGGCGGGGTCGGACGACGCGTCCAACGTGGCGGCCGCGGAGCGGGAAGCAGGGGTTGGTGGGGCGGCAGGCGAGGGCGGCGGCGAGTCGCTGCGGTGGGCGTGGCCGGCGCCGCCCGCGCCGGCCGCGTTTGGCTTGCGGCCGCCGCCCAAGCGGCGGCCGCCGCCGCCGCCGCTGGCGCCCGCGTGATTGGGGCCCGGCCGCGCTCTGCCGCGGCGGGGAGGGAGAGAGAGAGACACGGCCCCGACTTATTTTTTTCTATCTCGTTCCCGCTCTGGCGCCCCATTGTTGCAAGGATTACCACCACCCACCGTGTCAGAGCGCCCCGGCATCTTTCAGCGCGGCGCGCACCTCGTCGCTCGCGCCCGCGGCGAGCGCGCTGGCGAGCGCGCCCGCGAGCGCGTCGCCGCCAGGGGCCACCTCGAATTCGACCACGTACGCCGGCGCGTCGGGCGCTCCAAAGGACACCGCGGCGCCGGGCGCGAGGAGGTAGGCAGGGCCGGCGGAGAGCTGGTCGCCGGCGAGCCAAACAGGGGCGAGCGTCGGAAGGCCTCCACCCACGCCCTCCCCGCTCCCCGCGACGGTCAAGAACACGCGCCCGCCCTGGCGCTCGGCCAGGGCCGCCGCCGCGGCCGCGCCGGGGACTGGCACGTCGGCGGGCGCGGCGCCGAGCGTCGCGCTCCCCTTGTGCTCCGTCGGCGGCCCCGCGCCGGGCGGCGGCACGACCCGAAACGCGCGGCAGAGGGTGGTGGCGGGGAGGCGGGCGGGGAGGGGCCGCATGCCGGCGCGGCGGTCGCCGGCGCGGTCTGGGCCGCGCTCGGCGGCAGTTGCACCGCCGCCCCACCCTCCCACCCTCCTCCGCCACCCCGCGCTCCCTCCCTCACGCAGCCAGCAGCCCCGCGGGGGTCACCCCTTCCGCTTCCAGCACGCTCGCGGCCGCCGCGGCCTTGGCGCGCCACGCGCGCAGGCGGTCGGCGAGGGACGCGACTTGGGGGCCGGTCAAGACGCGCGGGGCGACCCACGTGATCTGAAGAGAGGCATAGGGGTAGGGGGGGAGAGGGCGCGTCGGCGGCCGCGGCCAGGGGGCGCGCCGGCCCCCCCAAAACCGTTCCGCCCTCCCCTCCCACCTGCACGATCCCGTCCACGCCGTCGATCGTGGCCTTGATCAGCCCGCGCGCCACCGCCTTCATGACCAGGGCTTCCGCGCCGTCGGCGTCGGTGCGCGCGGCGGCCGCGACGGCCGCCACGGCGAGGCGGCGGCCGCCCGGCGCGAGCGACGCGGCGAGGGCGAACAGGGCGCACACGGCGGCCTTGTCCCGCAGGGCGGCGCCCGCGGCCGCGACCGAGGGGTGGGCGGCCATGGCGGCGGCGTGCGCGGCCACCGCCGCGTCGAACGCGGCGAGGTCGCCGTCGGAGAGCGCTTTGAGCAACGCCCCGACCCACGCGCCGTCCGCCCCCGCCAGCCGCCCGGACACCGGGTGCAGCAGAAGTTCGCCAAAGGAGTGGACGTCGGGCGCGAGCAGGGCGGCGAGGCCGACGTCGAGCGCAAGCGCGGCCGCGTCGGCGGGCGGGAGGTCGGTCGCCTGCACGTAGCTGAGGTGGCGCAAAGAAGCCCGGTAGAATGCCCCCGCATCGCCGTCCGCTTTGGCGAGCAGGGCGGCGGTGCGGTGGACGGCGGCGGGGACGGAGGGGTGCGGGGAGGGGAGCGCGGCGAGCGCGGAGAGGAGCTCGCGCGCCGCTTCCCGCACCGAATCCGGGCCGCCTGCCGCCAAGTCCGCTTGCACCGCCAGCGCGCGCAGGCGGAGCAGGGGGCCGGGCGCGTCGGGCGCGCGCGTTTCGTCCAGCGCGGTCGCGGCGCGGCGGAGAAAGGCCGCCGCGTCGGCCGGCGTGGCCCGCGCTTTCGCCGCTGCCCCGGCAAAGTCGGCGACGGCCAGGGGGGAGAGGCGGTGGGCGCAGGGGGCGACGAAGTCGTCGTAGAACGAGGCGAGGAGGGCGGGGTCGCTGAGAAGGGAGGTGGGAAGGGGGTCCTTGGTGGTCCTTGCGCCTGCCCCCCACTCCCGATCGCTGCTGCGCGGTGCCGGCTCGATCGGGCCGCATCGGCGGCGCGCGCGCGGGGGCGCGCCGGGGCGGCGCGCGCGCGCGCGATGCGCGGCGCGCGGCCGCACGCCTCCCGCCACACGCCGGAGGGATGCGCCGTCCCCACGCACCTCATCTCAGGCGCGGCGAGCACTTCAGCGACCTTGCCGGCCAGCTCGTGCCACAGGCGCGCTTCCTGGAGCGCGCCCAGCTCGGAGAACGCGTCCGACAGGCGGGGCACCGCTGCGGCCGCCGACGCGAGAAAGGCGGACGCGCGGGCGGCGTCGGCCATGGTCGCGAGAGGGCAGGTGGCTCCGGGAGTGGGATTGCGTGCGCGAGCGCGGCCGCAGTCGCTGTGCCACTCTTCGTCGATCGCCGCAATGGTGCGCCGGCCGCGGCGCGGTGGGCCGCCCCATACCCGCCCCGGCACGGGCAACGGCGGCCCGGGCGCCGCCCGATCGGCGCCGCGCGCCGGCGGCCGCCGCCTGCGCGCCCACGCCCGCGGCGCGCGCCCGCCTCACTCCGCCTGCCCTCGCGCGGGCGCGAGATCGGCCGCGCGAGCGGCGGCCGGCGCGGGCGCGGCGCGGCGGCGGCGCGGCGCGCCGCGCGCCGCACGCCGCCGCCCGCGCCGCCGCCGCCACTACCAGCCCGCCCCGCCCGCCGCTGCCGCCCGCGGGCGCGGAGAACGACCCCGACACACACCCTCCACGCACTCCCCAGCCGAAAGAGATCAAGGACATCAAGCAGTTTCTCCTCGCCGCGCGGCGCAAAGATGCGCGCTCGGTGCGCGTGAAGAAAGCGCGCGGCGGCGCCACCAAGTTCAAGGTGCGCACCGCGCGCACGCTCTTCACCCTCGTCGTCGCCGACGCCGAGAAAGCGGCCAAGCTCAAGCAGTCGCTGCCGCCGGGGCTGCAGGTCCTCGACAACGTGTGAGAAAGACGAGGGGTTGGAGGGGGGTGCCGGCGTTGCCCGCGCCTCCCTGCAACCACAACCACAACCACAACCACACCCGCCACGCTCGCCCCCCCCTGCTCTCCCCTCACGCCGGCGCCGCGCCGCCCGCGAGCTCTTCCAGCGCCGCCTTGATCGCCTTCAAATCCGCCCCCCGCACCTCGGCCGCCATCTTGCCGCCCACGTAAAACTGGTATGTCGGCACCGCGGTCACACCCGCGGCCGCGGTGGCGGCCTGGACCGCGTCGCCGTCGATGTCCACTTTCGCGAGCACGGCGCGTGACGCGAACGTCGCCGCCAGCGCCTCGTAGTGCGGCGCCACGGCCCTGCAGGGTCCGCACCACGCCGCCGTGAAGTTCAGGACGAGCACGGGGCCGCCGACCGTGCCCTTGATGGCGGCGTTGACGTCCGCATCGGCGTCGAGCGCGACGACGGACGAGAAGCGGCGGGGGTGGCGGGCGGCGCGCCGCGCGGCGTCGAGCGCGACGACGGACGAGAAGCGGCGAGGGTGTTGGGCGGCGCGCGCGGCGGCGGCGGCGAGCATGGGAGGGCGGAAACAGAGGAGTGGGGAGGCCGACCGCGTCGCCCGCCGGCTCACACCCCACTCCCCACACACGCCTCCAGCAGCCGCCCCAGCTCGGCACCGTGCGCCCTCTCATCGTGCGCGCGCACCCGGGCGGCGGCGGCGGCGCCGGCGGACGCGAGCCGCGCGCGGTCGGACAGAAGGGACGCGATAGCGGCCGCGGCGGCCGCGGGGCTCGCGCTTAGGTCGACCGCAAACGCCTCGCCCGCCCCGGGCCGCAGCAACGCCGCGGCGCCAATGCTGGAACGAGGCGGCGCGCCCGCCACCCCCTCCCCTCCCCCACAGACTCCATGCAGCGCCGTGGGCGCCCCGCGCGCCCCCGCCTCCACCACGGTCATGCCAAACGCGTCCTCCAGTGAGGGGTGCACGTTGAGCAGGGTGCGGTCGAGGACGCGCGCCGCGAGGGCGGGCGGGTCGAGAAAGTCGGGAATGACGAGTGCGCCAGGCCACGCGTCCAGCAACCGCGCTCTCAACGACGCCGCGTACGGGTCGCGGCCGGCGCCGACGAGGGCGGGACGGATTCCCAGGCCGGCAAAGGCGCCGGTGGCGGCTGCCGCTTCGACCAGCGCGACGAACCTGTGCGGCTCCTTCTCCGGCGACAGCCGCACGCAGCACGTGAGCAGGGTGCGCTGGGGCGCGTCGGGCGGCGGCAGGTCCCGGATGGCGGCGCGCAAAGGCGGGATCAAAACGGCCACGGCCGCCCGCCCCGGCGCGAGCGCCGCGAGCGCGCCCGCGTCGGCCGCGCACAGCGCGGCCGCGGCGGCGGCGCCACGCATCGCTCCTGTTTCTGCATCCATGACGGCAGCCGCGCCATCGGTGCGGGAATGGACTCGAAACGCGGCGAACAAAACCGGCACCTGCGCGAATGCGTCCGGCCGCGCCGCCTTGAGCGCGGCCGCCGCCAGCCACCCCGTCCAATCCACGGCCAGCACGATGTCCGGCGGGGCGGCGGCGATGGTGGTGGCGGCGTCGGCGGCCCCCGAAGCAAACTCGCGCCACGGCCCCGACGCGTCGAGCCGCCCCCACGCCTCCCTTGGCACGCCCACCTCCACCGCCCGGCACAGCGCCGGTGGCTCGCCGCGCGCCGCGCCGGCGGGCGCGGCGGAGAGAACGCACACCGTGTGCCCGGCGGCAGCGAGCGCGCCCGCCTGCGCCGCCGCCAGCACGCCGTTGCCGGAAAAGGGGGCGGTGACGAGCTCCAGGGAGACGACGAGGATGCGCATGGAGGAGGGCGGGGGTCGGCGGGCGCCGGGCGGCGCCCGCCGGGCGAGAAAACTGCCGGCGCCCACATGCCGCGCCCGGAGCAGGGCCCAAACGCCGCGTCGACATGTGCAGTCCTCCACGCGCGGTTTGCAGGGAGCCCCCGCCCATCGCCCCTCCCCCCAAAACGCCAAACCAAGGCGCCCGCCCCCACCACCCTCGCCGCGTCACCCCTCCGGAATCGGCTGCTGGCTCGGGTCGTCCTCGCCCTCGCCCGGCTCCTTGTCCGGATTGTCGGGGTCCTCTTCAGGGGAGGGTTTCTGAGGGGCAGGGTGGGGAGAGGGGCGTGGGCGGATGAATCAGCAACGCTCGCTCCACCCCTCCTCCCGTGTCCCTCCTCTCCCTCACCGAGGGCTTCTCCTGCTTCTCCAGCTCTTCGTCCTCGTCCGGCAGCTCGGGGTCGCCGGGCAGCTTGCGCGGGGGCGGGACTGGGAGAGGGAGGTGGCGGGGTCGGCAACACGCGGCCGCGGTCGCGCCCTCTCGACGACCCCACCACCCCTCTCTCACCGGGGTCCAGGCGCTCGAATTCGGGCTGAGTGTCGGGCCGGCGCGAGGGCTGGGGCGTGAGCCATTCCTAGAGAGAGGGAGGAGGAGAGGGGTGGGGGCGGGGGTCGGCCGCCGCGTCGCGGCGCTGTGGTTGCGCCGCCGCCGCCACGGCTGCCGCTCCCAGAGGTTTGCATCACTGCTCGCGGCATCGACGCCACTGTCGCCGGCGGCCGCTAGCCGCCGCGCGCTGGCGTGGCAGCGCGGCGGCGCGCCGCATTCGCCGCCTCCGGCCCCCAAACCTCACCTGGGGATAGTCCACATTGGACCTCTCCTTCTCCGTCTCGGGCACGGGGTAGGTGTTGGCGCGCGCGGGCGTGGCAGCGAGCGCGGCGCTCGTGCGGCGAGTGGGCGGCGCCAGCGGCCGCGCCGGGGCCGCGCGGGAGGCGGCTGCGAGTGCGCGCGGGGCCGTGCGCATGGCTGCGGGCGGTGGAGGAGGCCACTCGACCGCGCGGAGTGGCGAGCTGCTCCGCGGCACCTCGGCCCCACTCTTCGCCGGCTGTCTCGTCCAACCGCCGCCATGGTGCGTCAGTGGAAGCGCGGCGAGTCCTCGCCGACGGCCCCGAGGAGGCCCAGCCCCGCGGGCGCGCCGATCCGCGGCCGCGGGCCGGCGGCTGCCGCCCGGCCGCCCGGGGGCTTGCCGCCCCGCTCCAGCGGCGCGTGTGGACGCGGGCGCGGCGTCTGGCGCGCGTGAGGCGGCCCGCCTTGGCGTGGGCCGCCGCCGCAGCGCGCGCCGCGGGCGGCGGCCGCCGGCCGATCCGCGCTCGCCTCCGCGCGCTGCCGCCGTACGCGCCTCCGCCCCGCCCTCGCTGCCCCGCTGCAGTCTCCAACGACGCCCCTCCCCTCCCCTTACCCAGGACGGCCCTGCCAAGCTCGCGATTGTGATGAAAGTGGTCGGCCGCACCGGCTCCCGCGGCCAGGTGAGAGCGGTGGCGCCTTCCTGGCTCCGCCCGCGGCGCGTGCGCGAGTGGCGCGCCGTCCGGGGGAGGGCGGGGCCGCATCGGGGCGCGAGCGAGCCCCCGTGCGGCCGCCAACCTCCCCCCCTCTTCCCGCCTCTCCTCTCAACAGGTCACCCAAGTGCGCGTCAAGTTCCTCGACGACCAGAACCGGCTCATCATGCGCAACGTCAAGGGCCCGGTGCGCGAGGGCGACATCCTGACCCTGCTCGAGTCCGAGCGCGAGGCGCGGCGCCTGCGCTGAAAAAGAAGGAGAGGTGTGGTGGTGGGGGCGGCCCCGTGCCATTCCCCTGTGTGCAACTTCTGTCTCTGTGGCGTGCGTTCACAGTGTGTGTCTCTCTCTAGCTCTCTCGCGCTCCGCCGCGGACCCGCACGAGCGCCGCGGCTGCCGCTCTCGCCGCCCGCGCCGCCGCCGCCAGCGCGTCCCGCGCGGCCACGGTTGCCACCTCGTCGCCCGCCCCATCCCCGCCGGGGCGGCCGGCGGGCTGGGAGGCATAGGCCAAAACTGCCGCCGCCGCCGCCGCTACCCGCGCGGCGTCGAGCGCCGCGCCCAGAGCGCCGCCCTCGTCGACCGCAGCATCCGCATTCGTCTCCGCCTTCCCGGCCCCCCACGCCAGCAGCCTGCAGAGGCCGCCCGCGTCTGCGCCCGCCGACGCTCGCACGTTTCTGCGGACCAGGGCCTCGAACTCCGCCCCCGTCGCGCCCGCTCTGTGTGGAGAGGTGGGCGTCGGCCCTATATCCATGGACGCTCGGTCTCTGTGGCCCCAAGTATAGTGCGGGCGGTCGGTGAGACCCCGGCCACCCGCGTGGGAAGGGGCTCCGCGCTTGTCAGAACGCGCGGGGCGGGCCGCGCGGGCGCCCGCGGGCGCGCGCTGGGCCGGAGGCCGAGCGCGCGCGGCGCGCGGCGGGGTTGCGCCCGCCGCGCGCGCGCCGCGCGCGCCTCGCGCGCCGCCCCGGTTCCGCTGTTGGCCGCGGAAGTGGGGGGCACCGGCCACAGACGGAGGCCTGGGCCCCCAGGCATATTGTGCGGCCGTGTTGAGGGAGGAGGGCAGGGCGGAGCCACCTCTCTCGTCTCTCCCCTCCCACCTGCAGTCGTCGATCGCGGCCGCCGCCCCCGCCCGCTCCCGGGCCAGCCCCCCCACCGTCCAGGGCAGCGTGTGGGCGTTCACCCAGTTGTGGTTGATGGAGAGGGACGCGGTGAGGTTGAGCACGGTGTGGTGCCAACCGGGGGGCACAAACAGGGCCGACCCGGGCGGCTGGTCGAGGCGCGTCGCGGCCGCGGCGGCGGCGGCGAGGCCGGGGAATCGAGGGTCGTCGACGCCCTCGAAGCCGGGGGCGAGGTCGCGGCCAAACGTGTCGTGGAGGAGGGGCGCGACGCGCGGCGGCGCGAGCGCCCACCGTTTCACGCCCGCGACGCTCGCCGACCACGACGCCGACCCCAGCACGTCCGCGTGAAGCCTGGTGTGGGTGCCGGCGGGGCCGAGGTAGAGGAAGCGGTAGTCGTCGGGGGGCGGGGTGGAGGAGGGAGGGGCGTCGTCGCCGCCGCCGCCGTCCCTCCCCTCTCCCCCACCCAGCAGGCCCGCGTCGCACGCGCCGTTGAGCCAGTCGTCCGCGAAGCAGGGCGGCACGGCGTACAGGGTCGCGCCACGTGGCAGGGACCGGGCGAGGTGGAAATCCTTCAAATACAGCAGCCTGCTGTCTCTTCCGCTCGCGTGCGCCCCCCAGTAGCCCGCGTACTCGGCCAGGGTCATGGACGACGGCCCGGGGTCGCCACCGCAGTGGGCGACGGGGGCGCGCGCGCCCGGCGCGAGCGCGGCGAGTGCGGCCGGGTCCGGGGTGCCGCCCGGGCCGACGAGCGCGGCCGCCGCGGGCCACGAAGCCGTGACGCCGGTGACGAGAACCGGGATGCCGGGGGCCAGGTGGTCGAGGACAAAGGCGTCGTAGGTGAGGTCGGCCGCGGCGACGACGCGCACGGGGGGGCCGCCAAACGGCTCGCCCGCCCCCGCGTCCGCGGCGGGCGGGCCCGCCAGCGCGGCGAGCGCGTCCACGGAGCCGTCCAAGAAGCTGCAGGGGGAGCAGGGCGGTGGGTGGCCGCGCCCCGAGTCGGGGCCGCCGCGCTCGCCCGTCCCGCTCCGCGCCCGCCGCTCACCGCTCGGCCAGCGCCGCCGTCTCTTTCCCTCCCTCTGTCCACGCGTCAAACACGCGCGCCGCCAGGTCCAGGCGGCGCGCGGCGGCCGCGTCGCCGCCGGCCGCGGGGTCGGCGGCGGCCGCCGGCGGCGGCGCGGCGAGGAGAGAAGAGGCGGCGGCGGCGGACAGGGGCGGGACGGCGAGCGTGCCGGGGGGCAGGCAATGGGGTGGCATTGGGGCCGCGGCCGCCCCCTCCCGCGGGAGGAGACTGGACGCCGGCGGCGGCCCGGCCGCGCTCGCCGCCCGCCCCCACAAAAAAAAACGGCCCCATGTCTCTCCCGCCCGCCCTGGGCCTGCACCCCGACTTTGGAGCGCCCGGTGCGGTGCACGCGTGGGCGCGGGCGCTGCCAGCGGGCGCGCCGGCGACCGCGGCCGCGTGCGCCGACGCCGAGGCGACCCTCACGCGCGCCCTGGCCGCCGTGCAGGGGCTGCTGCAGGCCGAGCTGACCAAGCATTCGGCCGCGTTTGTGGCGGGCGCTGCCGCGGTGGGCGAGTCGGGGGGGGACGTGGCGAGGGCGGCGACCGCGGCGGCGGCCGCGCGGTCGCGCCTCGCGGCCGCCGCCGCCTCGGCGGCCGCCGGGACGCGGGAGGGCGCTGCACCCCTGGCCCTGGCCAAGCGGCGCCAGAGGCTGGCGCGAGCGGCGGCCGCGGTGGCGGCACTGCGCCGCGCGGTCGGTCTCTCGGCCGCGCTCGCGCCGCCGCCGCGGGCCGCGCACGCGTCGGCGCACGCCGCGGCGGCAAGGGCGGCAGCCGCTGCGGCTGCCGCCGTCAACGCCCTCCCTCCAGGCATCCAGCTAGCCACCCTGCTGACTGCGCGCGCGGCGTCTGCGCGCGTCGCGGCGCGCCGCGGCCTCGCGTCCGCGCTCGCCGCCGCCCTGCTGCCCTCGTTTGATGAGGCGGCCACGACGTCTGTTGCGACCGCGTACGACGACGCGGGGGAGGCGGCCGAGTTTGGGGGCGCGGCGGCGGCGGTGTTTGAAGGCGCGGCGGTCCGCGCGGCGGCCGCGGCGGCGTCCGCCGCCCCGGCCCCCCGCCCCCTGCCCCTGGCCGACGCGCTGCGCGCCCTGCCGCCCGCCGCCCGCGACCGGGCGGTGCAGGGCGTGGCGGCGGCTGCGCAGGGCGTTCTGGCCGCGGCGGCCGCCGCGGCCGAGTGGGCCGCGCGCGCGCTCCCCACCGCGGCCCCCGCCCTGGCCCGCGCGCGCGACCGCGCGCTGGAATCCGTGGGAATCATCGTGACCGACATGCTGGCGGCATCCGCCCCCGACTCGGCGGCGGCGCTCGCCGCCGCGGCGTCGCTCGCGGGCACCGCCGCCGCGCGCTCGGCCGTCGCCGCCTTTGCCGGCCGCCTGCTCCCGCTCGCCGCGCGCGACTTTGCCAAGCGCGCGTTTGCCGACGCGGCCGCGGCGAGGACCGCGGCCGCGGTCGACGCCGCGGCGCGCAGCGCGGCGACCGCGCTCGGCCGCGCCGCGTCCCTCGCCCGCCTCGCGCCCGACGCGGCCCCTGCCGCAACCG
>Ga0315293_10007480_pt1 | contig 10138 bp, 12 predicted proteins | sample YL17G13_20_MG_FD_203071 | JGI IMG/M metagenome (GOLD analysis project Ga0315293, IMG submission 203071) | Sediment microbial communities from Yellowstone Lake, YNP, Wyoming, USA - YL17G13_20 | ecosystem: Environmental > Aquatic > Freshwater > Lake > Sediment | place: USA: Wyoming | collected... | reverse complement strand
CCGTTTCTGGAACACACTCAGGACTTTCACAGCCATAGTGTTGATAGCATCCTTCTTGGTGACCTTCCCTGCTTCGTAGCTTTCCAACACAGAAAGGAACATTCTCAGTATAGCAAGCAATACATCCTCATTCTGTGCAATGCTTTCAGGTAGTGCGATAGTCTCTCCCGAGACTTGAATCCTGAATACTGGAATCTCCGCTTCTATGAACTTGTCAGGTTTCGGCAGTCTAAGTGAATCGGCAACATATACTGGAAGGTCGATCTCTGATACCCGCTCATTAAGGAGCTTACCTAGGGCAAGAAGATAAGTCGCTCGTGCAATCTCGACTGCCATAGGATTTATGTCAATACCAACGACCTGCCTCAATATCTCTTGAAGGTGCAATCCCCTCTTCTTGAGAGCCTCGATTGATGCAGCCAGGAAGGTTCCTGAGCCGCATGCAGGGTCAATAATTGAGGGTCGTTCATACTTCTCCAGTACTTTGTTCACCATCAGTTCCGTTAGCCATTGCGGAGTGTAGTACTCGCCAGTCCTGTGGCGTACCTCCGTCGTAACGATTTCTTGATAGATTGCACGGAACAAATCGCCCGAGACCTTCTGAACATCATACAACGAGAGTTGGTCTGTGAGCTTCCTGAGCAAAGGAAGAGCTGCCTTCTGGGCAGCAGAATCAAGAACCCAAGTGAAGTACCCTCCCTCATAACCACCCAGACCATATTGAGCGAGTCGGTCTCCTCGGATCGACTTGATTAGGTCATCATCGCTTCTAATCTCTCCATTTATCCTCATGTCAATCAGAAGCCTGGAGAGCAGAACCAGGTATGTGTGGCCAAGAAACGCCTTGATTCCTGGGGAGCTGCCGTAGACAACTACCATGTTCTTCTCCCACTGTTGGAATCGTGTTGCTATTGACACTTTTGAGGCATTGTATGCTGCTTCGAGGCCTCCCATGATGATGTGGTAAGTAGGACTGCCAGTTCCGAATCTCGATGCGAGGTCGCTCGAAGTCGGCAATGGTCGCTGCCTGAAAAGGAGCGCATCCAATCTCAAACAGAAATCCACTGGAGTTAGCTTCTCAATGTCAAAACTGTCAATGGGGGGTCTGGACACAACGAACCTGCCGTCGCTATCTGTCTTGGGTCTTCCGTTCGCCAGTTCATAGGTGTACACCTCGTATCGAAGACCATCAGTGACTAGGCCGACAGGAATCGGGTCTGTGGGCTTTGCAGACAGAAGCGGGCCATAGGTACGAAGTTCCTCGATGGCTGTCTCTCGCTCCTTCTGAACATCCCTCTTCATTTCGACAATGACATCTCCAAACGGAAGGTCGGGTCGACCTCGCAGGGTGGATATCTCCAGGCTTCGGTATTGCTCGACCTTGGGAGCCACTCTGCTGATCTCTACCTGGAACACCTTTCTCAGAAACTCCGAGAATGCCATAAGGCGCCCAGTGTGTGCCGCAGTCTGGCATGTGGATTTGAGTTCAGCCACAGCGTCCTGAGCCAGCTGGGCTAGCGAGGCCTCGGACGGCTTGTCAACTGACTTCTTGTCCGACAACAAACCATCTCCAAGTGGTCGAGCACGAGGAAGATGCACATGATAGCTTTAAACAGATTCGTTCAGAATGAGCGAGCCAATCAATCCTTTGACTTCTGAGATGCGACAATCAGCCTATCGTACATCTGCTTGCTGGCATACTGCCCCGCCATTGTGATTGACTTGCGCAAAGATACTGGATGAGAGTATTTCTTGATATCTTCGAGTTCGAATACCACAAGAGGGCTGTTCCTGCTCCTGGAGTAGGTCAATAGTTCTTCTGGCTTCAAGAAGAACCGTTTCCCGTATCTTGAGATGATTTCTTCTGATTTCATGAGGAGTACCCCTGCGATCTTGGCTTCGCCCACAATCTGCTTGCAGGCATGACTCTCGTAAACCAGCAGCTTCTCGCAGCCTGCTAAGGACTCGCCCACCTCTGAGTACCGTCTGTACTTCCCGAACACATCATGCTTGCCGCTAAGCAAGCGCTGAGCATGAATCGGTAGCAGAGCATAAATGATAGCGTATGGCCCTTCGCCTTTGGCGATGCGGTGAAGCTCGATGGCAGCCTCATCCTCGACAATCATGGTCATCAGTCATCGTTACTCTCTTGTTCAATGCTCTTGAATCGTCTTGTCCAGGTCGTCCGCTCAGATACCAGGTCTATACGGTGTCTCCTCAAACTTGACTTTCAGGATATGTTCTATTGTCGTCTTTAGTTTTTCAGCTCTCTTCCTGGTGGACTCAATGTCAATTGCCAACTCCTTCAGGTGGTTGTTTCTCAGCAAAATGGGCGCTCGATTGTTCTTGTCCTCGTTGGCGAACAACGCCCTCACGAAGCTTATCTCTTCCTTCTGCATTCGAGAGACTTCATATGGTTTGTTGGTGCCTTCTAGGACTGTGCCAGAGCCAATAATCCCACAGAGCACTAGATACAACGCCCTGACACGCATAGCGACACTGTCAGGGTTCTGGTTGACTTGTCCTCCCTCGGGCCTAGAGACTTCTTCAATGGCCTCTCTCGCAGACCGACAGTACTTCACAAGCTTTCCATGCTCATCCTTTACGGTACTATCCAGCTCGTCAAGAAGCGCCATCAGATCGCCATCATAGAACTCCATATCCTTCTGCAGTTGAGGCACTATGCCGTATCTGAAGGTGTTCAAATTGACCTCTTCAAGCCTCTGGTCGAAGGAGATGTTATCGAGCAACACTAGGTATGTCGCCGGACGGGAGTTCATGAATTGAGCCTCGACCTTGGCAATCCTTCTCTCAAGTTTCGTCTCTGTTTCTTCGAGTTCTATTTCACATTGGGCTATCTGTCCATTAAGCTTCTTCTGGGTATGCCAACCGTACAGCCCCACACCAGACACCGCCCCAGTTGCCAGAACAGCTCCCACAAAGTAACTGCCAGCAGAGGCGAGATATGCGTAGGCAGAGACTGGAAACATCGCTATGATTGCATATGGCGCGCTCTTCCACATGGCGAGATAGAAGTCATGACTAGCTTTGTCATTCTGAATCGTCTTCTTCAACTTGGAATGTTGAGCCTTCAGTTCAGATAGGCTCTCCACCACGCCTTCCTTCCGCACGCCGGGCCATATCACATCGGCAGAAGATAAGCGTTCACGATGCCTATCAGCCGTTCGAGTGTCGCTGTGAAGTCAAAGGAAAAGACCATAGGGGAGGAAAGGCGATGGGCAATTCGTGGGGCGGCCGACACGCCCGTTTCTAGGACATTGTCAGCGCGCCGTCTCACAACGTCAGCAAGAGCAGTAGCGATCAGGGCTTTCTGTGCGCTTGAACGACGAAGCCCCTAGAATCGAACAGGAATGCGGGGTTAAATTGTGCCCCAAGACGATCTTAAACTTCCGTTCGGGTGAGCGCTAGGGGAACACTTGGTGAGATCAGCAGGGGATAATCGGGGAAGTTTATCGTTCGCCCCCCGATAAACCCGCTAGACGAGAGAGCACTTTCGCCTACCTGTAATGGATAAGTTCTTCTCCTAATGATTTGAATCCTTAGAGGATCACCATGGTCGAAGACACATTCGAATGGCATGGAATTAGGTTCGAGTCGGGCGTTCCCGAGCCGAAAATGTTGAAGACACAGCCAGGCATCTACCTGATCTTCACAAAACAGAAACTGCTAGACATCGGCGAGGGCGGAGATGTTCAGGCGCGAGTGACTAGTCACGACCGAAAGGAGTGTTGGCAAAGGCATGCTGCAGGAGCGACGATCTTCTACGGTGCACACTATCTGCCAGGGGTGCCTGAGCAGACCCGTATGGACCTGGAGTCAAAACTCAGGGCAATGAACGACTATCCATGTGGCGAGAGATGATCCGAGAGCGGGGTTCCGCAGCAACTCTTATCTCTCTGGCCGTCGATTGAATATCTCGGGTGGACTTATGAATAGCCAAGAACCTGATCCAGGCGACCGACCGCCGAAGTGGTTCGAGAAGTGGTGGGCCGACGAAAAAAAACGCCGTGCGAAGCAGGAATTGAAGAATGTTGGCCGCGACATCTTTATGATCGGGTTGAGTGTCCTTGCGGTTGGTCTGACGCTCGCCACCGTGCCAGGCGTTGATGAGACGGGAACCCTGCAGATAATCGGTGTTGGCGCTACCGCCCTGATCATCGGACTCTTGCTGGTCGTTCTGAGTCCATGGGCAGCTGTCAGAGAGGGACACAAATGACGAAAGAAAAGGTCAATTGGTTCTATGCTGCCTCGCTCTTGTTCATCCTGATAGCCTTGCTCTGGTGGTTAGTACCTCATTCAGGTCAAAAGGACTTGATCCTGATATCGTTGGACATTGTCGATATCTTCTTCTGGGGGATTGCTGTCTGGCCGTTCGTGTGCAAATCTTGAGCCACCAGTAATGGCCATGCTGGGCTGGACTCAGGAGATGATCGACGCCATTGGGATCTCTAAGCCTTGGAGGCTGGCCTTTCAATCCCGAGCTGATCAAACAGATCGCGCCAGTTCCACAACTCGATTTCGCCCTTTAGACCATCAAGCAAGCCCCTTGAGGTGAGCGTCTTGGCGCGACGTTCGACTCCGCGATTTGTGCCGGTGCATAGCACGACAATAAACTTCTCTATGGATGGGTCCTTCGCAAAAGCTTTGAGCTGGGGGAGAGAGTGCTTCGCGGCTTCAAATGGTTCCACTTCGTATGCGAGGCGCTTGTTCTCAACCCAGATATCAGGAATGTAGCCCGCACCCCTCGGACCAAAGAACGTAGGAGGCTTGGGGAACCCTCGGTAGTGATCCGCGCAGACCATGTCTCCAGCAATCACATGATATGCTGCAATCTTCCGAACCACCCAGTTGTGTGCGGCCATGAACAGCCCCCTTTACATGAACGGGTCAGACTCACACATGAAGTTGTCGGCTGGACTGGACTCATCAAGGCAACCAGTAGAAGGTGCGCCAGCTCTTTCTTGCGTGCACCAGCATCATGGAGTTCCAGGAACCGCGACCTTATGGGTCATTTCTTCTTAATCTCGATAACCTTAGCTCGATTGATCCCTTCAATCGCTTGTTCCCCGAAATCTCAAGAACCAGTTTCCAAACTTGATCCACTTCATCCGATTTCTTGTATCCCTTCTTCTTGAGAAGCCCTGCAAGTCGCCGTTTTGCCGCTGGCAGACCTTTCTCAACAACAGTCTTCCCAATTTCCTTCAGGGCTCCAATCACCAATGTCCAGATCAAGACCTCCAGCATGGAAAGGTCGGCAGGCAGAGGGGTTCCGACATAACCCTTATTGATCGCCGCCTTTTCTTTGGTGGAAACAACGGTGGGGGCGATTAGAGAAGCTATTGCAAGTATCTCGTCAACGTTCTCCTTGGAGCTCTGGTAGCCTGCCTGCTCCAGTTCAGATGCAAAGTCAGAAACCATCTGTCCTATTATCACTGGATCATCGATTCCCAGCGATTCTCCGAGGCCCCTGACCAACTCAGGGTCTACTCCTTTGACTATGGATTCAGTACTACGAAGGGGCGCCATCGTACACCTCGACAGGCGGCACATTGCGATACTCTACTGACCGTTCCATCTCCCTGCAAAAATCATCGTAAATGTCCTCAGCTGGCCTTACATTCTTGCCAAAAGAACCACGCGTCCCTTCGGTCGCCTCGAAAATCTTGGCGTCCGTCAGCCAGCCAATGTACTTCCACCGAATGTTTTCAACTAGCTTGTCGTTCCAGTCATTACGCCGCTTGTACGCCTGGACAAGCTGATCTGGATGAATACTCACTCTCTTTCCTACCACGAAGGATCTTTCGTAAAGCGCTGAAGCTGTTCGCGTTAGTATCTTTATGATTGGGTGATGGAACTCTGTCACCAAGCGATCGTATTGGTTGCCAATGACATAGCCAGTCACCGATGAAAGGAACTGTTCATGGTTCTCTTTGCTTCTATCAAGTAGAAGTCTGAACTCCTCGGTCGGAACCATTGAAGCGGCCATTCCATGTTTCTCAATTCGTTGCGCAAGTCCCGATTCAACTAGCAGCGTGTATTGCTGCAGATTCTTATCGATTTGAATTACCTGATCCATCGGGAGGAACCCTTTGCCATATGGCTCCGCGAAACACTGCTCTCTAAGTGCCTCCGCGAGGTTGGTGAGTACTGAAAGAAACGGGTATCGGACCGCCTGAATCCTGCCGAACCTGCCTTTCGAGGATTTAACCAGAGTGATGTCTATCTCTTTTCGTTTCAAATCGAGCTTGCTGCGAATCCCTCCCAGAAGGGACGGCAGACTCGGAGCTCTCTCAAGTGCATAGCCGCTTTCAACGGCACGGTAGCTCATGGACCCGACTTGCCCTAGTTCCAGCATAAGAGGTGTGTCGGTTTCGGTGAACTTGATTGGGACTCGGGCGAGCACCTCGATGCGAACCTCGCCTTCCCTTCTCACTACTTCGCCAGGTTTGCAGAAGTATCCATAGCGCTCAAGCACATAACCCCAGGCGAGTGAGAGAGGATCAGGCTTTCCAAGCTCCAATCTCACGTCAGCTACCATGTTACCCCCTCCGACTGAATCAGCGATTGCTGTACTGGGATTTGATGCATCCTATAAACACCCTTCGGGTAGATGGTCAATAACAGATGATTCGCGTTTAGAGACTCGTTGATATGGTCTGAAGATTCTTGCTTCCAAATCGTTTTAGGATATCTCCGTGATGGATCATAAATGCGCAGCCAGTCTCCTCGGGGGCCGACCGCCATAGCCACCACACAGTGGGAGCTTGCTCCTCCAGGGAGGGGCAACCCGTAGAATCGAGAAGGGTCCATGACCAACATGCAGGGGATGGCACTATGACAAAAACCTCTCACGGTCTCCATCAGGTTCTTGGTGTTGGCCTCACTCACAAAGACCAGATCGTCTTTAGCTCCTACTAGGTCGAGCAACACGGGTATTTCGCTGTTACGAGGCTCCTTCATTAGGCCCTCCAAATCAGTTCCCTTCATCGAGACCAAACATGCGGCTTGTTCCCTGGCCTTTCGCCAAGCATCAGACCAAAAACTGTCGCTGAACCCTGAAGGTATTGACCAACGCACGGCATGCCGTTGCTGCTCCAAGAAATCGCGCCAGTATAGTATTAGGGTCGTTACGCAAGCAGGAAGACATCCATTGCCCGAGTTGTAACCAATCTCCTTGTGGCCGACATACCACGGGAACTTCACGACCCCCTCAGAGGGAAAAACCTCAATCCTCTGGGGTTTGCTCATTCACGGTCCTCCATTGTGTGCTGAACCGACTGGCTTGAAATCCATTGGCGATCTGAACCATGCAGCTGTGTCCTCTGAACCGTTGAACTCCCCCAGTCTATCGTTGTTGGATGAATTGCCTATCTGGATGAAGTACCTTTCCGTGCGGAGGATCACGTCAATCGGTGATGTGTCAACCTAGCACAAGAGACCTGCGACAGGAGCGCGTTGTAGCTCAGAGAGGCTTTGAAACAGCCCCCCGAGAAGAAGACCAAAGAGGGGGTGCGACTATGCGTGTGTCGGGACCCGCGTGACGAACAACATCGACCGCATAAAATCAATGAAGATCAGAGTCATAGAGACCAACCTCAAGGCGCTGAACCCAGCAGAATATGCCCGCTTTCAGAGTCTCTCAGAGAAGGACAAGGAGGAATACGTTCACAAGAATTGGGTGAAGTTCCAGGTACTGCCTGCGAAGGAAAGTCTGGAAAGAATGAACGTTCTTCTTCATCCGCTGATCAGGATTGCTGCAGACAAAGGGCTAACCGATCTGATAGGAAACGAGCTGGTTTCTGGAATGGGCCGTAAAATGATGAACATTCAAGAGTTCCATCAGATTATGATTCGGCTTGCCGCAGCGGTTCCAGACAGAGTACCAAAGGAGACCATCCAGCTGCACTTCCCGAGCTACCTATTGCTCTTCGAGGCAGCGTTCACAGAGGAAGTCAATCTGATCGCCTTTCTGCTGGCTATGAGCGGCAAGGAGTTCTATCGAAGGAAGGGTGGGTCGAAGGTATCAGTTCCTATAAGCAGCTACAGGCAGATTCAGAGTATGAGAATGCGTGACAAGTTCAACTATCTCGCAGAGGGGGGCTTTGATTTCGTCATTGAGGCGGGGGACTATGATCTCAGGAACGCTATCGCTCACTGCGAATACGAACTGTCAAGTGAAGGGGTCCTCCGCTACGTCAGGCAAGGGCACGGAACGGTGTCGCTTTCATTGCAGGAAATGGATTCGAAGCTTGAGACCCTTCTCCAACATGCTGCATGCTTCCAGAAATCAACTATTCAATTCTACGTAGATTACGTCAAGAATGCCTTCTCCACATACCCTGAACCCGTTAGAAAGGAGTTGCTGAAGAGGCTGGGCTTCCACTTCGACGAATTGGAGAAACCCTGACAAAGAAGACATATGGCGTCTCTCTCGCGGGGCTTGATGGGGACCCTCGCACTCCCTGTTCTGATTGATTTCAGAAAAAGTACGTCTGGCTAAGCCTGGGTTCGAATCCCACAGGGTCCACCATGATTCTCGGAAAAGCCATGGTGTGAAAAGCGACCGATGTTCAGGCTAGTGTTCTAGCTTCTTGTTCACTTCTTTCGCCCAGTCCGATTCCGTGGACCAAGGACTGCATGGGTCCCATACCTCAAAGCGAATGCATTTCTTGTGGTCTATCGCAGAGAGGACTGCCTGACCAACTCTGTGAGCATTGCTCTTGGCCTTGCCATGTGGCGGTACCATTGCGCCAAAGACCTTGATCTTTCCCTTCCGTGGACGGTTGAGATCATGCAGGGTCTCTACGATATCTGCCGAGCGTCTCATAATCCTGCGACACGAGGCTCTCCCCGCCTCCCGCTCCGAGGAAAATGCGTCTAGCAGAAGGAAACCTCTCCTCTTGAACTCCACAAGACCGTCGCGTTTGGCAGATTCGCGTTCGTCCATTGCTGGGGCTCCTTCTTCTCTGATTCCACATGCACGAAATAGGAACCATGACAAGGACCTCTTCCCAGGGCTATTGCAGCTAGGCTTGCTACTCCCGTGTTTCTTGGTACAGTAGAAGAAGAGGTCATCGGGGGGGAAAGCCGCGATAAACACTGCTCTGCAGCTTCTGCCCTTCTTGCTCAGTCTTTTAGCTTCTCTCTTCTCATCTCGCAGGACATCGTGCCTAACCACAACCGTAGATGGTGAAGGCGATATTTAGGCCCGCTGGGAGCATTTTGACCGCACTAACAACAACCCATTGGGAGGAAAAGAAATGGGTTTGAACCAGGTCATCAATCAGGTTTGATTGAGACTTCTCCTTTGGACGTTGTTGTCGAATGCACGAGATTTCCATTATGTCAGTCTATAGCAGACCATTGGATTTCTCATCATCCTGTTCGCGATCAAGGATGGCCTGTATGGCCCTCTTTGTGCCGACGAATACCTTGCTCTCACCCCTCGGTTCGGATTTGTCGAGATGGTCCCCCTCGAAGTCCTCGGACAGCAGTCCCTCGTTCACGTCCTCGATGAAGCCGTACAGATGGTCGCACCCCATGTCGCCCATGCACAGCCACACCATATGGAACATATTGGCCATGCCGAGCTCGTACGCCCGCCTAGCGATCAGTTCATCGAACGGGCCCAGAGGGCTCTCTAGGCTGCTCATGAATATCTCGGAACTGGTGCTGATGGGTCGGATCTTTGCGAGCATCTGAATCTCAGCCCAGTTCCCCAGCCTCTTGACGCAGAGAGGCGTTCCTTCTTCCTTTACCTGCTTGTTCGCATTTTCCTTTTCAGCGCTTACGCTATCTTCGTTCATTCTTTCACCATTCCATTCAGATGCCTCTAAGCGTGTGACCGCTGATCAGAATCAACGAATGCAGGGTCGAGCCGAGACTCCATAGTCTCCCCCAACCCCCATCTCAGAGGCATTGCCCAAATGGGCACTCATGAATTGGGAAGTGGATGACTTAATGATATCCTCTTGTTGTATCTGAATCTCTAATACCGTCCTCAGGAACTCGTGCTGTGACACATAATTAGCCGGCCATCTTCAGCTCCCTCTCCACTTCCTCGCCTGCCACCACTAGGACGTTCATGATCAGGCACCTCATCCAGACATCCTTGCGC
>Ga0315293_10007475_pt1 | contig 10139 bp, 9 predicted proteins | sample YL17G13_20_MG_FD_203071 | JGI IMG/M metagenome (GOLD analysis project Ga0315293, IMG submission 203071) | Sediment microbial communities from Yellowstone Lake, YNP, Wyoming, USA - YL17G13_20 | ecosystem: Environmental > Aquatic > Freshwater > Lake > Sediment | place: USA: Wyoming | collected... | reverse complement strand
ATCTGTTCTGCCTATGCATTCGCAGAACTACTGAAAAGTGTGGTTCCAAACATTGAAGTTGAGATAGGAGCTTCTCAGGGGATCAGTCGCCTCACTAGACATCTCCTCCAATACTTACCGATAGAAGTTGAAACACAGCCAAGCGTGGAAAGGGCAGACGTAATCGTACTGCTCGACACAAACACTATCCAGCAATTAGAGGGCTTGGCTGAGAAAGTCAAGAATTCAAAGGCTCCCGTAATTGTTGTTGATCATCATGCGAGCCACCCGGATACAGAGCATTTGGCAAGAATATCCGTAACGAACGAGGAATCATCGTCAACATGCGAAATCGTCTACAACTTCTACAAACAATCACAAATAAAACCCGGGGAGAATGAAGCAAAAGCCTTGTTCCTAGGCATATCCTTTGACACACGCCACTTCGTTCTCGCCAGTTCAACGACACTTAAAAACATCGCAGAACTGATTGACGCTGGTGTCAACGCACAAGAAACATTGGCAATGCTTTCTCTCCCGATGGACTTCTCTGAAAGAGTAGCAAGACTCAAAGCTTCCAGAAGAACGAGACTGTTCAGAGTCGGCAACTGGATAATCGCTCTTTCCCACGTAAGTGCCTATGAAGCATCAGCTGCACGAGCCCTAGTCGACCTGGGAGCTCATGTTGGAGCAGTTGCAGGCTCAAAGAACGGAAAAATAGAAATCAGCCTACGCAGTTCATTAGAGTTCAACAAGCAAACCGGAGTGCATTTGGGAAGAGATATTGCAAAACCGTTGGGAGAATACCTGCATGGAATGGGAGGAGGACACGCAACGGCGGCGGGTGTAAACGGCGAAGGAGACGTGGAAATCGGTCTCAAACGTTGTATCGCACTTCTGAAAGAAAAATTGGCTAGCCACAAATAAGTAGCTACTCTTAAATGAACCAAGAACTCGCTTGATTCTGGGCAGGCAAACATCGTATGGCAATGATAGAAACAAAAGGCCTCACCTACACTTATCCTGGTGGATCGAAACAATCCATAACAGACGTTTCCATAAAGATAGAGAAAGGGGAATTCGCTCTAATCACTGGACCGAGCGGCTGCGGAAAAACGACCCTCTGCCGATGTTTCAACGGTTTAATCCCTCACTTTTACCAAGGTGAAATGAAAGGCGAAACAACGGTTGCCGGGATGAACATCTCTGAGCATCCGATCTACGAATTGGCAAAACATGTGGGACTCGTCTTCCAGAACCCGGAAAACCAACTTTTCGCTCTGTCAGTCGAGAAAGACGTAGCATTTGGACTTGAAAATCTTGGAACCAAAAGAGAAACAATGCGAGAAAAAGTGGACTGGGCTCTCGAGCTAACACGAATATACGACCTGAGGGAGAGAGCTCCATATGAACTTTCAGGCGGACAACAACAACGTGTCGCCATCGCATCTGTTCTGGCAATGCAGCCGGAAGTAATGGTTCTAGACGAACCGACTTCGTTCCTAGACCCACTAGGCGCAAGAAGAATATTTGAAGTAATCCACCAACTAAATAGAACTCTCGGCATAACCGTGATTTTGGTAGAACATCGCTTGGACTTGACTGCCAAGTATACCAATCACATAATAGTAATGAACGAGGGAAGAGTCGTTTTGGACGGTGATCCTCGCGAGGTTCTCCAATCAGAAGAGACCCGTCTGATCGGTGTGGGAATTCCGAAGGCAACACTACTGTATCAGGTTCTGCGGAAAAGTGGCATGAAATTAGGTGGGAGGCTCCCGCTTGATTCAGAAGAAATGGCAACCGCTTTGAAGGAGGTTCTTGTGGACCGATGATCGAGGTAGATAGAGTCCGTTTCAGTTATCCTAGCGGCGTGGAGGCTCTAAAGGGCGTATCAATGAAGATCGCTGACGGCGAATTCATAGCTATCATGGGACAAAACGGAGCTGGCAAAACGACTCTTGTCAAACACTTCAACGGCCTGCTCAAACCATCTCAAGGAAGAGTCCTCATCGACGGAACAGACACCACGAAGACAAGCGTAGCTAAGTTGGCAAGAAACGTTGGATTCGTCTTTCAAAACCCAGATCATCAACTCTTTTGCGAGACTGTTGAAGAGGAAATCGCTTTCGCATTAAGGAACTTTGGATTTAAAGAAGACGTCATCGAGAAACGGATAACCTGGGCGCTAAATCTTCTTTCACTCTCGCAGTACAGGAAGACCTCACCGTTCATGCTGAGCGGTGGAGAAAGAAAACGCGTGGCACTCGCGTCAGTTCTGGCATGGGATCCCCGAATATTAATCCTCGACGAGCCGACCATAGGTCAAGACCATGAACAAAAGGAGAAACTCAGACAATTCATACTGCAAATGAAAACACAAGACAAAACGATTATCATGGTTACGCATGACGTCGAATTTGTAGCGGAATGTAATCCGCGAGTACTGCTGATGCTTGAGGGTGAAGTCATCGCTGATGGAGAGGCGCAGAAAACCCTAACAAACAGCGTTATTCTCGAAAAAGCGTCAATTGTGCCGCCACAAATAGCCCAAATCTTTCTTGACCTGCCCGAACTAGACCTGCCCAAGAACATAATTGATGTTTACGAAGCGCAAAGAATTCTCCTAGGCCTCATGGAGAAAAACCGTAGATGAGCGTTTTCAGTGGACTGAAGTTTCGAAAAGTCTATTCGCCGATTCACAACCTAGACCCAAGGATAAAATTCATCTATGTCTGCGCGATCTTTGTCGCTGCGATAATGTTCTCGGAGCTGTTGCCCCTGATAACACTTTTCTTGATCCAGATTCCCTTCGTCCTTTTGGCAGGAGTCAGACGCGAATGGTTGCGATCGATGCGAGGGGCAACCTTTCTAGCTCTCGTAATTTTCTTGACGAACTTCGTCTTCTCTTTTATCGCAGCAAACTACGTTTTGGTGCCCAAGAACATCGAGAGTGCCGTAGCTTTGACGCTGAGGTTCATCGTGCTTGTGGAATCATTTTCAGTGTTCTTCCTCACAACCTCGCCAGATCATCTGGGTTTAGCTCTTGAACAAACGCACGTGCCCTACGAGTTCGTCTTCGCTTTCACAACCGCGGTGCGTTTCGTGCCCGTATTGGCTGAGGAAGCACAGACGATTATGGATGCACAAAAAGCAAGAGGATTGGAACTGGAAAAGGGGAACTTTCTAAAGAGAATCAGAAACTACATCCCAATTCTCATACCCCTAATCGTTAGCGCGATACGCAGAAGCCTAGAACTTGCTGAAGCAATGGAATCCCGTGCTTGGGGAGCCACTAAGAATCGCACCAATCTCTACGTTCTCAAGATGCACAAAGGCGATCTCATACTGATCACACTTACAATAGGGCTTTTGTCGGCATCAGTCTACACCCGCTTGTACGTGGGAATACCGTCAGTCTACGATCTGCTCAGGAATATATTTCACAGTACGAGTCTTTCAGTTCTGATATCTACTTAGACCTCTGATTTATGCAAGAGTCATCCATGCGGTTGAATTGAGCAGATTTCAACGTTTGATGATGCTCTTCTGGTGGTCGCTTTTCAATCTTCCAGCAATTTCGACGTTTCTGACCATGAAAGCCCCACGGTATCCACAGTTCCTGCATTCCCACATAGACCATATTTGAGGCAACCCTGAAGCCCAGAACACGTGGGTTGAACCGCACTTCGGGCATACGTTTTTTCCACGATTTCGTGAAGAACTCCTGATTTTCGACCTTTTCCCGCCGTCGCTGGCATACTTGATCTTCTTTCTGGGTTTTCTCAGCAGTCGGCCTTTCGGAAGTTTCGGTCTTCTTGCGCGTTCGGCGTCTCCTGTTGTTGAACCCAATTGTTGCCCTCAAGATGATATTTGAACCTTTGTTTCTTTTAAATGTGATGCATGTTAAGTGTGCTAAGGATTATACGTGCATATAACTTATTAAGACTCAATATACCATATATATTCCAAACCATTAGAGACTCTAAACCTCAAAGGACAGTGCAAACTACGACAGAAGCCAAGAAGCAAGCAAAGATTGCAGAGGAGACGCCAGCTGGCATAGTCATAGACACTGAAGCCAAGAAGCCTACAATGTTCAAAGAGGCCTACCCGATACAAGAGCCCTATGTTTACGCTGCCATAGTAAAAGATCCAGAAACCCACAAGACACGTTATGAAATCATCGAGCCGACTTTTCAGAAGGAAGAAGAGAAACAGCTGAAAGACTTGAAGAGTTTTCTGATGGAAGAAGTAGACGTCAACTTGAAGGATATTGAAACTAGAGAGAAAGCTGGAAACTATCTTCGAGAGAAAACGAAGGAAACAATAAAGAAGCATCGAATGAAGGTCGCCCCAGAAGCTATCGACAAACTTGTCTACTACGTCATCAGGGATTTCGTTGGCTACGGCAAAATCGATCCTTTGATGAAAGACCATCTGATCGAAGACATTTCCGCGGATGGAGTCAACATCCCAATCTACGTTTGGCACAGGATATACGAGTCTATACCCACAAACATTGTATTCAAAGAGGAGACCGAACTCGACTCCTTCATAATTCGCATGGCATACTTGTCTAGGAAAAACATATCCATTGCATCACCGATGTTGGATGCTTCACTTCCAGACGGCAGCCGAATCCAACTCACCTATGGGAACGAGATCACCAGAAGAGGTTCAACATTCACAATACGACGTTTCAGAGTGGACCCCCTCACGATCTCAGATCTGATTGCCTTCAAAACAATTTCCCCAGAAATGGCCGCGTATCTGTGGTACATCATAGAAAACAGAGCCTCAGTCCTCGTAGCCGGTGGAGTAGCGTCTGGAAAAACAACCATGCTCAACTGCCTATCAATGTTCATCAAACCTGAGATGAAGATAGTCAGTGTAGAAGACACACAAGAACTCAACCTGCCACACGAAAACTGGATTCCGTCAGTCGTAAGACTAGGTTTCGGTCGCGAAGACAAGAGAAGCGGTACAATCACCTTATTTGATCTGCTGAAAGCCGCCGTTAGACAAAGACCCGATTACATTATCGTTGGAGAAGTCCGGGGTGAAGAAGCCTACACGCTCTTCCAAGCAATGGCAACCGGGCATTTGGGCATGTGTACGTTGCACGCAGAATCAGTCGAGGCCGCCATAAACCGGCTGGAATCAGAACCGATGAACATCCCAAAGACGCTCATCGCAATGACCAATGTCATCATGGTCATGGGAAGGACGGAGATTGACGGAAGACCAGCAAGAAGAGTCAACACAGCCACAGAAGTATTGGGGCTAAATCCTGAAAAGACCAATATTCGAACTGAAGAGATCTTCAATTGGAACCTTCGATTTGACAAGTTTTTGTCTTCAGGCAAGAGTGCACTTTTGGAGAAACAGGTGAACAAGCTAGGCATAAGTGAGGAAGAAGTAAAGCGCGAACTCAACAGGAGACAGGCTGTTCTTGAATGGATGGCTCGCGTAGGCATTAGGCGATACACGGACGTGGCGAACATCATCAGAGAATATTATGCCAGCCCAGAACGAGTCTTCCAAAAGGCGAGAGTTGGCATCAAATGAGAATGGGCCCAAGATTATCCGACAAAATCAAGATAATCATTGGTCGTCTCAGGTCAAAGCTTAGCTCTGCCTATGCAAAATCACAAAAAGACAATTCAGAAACGAGACAAGAGAAGTCTAAGAACGTATTCGATAATCTGGAATCTATCGCCTACCGGCTGATTGGAGAAAAAGCGGAACGTTGCGTTCCACTCTTCAAAGATCTTGATGAAAACTTGCAGAAGTCAGGTCTCAAGTTGAACTTCAAAGCCTACGTCAACTTAACGATTTTCTGCACGATCTTAGTCTCTCTTGTCACCGTGACAGTGCTCCCATGTCTGCTGTTCTCTGCATTCGGCATACCAATTTTGCCTGCCTTTCTATTTGGGCTCGGCGGCGCCCTGTTCGCTGTTGCTTTTACAATTATCACCTTCTACGGCTATCCTATATATCGCGCAGATACGATTAGAAGACAGCTTGAAGATGAACTACCCTTTACCACGGGATACATGGCGATATTGACAAGCGCTGGCGTTTCCCCTGAAAGCATCTTCAAATCGCTTTCGAATCTCTCAGTGCCTTTGGCTGTGTCGTCGGAAGCAAAAGACATAGTGAGAGACGTGAATCTCTTCGGTTCAGACATTATCTCTGCTTTGTCAGAATCGTCAAAACATATGCCTTCAGAAAGATTCCGAGAAATGCTGGAAGGTTTGATATCAACGATCCACTCAGGTGGCAACTTGGCGGCTTATCTACGTGATAAGTCAACTCAGTACATGAAACTGAAACGAATAAGCCTGAAGAAGTATTCAGATACGCTGTCCATGTTGTCAGAATTCTATGTGGCCATACTCCTGACCGGCCCGTTGATGTTGGTAATCATGCTCACGGTAATGGCCATGCTGGGCGGCGGAAACCTTGGATTGCTCAACCCAGACCTTCTACTAAACTTGCTCACGTACATAGGAATCCCATTGGGAGCGATAGTCTTCTTGATTATTCTTGATGCAACATCACCAAAATGGTGACGAAAATGCCGAAGATAGAGAGAAAAGTGAAGAAAATCACATGGGCCGTATCGGCTGCGTCAGCATCGGCTATAATCGTTTTCGGTCTTCTCACGTATTGGGGAAATTCATTGTTCGATGAAGCAGTGTTCTTCGCAATAATCGCTGCAGTCTTTCCACCTGCCATTCTAACGTATCTCGACTACCAGTGGAGGAAAGCCGTAGACGAGCATTTACCAGATCTTTTCAGAAGCATAGTTCAAGCTCAAGAAACCGGAATGACGCTGCCGCAGGCTCTGGAAGATGCTGCAAAAAGAGATTACGGGCCACTTACTGCAGAACTGAGAAAAATGACTACACAGATTTCTTGGGGAATGAGTTTTGAAGAGGCACTCCTTGCTCTTGGCAAACGGGTCAGCACCGTACTGATGCAGAGGACCGTGCCTATGATAATTGAGGCCAGTCGCTCGGGTGGGCATGTTGAAAAAGTCTTTGACCCTATGGGAAAGTTCATACAGACCACTCTCTTGCTTGACAAAGAACGTCGCACTCAAACCAGACCTTACATAGCAATAGTCTACGTAGCGTTCTTCGTCTTCATCTTCACGATCGTGTTACTCTTCAAATCCTTCTTCGTCAGCACAGAGCAACTGCCGATGCTCGGGACCGCTGTGATGCCGCCTGAAGCAATAAAACGATTATTCTTCCATATGACCGTAGTCCAATCCTTGTTCGGAGGACTCGTAGCAGGAAAAATGGGAGAAGGAACTATCAACGCTGGATTAAAGCATAGCCTGATTCTCATGATCTGCGGCTACTTGGCAATCAAGCTATTCTTGTGAGGGAAGCGATGATAAAAAGGATCAGAATGTTCAAGAACAAACGCGCGATAACGCCAGTTCTAAGCAATCTTCTGCTAACAGTTGTCGCTGTTGCTGCAATGGCAATTGCGACAACGGCAACATACGTGATAACTACCAACATGCGTGAAAATATGAGTGAACGCATCATAGTTGAGGACGTATGGTTTAACAACTCGACTAACAGCGTGGACATTTACCTTCGAAATATCGGCAAAGTCGCCATCTACATCTCGGCAGTCTACATCAACCATACTTCCCAAAGTTTCAGCTCTCCATATAGATTGGAGATAGGCGAACACCGTTGGCTCAACATCTCGAAAAGTTGGGAAGCACAAGACCTATTCTACATAGATGTGGTGACCACACGAGGAAACCATGTTGCTGCGTACTACACTGCTTAGACACGACAGGCGAGGAGTCAGCAACGTCATAGTCGCTATGCTAAGCCTAGTTCTGATTGCCATAGTGGTTTCAAACGTGATTCTCTGGAGCTACCAAATGAACGAACTCGATCTTGAAAGAATGCAGGAGAAAATCAATGTATCTAATGCCACGCGTGTGACGCGTTCACCGTTGTCTACTCCAATTACCGATTATACAATCACCGCGGGCAGCAAAATCGGTGGGAGCTACACGTTGACCAAGACCCTAGACAACGTTGGCGAGAGATTCAGAGAGGAGAGAACTCAGATTTTCAACGCGTTCACAGTGACAACATCTGAAACATACAGACTTTGTTTAAACAACGATTTCAAAATGGATCTGAACGCGTATCCACTCAGCTACATTCGAGGGATCGAGATCCTGACAAGATACAACACAACGGTCGACTCCGAAAAATGGTTCCTGCGGGCCTTCAATTGGAGTTCTTCTGATTTTGAAGTGCTGGACATTCAAGGGAATCAACCCATCGCGAACCAATGGAACGACTATGCTGCCAACGTCACAAACCAATGGGAAGACTATGTGAACAGCGACGGCACCATCAGACTGGAATTCGCAGATCAAGGAAACGGCACAGACCAAGCAACCATTGAAATAGACTTCCAAGGAGTAAGAGTGATAATCGATGGCACCTCCGTAAGGCTGAAAAACTCCGGTCAGTATTCAGCCCATATTGTGGCCATCTGGATCACTAACTCTACAGACCATCAACGTTATAGTGCTAGCTTGTTCATCAACTCTGGTGAGGAGACAGAATATCTTCGTGTCGAGTTGAATCTTCCCGAAGGCAACTTCACAACCAGAGTCGTCACAGAAAAGGGTAACATCGCCGTGTTTCCTTAGAATTAAAAGCTATTTCTTCATTTTCTCTTTCAGAACTCTGATTGCCTCTTTTTCGTTCCTTCCCTCAACCACTTGGATTTTGTAAAGCTCAGCCATCTTCTTGGCATTTTCGTTCATCCTTGGAATTGCAACAAGATACGCGCTGTCCGGCGACACGTCAAATATCTTGGCGAACAAGGCAATTACCGGCTGTTCAGAAACAACGTCTTCGGTCGATGTTGCCAAGTCTACTACTGTTAGCTTTGAGGCGTCTTTGCCTTTGGCAACCACATCAAACATATGGTTGGCGCCCGACTTGCCTTTGACGAAAGCTGGGCCCTGAACTTCAAGTCCACTTTCCGCCAGCAGTTCCTTTATCGGCGCAACTAGAACCCAGCCCAAGGGTGCTTCCTGTCGGGCTTCTTCTCTCAAAGTGTACGAGTAAACATCCTTTATGATTGTATCCTCGAAAGTGAAATTCAAGTTGCATCCGCGACAGAAAAGGCTCGTTACGGGAATATCAAAACTCTTGCCGCAGTCTTTGCACGTGCACCATATGCCCGCGCGTCGGTAGTCAACTTCAAGTTTCTTCAGATCCTCATGACATTTTGGACATGTTAACCTGCCGCCTTTGTTGAAGTTCTCCTCTACATCCATGTAACCGCACTTGACATGCTCCATTAGAGCGCTTTTGCGGATGTCAAACGATTTGCAGTACGGACAACAATAGTGCACAGAAACGTTTGCCGAATTGCATTTCGGACAGACAAGGACTTTGTCGAACAGTTTCCTCCCAAGGATGCCAACTTCGTACAGTCTTCTCAGCAATGTTTCGGAGTCGGCTGCGTTTCCGGCTATTGCTTCAACTGCCTGATAGTGATACCCAAACTTGGCATCGAAAACGGGCTGCAGTTCCTGGATTTCACCACTGAGGAACTTGCTTAGCAAGACCTGTGTGCTTCTCTCTTTGTAGAGTTCCATTCGCTCTGCTTTACCCGACGTGGACAGTACACTCCGACATTGCTATGGCATTGGGCAGTTTTGAGAGTTAAGACTTCCGCCTCAACTCGCTTAGAAATATATTGCAAAGCCTCTAAAATCTTGTTAAACGGTTCAAGAAAGAAAGATGACAAAAGACTAGTGGTTCTACAGGCCTTTGGCAGAAGAGTCTTACAGTCACGTTTTTAGGTGAGAGTCTTCATAATTGAAACAAAATCCATCAGAAACATACGGTGATAGACTTGTCTAAACAGACCGAACAAACTCCTCTAGCGATTCGCTGGACTACTCTGAAAGGACTGATTGCACTCGTCGTTTTTCTCGCCATAGCGAGTTTGATTGAGTACGGGTTAGTGCTTTACGCTTTGAGTCTCGGTCTCCAAGACACATCACTCTTGAGTGCTAACTGGCCGGTTACTCTAACGATCAGCCCCTTGCTCAATCTCGTGCCCGTCTGTGTCATAATCACACTCGG
>Ga0315293_10007474_pt1 | contig 10140 bp, 9 predicted proteins | sample YL17G13_20_MG_FD_203071 | JGI IMG/M metagenome (GOLD analysis project Ga0315293, IMG submission 203071) | Sediment microbial communities from Yellowstone Lake, YNP, Wyoming, USA - YL17G13_20 | ecosystem: Environmental > Aquatic > Freshwater > Lake > Sediment | place: USA: Wyoming | collected... | reverse complement strand
CGCCGGGTCTGTAACTTCTGCGTGGATAAGGTCGAGTTCATCGACTTCAAGGACATCAACCGCCTCAAGAGGTTCCTCAGCGAGCGGGGGAAGATCCTGCCGCGGCGCATCTCCGGCAACTGCGCCAACCACCAGAGGCAACTCACCACGGCCATCAAGCGGGCGCGCAACATCGCGCTCTTGCCCTACACGATGGAGTAGCCTGACGGGCCCGAGGCTCGGGCCTCCACCGGCCCGGACGTCGCCCCGCCGGGGCGGCGGCCAGGCCGGGCTTCTAGATCCGCGTCGGCCAGGCGCTGCCGCGGGGCCCTCGGCCTCCCGCGCCGCCCCTGGAGGATTACCACGCCCCCGGGAGAAGAGGACGAGAACCGTCACCGGCCCGCGGATCCCGTGGCTGTCCCGTCTGGACCCGGTCCCAGGAGTGTGAAATCTGTGAAGGTCATTCTCGTCACCGACGTCCCCAAGCTTGGCAAGCGCGGTCAAGTCATCGCGGTGGCCGACGGCTACGGGCGGAACTACCTGTTGCCGAAGGGTCTCGGTATTCAAGCCACCGCGGCGAACCTGCGGCGTTTCGAAGGCCAGAAAGACGCGAAGAAGCGTCGCACCGAGCGCGAGACCTCCGAAGCCGAAACGCTCGCGGGACGACTCGACGGCTTCAGCCTGACGGTGAAGGCCAAGGCGGGTGAGGAAGGGCGTCTGTTCGGGTCGGTCACCAACAAGGACATCGCCTCCGGCATCAAGGACATCCTCGGCCTGGATATCGACAAGAGGCGGATTGAGATTGAGGAACCCCTAAAAACCTTAGGCACATACCGGGTCGCGGTGCGCCTCAGCCAGACGATTTCCCGGGAAATCACGGTCGCGGTGGAGGCCCTCGAGTAGCTGCCGGCCGCCCGAGACGCGAAAGCGAGAGGAAGCTTCCTATGAAATCCATCCTGGACCGTCTGGTCCAGACCAGGACAACGCTTACCGCCAAACTCGGCGACCAGGAGCAGCTCCGTCGCCAGGTGGACGCGCTCTTCGAGATCCTGGGCCACATCCATGGCCAGGATAAGCTGGTCCTCCGAGCGGGTAAGCTCGAGGTCCTGGACGACATGAATTCGGAGGCAATGAGCCGGCGCGTCCTGGCTCTGCAGCGTCTCGTCTACGAGGATCCGACCCTCACGTCGACCCCCAAGCCGTCGGACATCCCGGCCCTCCTCGAGGACATCGAGGAAGAGATAGCCGACCTCATCGCCCGCCGCTCGGTGGAGGACAAGCTCGAGAAGAAGATTGCCGAGCGGATGCAGAAGCGCCATGAGGAGTACGTGCGTGACATCAAGATGCAGATCATCAAGGAGGACACGGGTCCGGAGAACGCGCAGACCCTCAAGAAACTCGCCGTGCTGGAGAAGCTCGACACCAAGCGTCTGTCCCGCACGATCATCGACTACATCAAGCCCCAGTCGCTGTCGGAAGTCGTCGGGCAGGACGCCGCGATGAAGGCCCTCCTGGCCAAGGTGGCCTGTCCGTTCCCCCAGCACGTCATCCTCTTCGGACCGCCCGGGGTCGGCAAGACGACCGTCGCCCGCCTGGTCCTCGAGGAGGCTAAACGGCTCGCCTACTCCCCCTTCGAGACGAAGGCGCCCTTTGTCGAGGTGGACGGAACCACCCTGCGCTGGGACCCGCGCGAGGCGACGAACCCTCTCCTGGGCTCGGTCCATGACCCGATCTACCAAGGCGCCCGCCGCGAGTTGGCCGAAGGCGGCGTGCCCGAGCCCAAGCTGGGCTTGGTCACCGATGCCCACGGCGGCATCCTCTTCATCGATGAGATTGGCGACATAGAGCCCATCCTCTTGAACAAGCTTCTCAAGGTCCTGGAGGACAAGCGCGTCAATTTCGATTCCTCCTACTACGACCCGACCGACAAGAACGTGCCGAAGTACGTTCGGAAGCTGTTTGAGGACGGGGCGCCGGCCGACTTCGTGCTCATCGGGGCCACCACGCGCGACCCGTGGTCCCTCAATCCGGCGATCCGTTCCCGGTGCGCCGAGGTCTTTTTCGAGCCCCTGTCGCCGTGCGATATCCAGCAGATCGTCGCGGACGCCGCGCAGAAGCTCCGCGTTCGCATCAACGGCGAACTAACCGAGTTCATCACGAACTACACCGTCGAGGGCCGTAAGGCCATCGGTCTCTTGGCCGACGCCTACGGGCTCGCTCTCTACCGCCGGGGCGGCAAGCAGTCGGCCATCCGCCAGTTCCGCGGCGGCCCCCGCAAGCGCTCGTACCAGCACCGTCCCTACGTTACCGTCGAGCGACAGGACCTCCTGGACGTCATCCAATCCGGCCGCCTGACCCCCAACACCGTGCTTAAATCCTCGGCCACACCGGAAGTCGGACGGGTGCTCGGCCTGGGGGCGTCCGGGTACCTCGGGTCGGTGCTGGAGATCGAGGCCGTGGCCTTCCCGGCGCGCAAGCCCAGCGAGGGGACGGTCCGTTTCAATGAGACCGCCGGCACCATGGCCCGCGACTCCGTTTTCAACGCCGCCTCGGTGGTGAGGCGCATCACGGGCGAGGAACTGGCCAACTTCGACGTTCACGTCAACATGGTCGGGGGCGGCGAGGTGGACGGGCCATCGGCCGGAGCCGCCATGCTTGTGGCCATCATCAGCGCCATCAAACGGGTCCCCGTCCGTCAAGACATCTGCCTGACCGGCGAGATCTCGGTCCGCGGACGGATCAAGCCGGTGGGCGGCCTGTACCAGAAGATCTACGGGGCTCGCCAGTCGGGCGTGGCCACGGTCATCATCCCGTGCGACAATAGGGATGACCTCCCGGCCGATATTCCCGGGGTCCGAGTCCTCCCGGTGAAGACCATCGAGGATGTCCTCGATATCATCCTCGCGGAACCCGCGGCCGAGATGCTCGACGGGGCAGAGACGGGGGGCCAGGTAGCGGCCGGGGACGACAAGGGGGTCTCCGACCATTGAACGCCCAGGCTGACCGCCTGCCTCCCCAGAACGCCGAGGCCGAGCAGTCGGTCCTGGGCTCCATCCTCCTCGACCGCGAGGCCATCGCCACGGCCTTGGAGATCCTGGCCGCCGAAGACTTCTATCAGGATGTCCACCAGATTGTTTTCAAGGCCGTCCTCAAGCTCTACGAGCAGAACCGGGACGTCGACGCCGTCACCCTCGCGGAGCGACTGCGCAAAGACGGTATGCTCGACCGCATCGGCGGCGCCACCTACCTGAGCACCCTGGCCCGCTCTGTTCCCACGTCGGCCAACGTGCGCCACTACGCCCAAATCGTCCGCGACAAGGCCATGCTGAGGCGCCTCATCCAGGCGGGAACGACGATAGTCGGCAGCGCCTTCGACGCCTCAGAGGAGCCCAAGACCCTTCTCGACAAGGCCGAAACGCTCATCTTCACCATCGCCAGGGACAACTTGGCCCACCCCTACACGCCCCTCAACGACCTTCTCAAGACCGCCTACGAACGTTTGGAGAGGTTGTACGACAGCAAGGTCAGGGTCACCGGCGTCCCGACCGGCTTTCCCGAACTCGATGACATCACCTCGGGCCTCCAGGGATCCGACCTCATCATCATTGCTGCTCGGCCGTCCCGGGGTAAGACGACCTTGGCCACGAACATCGCCCGCAACGTCGCCGTGCGGCACGGCCTGCCGGTGGGCATGTTCAGCCTTGAGATGTCGGCCGACCAGCTCGCCATGCGTTTTCTGGCTTCCGAGGTGCCGTACGACGCGCACAAGATGCGGACCGGGAACCTCCAGGAACGCGATTTCCCCCTATTCGCTGAAGCCCTCGGCCGGCTCGGGGACGCGCCCATCTTCATCGACGACACGCCCAGCCTGTCCGTGCTGGAGCTCCGCGGGCGGGCGCGCCGGATGAAGCGCGACCACAATATCTCCCTCCTTATCCTCGACTACCTTCAGCTCATGCACATCACCGGACGCGTCGAGAACCGCCAGCAGGAGATTTCCACGATTTCACGCGAGCTCAAGTTCCTGGCCAGGGAACTCGAAATACCGGTCGTCGCCCTCTCCCAGCTGAGCCGCGGCATTGAGAAGCGCGATGACCGCCGGCCCCAGCTGTCGGACCTCCGCGAATCCGGCGCCATCGAACAGGATGCCGACATCGTCAGCTTCATCCACTTCCCGGAGGACAACGTTCCCTTCCGGGACTGGAAGGGCTTCACGTACCGCACCGTCAGGGAGCAGGGCGTTCTCGAGACAAGCCGGGGCGGCAAGAGCAGCCAGTATCCGCTGACTCCCGGGATGGACATCGCGGAAATCATCATCGGCAAACAGCGCAACGGACCGGTCGGGTCAATCTGCCTGGCCTTCATGCGCGAGACGGGGCGATTCTTCCCGGTCGACGTCAGCCAAGCGCCGCTGCCGGCGGCGAGCGGCGGGACCTAGCGTCCCAGAGGGAGTGAACGGAATGCCAGCCTTTATCGGCGAGGAGATCGAGCCCGTGTTTGCCGAGACTCCGGATCTTGAGAAAAGGACCGGAGTACCGACCGGGTTCAAGTGGCGAGGCCGCGAGTACGCCATCAAGCGTGTCGTGAAGGAATGGCACGAATATGGGCCAGCCCGTCCGGGCGCAAGCCGCTCGCCCCACGCCCAACTCGGTATGGACCGCGGCACGCGGGGTTCGGGCCGTGACTTCTATCGTGTCATCCTTGAGGACGGCCGCCTGGTCGACCTCTACTACGATCGCCGACCCAAGAGCGCGAAAGACCGCAAGGGTCGCTGGGTCTTCTTTCGGGAGATCGGGGAGACCCAGGCCTAGCCGTCGCTCCGAAAGAAAGCGACGGGGCGCGCCATCCGGTGTGCCCCATCACGCGGCTACCCCGTGAAACGGTGGCAACCGATTTGCGCCTTGAACGGCCTGGACCACAGGAACTCGCTCCACGTCTGCTCGGGCTGCCAGAAGTAGAGGGCGCCGTCGGTCGGGTCCCAGCCCGCCGCGGCGGCCAGGGCCGCCTTCACGCACGACTCCGAGGGGTCGATGTTGATCTGTCCGTTGCGCACTGGCTCGAACTGCCCCGGACGGTAGATGACCTCCGCCACGGTCGTTCCGAGCTCACGGTCGCGCACGCGGTTCAAGACCACGGCGCCGACGGCGACCTGCCCCTCGAAGCTTTCGCCGCGAGCCTCGCCGCTGATAATGTGAGCCAGGAGATGAAGCTCGTCAGACGTCAGCCCCAAGGCCGCGTTCGGCCCCGGAACGATGCCCGGCCCGACGAGCGCGGTGAGTCCGGAGGCCTCAGGTTGGACGGCGGCCCGCGGAACCACGGCGGTGCTGTCCCGCGGCCGGACACCCCGGACCGCGGCGGCCGCGCCGCCGGATGCGAGAACCAGCACGAGCAGGACTAGAGCCGCGAACCTGCGAACGTTGTTCGGCTTCAAGGATTCCGACCACCTTTCGTGCGCGTCTTGTCACGCGACAACTGCCAGCCTAACAGTCGCCCAGAGTTGGGTCAACCCGAAAGATGTTGGAAAGGAAACAACTGGTATGCCCAAAGTTGCCATCGTGCGCTGTGACAGCTACGACGACCGGGCCGTCAAGGATGCCGTCGGTGAGGCCATCCGCCTGTGCTTGGGCCCGGACTGGACACGTGGCGTCAAGGTTCCCGTGCTTCTCAAACCGAACGTCCTCAACCCGAGCCGGCCGCAAGACGGTGTCTGCACCCATCCCGCGGTCCTGAAGGCCGTCATTGGCCTCTTCCGGGAGGCAGGCGTCCGCGACCTCGCGGTCGGCGACAGTTGCGGCGGCGCAGGCATTCGCCCGGCCACGGACCGGGCCCTCGAGGTCTCCGGCCTGGCGGCCGCCGGCCGCGAGATGGGCGTCAAGGTCCTGAGCTTCGACCGCGAGACTGCCGTCGGGATTCCCAACCCGCGCGGCCCTGAGTTCCCGCGGCTCACTCTGGCCAAGCCCGCCCTCGACGCCGGCTGGCTCGTGAACATCCCCAAGTTCAAGACCCACGCGCTGACGACGCTGACGGCGACCGTGAAGAACCTCTTCGGCACAGTGCCAGGCGCCGCCAAGCGCGAGTGCCACCGCCGGAACCCATCCATCGGCGCCTTCGCCGATGCTCTGGTTGACATCTACGCCGCCGTGCGACCCAGCTTCCACGTCGTCGACGCCATCGTCGCCATGGAGGGCGAGGGCCCGAGCGGCGGCTCTCTCCGCAAGCTGGGGCTCATCGTGGCCGGCGCGGATGGGGTGGCCGTGGACGCGGTCCTTGCGGCCATCATCGGTCTTGACCCGTTCAAGGTTCCCACCACGCGCGCCGCGGCCGGGCGCGGCCTGGGCGAGGGAGACCTGGGCCGCATCGAGGTTGTCGGGACGCCCATCGCCGACGTCCGGGCCAAGCGTTTCCGCCTGCCCGTGGCCGGCGTCATCGCCCGCCACGTGCCTCCCGGCCTGACCCGCGCCGCCCTGGGCTTCATGGTTACCCGGCCGGCCTTCATCGATTCGAAATGCAACCGTTGCGCCACCTGCGCCAAGAACTGCCCCGTCGCGGCCATGTCGGTGACGAAAGGCGGGCCGGTGCCGCAGGTGGATGATGCGAAATGCATAAGCTGTTTCTGCTGCCACGAGCTGTGCCCCCACCAGGCCGTCTATGCTCGGTGGCGGAACCCCGTGACCAGATTCCTTCTCGGAGGGGCGGGGCGCGGGGCTACTCGGGCTGATTGACACGGCCCGGTCGCAATGCTATCTTTAGCGTCGTTTTCGCCCAAGGGCCAAGCTTGCGGCCCAGCCTGCCAACATTGGGGAGGAGGAGCGCGAGGATGATCGGCTTGTATATCGGCTTGGGAGTCCTGGGCCTTCTGATCATCATCACCATCGCCATCTACAACCGGCTGGTCGTTCTCAGGAACCGCATCGAGAACGCCTGGGCCCAGATCGACGTTCAACTCAAGCGGAGGACCGACCTGGTCCCCAACCTGGTTGAGACGGTCAAGGGGTACGTCAAACACGAGCGCGGCACCTTGGAGGCCGTGACCCAGGCCCGAGCGGCGGTCGTCAAAGGCGGCTCTGTCGGCGAGCAGGCTCAGGCCAACAACGTGCTGACCGACGCGCTGAAGTCGGTCTTCGCGGTGGCCGAGGCCTACCCGGACCTCAAGGCCAACCAGAACTTCCTTCTGCTCCAGGAGGAGCTGTCCGGTATCGAGAACAAGATCGCCTACGCCCGCCAGTTCTACAACGACAGCGTGCTGTCGATGAATCAGGCCACGCAGGTCTTCCCCTCTAACGTCATCGCCGGCACGTTCGGGTTCAAGGAGCATGAGTACTTCGAGACGCAGGGCACGGAGCGTGAGCCGGTCAAGGTCCAGTTCTAGGCCAGGGGCCGGCAAATAACGAGCGGGCGCGCCCACTGGGCGCGCCCGCGTGCACGACGGGGAGGGATTCTTCCATGCAGTCGCACGTGCACCAGAGCTTCTACGACGCCATCAGCGCCAACCGGCGCAAGACTTTCTTCATGGTCTTCTTCTTTGTCGTCCTGGTCGCCGCGGTCGTCTGGGCCTTCGCCTTGGCCACGAATCTCGCGCCCTACGCTGTCCCGCTGGCCCTCGTCATCGCCATCGCCATGGCCTGGGCCGGTTACTACTCCTCGGACAAGATCGTCCTGGCCATCAGCCAGGCCAAGCCGGTGGACAAGAACGAGTTTCCGTACCTCGTGAACATCACCGAGGCCATCGCCCTCGGGGCCGGCGTGCCGGCGCCCCGCCTCTACCTGATCGAGGACATCGCGCCCAACGCCTTCGCCACCGGCCGCAACCCGGCTAACTCCGTCATCTGCGTGACGCGCGGCCTGCTCACGAAACTTGACCGTGAGGAACTGGAGGGCGTCATCGCCCACGAGATGAGCCACATCCGAAACTACGACATCCTCCTGGCTACCGTGGCCGTCACGATGGTCGGCATCATCGCCCTGCTCTCCGACTGGATGCTGCGGTTCGGCTTCCGGTCGGGGCGGCGCCGGAGCAGCGGCAGTGACGGCGCCGGAGGGGCGGCGGCCATCTTCCTCGTCATCGGCATCATCGTGGCCATCCTCGCGCCTCTGGTCGCCCAGTTTATGCGGCTGGCACTCTCCCGTCGCCGGGAGTTCCAGGCCGACGCCTCGGCCGCCCAGATAACCAGGTACCCCCAGGGGCTCGCCGACGCGCTGCGCAAGATCGCGGCCGACCCGGAGCCGCTGGAGGTGGCCAACAAGGCCACGGCCCATCTCTACATCTGGAACCCGCTCAAGGACCGCGAGGGCCGGATGGATCGTCTCTTCAACACGCACCCGCCGGTGGCCGAGAGGATCAAGGCTCTGGAGAGCATGGGAGCGGAGATGGGCGGGGGCCCGGAGAGCCCGCCGGGGCCGGAGAGCGCCCGGGGCGCCTAGCCGGCCCCGGACGCTTGGGTCACCCCTCCCAGGACTCCCATCTCCGCTGTGGAATCCGCTCCTCAGTGAGGGAGAGGGAGACCAACGCCTTGGGGCCCATCAACCGACTCGCCCAGCGCCGGGCCACCAGCCCTGTCGGGTATCCAGCCGCCCTGCCCTGGAGGCTCCTCATCTGCCTTGGTCTTGTGTTTTCCGGCGTCCTTGGGGGCTTCCCCGGGGTCGCCCGAGCGGACGACGCCAACGCCGGGCGGGACATCGACGGCGTCTACGCGGTCGAGTCCCTTGATGTCGAGATGCGGAGCGAGAACATCACCATCGAGATCTTCACGCTCAAGGACGCACCCGTGCCGGCCGTCCACTCCCGGGTCAGGTGCGAGTTCGTGTTCCGCAACCGGACGGACAAGCCCCTGGACGTGCTGATGGCCTTCCCGGCCGAACTTGTGCCCCAGGAGTTCCAGGGGGAGTGGACCGTCCGGGACTTTAGGGCTTTTCAGGGTGAGACCGAACTGCCGGTGGCGCTGGAACCCGTCTCGGCCGGTCCGTCCGGCGGCGACCCACCCTACGCCCAGTCCTACGCCTCGTGGTACACGTTCACCGTCCCCTTCGCGCCTGGTGAGGAGCGCACCGTGGTCAACACGTACTGGGTCCGGAACACCTACGACTCCATCGGCGAAGCCTGGGTCAACTACATCCTGAAGACCGGCGCCACGTGGTGCGGTCCCATCGGCAAGGCGACCGTGACCGTGCTCTTGGGCCCCCTCGGACCCCAGCACGTCCTCAACTACTACCCCGGTGACTGGCGGTTCGCCCCTGACGGTCGCAGCCTCGTCTGGCAGCGCGAGAACCTCGAGCCGACCTTTGACCTGTCTGCCTACTACAGCATCCGCGAGTTCGCGGGCCGCGAGGATAACGCGCCGGCGCGACAGCCCGAGTTCGAGAAGCTCATCGCCGAGGGGCCGGCTCTATCGCAGGAGCAACTCCTGGCCCTCTACGCCGCCGCCGTCACCGCGAACGACCCGGCCAAGGTGGCCATGGTCCGGGCCTTCCTGCCGTCCAGCGCCATCGCCGAGCATCCGCCAACTCTCGATCGCATCGAGGTCTTCGCTCCAGGCGCCACGAGTCAGGAGACGGAACCCGTCCTGGAGGTCGCCTACTCCGACGCGGGCGGCGACCTGGTCCTGTACCACATCGAGGTCACGTACAAGGAACAAGGCGAGGTGGTGCAGTACCACGACAATCTCTTTACGGCTGAGCAGTCCCGGCCGCTCTGGGCCAGGTTTTCGTGGACCGAGCGCGTCCGGCTGGGCGGAATCCCTGATGGGAAGCAGTACCGGGTCCTCGTGCAGCTAACCGATGCGGCCGGACGGAAGCTTGAGGTGACCAGGGAGTTCGGCGAGCCGCCCACCCGCCCGCCGTGGCCCATGGGGGAGGTGGTGGCCGGCGCGACCCTGGCGGCCGCGGCCGCCGCCGGGGTTACCCTCGCCCTCATCCGCAAGCGCCGGTCCCGGACGAATCGGGAGGCGTAGGTCACCGCATCCGGCGCCACTCGGGGGTCTCGAGACGGCCTTCCGGGCCCGGGAGAGCGGTGGCCGGGAAGCCGTCGAGGACGCGACCGACGGCCCGGTCCGCCCAGCCGCGACCAGTAGATGGCCCGCAGGCCACGGTGCGGCACAATTGTCCGGCACACCGAAACCGCGCCACGGCTGGAGGAAACGTGGGTGTCAGCGCAAAGCCTCTTTC